>Ga0335084_10000473_pt1 | contig 34143 bp, 30 predicted proteins | sample Lox_Sample_44_FD_206721 | JGI IMG/M metagenome (GOLD analysis project Ga0335084, IMG submission 206721) | Soil microbial communities from Loxahatchee National Wildlife Refuge, Florida, United States - Lox_Sample_4.4 | ecosystem: Environmental > Terrestrial > Soil > Wetlands | place: USA...
AGGTGCGCCAGGTGGGTGGCCGGGCGTTTGTGTGGCGCGACAGCGCCTGGACCGACCTCGCGCACGGCGACTCCCAGCGGATCGTGGGCATCGAGGCCTTCACCCCAGCCTATTTCGATCTCCTCGCTGCACTGCCCGAGGTCCGGAAGGCGGCGGTTCTCCAGCCGATCGTACTGATTGGCGGACGCCGCATCAGCATCAAGATTGGCGCGGCAGGAATATCGAGCTGGCGGGAGGGCGAATTGGCGGCGGTCGTGCGGGAGTTTCGGACGTGATGCGAAGGCGGAACGTCTGTGCCTGACGATCTCGCCGAGATCTACCGCAGCACCTACCGCGCGCTCGTGCGGTTCCTGTACCGCAAGGTGTGGGACGTCGATCGCGCGGAGGATCTGGCCCAGGAGGCGTTTGCGCGAGCGGTGGTCCACAAACCGGAAAACCCGCGAGGATGGCTGTTCGTGGTCGCCGCGAACATGGCTCGTGACGAAGCGCGGCGGGCCGCCCGCGAGCGGCACCACCTGACGCTGCTCAAGAGCGCGCCGGAGCCGAGCGCTCCATCGCCGGACGACGCGGTCCATGAGCAGCTCGACCGGGCCGGCGTGCGCGCCGCGCTCGACGCGCTCGCGCCGCGTGACCGCGATGTCCTCCTGCTCTGGGACGCCGGGCTCTCCTACGACGAGATCGCCGCGCACACCGGCCTGGCGCGGGGTGCCGTGGGGACGACGCTCGCGCGGGCTCGGCATCGTCTGGTGGAAGCGTACGACGCGGGACGCGGGGGGCAGCGTGCTGCACGCGGATGACGGACTGCTGCACAGCTATCTCGACGGCGCCTTGCCGGCCGCGGAGCGAGCGCGGCTCGAGGCGCACCTCCGCGAGTGCGCCGAGTGCCGGGCGGGCCTCGACGCGGAGCGGGCGCTCCGCGCGCGCGCCGCCACGCTGCTCGGCGGCTTGGCGCCGCCAGAGCGCGAGATGCCCGAATACGCGCGCCTCCGCCCCCACAAACGGCGCCGTTGGAGGGTCCCCGCGGCCTGGGCGGCGAGCATCGCGGCGGCGTTCGCAACCGGATGGTACCTGCAGGAGCAACGGGACGTCCGTCGCCTTGGAGGCAATGCCACCGAGATCGCCGGTACCCGCTCTGACGCAGCCGAGCCTGCGCGCGTTGCCCAAGCGCCCCGTCATGCGGCTCCCCCGCCGGCACCGCCGGCCCGCGCCCTCGAGGCGTCACCTGCACCCGTCCTTCCACCGGCGCCCCAGCAGCCCGTTGCCGGCGCCGTGGACGCGAAAGTCAGGGCGGCGCCCCCACGCGCGCTGGCGGCGGCCGACGCCTCCCTCGAGCAGCGAGACCGGACGTCGAACTCGACACTCGACGCGGCGGCCGCCGTCGCGCTGCTCGGACGGGCGCCCGCCGCGCTCGTTGACCGGCCGATCCTGAGCATGACTCGCATTTCTAGCGAGGACGGTGGCGGTGTGGTGATCGAGCAGGAGGTTGGGGCAGGAGCGGTGATCCGGCTGTACGAGCGCGAGGTCCCCGCAAATCGTGATGAGCTCGCGCCCATGGCGCGTGCGCCAGCGAGCGAGCGCCTGGCCCGCTATCTCGGAACGCTACGCGTGGAGATCGCCGGGCCGCTGACGGCGGACTCGCTCTCGAAGCTGCTGGACCTGGTGAGGTAACGTCGAGGGGTGCGGAAGGGCGCTACATCATCTCGTGCGGCTTGACGATAATCTTCCCGACCATGTTGTCGGACACCTGGTGCACCGAGCAGTGGTAGTCAAACTCTCCAGGAACGAGCGATACATCCATCTCGCCAATCGACTGGACGTCGGAGTCACGAAGCGGGATCGGCGGGCTGTCCCAGGTGACGCTGTGGTTGAACGTATTGGTGCTCCACACGAACGTGACGCTGATCGTATCGCCTTCGAGCGCGTCGAGCGTGTCGGACGCCGGGTAGAAGAAGTAGTTATAGAGGGTGATGGTCCGCGTCCCATTCGGAGCGGTCTCGTTATTCAGGATGTTGCACGCCGCCAGCAGCGGCACAAGTGCGACCCAATACAGTTTCAACCGCATGGCACCCCCTGAGTCCGCGCGCGGACCATGACTGGACTGTTGTGCGAGTTATACCCAGCGAGGCGCCGAAGGAGCCCTGGTCAGTGCGCTTCGCGCTCCAAGGTATCCGCGGCGAGGCGCGGCGAGAGCAGCGGATAGCGCTTGGCGAACCACGCGAACGCAAGCAAGAACAGGCCAAAGTATAACAGGGTGACCCCAATCTCCGGGACCCCAATGGCGGGACCGCGACCGGCGCTAAGTGAAGGGACGACTTCCAGATAGCGCTCCAGCCACAGCCCGGTGAGGCTGACAAGCGCGAAGGTGCGCAGCGTGGCCGGACGGCGTTTCGGTTTCACTCCCAGGAGCCCAATGAACGGCGCGACGAACACGAGGATGAACACCGTCACACCCACCGGCCGCCACGGACCCCACAGGCGGTACCACACGAAGTACGTCTCCTCGGGCAGGTTGCCGTACCAGATCACCAGGAACTGCGCCCACATCAGGTAGGCCCAGAACACTGTGAAGCCGAAGATCAGCTTCCCGAGGTCGTGCAGCTGTCTGGGAGATACGAGGCCTTCCAAGCCCATGGCCCGGCGCAGCGAGAGGGTGAGCACCGCCAGGGTTCCCAGCGCCCCCAGGAAGCCGCCCATGAAATAGAAGGCGCCGTACAGGTTGCTCATCCATTTATGGTAGAGTGACACGACCAAGTCGAAGCCGATGAGCGAATAGCCGAACGCGAACGCCAGCGCCAGAATCGCCGCCTCGCGGCTGATGAGGCCTTTCTCTTGAGCGTCGGGATCCACGGGACGCCCCGTGGCGAGCTCCTCAATGTCGGGGGCCATGTCGCGACGTACGAACCGCCATGACAGCCATGCCAGCAGCGCCAGGATCAGCCCGTTGCGCGCGAAGAATACCGGTGTCGTGAACCAGACGCCGAGATACGGCCGCGGGGCGTCCTTGAGCCAGCCGAACAGGTGCTCCCGACCGAGAAACAGGCCGACGAACAGCACGAGGATGACGAACTGGAACGCGACCGCCGCTTCGGCGAAGCGGATGATCAGGCCGGACCAGTGACCCTTGGCGAGCTTCTGGCTCGCCGCGAAGACCACGAGCGCCTGTCCCAGGACGGCCCAGAAGACAAAGTTCGTGTGGTAGGCCTGCCAGGCGCGCTCCGTGTCGCTCACAAGCGCCCACAAGAACGCCACGCCGCCGATACCGGCCGCGAGCGCCCCGTAGCGCGTCAGCGCGCCCGTGGGTGCCTGGCGGGCCCGCTGCGCGAGCTCGGCGCGCGTCACCCGTCCGGCAACGGCGGTGTCGATCACCGGTGGCCTCCCGCCTTGCCCCGCTCGAGCGCCTGCAGCGTGCGAATGTAGTTGACGAGGTCCCAGCGGTCGCTGCCGGCGATCTTGTCGCCGTACCGGGGCATGAGCCCCCGCCCCATCACCTGCGCGTTCACAATCACCCCGTAGAGGTAGCCGTCGGGGCGGCGACCCACGGTGTCAGTCACCAGGGACCGGATACCGACGAACGGCCCGCCGGCGGCGGAAGACACGGGCCCATCACCACGCCCGGTCTCGCCGTGACAGACCAGGCAATAGGTCTCGTAGACGCCCTTCCCGTTGTTCACCGACTCGGAGGTGCGCGTGCGCGGATTCGGCATGCGCTCGGTGGCGTCGGCATCCACGACGGCCGGGGGGCCGGTCACGGGGACGGTGCCCTCGACGGGGGGACGCAGCTTGGCGTAGGGCCGGATGCTGCGTTGCGTCACCATCGCCGAGAACCAGGTGAAGCGATGGATGACGTCCTCGGGCCGGCACGCCGTGAGGACCACCAGGCTCGCGAGGAGCGCACGACTACGCACGCCGCACCTCATCCGCTCCGCAGCCTTTCAGGAGCGTCTCGACCGGACCCGACTGGGCAGCCGCGACGGGCACGAAGATGCCGAACTTGTCGTTCGAGAAGCGCGGGTCGTACGCGATCGTGCCGCGATGGGTTGCGGCGAGCAGGACGTTGAAGCCGATGCCGAGCAACGTCGTCAGCGCGCCGAACAGGACGGTCATCTCGAACATGATGACGACGTACGGCGGGATCGAGCCGATGGTCTTGCCGCCGACCTGGACCGGCCAGTCGTACGACATGTACAACGAGACCCATGCGCCGATCGAGCAGCCCGCGATGCCGCCGATGAGTGTGAACATCCGCACGGGGCTCACCGGCTGGTCGAGTGCGTGCTCGAGCTCATGGCGAGGCAGCGGCGAATACACCGTGAAGCCCTGGTGGCCACCGCGCTTCAACGCGATCACCGCGTCGACCGCGGCGTCAAGGTGCCCGAACACAGCCAGGACGCCCGGTGTCGGGGGCGGGCGGAACACCCTAGCGAGCGGGTTGGGAAAGCTCATGCGTGCTTCCCCGCGGCGCGTCGCGGCGGCGGCAGCTCTTCCTTCACCTCGGCGACCGACACGGACGGGAAATTCTTCACGAACAGGAGGAACCACATGAAGAACCAGCCGAAGCTCCCCGCCATGATGCCCCAGTCGGCCCACGTCGCGTTGTAGCCCGCCCGCACGAACGGCGCGAACGGCTCGCCCGCGAGATGGACCGCGATGATCACGAAGCGCTCCATCCACATGCCGAGGTTCACGAAGAAGGCGATCACGAACAGCGCCGTGATGTTCGTGCGGACCCGCTTGAACCAGAGCAGCCACGGCAGGAAGGCGTTGCAGATGTTCATCGTCCATCCGCCCCACCAGAAACGTCCGAAGGCGCGATACCAGAACGCCTGGCGCTCCGGTGTGGGCCCGCCGTACCACGCCACGAAGTTCTCGATGCTGTAGGCGTAGCAGACGATCATGCCCGTCAGGAGGCAGAGCTTGGCCAGATTCTCGAAATGGTGCACCGTGACGAGCTGCTCGAGCCGGAACAACTTGCGCAGGGGGACCAGCAGGGTGATCACCATCGCGCAGCCAGAGTAGATGGCGCCGGCCACGAAGTACGGAGCAAACAGGGTCTCGTGCCACGCCGGCACCTGCGCCATCGCGAAATCCCACGACACCACACTGTGCACCGAGAGCACGAGGGGCGTGGCCAGCGCGGCGAGGTACAGGTAGGCCGGCCGGTAGTGACGCCATTGCTCGTTGGTGCCCCGCCATCCGATGGCCGTGAGCGTGTACAGCTTGCGCCGCCACCCGGTGGCGACGTCGCGCACTGCGGCGATGTCGGGAATGAGCCCCATGATCAGGAAGCAGGTCGACACCGTGAAGTAGGTGCCGATCGCGAACTCGTCCCAGACGAGAGGCGACTTGAAGTTGGGCCACAGCCCGCGCTCGTTGGGGTAGGGCACGAGCCAGTAGAAGAACCACTGCCGGCCGATGTGGATCAGCGGGAACAGTCCCGCCGTCATGACCGCGAATACGGTCATGATCTCGGCGACGCGATACACCGCCGTCCGCCATCCGGAGCGGAAGAGGAACAGGATCGCCGAGATGAGCGTGCCCGAGTGCGCGATACCGACCCAGAACACGAAGCAGGTGATGTAGATGGCCCAGTAGGTGGGCATGGAGTAGCCGGCCATGCCCAGGCCGTACCGCAGCAGGTAGAGCAGGCAGATGACGCCAAACGCGAAGAGCCCGACGGCCGTGCCGAGCAGCAGGTAGTATCCGCGCCCCGGATTGCCCAGCGTCCGCGCGATGGTGCGTGTGACGACATCGTAGGTGACGCGGCTGGTGGTCCGCTCGGGAGCCGTCGTGGGCGTCATCGTCACCTCAGGCCTCCTCCCCGTGGACGACGCGGGCGAGATAGGTGATGCCGGACTTCGTGTTCAGCTCCTGGAGGACGTGGTAGCCGCGCGGATCGGCCGCGAGCTGCGCCACACGCGACGTCTCGTTGTGCAGGTCGCCGAAGACGATCGCCTCGGACGGGCACGACTGGGCGCACGCCGGCGTGATGTCGCCGTCGTGCACGACGCGGTTCTCGAGACGCGCCTTGTGCTGGGCGCCGCGGATCCGCTGCACGCAGAAGGTGCACTTCTCCATCACGCCTTTTTCGCGCACGGTCACGTCGGGATTGAGCTGCCAGTCGAGCGGCGCGGGCCACGCCTCGTGCTCGCCCCCCACTTCCGCGAAGTTGTACCAGTTGAAGTACCGGACCTTGTACGCACAATTGTTGGCGCAGTACCGCGTGCCGACGCAGCGGTTGTAGACCTGGGCGTTCAAGCCATCCGGCGTGTGGTAGGCCGCGTAGACCGGGCAGACCGGCTCACACGGTGCCTGCTCGCAGTGCTGGCACAACATCGGGGTGACGACGCCACGGACCGGCTCTCCCCCTTCCCCGCCGCGCCAGTAGCGCTCGATGCGCATCCAGCTCATCTGACGGTGGCGGACGAACAGGTCTTCGCCGACGGTCGCGATGTTGTTCTCGGCGTAGCACGCCGTGACGCAGGCGGAGCACCCGGTGCAGCTCGAAAGGTCGATCGCCATCGCCCAGCGGGGATGCGGGCCGGCGTAGTCGCCCAGGTTCGCCTTCTTGCGCTGCTCCTCGGCCCAGCCCTCGAGCGCCGGCTCCGCGTACTCGGGCGCTTCGCGCTGAAGGAAGGGATGGTCGCCCGGTTTGAGCTGTTGCGCGCGCGCGAGGGGCAGGACCCGGATGATCTCCTCGCCGGGCCCCACGTCGCGCGGGTCGCCCGCGCTCGACGCGAGGAACCGGTGGTCGCGCGTCCTGGTGACCGCGACGCGCACCGCGAAGGTGCGTCCGCCGTACCCGTTCGCCGCTCCGGACAAGAGATCGAAAGCGTTGAACGAGCGGCCCTTGGCGTAGCGGCCCAGCGCCGTGTGCCCCTGCCCCGTCGGGACCGCGACCACGTCCGGTCGAATGCCCGGCGTGACGGACACCGGAGCGCGCACGGCGCCGAAGGGCGAGGTCAGAAGCACATAGTCGCCGTCGACCACGCCCCACTTGTGGGCGGTTTCGGGATGCACCTCCACCCATGCGTGCCACGCGATCTTCGAGACCGGATCGGGGAGCTCCTGGAGCCACGGCTTGTCGGCGCCGCGACCGTCGTACAGCGCGGCTGAAGGGAACGCGACGAGCACCGGATCGCCGGTGTTGCCATCGAATGCCGGAGCCGCTGGCGCGCCCGCCATGATGTGTCCGGCGGTCGGAGCCAGGCGGACCGACTGCGATCCAGCGTCGGTGTATACGCCGCCGTGCTGCAACGCCTCGTTCCAGACGTCGTCGAAGCTCTTGGCGTGACCGGCGCGGGCGTGTGCGGCGCGCCAATGCGACTGGAGGTAGTCCTTGAACGTGTCCGACTTGCCCGCGAGGGCGAGGAGCACATCGCCGGCCTGGCGGGCGTCGGGCCACACCCGCTGCATCACGGGCTGCTGGAGTGCGAAGACTCCGGCACGAGGACGGGCGTCGTTCCACTGCTCGAGCGGATGGAGATCGGGGAGCACCAGGTCGGCAGCGCTCGCGGTCTCGTCGAGCATGGTCGCGAAGCAGACCTTGAACCCGACCTTGCTCCACGCCTGCATGAAGGAGGAGAGGGAGTGGCCCGGATTCGCGCCCTGCACGAGCAGGAGGGCCACCTTGCCCGCCTGCATGTCGGCCACCAGGTCGACCATCTCCTTGAACGAGCTCGCCATGTCGACGCTCGAATTCGGCCCGAACTGGACGGTCTTCCCGACCGCGCCGACCACATAGTTCAGGATGTTGACCGCCGCCACAATCTCGGCACCGTTGGGATAGTGTGCCGGGATGCCTCCCGCCAACGCGATGCCTCGTCCCGCCTTGGCAAACTCGCGCGCCAGACGCGCAATGGCCTCGGCGTCGATGCCCACGGCGCCCGCGACCGCGTCGGGCGTGTGACGCCCCAGGAGGTCGCGCACCGGCCCCACGTCGACCGACGCCCCCAGCCGCTCGCGCACGATCACCTCGGCCATCGCGAGCGCGAGCAGGCCCTCCGTCCCCGGGGCGGCAGGGATCCACTCGTCGGCGTTCATCCCGGTGAGAGACATGCGAGGCCCGACGAACACGAACTTCGCCATGGCTTCGGCCTCGCCGCGCGACGCATCGAAGCTGTGGGCGCGCGAGAAGGCCCGCTGATACTCGACGGGCGACAGCCACGTATCCAGGAAGTCCGCGCCGAACGAGAGGATGTAGCTGGCGCCCGCGATCCCGTACCATGGAACCGCGGGTATGCCGAAGGCGAGGCGGTTGCCTTCGCGCAGTGCCTCGAACGCGAACGGCTCATAGGCCACGTGCCGGCCGCCCACCCCGCGCGTCCATTCGTCCACGAGCTCGCCGAACACGCCGGCCTCGTGCCCGGTGACGAACGCGATGCCCTTGCCGCGCGCTTCCTTCACATGATCGCCCAGGCGCTGCAACGCGTTGTCCCAGGAGATCGGCTCGAGCGTGCCCTGCGCCGTGCGCGCGAGGGGCGTGGTCACGCGATCGGGGTTGTAGACGCCCTCGAGCGCGGCCTGTCCCCGAGCGCACAGACGCCCATGGTTGATGGGCGACTCGCGGTTGCCTTCGAGCTTGATGACGCGGCCTTCGCGTGTCTTGGCGTGGAGGCCGCAGCCGGCGGGACATTCGCGGCACGTGGTGGCGAACAGCGTCGCGGTGCCCGGCACCTGGTCTTCGGGCTGGATGAGGTAGGGGATGAGTTTCTGGGCCGGCTCCGACCCGACGCCGCACGCGCCGAGGGCCGCCGCGCCCCCGCCGGTGACGCCGAGCACGCTCAGGAAGCGGCGTCGATTCATGCCCTCACTCATGAGATCTCCCGGGCCGGCTCAGTAGTGGCATACCGAGCAGTCGCGCGTGACTTGCTTTTGAACGTGGCAGCTCACGCACCACCCCATGGTCAGAGTCGACACCTGCCGGACCTGCGGCATCTCGCGCACGTTCCCGTGACACGTGGTGCAGGCGTTCGCGCCGAGGGCCTTGATGTGCCGCATGTGGGGGAAGTGCACGAACGCCGGCAGCGTGTGCACGCGGACCCATGCGGGTGGGGTCTCGTTGGACCATGCGTCCCGCACTTTTTGAATCTCGGCTTCGTGCGCCGGCGTCGAGCCACCCACCATGAGGTGGCAGCCGAAGCAGGTCTGCACTGACGGAATGCCGGGTTCGCTTGCGATGGCGACGGAGAAGTGACAGTACTGGCACGGGATCTTGTATTCGCCCGCGTGGATGTCATGGCGGAAGAAAATCGGCTGGCGCGGACCCCCGAGCGAACCCGTGTCGCTGACGACAGGAGCCTTGACAGCGGCAGCAGGTTGTCCCGTCTGGGCTGCGGCAGGAATGGCCAGGAGCAACACGAAGGCGATTCCGGCCGCGGCCCTTCGACTCCAATCCGTCATCCACGCACTCGATGGCGAATGTAGCGTTTGGGGGGAGCGTCGCAGCGCGGCAGAATGTACCCCGAGCCGCCGAGGCCGCAAGACCCGCAAAGGTTTCACCTTACTCGGGCCGCGACAGCATGAGGTGCTTGATTCTCACGATTTGCACGAATGCTTCCGCGGTCGCGAGGTCCGGCAGCTCGAGCCAACACCACCGCACCCCCGCGGACCGCACGCCGTCGCGCAGCGCCGGACGCAGGGGCTTGGGCACGCTCTCCGAGCCGCTGAGCTCGCGCTCCTCGGCTTCAGTGATGATGAACGTTCCGCTGACGCTCGTCTCCATGGGATGGAGATAGCCGAGCTTGCGGCCGCTCACTTCGTACATCCAGACCCACTTCCAGGCCGTGCCGAGAAAGACGATCTGCTCGGTCACGTGTTTCAAAGAGCGCAACCCTTCGCGCGCGGCCTTGAAGCGCTGTCCGGCCCGGGGAGGCAGATCCTTGAGCGGGGCGTCGCCCTTTGGTCGCTTGCGAGGATCCTTGTACAGATTGGTGGCCCAGTAGCCGGGCGGCTGATTGTCCAGCGGGATCATGGCGTTTTGGTCATAGGCGGACCATAAGCTAGCGACGCTGTCCAGAACCGGAAACCGCTTGACGGCGCGAGGCTCCCCCCCGAGCGGGCGAGTCTCACGCGCGATCGGGTGGGCTCGCGACGAGGCGGGCGGCCGCGCGAAACCGTCCCGGGTCGAGCAGCCGGCGCGCGGATTGCCCGGGCACCGTCATGCGGCCGTCCCGTCCCATGGTCAGTTTGATGAGGTCGGCATTCCGTCCATACCAGCGGTCACTCGGCTCGAGGTCCGAGGGGTAGACGAAGAGCGGCAGCGCGGCCACGGCAATCACGGCCTGCGAGCCGATACCGGTCTCGGGCATCGTCCCCGCCCACAGCTCCGCCCCGTAGCGCGCCGCGACCCGGTAGATGCGGCAGACCTCGGCCAGGCCACCCACGCGATGCACTTTGATGTTCCAGACCCGGGGACCGTCGAGCGCCACCACCTGCTCCGCGTGCGCCGCGCTCTTCAACGTCTCATCCAGACACACGGGCGTCCGGATCGCGTGGGTGAGGCGCGCGTGCCCCACCAGCTCATCGGGCGCGAGCGGCTGCTCGATGTAGAGGAGGCCGGTGTCGTCGATGGCGCGCAACTCAGGCTCGTCCTCGGGCCACCGGTATGCGCCGTTGGCATCCACGGTGAGAGGCAGGTCGGTGCCCGCCATACCCGCACGCGCCGCACGGATCGCCACGACGTCCCACCCGGGCGCGACCTTGATCTTGATGCGGACGTACCCCCGCTCGATCGCCGCGGCGACGCGACGGGTCAGGGTATCGGGCGACCGGTCCTCCGGGATGCCCAAGGCGACCCCGCAGGTGACGCTCGCCGCAGGAGGAACGCGGAGCCGCTCCCCGACGAGCTGAGCGAGCCCGGTGCCACGCGCATCCGCTTCCAGGTCCCAGGCCGCCGTTTCAACGGCGGCGCGCGCGAACGGGTTGCCGCGCACGTTGGCCTGGAGCGCGGCGTCCACCGCCTCCGGCGTCGCAAATTCGCGCCCCGCGACGCGCGGCAGCAGCACGTCGGCGATCATGGCCCGCGCACTGGCCAACGTTTCCTCTGAATAGAACGGGAGCATGAATGGTGGCGACTCGCCGTAGCCCACGTGTCCCGCCCCGTCGTGCAGCACGACAATGAGCGAGCGTCGGTCCGTGACCGCCCCGCCGGAGATAATGAAGGGCTCCACCAGCGGCAGCGACACCTCGTACAGCTCAACGCGCTCAATGCGCACGGCGAGCCACGTCGAGGAAGTACAGGACGCCGTCGTGCCTCGCCAGGGCGCCCGACTCTTCCAGCTCGAGCATGCCGGCGACCAGACCGTCCTGAGGGTGGAATACGAGTGCGTGCAGAGCGCGCTGCGTGCGAGACCCGTGCGTGGCCGGGTATTCGGAAAGCGGCAGCTGAAAGAAGGTGTGCAGCTGCACGCTCTCGCAGCCGCGCCGGGCGTATTCGAGGATCATGCGGCCCGAGCAGATGTTTCCGGTGCCGACGAGAGACGGACGGTCAGGCGGTCGGGCGGTCAGGGGGTCAGAGGTAGCGTCCAGCACCCTCAGATTGCGGTCACTCAATTCCCACCCTCCGTACGCCACGCCGCGCTCCGCATCAAACAGGCGATTGAAGCACACGAGAGCCTCCGCGTCGGCGCACGCCGCCATCATTTCGAGCTGAAAGGCATCGTCGTATCGGGCGTTCATCAGCTTCACCGCGAGTCGCGCGGGTGTGGGCGAGGCGGCGCGAATCCTTCCCGGCACCTCACGCAGCCACCGCAGGATCTGGGCACGGTCGCCCGCGAGCGCGTCGCCCGCAAGGGTGGGCGAGAAGTCCACCTCGAGGAGGAGCGGCGGCACGCCCCACGTCTCGGCGAGACGCCGCGTGGTGTACTGGTATTCTTCGTCGCGGAACGGCTCGCCGAGCCGCGGGAGATGGTACTTGGCGGAAGGGACGACCGGCATGCGGCTCTCCGCGGTGATCCCGCGGCCTGTACGGACCAGCTCGAGGTACTCCTCGAACGACCGGTCCCAGCCCCGGCCTTTCCACGTGACCGTCCACCCCGCGCGGCCTCCCGCCGGACGGCGTTCGACTTTCATCCGCGTTTCGTGGATGGCCCACGCGGCCATGGCCTGAGCCCCGGTCGCGTCCTGCGCGATGACGGTCTTGAGCACGACGTAGGCGAGTCCCGCTGCGGCATCGTCGGCGAGCTGGGCGGCGTTCAGCGACAGTTGACCGGAGCCCTTGCCGATGGGATGCGCGAGCGGACATCCGAGGTAGCGAGCCGACAGGTCCACGCGATAGCTGTCCCGCACGTGCGCGGCGAAATCTCGCGGCAGCGCGCGCTTGAATCGCTCAAAGTCCCGCTCGAGCTGAGCGCGGGTCACGCGCCCGCGCGCGCGCGCCGCACCGCCTCCACCACCGCGTGATGCTCCGCGGCATCGAGCGCGGGCCCCCATGGGTCGTCACACGCGTCGCGCGGGAGGCGCGCGTCGGCCGCCGCCGCCCAGAGCATGCGCCGCACGTAGCCTTCGACGGGCGGCGCAAAGGCGATAGCGGCAAATTCATCGATGGCGGCGGACACGCGCAGGAAACCCGCTGCGTCTCCCGCCGCGAAGGTGGACAGCAGGCGGGCCTGGAGATCGGTGAGCGCGGCCCCCATGCCGACGAGCGCCGCCCGCGCCCCCATCATGAGCGAATAGCCGAAAAATCGGTCTTCCCCGGTGATCAGGAGCTTGCCGGGGTGCGCCTGCACGATCTCGGCGATGCGCTGGAACGTCACCACCGAATCGAGTGTGGCGACCTTGATGCCCACGACCTGCGGCAGATCGAGCACCGCGTGGAGCGCGGCATCGTCGTAGGCGACGCCGCCCGCCGCCTCATAGAGATAGAAAGCGATCACTGGCAGCTCTCCGCCGAGCGCCGCGTGATAGCCTACCGGGTCGCCCCTCCCGGGAAACGCGAGCAAGGCGTCCGCGCCACCGGCCCGCGCCTCGCGCGCCATCGCGACGGAGTCGGCGCCAGCCACGATGACGCCCGCTGGAAGGGCGGCGCGCCACGTGGCGAGAACGCAACGTCGCTCGTCTACGGAGAGATGGGGGCCCCGACCGGTGTGCGCCCACACGGCGACGCCCGCGACCGGCTGCGCGGCCATCCACCGCGCGTACGCGTGCTGCGCGTCCTCGGCGAGCACACGTCCGCGAAACGGAACCGGCACAGCCGGGATGAGGCCCCACTGAAGACGGGCGGCCAGGCGGTCGGATAAGGCGGCGGTCAACTGCCCAGCGCTCGCATGGCGTTCTGCGACTCGATCGCGGCGCGCACGTCGGGCGTCACGTCGAGCAGGTCCAGCTTCGCGACGCTCGATTCGGGAAGACGCAGTGGCTGTCCGGTCCCGAACACGAACCGCTCCGGGCCCATCGTCTCGAGCAACGTCCCCAGGTGATCCTCCCATGGACCCCAGATCCAGCAGATGTCCCACCACAGACGGGCCGCTTCTTCGGGCGTGGATCCGAAATGCACTTCCTCGATCAATGCGCGATCGGCGTGCGTAACGATCAGCCGGACACGCCGATCACTGCGAACCAGCGCGCGCAACGCGGCGCCCGCAAGCTCGGGCGCCCCATCGTCAGGATGGCGCTGCCGCGCGTCTTCGAGGCGGACGGCCAGCATGAGGGGAACGCGCGCGTTCCCACATGCCGCCGCCAGCGCGCGCATCTCCTCGCCCGCCGGCTCGAGCCCGTAGTAGCCGGGATCGCACCGTACGGCCGGCACGCCGCGGTCAGTCGCGGCGCGCAGCACGGACTCCCATCCGCGTACGCCCGGGTGGATGGCGGGCACGGGGCGCCAGCGCGGATCGGTGGCTGCCACGTCGTACAGCCAGGCGTTACCCGCCGCGGGATCGGCCGAAAAGAGACTGGGCAGGTGGCTCACCCACGCCTGATCGATCCCGACCCTCTTCATGGCGTTCGACACCGATTCGGGAGTCGTCCCGGGGACGCGTCGGTAGGGATAGGCGCCGAAGAAGGCGTTGACGTCGATGCGCATCAGTCGTGGGGGAATGCGCCCGGTGGAAAAACACGCGCGGCGTTCTTCCAACGCACGCGCTCCAGCGCAGCACCGTCGAGCAGCCGTTCGAGGTAGCGCAACTTGGCCCACCCCGTGTCGAGCGTGAGATCGGCGCCCCAAAGAAGGCGCTCGACGCCGACCGATGCGAGGCATGCTTCGAGCATTCCGCCATCCACGCCGCTTCCCGAAAGATCGACGTAGACGTTCGGCACGCCCTCGAGCGCGGCGAGCGAATGCTGCCAGTCCCCGCCCCCGGCGATGTGCGCGAGAATGAACGCCACCTGTGGGTGGCGGCGCGCGAGCGTGGCGAGCTCCGCCGCGTCGGAGGCTTCCTGCCCCGGCCAGTCGCGGCGGCGATGCTGCCAGATGTGATGGAGTATGGGGACACCGCGCTCGCGGGCGACCTCACACACCGGGTCGAGCAGCGGGTCGGTCGCACGGCGGCTCGCGGCGAGCTTGATGCCGATCATGCCCGCGTCGAGGCATCGCGCGATCTCGGAGAGGGCGTGCGCGGTGTAGTTCGGGTTCACGGCCGCATAGCCGCGAATCCTCGCGGGGAACTCGCGGCACAGGGCGAGCAGTGCGTCGTTGCCGTATTCGAGGTCCGCGGGAGACGGGAAATAGGTGGGCGACGTCCGGCCCCAGCTGCCCAGGATGGAGGCGACGTGGGTACTGATCCCGACCTTCTCGCCCGCCCGCAGCCGGCTGGCGTTCCGCTCCCGCCAGTCGGCACGGGAGGTACGGTCATGGTAAAAGTGGGCGTGCACGTCGACGAGCATGGGTGCAATCTGGGGAGTGGGGCCCTACGTCGCTACATGGCATACAGTTGCCGAATGTGATCTACGACCGGCGTGGCGCTCGGGACCATCTTGTATTTTGGGGCCCCATGCCGACCCCCCCGCCCCGTCCTCCGTATCCCCCGCGCGGGCCGACCCCGCCCCGGGGCCCGGCGCCGCCGCCCCGCGGGCCAACACCGCCCCGCGGTCCGACAGGCCCTCGAGCATCGGGACCAGCCAGACCGGTGAGGTCGTCGGGGGCGATTTCCCTTCCGGCTCGCAAGGCGCCGGGCTTCGTGGGTCGCGCCCAGCGGATTCTGACGCAGCCGGGGCGTGAATGGGGAGTGATCAACGGCGAGTTCACGAACACACCGGCGCTCTACCGGGGGTACATCATGCCCCTTTCGGCGATCGGCCCGCTCGCCGCGCTCATCGGCTCGGCGGTGTTCGGGGAAAGCGGCAGCCTCTTCGGGATGGTCGAGATCTCACTCGGCCACGCCGTACAGGACAGCATCACCCGCTACTTGCTGGGCCTCGCGAGCGTGTGGGCACTCGCGCTCGCGCTCGAGTTCGTGTCGCCGAGCTTTGGGGGCACCCCGAATCGGGTTCAGGCTCTCAAGGTCGCGGCGTATGGGAGCACGCCGGCCTGGGTGTGCGGGATTCTGGGGCTCGTCCCTCGTCTGGCACCGTACGGTTTGATCGGCGTGGTATGGTCGCTGGTCCTCGTAGCGAAGGGGGCGCCACTCCTGCTGAAGGTTCAGGATAGCGACCGCGCGAAGGCATTTGGTTTCGTCGCCGCTGGCGGGGCAGCGATCGTGTTGATCATTTTCGAGGTCCTGGCGAACCTGTTCGGCTGAGCCCCTCGGCAAGCGCACGGGACGGCGGAGCCGCGCGGTAGGTCCACGGGCGTTCCGCTTCCTGCAAGGCCTGATCTATTCGCCCACGTTCCGGGGAGAGCGAGCACACCGGATCGGCGAGCGCCGCGTCGCCCGCCACGAGAAACGCCTGGCAACGGCAGCCCCCGAAGTCCACTGTCTTGCGCGCACACGAACGGCACGGCTCGCGCATCCAGGCGTCGCCGCGGAATCGCTGGAATGCGTCCGATTCATTCCAGATCCACTCGAGCGAATGCTCGCGCACGTTGGCGAATTCGAGCGTCGTGATGCTCCCCGCCGCCTGACAGGGCCATACCTCCCCCGCAGGCGTCACGGTCATGTAAGCGCGTCCCCATCCTCCCATGCACGGCTTGGGAAACTCTTCGTAGTAGTCGGGGAGCACCCAGACGATCTCGAGACGATTGCCAAGTCGCGCGCGTTCGCGTTGCACCACGTCCCACCCCACCGCGATCTGCTCGCGTGTGGGCAGCAGGGCGCTCCGGTTGTGCAACGCCCATCCGTAGTACTGGGTGTTGGCCAACTCGATGCGCTCGGCACCGATGCTCTCGGCGAGCCGGATCAGCGCGCCGACCTGATGAAGGTTACGGCGATGCAGCACGACGTTCACGGTGAGCGGGAAACCAAGCTCCTTCGCGAGCCGGTATGCGGCGAGCTTGTCTTCGTAGGAGGTCGCGCCCGCGATTCTGTCCGACAGGTCGGCGTCGGCTGCCTGGATGCTGATCTGCACGTGGTCGAGGCCGGCGTCCTTCAAGGCCGCAAGCCGATCCCGCGTCAGGCGATACGCGGACGTGACGAGCGTCTGGTACATGCCGAGGCCTCGGGCGGTGCGAACGAGCGCTTCGAGGTCCGGCCGGAGCGTAGGCTCACCACCCGAGAGACCGAGCTGGAGCACGCCGAGGGCTTTCGCTTCCCGTAAAACCCGTTGCCATTCGTTGGTCGACAACTCGGCACGGAACCGGCGGCCGGCGAACTCTACGGGATTCGAGCAATACGGGCACTGCAGCGGGCAGCGGTAGGTCAGTTCAGCGAGGAGCCACAACGGTTTCGGCAACATGCGATCTGGAATCTAACCCCACTCATCTAACGTAGGTCACCAGCCCCTTCGCGGCCAGGGCGTTCAACAGCGCGGCCACCTCGCTGTCGATCTGGTCCGACTTGTAGCGCTGCTTCAGAGTCTCCAGGATTTGCGCGATGGCGCGCTCGCCGTCGCACAACCTCAACACCTCGGCAGCCGTCGCGTTCAAGGCGACGAGGCCTTCGGGATACAACAGCACGTGCCGTTGGCGAACCTCGTCCCATTCGAGGCGTGCCTTGGCCGCGACGCGCGGTACGGTGCCGCTCCGCACGTCGCTCATCGCGGAGTCCAGGGGAGCGGCCCGGCCTGCACGGCATCCAGCAGCGACCAGAGCACGTCGCACTTGAATTCCAGCGCCGCCACGGTTCGCTCCTGCGCTTCGCGCGTCGTCACGCGGGCTTTGACGAGGCCGAGCGCGTAGTCGGCGTCCCTCGGCGCCTGGCTCAAACGCTTGCGGAAGTAGAGGAGGCCATCCGGATCGATCCACGGGTAGTGGGTGAGGATCGCGGCGAGCCGCTCGCTGACGATGCTCGGAGCGAAGAGCTCGGTGAGCGAGGCGGCCACAGCTTCGAGCCAGGGACGGGTACGACAGAAGGTGACATAGGAGTCGACTGCGAACCGCACGCCCGGCAACACCCAACGTCCCGATAGCAGGACGTCGTGCTCCACCCCCATGGCCTCGCCGAGCCGGAGCCATGCGTCGAGGCCGCCATCGCGCTCCGTCGTTCCGTCGTGGTCCACGATCCGCTGGCGCCAGACGCGTCGTACGGCGGGCTCCGGACAGTTCGACATGATCGCCGCGTCCTTCATCGGGATGGCCTGCTGATAGCAGAAGCGGTTCGCGACCCAGAGCTGCAGCTCGGCGCGGCTCAGCGCGCCCTCGTGCATCCGCCGGTTGAACGGGTGGTGGTTGTGGTAACGCGCTTCACCGACGGCCCGCAGCCGTCGCTCCAGCTCGTCTGGCGTCCACGGCGCGGCGGTCACAGCTCGAACTCCATGCCATCTTCCGCGACGGCAATCCCGGCCCGCTCCACCTGTGCCCGCTCGGGGGACGCGCGATCGAGAATCGGATTGGTGTTGTTGATGTGCACGAGCACGGTGCGTTTCGCGCCAACTGCGCCCAGCTGGGCGAGACTCCCTCCCGCCCCGCCGACTGGCAAGTGTCCCATTTCGCGCGCCGTTGGCGCCTCTACGCCCGCCGCGCGCAGCTCCTCGTCAGACCAGAAGGTGCCGTCGTAACAGAGCAGGTCGGCACCGGCGGCGAGAGAGCGGACGGTCGCGTCGACCGCGCCCGCGCTGGGAATGTAGGCGAGCACGCCCCGGGTCCGCGGGTCCTCGAGGCGCAGACCGACCTCGAACGTGGCATCGGGCGCGCGGGTCGCATAGCGCGGCGCCTTGCGCGCAATCGTCATGGCCGAGCACCGCAGCCCCAGGTCCCGTCCGTCAACATCCCGCAACGTCGTGGCGACAGCATCCGGCAGCTGGCGTCCTTCAGCGCCTGCATACCGCGCCAGTAGCCGCAGCACAGGCCAGTCGCGTGCGAGGAGCATCGCGACGCCGTCGGGTGCGTACACGGGGATCGGTTGAGCAGCCTCTCGCAACAGCAGCAGGCCGAGGGTGTGATCGATCTCGGCATCGGTGAGGACGACGGCGCTGAGGGGTGTCGCGCGGGGCGCGCGGGGCCATAGCGCCCGGCAGGCCGCAAGCTGCTGGCGCAGGTCGGGAGAAGCGTTGAGGAGGACCCACCGCTCGCCGTCCGCCGACACGGCGACCGACGACTGAGTGCGACTCGTCCCCGACGCGCGCGCGGCCGCGCAGACGGCGCAGCCGCAGTTCCACTGGGGGACGCCGCCCCCCGCTGCGGATCCGAGGATCACGACGCGCATCGAGCAGTCCGCACAGGATGGGAAACTGAAAACAAAAGGGAGGTCGGGCAAACACCCGGCCCCCCTTGTCGACTGGGCTCAGCCTAACTCAGGCGTTGCCTGCGTAGGCGCCAACCTCCATACCCAGCTCGACGACCTCGAATTCAGGCGTGGTCCATGTCATGTTCGTCCCTCCACCCGTTGGCAGTCGTCGCAACGGTTTCACTCTCCATATACCCTCAAGGGCCGCCGCCTGGCAATGGGCTGGTTGCACCGTTCAACGCCCCAGGCTCCCGCACACGTCATCGAGCACCGAAATAGTCCGGTCGACCACCGCATCGTCGTGCGCGAGGGAAACGAAGTTGTACGCCGTGCGCTTGAACAGGACGCCGCGAGCCGCGCACGCGCGGGCCGCGGCGTGCGACAGGGCATCGCTCGCGTAGTGCAAGAAGCACATCTCCGCGAGGCCGCCTACACCCCGCACCACCGCCGGATGGAGGTGATGGAGGTGGTGGAGGCCGTGGAGGAGGCGGGTACCGACGGCGTGCAGGTGATCGCACACCCGTTCGGCGATCATGACTTCGAGGGTGGCCCGCGCGGCCGCGAGCGCCACCGCCTCCGTCGCCAGCGTGGAGGAGATCCAGGTGCGCGTGGCGGCCGCCATCACGTCCGCGCGCCCGCCCACCGCCGCGAGCGGAAAGCCGTTCGCGAGCGCCTTTCCCAATACCACCAGATCGGGACGGATGCCGTATCGCTCGGCGGCTCCCCCAATGGCGAGCCGGAACGCCGTCTTGATCTCGTCGAAGACCAGGATGGCGCCCACCCGCGTCGTCTCGGCCCGCAGGGTCTCGAGCCAGGCGCGCGACGGCTCCGCGACGACGACGGGCTCCACGACAACGACGGCCAGCGTGTCGCCCGCGTCGCGGATGGCGGCGCGCGTGCGCTCGACGTCGTTGAACGGCAGCTCGGCGTACAGCGCGCGGGTCGCGGCGGGAATGCCGGGCGTCGCGCCGCCCTGGCACCAGTCGAGCCATCCGTGGTAGCCGCATCCCAGCACGCGATCTCGCCCGGTGATCACTCTCCCCAAACGGACCGCGGCGGCAACGGCCTCGGCGCCCGTCTTGAGAAAGCGGACCGCTTCGATCCACGGGATCGCGCCGCACAGCGCCGCCGCCAGCTCCTCTTCGATCACGGGCGGAAGGGGTCCGACCACGCCCGCCTCCACGGCGGCCGACGCCGCGCGCGTGACCGCGGGATGGCCGTAGCCGAGCCCGACGGCGCCGAGCGCCATCGTGTAGTCCAGGTACTCGCGACCCGCCGGGTCCCACACCCGACACCCCGCGCTCCGCACCATGCGCTCGGGAGGGGAGGGGGAGGAGGAGGGCTCCGGACCGTCGCCCGGCGGTCCGAACAGCGCTTCGGGGCGCTTGCTACCGGTCGACGTGAATCCCGGAACGTGCCAGTCGGTCACTGTATTTCGTCACCTCGATCGCCATGGCCCGCAGCAGCTTGACCTCGCGCTCGTCCAGCGGAGTGCGATGCAGGATCTCGCGCAGGGTGCGCAATACGTGCTCGGCATCCCGCGTCTTGAAAAACTCGATGACCGTGAGCGCGCGCTCGATATCCCCGAAGAGCCGCTCGAGCTCGCCCACCGGCGCGGGGCCCGCCAGGCGCCGCGGCGCCTTGAAATCGGCGCGCGGTCCGTCGCGCGCCAGCGCCAGCTCGTACAGGGCGAGCACGACCGCGTGAGCCAGATTGAGGGAGGGATAGGCCGGATCGCTCGGGATCGTCACGACGCGGTGACAGCGGTCCAGCGCGTCGTTCGAGAGCCCCTTGTCCTCGCGGCCGAACAGGAGTGCCACGGGACCCGGCTCCCACGCGGCGACGATCTCGGCCGCGGCCGCGCGCGGGCGCTGCATGTTGCGCTTCGCCGTGCGACCCCGCGCCGTATAGCCGACGACATGGACGCAGTCAGCGAGCGCCTCCTCGAGCGCGTCGTATACGCGCACCCGCGCCAGCACGTCGCGCGACTGGTGCGCGATTCCTTCGACCCGGTACGCTTCGAATTCGCGCGGCGCCACGAGACGCAGGTCGCGAAACCCGAAGTTCTTGATTGCCCGGACCACGTGGGCGATGTTGACCAGGTCCTGGGGCTCATAGAGCACGACGACCAGACTCATCCCAGCAGCTCCAGCACGCCCAGCCGGTCCTCGGGTTGCCGGTCGCCGCGCAACCAGACCCAGCCATCGCCCCCGCTCCACACGAGCTGTCCCGAGCGACGTACCCGGTCGGGCAACATCTCGTTGACGATCAGGTCGAACGCCATCTCTCCCCCGACGTGCGGACGCGCGTCGCTCGAGAACACCACCGCCAGGGTCATGCGGTATCCCGTCTCCGTCCGCTCCCACGCGCCCTGCACGTCCTCCGCGGTCCCGGCGGTTCCCTCCACCGCGCGAACCCGCACGCCGCCACGCTCCTCGCCCTCCGGCACGAGCAGGAAGCCCCGCATGGGGCCCGCCTCGGCATCGCGGAGATACACCTGGACTCCGTCCGAGTGAATGTCGTCGGGCTCGTTGTCGAGCAAAAGGGGCGGCGCATCGGGCGCGCGGAAGCACAGATCGGGCTTGGTCACCTCGACGGCGAGAAACAACCCATCGTCCGTCCAGTTGAGATAGGCTACGGCCGAGCATGCGTCGGGCCCGGCATATCCCTCCTCGCTGCGGCGATACTGATCCTCGATATCGAGCGTCAACGGCTCGGCCGTGTCGAAACCCTCGAGGGAGCCGTCGAGCGCCGGCGGGCTATCCACGCGCAATGCATTCCCCGCGGCTTTTGTGGGCCGGTCGATTTCGACGAGCGGCTCGAAGGGCGGCTCGACCTTCCGCCGGCCACCGAGGCGGACATTGCCGGCGGGCGACTGCACGCTCCACCCGCCGAGGGAAGCGGCATGACGGTGCACGCCCCGCACGGTTTCGACCTCGATCGCGTCGCCTTTCGCACGCACCGCCCGCACGAGCGGCGCATCGCCCACGCTCTCGAGCAGGGTGATGAATCGCAAGCCGCGTCCGCGTGCGCGCAGGCAGTAGAAGGGTTCCCGCTGCACTGCTCCCGCGGTGGGCCGCCCGGGCGCTTCGCCGCGCAACAGCGCCGCTCCCGGGGAGAAGTGCACCTGCAGCCGCCGCCCGCCCGCGGCGACGTGCGCGACCAGTCCGTCGTTGCCCTCGGGCGAGAACTGCTCGACGGCGGTAGTGAATTCGTCGGACAGCTCGGCCGGCTGCCACCGCCCGGGTGTCGCGATCGTCAGCTCTCCGGGAAAATGCCATGGCAGCTCGACGAGATGCTCATCGCGACTGTCGAGCTCGAGGACGTCCAGGACATACTCGGGACCCGACACGATCGCGCGGGTCAGGTCGCGATAGCGACCCCGCGCCCACGCCCATTCCTCCTGGGCGTCGAACGCCTCGCACGCTGCGTCGTCCCAGGGTTGCGAGTGACCGTCCAGGCGCGGCGCATTGTGCGCCAGGGTGGAGCGATACCAGTAGAGATCTCGCGTCTGGTACGAGGCGGTGCCGAAGTCGCACAACCACGGCACGCCGTCGGCGTGCAGGGTGAGGTGGAGGCGATCGGGATGCCCGTGCCCACCACCTGCTGGACCGCACTCGAGACTGGCGTAGCGACCGCCGGTGCGGAGCACCGCGAGCCCTTGTACCTCGAGCAGCTCGCTTGCGGGCTTCCACTCCGGAGCGTCGGGCAGCGCGGGAAGCATTTCCAGAAGAGACCACCACGACAGCAGCGTTCGGGAGGGGGAACGAGGGACGGAGGAAAACGGTGCCTCGTGCAGGTACGACTCCATGAGATTGGGCGCAAGCGCCGGAGCCGCGTACAAGGCCTTCAGCCAGCTCGCGATCTCATCTCCCGTCCCCAGTCGTGCGAGCCCAATCTCCCACAGCTCGAGATAGGCTGGCTGCGCGAGGGAATTCCCGAACCGCGAGTCCTTGCGCGCGGGATAGGTGAAATCGGGCAGCGCGCTCACGGCCGGTGCACGCAGTGCGGCCGCGAGGCGCCCGGCGAAGCTCGGCTCGGCAAATACGTCGATGCCCGCCTCGCGCGCCCACAACGTGCCGAGCAACAGCGCGCGCATGGCGAACAGATGGTAGTTCTCGCCTTCGTGCCACATGCCATCGCGCCCGAATCCGCGCGCGACGTGCGCCAGCAGCCCGGTCCGGCCTTCGATGGCGCGGTGCGCCAGGTCCTCGTCCTCGAACCAGACGGCGATCGCGGCCAGCGCGGCATTGTTCCACGTCTGGCGATTCGAGAACCATTCGTCGAACTCGCCGATGAGATTGGCCGCTTCGTCCGCGACGAGAGAGACGCTGCGGGCGCCGGCCTCGTCCAATTGACCCACCTCCCGCAACGTCACGGCCGCGGCGAGGTAGTTGCAGATCCATTGGGACTCGAGATAGGTGGAGAAGAACAGCCGACTCGGTCCGAGCACATTGTCGCGGTTGGGATAGCTCAAATAGCGCTCGCCGTAGTGCGCGAGAATCTCGACCGCGCGCGCGGCGGCGGCGGGGGCCTCCGTCAAGGCGGCGATGGTGGCCAGCTCGGCGGCGCGCTCGGCCAACCAGAGATGCTGATAGCGCGCCCAGTGGCGGTCGTGCCGCTCGCCCTCGTAGGTCGCGCCGCACTTGGCGCAGCGATGCACGCGCGGGCTCCACGGATCGAACTTGAATCCGCTCCCGTCCACCGTGCACACGCCCCCATCCTGCGAGAGCAGCGCCTTCTCTTCGGGGATGTGGGGCAGGCGCTCGAGCAGCGGGCGCGCGCGCCCCTCGACCGTGGCGAGGAGCTTCTGCAAATCCGGGGCGGAGCGAACCTGCTCCGCGCGTCCAGACAACATCGTGGCGCTTACCACGCCCGCACGCCCTCCTGTGCCCACGTGACCGGCAAGACCGTCGCTCCCGCTTCCCGAGCCGCCGCCGCGCCGGCCGCGGGATCCCGCACGACGAAGAACATGCAACCTCCGGCGCCCGCCCCGGCGGCTTTGCCACCCAGCACTCCGGCGTCCACGACTGCCTCCTCGAGCCGCGCCATCGCGGCGGTCCGCATCTCCGGATCGAGCGCCTGTTGGTGGCGCCAATTCTCGGCGAGCAGCGCGCCGACACGCGCCAGGTCCGCGGCCCGCAGGGCCTCCGCCATGCGTTCGGCCGTGTCCTTGATCGCGCGCAGCGCCGCCACTACCCCGGGCTCGGCGCGCTCGTACGCTCCCATGACGCGCGCGATCGTCGCACCTGAGATTCGGGAGCTCCCGGTGTAGCACAGGAGCGTGTGCCGCGCCAGGGCCGCCGCGAAGGCGGGGTCGAGCGTGATCGGTTCGATCCCCACGTCGGGATCGCGAAAGCTCAAGCGGTGAACCCCGCCGAGCGCGGCGCCGAACTGATCCTGCCGGCCGCCGGCGATCCCCGCCTCCACCGTCTCGAGGTAGCACCCCTGCTCGGCGACCTCCCGCTCCGACAGCCGGTCGCCGCGCGCGAGCGCGAGTGCCGCGACCAGGGCCACATCGAGCGCGCCGGAGCTGCCGAGTCCCGAGCCGGGAGGAACGTCGGACCTGGTGGCGAGCGTACATGGCGTCTGCACCGGCAACATGCGGAGTGCGGCCTTGTGCAGCGTGAAGCGCCCGTCCAAGACCAGTCCGCCCGAATCGGCGCACTCGAGCTCCTCCCCAAGGTCGAGCGCAACGAGCTTGATGCGCGGGCCGCCGACCGTGAGCTCGACGTACACCGACAGGCCGATGGCGGCGTTGACGACCACGCCGCCTTCGCGCTCCGAAAAGGGCGCCACATCGGTCCAGCCGCCGGCGAAGTCGAGGCGCACGGGCGCCGAGGCGCGGAACGCGGTGGGGCGCGGGGCACGCCTGCTTCGTTTCACTGCTCGGTCCACCAGTGGACCACCGTGGGGAGCTCGCCGCGCAGATCCATCTGCACGCCCTTCATGCGGCGGTTCATCCCCTGGACGCCCCGAGCGTAATAGAGGAACGCTGCGGGCACCGAGTCCCGCAGCACCCGCATGGTCGCGGCCGCGTCGGCGCCCGCCCGGACGCCCGTGATGCGGGCGAGTGTCCGCAGATACCCGAGGCCCAGATCTCCGGGAATGCCGACGAGCGCCGCCTGAAAATCGGGCCGCGGGCTGTAAACCCGGTCGAGGAAGGCGCTGAGCTCGACCTGACGGATCGCGACATCGAATCCGGCGCGCGCGAGCTGGGCCTGCACCATCTGCTCGAGCGGCGCTTCGCCCGAGCCCACCGTCAGAAGCTCGAATTTCACGCCACGGCCGCCCAGCAGCGCATGCGCCGAGTCGACGTTGGTGGCGAAGGCGGGTGTGGCCTTGAGTCCGAGTCCCGCAGCCAGGTCGGGCGGCACGGGCCCGAACGCCGGAGCGCCAAAGCCGTAGAGATAGCCGTCGACGATCTCCTGACGATTGACGGCGAGGGAGACCGCGCGCCGCACCTTGGGATCATCGAACGGCGGCCCGCGCTTGTTGAACACGACAGCGTACGGGGTCAGCATCGGATAGGCGACGACGGCCAGGTGCGGCTTGCCCTCGACGAAGCCCGCGTGCGCCGGCTGAATACCCGCAAAATCGACCTCTCCCGAGACGAGCGCGGCGAGTTTGGTCGTGGGCTCGTCGACGACCGCCACGACAAAGCGCTCGAGCCGCGGCGGCCCGCCCAGCGACTGGGGGAAATCGCGATTCGCCTCGAACACCCAGCGGCGGTTGGGCTCGTGCTGCACAAAGCGGAACGGCCCGTTGGAGACCGGGTGCTCGTTCCACCCGGCCTGGCGCAACCGCTCATGGGGCACGCTGTCGAGCAGGTGCGCGGGCAAGATGGCGAGATCGGTGAGCACGTCGGGGAATGCGGCCTGCGACACCGCGAAGCGCACCACGACGGTCGAGTCGTTGAGATCGCTCACGAACGCGATCGCCGAAAGATCGTCGAGGCGCGGGTAGCCCGTCGCCGAATCACGCGCGGCGTTCAGCGTCCACGCCACGTCGCGCGCCACGGTGGGCAGGCCATCGGTCCAGACGGCGTCGGTGACCAGCGCGAAGGTGAGGGCGCGGTGATCGTCCGACCAGCGCCACGCGCGCGCGAGATAGGGCTGCGGCACGAGCGACGCGTCGTAGCGGGCGAGCGTCGTGAGCAACACGTAGCGCTCCACCTGCTTCGCGAGCGGATGCACGGTCACGAGCGGATTGACGGTACGCAGGTCGGCGCCTGAGGCGAAGACGGCGGTGCGGGCGTGCTGCGCGCCCTTCCCACATGCGCCCGCGGCCGCGAGCGCGAGCGGTACCCACCAGACGTGTCGCAACACGGGTGCATTCTAGCGGCGCCCCACGCGCCACGCGAGATTCCCGCCATGCTCGCCGCGCTCGCGCGCCGGCTGACCGCGGGGGTCGCGGTGATCGTGGGTGTGGTCACGCTCACGTTCTGCCTGTTGCGTCTCGCGCCGGGCGACCCGGCCCGCTGGCTCGTCGGCCCCAACGCCACTCCCGCCCAGCTCGCCGCGCAGCGCCACGAGCTGGGCCTCGATCGGCCGCTCGCGGTGCAATACGCGACCTGGCTCGGCCGAGCGGCCCGGGGGGACTGGGGCACGAGCATCGCCAGCGGCCGCCCCGTCGCGACGCTCGTCGCCGAAGCGTGGCCGGCGACGGCGCGTCTCGTCGGCCTTTCGCTCATTCTCAGCTACCTGCTCGGGCTCCTGGTCGGTGCCGTTCAGGCCGCGCAGAGTGGGTCGCGTCTCGACACCGCCCTTTCGGTGGTGAGCGTGACCCTGTTCGCGCTCCCCGGCTACTGGCTCGGGTTGATGCTGGTCATGACGCTGTCGTACTGGCTGCCGCTGTTGCCGGCGTTCGGCGCGGCGGGCGTGGACGCTCCCCATCTCACGGGCTCCGGGCGACTGCTCGACGCGGTGCGACACCTCGCGCTGCCACTCACGACGCTGACGCTGATCGGAACCGGCGGCGCGGCACGCTACTTCCGCGGTGCGCTGCTGGATGTGCGCGCCCAGCCGTTCGTGACAACCGCCCGTGCCAAGGGGCTCTCACCCGCTCGCGTCCTGCTGCACCACATGCTGCGCAACGCGCTCGTGCCGGCGCTCGTCCTGCTGGGCCTGTCCCTGCCCGCACTCTTTTCCGGGGCGGTGTTCGTCGAGGCGGTGTTCGCGTGGCCGGGCGTGGGGCGCGTGCTGGTCGAAGCCGTGCAGGCGCGCGACTACCCGGTCGTCACGGCTGCAACGACGATCAGCGCGACGCTGGTCGTGGCGGGCAACCTCCTCGCCGACGTACTGGCCGCGTACGCGGATCCGCGAACTCGGGCGGCGGGCGCGTGAGGCGCCTGTGGGGGGACCGGCGCGGCGCGTTCGGCATCGCGGTCCTGTCGCTGGCGGTCCTGCTCGCGCTCGCCGCCCCGCTCGTCACGAGCGGGGCTCCGGCGGAGCAGCGCGACGTGGTGGGCACGCGGTTCTTGCCGCCGCTCGCGACCGACCGGTATCACGCGTTCCACCCCCTCGGCACCGATCGCTTCGGACGCGACGTGTGGACGCGGGTCGTATACGGCGCACGCATCTCGCTCACGGTGAGCGGCCTCGCCGTGCTCCTGTCGGTGCTGGTTGGCGTGGCGGTCGGCGGGGCGGCGGGGTATGCGGCCGGCGGGGTGGGCACGCTGCTCCTCGGGGTCACGGACTTTGCACTGGCACTGCCACGCGTCGTCCTGCTGCTCTTGCTCGCGGCGCTCTGGCCGCCCAACGCGGCTCTCGTGATCGTCGTGCTTGGCCTCACCGGGTGGATGACGATCGCCCGACTGGTGCACGGGGAGGTCCGCTCCCTCGCCGCGCGGCCGTTCGTCGAAGGGGCGTCTGCCCTCGGCGCGGGCAGGGCCCGCATCCTCGGCCGCCACATCCTGCCGAACGCCCTCACTCCCGTGATCGTCGCGGCCGCACTCGGGGTGGGCAACGCCGTGCTGCTCGAGGCCGGCCTTTCATTCCTCGGACTCGGCGTGCAGCCACCGGCGCCCTCGTGGGGCAACATGATCGCATCGGGTCGGGACAGCCTGGTCAATGCGCCGTGGGTTGCGGCCGCCCCGGGAATCGCGCTCGCGGTAGTCGTGGTCGCGTGCACGCTGCTCGGGGATGCAATTCGGGATGCGTACCATAGGGACGTGGGACATGCGACGTGGGACGTGTAACGCACACCCTACCCGTCCTCCGTCCCCCGTCCCCCGTCCGCGAGTTGTCTCAGTACCCCCTCATCGATCTCGTGTCCTCCGTTGTAATGCAGCACCGTGAACGGGATCCCATGCGCGGTCAGTCGCTCCGTATCGCGGGTCAGGATCTTCGGCGTGATGAACTCGTCGCGCCGGCCGACCACGATCCGTACGTCCAGTCCCGCGAACCGCTCGCGATGAGCGTCGAGGTCGAGATCGGGCGGGACTTCTCCGCCCCACAGGATCAGGCGCTGCGGTCGGACGGCGCCCAGCGCCAGCCAGCGGCACGCGGCCGCCCCGCCCTGGGAGAATCCGAGCACGGTCACCCGCGGACGCTGACCCTCGGTGCGGCGCGAGACGTCGACGTGCACCGCGTCGAGGTACGCGACGTAATCGCCGATCTCCACGAGCCGGTCTTCGCGCGTCATCCAGCTCGCACCCACCCGGCGATCCGCGACCCGCGCTGCCTCGCCCGTGTAGAAGCGCGACAGTCCTTCCGGCGCCACGATGAGCCGCGCGGGCCCCGCGAGCCGATCGAAGTGCTCCCCAAAGCGGCTGGCGAGCTGCGCGTAGCCGTGCAGCACGAACCAGACTTCCGCCACCCGCGCGCCCGGGGTGAACGCCCCCCACGTGAAGTAACGGGCGCTGCGCGTCACCGCGATATGGTGTTCTTCCATCCGCCTCAGGTCACGAGAATGGTGACAATATCGTGCGGCTCGGCGACAAACCGCACGGTGGTCCCGCGGCCCTCGAGCATGATCGGGACCGACTCGCGCTCGTTCGCCCGGACGCGATGCGCGGTCTTCACTCCCCCGCTCACGCGCCACGCCCCGGCCGTGCGCCTGCTCGTCGCGTTGTAGCAACGCAGCACGAGCGGCGACCCGGCCTGGGCCGGCTTCACCGCCGAGAGCACGAGCCCGGCACCCTCGAGGGCGATCTCGACGGGCGCGGGCACGAGCTGTACCGCATCCCGCAGCCAGAAGCCCCGCAGCGGCAGGCACGCGTCCTCCCACAGCGCGGGGACGGCGTCTCCGCGCTCGATATCTGCCTGCGACACGGCGACGAGCCCGAGCTCGACGCGCGTGATGCCGGGGCACTGCGCGAGGGGCGTCGAGGTGGGCCATGCGGCATGGCCAAGTCGGGTGCGCAGGTCCCCCCGCGACAGCTCGCCCACCGCGCGCAGCAGCGTGAGCAACAGGTCCCCGCGCGGGGTCCACTGGTATTCGAAGAACCCGGGCGTCAGCAGGGCCAGGCCCCGGCGTCCGTCGGCCACTGCCACGAACCGCTGGCCGGGCGCCGTCAGGGCGGGCGTCTCGAGCGGATAGTCCGCGGGCTCGATGTCCACGGGCGGACGGGAGACCGTGCCGAACGCGGTGCCGGCGGTCGCGACGCCGCGGAGGCCAGTCGGAAACCGCGCCCGCAGGCGATGGTCGGTCGCCTGATTGTCGAGCTCGAGCACGCAGCGCACGATGGGAGAGTCGGCGTGCAGCGTGACGACGATACTCGCGGTGACGTCGCCCGTGCGCAGTCGCAGCACGGTCCGGATCTCGAGCGCGGCGACGAGCGGCCCGGTGGCGAGGCGCCGAACCTGAGCGGTCGCGGCGGTGCGACGCCCCCCTCCCGCGCCGCCCGCCGGGCAGAAGGTGTACAGGTCTCCCGCGTCCCCCTCGGCTTCCAGCCGCAACAGGTCGCGGAACGATTCGCCGGTCTCGCGGTCGCGCAACGTCAGGGCCCCACTCGCATCGACGCTGACTTCGACGAACTGGTTGGCCAGGCTCTTCCCGCGAGCGACGACCGTTTCGGGTCCGTGTTCGCCCCGCGCCTCCGTCATCGTCAGGGTGGCCAGGCCCAAGCCCGGCACCGGGGGCATGCGGAACGCCACGCGCACGCGGTCGACTTCATCCTGGACGGGATAGTGACGGACCGCTTCCAGGCGCTCGCGGCCGGGAGCCCGCGCGAGCGACTGCACCGGAATAACGTCGCCCGCGGGGGTGAGAAACGCGAACGGGCGGTAGCCCGCACCGGCGCGCGGCGCGCGGCCGCCCGGCGGTCCGATCGGCACGCCACGGCGGAGCATCGTCACCTCGGCGACGGTGATAGCGCTTCTCGCGCGCGCCGCGGGGTTCCACACGACGAGGGACGGCCGCCGGGCAGTCTGTTCCCGGGCGGCATCCGGGTCGTGCCGCACGAGGTCCCACACGCTGGCGCGCACCACCTCGCGCGCCGTGGCCTCGACGTCGTCGAGTCGCGTCGCCGCCGCTTGCGCCACGGCGTCGCTGACCGTTCCCGCAATCGTATCGTGAAATTGGGACCGCACGAGCGCCCGCCAGGCAGTGTCGAGCAGGCTACGCCGATCGGCGCCGCCCGCGCGCCGGGCGAGCGCGGCCAGCGGCTCCGCGAACCGCTCGAGCCACAGCTCCACGCTCGAATTGCGACGCTTCAAGGGCGTGCGCGACCCGTGCACACCCTGCAACGTCCAGGCGTACCGATACGACCAGCGCAGCTCTCCGCTCAGGAGCGGCATGTCGGCCAACTCGGCGCTCGCCGCTCGGCAGAACTCGTCGAGCCGGGACACGCGCACGGCGTTGTCGCGCTCGAGGTCGGCCAGGAGATCGCGCAGGCGGGAGACGTGCAGGTGGGGGGCGTGGTGATCGGCGCCGATGAACACCGCCAGGTGCTTCCCGGTCGCCCGTCGCACGAGCGCGTCGCGCACGGGCGCCCAGGCGGCAGGCAGCCGATCGGCGTCCGCCGGGAGCGCGGCGCCGATCTCGTAGCCCTGGGGAGGCATGTGCCAGAGCGCCACGTCCTGATTGTCGGGCCCGCGCCAGCGGTACCAGTCTTTCTCCTGTCCGGGCTCGCCACCCAGGCCGCGCCACACCACACCATGCTTCAACCCGAACTCGCGCGCGAGCGTCGGCCACACCGCGGGATGGCCGAACGCGTCGGGCGAGTACAGCACCTCATTCCGCCCTCCCAACCGCTCCGCATCCACGGCGCCGAGCAACAGGTTCCGTACGAGAGCCTCGCCTGAGGGAATCAGCTCGTCAGCGAGCACGTACCACGGTCCGACCTGCAGCCGTGCGGCCTTGACCAGAGCGCGGACGTCCGCGTCGCGCTCCGGCCGGATGCGCAGGTAGTCCTCGACCAACACCGTCTGGCCGTCGAGCAGGAAGGTGCGGTAGGTCGCGTCGCTCTGGAGCAGGTCGAGGAGCGCGTCGAGCGCGGGCACGAGGCGGGCCTGGAACGCCGCGCGCGGGAGATACCACTCGCGGTCCCAATGCGTGTGCGGGATGAGATGGAAAACGAGGCCGGTCAACCCTTGGCAACCCCGGCCGGCGTGTGCAGCTTGGGTTTCGGTACGAGAGTCACAGCGCTACCATAACAAACCCGGCGGATCATGTCACGCAGACAGCCGTCCCACGCGCTTGCCGCGATCGCCGTCGCCCTGGTCGCGGGCAGTGTGCTCGCGCGCCGCGCGCCCGTCGTCGCCGCGGTTTGCTGGACGCTTCTCGCGGTCGTGGCCGTCCTGTCGGCCGCGTGGGCGGCGCGGCGCACGAGCGGGGCCGAGCGGCGCGGCTGGCAGTGGATTGCGGCCGGGTGCGCCGCCCATTTGGCGGGCCGGCTGGTGTGGGACTACTACGAGCTGGGCGCGCGCGTCCCGCCCCCGTTTCCCTCGCTCGCCGATCCGGGCTACCTCGCCCTGTATCCGTGCTTCGCCGTGGGTCTCCAGAGTCTGTTGCCCGCACGGCTTCCCGGCCGCCAGCAACCCACGGTGATTCTCGACGCCACGCTCGTCACCTTCACCGCCGCCGCCCTGACCTACGAATTGCTGCTCGCGCCCCTGCTCGACATCGGGGGCGCACGTCTCCCGCTCGCGACGAGCATTGCCTGGGCGGCGATCGGCGTCGTGGTACTCTGGGCCCTGTCGCTGCAGCTCGTCAGGCAACGCAGCCTCGTCCTCGGCACCGCGGGACTCGCGATCACGGGACTTCTCGTCCTGTGCGTGATCAATGCGACCTACGCGCCAATCGCCCTGCGCGGCACCTACGTGCCCGGGGGCTGGCTCGACATCGGATGGCAAGTGGGGCTGGCGCTCCTCGTCGTGGCGGCGGCCCTGGCGGGGGCGGACACCCAGGTCGGCGGGCTCGCGAGTGATACGCCGCGCGCGATCGCCGTCGTCGTGGCGATCGCGGGGATCATGGCCCTCGCCCTTTGGAGCGTGCTGCGAGACCGGAGCGAGTCCGCGGCCGTGTGGGTGGCGTTGGGGATCGCGATCATCGGAGGGCGCGTCGTGTACGCGCTGCGTGCCGACCGGCAGTATGCGGAGCTCCTGGAACATGAAGTCGCCGCGCAGACCCGCTCGCTCATGGACTCCCTCGCGGCGACGGCGGTTGCCGAGCGCAACCTGCGACTCGTGATGGAGGCGGTGCCGGACGCCATCGTCGTGATGGATGCCGAGGGGCGCCAGCTCGACATGAATACCGCCGCCCGGGAGCTCTTCGCGGCAGCGCCTGCCGACGCCCAGCGTTCCCTGTTCGCGGTCCTCGATCCCGGCGCTCATGCGATCGCGCGCGAGAATCTGGCAGCCGCATTCGAGGGCGCGGTCCGGACGTTCGACATCCGGTTCCGGCGGGCCGACGGCATCCGCGGCACGGCCGCGGTCTCTTACGCCCCCGTCCGTGCCGATCACGGCGTGTCGCGCGTGCTTGCCGTCGTGCGCGACGTGACCCACGAGAAGCGGACGGCGGCCCAGTTGCAACAGGCCGAGAAGCTCGCGGCCATCGGCCAGCTCGTGAGCGGCGTGGCGCACGAGATCAATAATCCGGCAGCGATCATCTCGGGGTTCGCGCAAACGCTCCTGCTCGACGACGTCAACCCCGAGCACCGCGACATGGCCCAGATGATCTATGACGAGGCCTCGCGCATCGGGCGGATCACCCAAAATCTCTTGGCCTTCGCGCGCGCGGGCGGGAAAGAACGGACGTTGATCGACCTGAACGACGTCTTGCGCCGCACGTTCGCGCTCCGGTCCTACCATCTCACCACCCTGAGCATCACCGTGACCCTCGAGCTCGACCCGAGCGATCCGAAGATCTGGGCCAACGCGTCCGATGTGCAGCAGATGCTCTTGAACCTCGTCATCAACGCGGAGCAGGCGCTCGTCACGATCGACCCTCCGCGCAGCATCACCATCCGGTCGCAGGCGAGCGAGCAGGACGTGCGGGTCGAGGTCGCCGACAACGGCCCCGGCGTGCCCGCGGAGATCCGCGAGCGGATTTTCGATCCCTTCTTCACGACCAAGCCGGAGGGCGTGGGGACGGGGCTGGGCCTGTCCATCTGCTACGGCATCGTGCGCGAGCATGCCGGGCGGATCTCGCTCGAGTCCGAGCACGGGCAAGGGACCCGGTTCATCATCCAGTTCCCGCGGGACCCGCGCTCCGGCACCCGGCCGAGCGACGACACGCGCCTGCCCGCGGGCCGCCCCGTGCGCCAGCTCCGGGTGTTGCTGGTGGACGACGAGTTGTCGCTGCGTAATGCGCTGGTGCAGTTCCTGGCCCGCCGGGGCATCAGCGCCACGGGGGTGGGTGACGGCGCCGAAGCGCTCCACGCGATCGACCACGATTCGTTCGACGTCATCGTGTCGGACGTGCGCATGCCGGGCATGAGCGGCGGGGATTTCGTGGCCCGGCTGCGACGCGAGCGGCCGGACCTCGTGGCCCGTCTCATCTTCTCTACCGGCGATGCCTTCGCCCGGGACACCGCCGAGCTCCTGGAAGCGGCGGGAGTGCCCACGGTGACAAAGCCTTTCGATTTCGCGACGCTGGAACGCGTGGTGCGGGAGGTTGCGGCCCGGGCTCAAGGCGAGTCGGGCGACACGCCGGAAGCCGCTTCCTAGTAGAGGGTCGGCACAACCCGGCGCCGCCGGTCGGGCAGCACGCGGCGCTGCAAGAGGCGGCGCTGGCCGTGGCGGCGTTGGAGCCCGGTGCGGCGGGCCGAGCCGGAGCGGCGCTCCACCGACACCCGCACGTGCGTCACGCGTCGCTCTCCCATGGCTCGGCGCTCGGTGCCAGATCGGCGGTCGGACTCTACGCGGCGATCGGGGCGCCGCCGGCGATCGCTCAGGGGTGGGGTGGCCACGGGCGCCAAACCTATGCCATCCGGGCCGCATCGGCTAGCGGGCTCAATGCGACCCTTTCTCGGGCGTTGACGCCGCTTTGAGCGCGTGATCGAGCT
>Ga0335084_10000474_pt1 | contig 34092 bp, 26 predicted proteins | sample Lox_Sample_44_FD_206721 | JGI IMG/M metagenome (GOLD analysis project Ga0335084, IMG submission 206721) | Soil microbial communities from Loxahatchee National Wildlife Refuge, Florida, United States - Lox_Sample_4.4 | ecosystem: Environmental > Terrestrial > Soil > Wetlands | place: USA...
GCCTCCTGCGCGGCGCTGGCAGATCTGCGACGTGGTGCGAAACCTCGTGCTGTTCGCGCCGCTCGGAGCGAGCCTTGCCGGGTGCCGCGTGCGCGCGTCGCGAGCGGTCCTGGGAGCGGCGGCGCTCTCGGCTCTCGTCGAGTTGGCTCAGACCGGAATTCCCGGACGCGATGCCTCGCCGGTCGACTGGATTGCCAACGTGGCCGGAGCCGCGGCCGCGTTCGCGTTCTTCCCGACCGCCGCGACGTGGCTCGACCCGTTTCGTGCGTCGACAGCGGGCCTGGTGCTCGCCGCGAGCGCGGTGGTGTCGGCAGTCCTGGTTTGCAGTGGCATCCTGCTGGCACCGGCGCCGACCGTGGGGACCCTCTTCGCCCACCATACGCCACTCCTGGCAAATCTGGCTCCGTACGAGGGACGCGTGCTCGACGCATCGATCGACGGCATCGAGATCCCGGTCGGTCCGATCGCGGATTCCGATGCCGTTCGCAGGAAGCTCGCCGGCGACTTCTCCCTTCGCGTCGCCGCCACGGCAGGTGCCCCCCCGGAGAGCCTCGCCGCGCTCGTGTTGATCAGCGACGCCGAGGAGGAGATGGCGCTGCTCGGCCCGGACCGCGAGGACCTCGTCTTCCGCTTTCGGAGCCGCGGCCAGGATCTCGGCCTGGAGCCCCCGGTCCTCCGGCTCTCCCACGCACTCACGAACGTCGGACCGGGCGATCGCCTCGCGCTGGAGGTCCGCCGGTCCGGCCCCGACCTCTGCGTTGCGATCGACGACGCGCAGGAGTGCGGGCTCGGGCCGACGGTTGCGGACGGCTGGGTGCTGCTCGCGCCCGGCCTCCGTATCCTGTCGGGGGCTCGGCGTCTCGTGAATGTCGCATGGCTCGCTGCGCTCTTCCTGCCGCTCGGGTACTGGGGCCGTGTCAGCCAGAGCAGTGCGCTCGCCTGCGTACTCGCTGCGTCCGCCCTGCTGCTGGTCCCACACGCGACCGGGCTGATGCCGACACCGGGCCTCCAGATCGCGGCCGCCGCAGCCGGAGTCGCACTCGGCGCAGCGGCTCGCCGTCACCTGGTGAGCGCTGCCGCGCACTCTCCGCGAGGAGCCTGATCGGGTGAGCCTCCGGCGCGCGCTCCGGTATGCACGGGCCTGCGCATTCGAGTGGAGCGGGGCCAGTCGCCGCGCTCGCGCACAGCTCGACGGGAGCCGCGCGGCGGTCCTGATGTACCACCGCGTACTTCCGGTCGCGGAGGCGGCACGGCTCGCAGTCGAGCCCGGCATGGTGGTAACCCCCGAGACGTTCGCGCGTCACCTGGACTGGCTCGCGTCCGACTTTCGCGTCCTGCCGGCGCACGAGATCGTCGAGCGGCTGGCGCAGTCGCGTCCATTGCCGGACGGGGCTTGTGCGATCACCTTCGACGACGGCTGGCGCGACAACCACGACTTCGCCTTACCCGAGCTCGCGCGGCACGGCTTCCCCGCGACGATCTTCGTGGTGACGGAGCGCGTCGGCACCGACGGATCGTTCTGGCCCGACGAGGTGTGCCGCCGCATGGCGGCACTGCCCGAGTCCGCGCAGCGGGAGCTGCTGGTGATGGTGGGTGCGCCTTCGCGAGGCGGCGACCCCATCGAAGCGCTGCTAGCGCACCTCAAGAGACTACCCGAGGACATCCGGGAGCCCGCGCTCGAGCGCGTGCGCGCGGCGAGCCCCGACCCCGCGACCGGCACGCGCGAGCTGCTCGACTGGAGCGAGGTCGATGCCCTCGCGCGCGCGGGCTTCGACGTCGAAGCCCATGGCGCGACCCACGCGATCCTGACCGGTGTTGCGCCGGCGAGGGCGGAACGTGAGCTCCTCTCCGCGCGCGAGCAGTTGCGCGAGCACGGTCACGGATGCCGCGGTCTGCTCGCCTATCCCTCGGGTGCGCACGATGCGACTGTGCATCGCCTGGCTCGGGAAGCGGGCTACGCGGCCGCCTTCACCACGGAGCCCGGCCTCGCGAGCGCAGCGAGCGATCGCCTCGCTCTGCCGCGCGTCGGCCTGCACGACGACATTTCGCGCACGCGCGTCGAGTTCCGGCGCGCGGTGCCGGGCCGAGCGTGAGCGCGGGCATCGAGTCCACGCGGGAGTCGGACTCCTCGCGGATCGTGCTCGCGCTCGAGTCGAGCGGTCCGGGCGGCGCCGAGAACGTGGTGCTGCGCCTCGCGGACGCGCTGCAAGCGCGCGGCGACCACCCGATCGTGGCGACGCTCCAGTCCGGCTGGATGACCGAGCGCGCGCAGGCGCGCGGCATCCCGGTGTGGATCGTCCCGCAGCGCCCGGGTATCGACCTCGCCTGGGTAGTGCGCTTCGCGGCGAGGCTGCGGCGCGCGCGCGTCGACGTGCTCCACACGCACGAGTTCGCGATGAACGCGTTCGGCGGCGCGGCGGCTCAGCTCGCTCGCATCCCGGCGCTCTCGACGATCCACGGGCGCCACTGGGTCGCGGACCGGCCGCGCCGCGGTGTCGCCTACCGCGCGCTCTACCGGCTCGGCGTGCCCATCGTGGCCGTCTCGGAGGATCTGGCGGGCTTCCTGGTGGAGCGGCTGCCGGTCGCGCGCGCCTGGCTCGAGATGGTTCACAACGGCATCCCGATTCCGGCCGCAATGCCGCCCACGGACCGCGCGACGGCGCGCCGCCGCGCGCGCCTGGCGCTCGGAATTCCCGCGGAAGGCGCGCTCGTGGTGGCGGTCGGCAATCTCTATCCGGTGAAGGACCACGCGAGTCTGCTATGCGCGCAGGCGCGGCTGCCAGGCGTGCGCGTCGCGATCGCGGGTCGCGGCGCGGAGGAGGAGCCGCTGCGACGCCTCGCCGCGAAGCTCGGCGTCGCCGAGCGCCTGCATCTGCTCGGTCTGCGCGACGACGTCGAGACCGTCTTCGCGGCGGGGGACGTGTTCGCGCAGCCCTCGCTCTCGGAGGGGCTGCCGCTCGCGGTGCTCGAGGCGATGGCGAGCGCGCTGCCGGTGGTGGCCTCGCGCGTGGGCGGCATCCCGGAGGCAGTGCAGGACGGCCGCACTGGCTTCCTGACACCGCCCGCCGATCCCGAGGCGCTCGCGGCCGCGCTCGCGCGCGTGCTCGAGTCGGGCGAGCGGGGCGCCTCGCTCGGCCAGGCCGGGCGCGAGCGCGCCATCGCCGAGTTCTCGGTGGATCACATGGTGAATCGCTACCGCGAGCTCTACGCACGCCTGCGAGGCGGGCGACGTGTGGCGCAAGCTCGGGCATGAGCGACGCGGTGAGCTGGGGCGCGCCGGCCCGTGTGCTCGTCACCGACGGTGAGACGCGCGCCGCGCTCGCGTGCGTGCGCGCGCTTTCGGCGCGCGGTCATCGCGTCCACGTGGCCGGCGCCACCGTGCGCTGTCTCGCCGCGGCCTCGCGCCATGCGACCGGCTCGCATGCGGTCGGCGACCCGAGTATCGATCCGCAGGGCTTCGCCGAGCGTCTCGCCTCCACCGCCTCGGCGATCGGCGCAGATCTCGTGCTGCCTGTCACAGAAGTGAGTCTCGGGTCGATCTACGCATTCGGGGTGGCCGAGCGCTGCGTCGTCGCGTGTCCGGAGCGGACGGCCTACGAGGCTGCCGTCGACAAGCAGGCGCTGCTCGAGCGCGGAGCGCGGCTCGGACTCGCGACGCCGCGCAGCCTGCTCGTCCGGGATGTTGCGCGGCTCTCCTCGCTGCCTGCGGACTTCGGGTATCCGGTCGTGCTGAAGGCGCGCCGCTCGCGCTTCTGGGACGGCGCCCGCTGGGTCGTCGGAGAGGCGCGCGTGTTGCACCGACCGGAGGATCTCGAGCGCGCGCGGTCTGCGCCGGGCTTCGGGGGTGGAGCGCTGCTCCAGGAGTTCGTGCCCGGTCGCGGCGAAGGCGTGTTCCTGCTCTGCGAGCGCGGGCGCACGCTCGCGCGCTTCGCCCACCGGCGACTGCGCGAGAAGCCACCGGGTGGAGGGGTCAGCGTGCTCAGCGAGGCGATCGCGCCGGACCCCGAGCTGCTCGCAGGCAGTGAGCGACTGCTCCGCGAGCTCGAGTGGACCGGGGTGGCGATGGTCGAGTTCCGGCGCACGCCCGGAGGACCCGCGCTGCTGATGGAGATCAATCCGCGCCTATGGGGCTCGCTCCAGCTCGCGATCGACGCGGGCGTGGATTTTCCGTCGCTGTGGGTGGCGCGGCTGCGCGGCGCGACGCCCCCCGTCGTGGAGGCGCGCCTCGGCACGCGCACGCGCTGGCTGCTCGGCGACCTCGACCACCTGCTGATCGCTCTGCGACACCGGGCGGTCCGGGGGCAGCTCGGCAAGAGTGTGCCCGGCTTGCTGCGCGATTTCGTGGCGAGCTTCTTCGATGGCACGCGGCTCGAAGTGCTTCGCCGCGACGACTGGCGGCCCTTCCTGCGCGAGTTACGCGACTGGCTGCGGGGTTGAATGGCCCGACGCGATCACCTGCGCATAGATGCGCTCGTAGGCGTCGAGCCAGGGATCGAGACCGAACCGCGCCGTCAGCCGCCGCCGTGAGGCCTCGACCTTGCGCTCGGCCGCTCCGAGGTCCACGCGCGCGGCGTCGAGCGCGCGCGAGAGCTCCCCTGGATCTTCGGGCGGGACGAGCCACGCCTCGTCGTCTCCCACCACGTCGGGCACGCCGCCGACGGCCGTCGCCACGATCGGGACGCCTGCCTCCATCGCCTCGAAGAGCACCATGGGAGTGCCCTCGGTCCGCGAGCTCAGGGCGAAGACGTCGAAGGCCGCGAACAGCGAGCCGGCATCCGGCACCGCCCCACACCAGCGAACGCGCGAGGCGAGACCGAGCTGTCCCGCGCGCGCCTCGAGCGCCGCGCGCTCGGGGCCGTCGCCGATGACACAGGCGAGGCCCGCGCGCTCTCGAGTCCGCGCGAGCGCCTCGAGCAGCACGTCGGCCCCCTTCTCGTGGCTCAGTCGCCCCACCCAGCCGATGACGAAGGCGTCACGCGGAAGCCCGAGCCGCCCCCGCGCTTCGTCGCGCTCCCGCGCAGCGCCCCGACCTCCCCAGGCATTGAGCAGGAGATGCAGCCGCGACGCCTCGACGCCGCCACGCCGCAGCCGCTCTACCAGCGGACGCGACACCGCGACCACCGCGTCGCTGCGTCGGAGCGAACGCTGCTGGAGCCACTCGTAGAGGTGGTTGCGCCACGCCCCGCCCGTGAAGCCGTGCACCGTTGCGACGGTCGCGACCCCGAGCCGGCGCGCGACCGCTCCGGCCTGAACGTCGGCGCGGTAGCCGTGTGTGTGCACCACATCGGGCCGCGCGTCGAGCATCAGCTCGCGAAGTGCGCGCCGCTCGCGGCGGTAGGCGCGGGGCGGCAGCCGCAGCGCGATCACCGCGACTCCGTAACGCCGGAGCAACGACTCGAACGGATGCGGCTCGGGGCCGGGGTCGAGCACTGCGGCCACTCGCAGGTCGTGGTGACGGCGCGTCAGTCCCGCCGCGAGCAGGGCCAGCATCGACTCGAGGCCGCCATACGGCCCCGCTGCGGCGACTTGGAGGATCCGCAGCCGCTCACCACCGCGGTCGCCTTCCGCTAGCACCCCATGGCCTCTCGTGACCGTGTCTCTACGGATCGGAGCGAGGGCTCAGTGAGACCGATGCGACTGGGCGGTCCGACGCCGAGCCGTCGCGATCGAGAACGCACACAGGCCGCAGAGCACGAGCAGCGCGGTTCTCGGCTCCGGCGCCGGGACGACTTCGACCTCATCGAAGTCGCCGGAGGCGAGGAAGTCGAGCCCGCCGGTGTATGGATCGAAGCGGACCAGGTCGACCGCGGCGCGGATCAGCAGGAGCGTTCCGTCGCCCGAGATGGCGGCGTTCACCGCCTGCATGGGCAGCACGTTCCCCGACCTGTCGACCATCGGCACCGGGAGCATCACTGCGCCGAGGACGGGATCGAGCTGGAAGAAGAACCCAGAGACCCCTCGGTCGCAAGCGACCAATGTTCCATCCGCCGAGACGCCGAAGCCATCCGGATCCGCGAACAGACTGCTCTCAGGGTGCGGCTCGAGAAAGGCATAGCTCTGGACGCCGGTGGCCAGCGCGATTCCGATCACCTCCCCGATCGCGATGTACTCGTTCTGCAAGACGAGGAGCTCATCGTTCGGTCCAATGGCCAGATCTCGCGTCCCGTTGACGGCTCGAAGACTGGGGTTCCGGCTATCGGGGAGGAGCAACCCTCCGGACGAGAGAATCGATTGCGCGCCCGTCCGTGGATCGATCTGGATGACGCGCTCGTCGTACTGGCGTGCCACGAACAGGGTGTCACCGCTCGCGGCCACGTAGCTGCCGCCGGGCGTGCTGGCATCGAACGGATGCATCGGGGCGAGCAGACCGCCTGAGGAGACCGTCGTCTGCGCTCCCGTGTCGGGATCGATTCGCACCACGGAATCTCCGACTGTTGCGTAGAGGCTTCCGCCTGGCGCGACCGTGAAGTCCCCGAACGTGCCTGACGCCATCAGCGTCTGTGCGTGAGTTACCGGATCGACAAGGATGATTCCCGGGCCGACCTGCTGGCTGTTGCCGAGTACCAAGATGTCGCCTGGGACTAGCTCCACGGCATTCACGGGCAACGAAACGCAGAGCGTCAGCACGACGACGTGCCATCGCGCCATTAGTCCGGCCTCCTGGCACCCTGATCGAATTTCACGCGATCGCGCCAGAGTTCAACCGTGTACTTGTGCCCCCGCAGGAACATCGATCGATCACCACACCAGCGCGGCACACACCCGGGGTCGAGTGGCGATTCGCGAACCTCGGGTCAATCTCACGCATCGAACTCCCGATCAATTCTGTACCGCCCCAGGACTCTCGATGCAGCCGGACGAGCCGCGCGCAACACCATCTGCGTTCCATGCGACCCGCCCTGGGCTGCGGCGCCGCATCTTCGCTCTCGCGCTCGTGGGGGTGTTTACCTTCGGTCTGCTGGAGTTCTCGTCGTACGCCTACCTCCGGCTCTTCCGCGGGTACGACGGCGAGCATCTGATGAACTACGAGTTCGATCCGTACAAGAGCATCCGGCTCACGCCGAACTTCCGCGACACCCGGGGCATCGCGCACAACGCGCAGGGCTTCCGTCGCAGCGAGGACACCCCCCGAGAGAAACCGCCCGGAACCTACCGGATCTTCCTGATGGGCGGCTCCACGGGGTACGGGCTGCAATCGCTGTCGCGCTTCGGCGTGGCGAAGTATCCCGTCATCCGCAACGACGAGACGATCGACCACTACCTCGAGCAGGCGCTCGACGGGAAGGTGGACGGCCTTCGCGTGGAGGTGATCAACGCCGCCATCACGAGCTTCTACAGCCACCACCACCTGATCTACCTGAACCAGACGATCCTGAAGTACCACCCCGACCTGGTGATCTTCCTCGACGGCTTCAACGACTACTACAACACCGATCCCGGCTTCGATCAGTGGCGGGACTACGCCTACCAGGAGCGTGCCCACAGCTTCCTCGGGGATCCGACGTTCTCGGCCTGGGCCTACTACACAGGCTGGTGGCTCTTCCGGAAGAGCCACTTCTTCCACCTGGCCGGACGCGCGCTCAACAACGCATCGCAGATGATGACGGTGCTGCACCGCGGCCCGCGTCCGCACATGGACGTCGACACCGCGCTCGCGAACCTACGCGTCAACGCGGAGAACAACTTCGTCAAGATGGTCGAGCGAAACGGCCTGATCCTCCAGCACGAGGGCGTACATGCCATCTTCGCGTTGCAGCCCGAGATCTCGTTCCGGCAGGGCAAACAGTTCTCTCCGCTGGAGCAGGAGATCTACGACGAGATGAAGACCTACTGGGCCGAGAACTACATCGAGTTCAAGAACCGAGCGCGGCCGATCGTGCTCGACTATCTCGCGAAGGCGACCGCGCCGAGCGGCGCCACCGTCGTGGACCTGACGGACATCTATGGCCGAGTCGAGGGAGACGTCTACACCGACTACTGCCACCTGACGCCGACGGGGAATCGCGTGCTGGCGGAACACCTGGTTCCCGCCGTGCTCTCGATCATCGACGGCGACCGCGGACACTCGTAGTCATGGCGGAGCGACAGCAGCCGCAGTTCGGCCTCGGCAAGTCGATCCTCTTCAGCGCGATCCTGATCGGCCTATTCCTCGGCGCGGGCGAGCTCGCCGTGCGCGGGTGGGCCTACTACCTGCGTGAGGACGCCGAGCGCTTCGACATCGCGACGCAGACGTTCGTGCTCGTTCCGGGCCACCACCGCTCCGCGATGGGCCAGGCGGTCATCAACTCCGACGGCTTCGTCGGCCGCGAGCTCGAGCCGGACGGCCCGGATCTCTGGCGCATCGTCGCCGTCGGCGACTCGTGCACCTACGGCGGCGGCCACGAGCTGTACACCTATCCCGCGCAGCTCGACCGCATGCTGCAGGAGCGCGAGCGGCCGGGCCTGCGGTACGAAGTCGTGAACGCCGGCGTCTCCGGCCTCAACTCGGAGCTCGCGCTGCGGCGCCTGCGCACGAAGGTGCTGCCGCTCCACCCCGATGTCGTGATCGTCTACATCGGCTGGAACGACCTGATGAAGGTCGACCCGTTCGCGGGCGGAAGCAGCGCGCGCTGGGCCGGCGTAGCGCGCTTCCTCGACCGGCTCTGGCTGGTGAAGGGCCTGCGCAAGCTGATGTTCTACGACGTGCGGCCGTATCTTCGCCCCCCCTCGACCGGACCCGAGAGCGACACCGGTCGGTTGAAGGAATTCCGACCCGCGCTCTACGAGAGCACGCTCCGCGAGATGATCGCGGCGGTACGAGGCGCCGGCAGCCGGCCGGTGCTCGTCACGTTGCCGACCGTCGTGCGGCCCGAGATGACGCTGGAAGATATCCGACGGGCCAACGTGTTCTTTCCCTACTTCCCCTCGGCCTACGGCGTGCTCGATCTGCTCGATCTGATCCACGATTACAACCAGACGATCCGGCGCGTTGCGCTCGACGAGGGCGTGCCGCTCATCGATCTCGAGCGCGAGTTCGATCGGATCCCGGATCCCGTTCCGCTCTTCCTCGACACGATGCACACGACACCCGAGGGAGCGAGGCGGATCGCCGATCTGCTGCTTCGCGATCTCGACCGCGACGGACTGCTCGACCCCGCCGCCGTGCCGCCCGCCGGGACCGCGGCGCGATGACGCACGCGCGACCGCGTCGGCAATGGCTCGCGACGCTCGCGCTGTTCATCGCCTCCATCCTGCTCGCGGCGGGGGCGGGCGAGGTCTCGCTGCGCCTGCTCGGCCACCGCGGCGCGCCGCAGGCCTCGCTCAGCAACGTGGAGCTGCTTCCGGACCCGCTTCTCGACTGGCGGTATGTGCCGGGCTCGGAGATCGTCGAAGGGCGCGTCGTCTACCACTTCAACCGTGCCGGATTTCGCGACGTCGACCACGAGCTCGCGAATCCGTCCGCACGGTCGCGAATCCTGGTGCTCGGCGACTCGGTCAGCGAGGGCCGCGGCGTGCCGTGGGACGAAGTCTTCGCGCCGGTCCTCCAGGCGCGGCTCGGAGCCACGTACGAGGTGATCAACCTCGCGCAGGCCGGTCTCAATACGCCCCAGGAAGTGCACCTGCTCGAGAAGGTGGGACTCGGCTACGAGCCCGGCGTGGTAGTGCTGAACTTCGTGCTCAATGACTGCGATTTCTACAGCCAGCTCGCGAGCGCGCAGCGCTACACCGCCGAGCGGGACTCCGAGATCGGCCTGCTCTTCGGGATGCCGGTGGATCCGCGCGTGAAGGTGTGGCTGAAGTCGTCGGCGCTCGTCTACTTCCTGAAGGAGCGGATCGAAGAGCTCGCGGGGCGGCTGCGGGGCGAGAACCAGAACGACTACCACCAGGCGCTCTGGTCGCGTCCCGAGAACCGCAAAAAGGTCGCGGACGGCTTCGACTCGCTGCGCGCGTTGCGCGACGCGCACGGCTTTCGCGTCGTGGTGTTGATCTGGCCGCTGCTCACGACCTACGACCCCTACCCGTTCCGCGAGGTGCACGAGTGGGTGCGGGCGCAGGCTCAGGCCCGCGGCTTCGAGGTGATCGACCTCGAGCCGCGCTTCGCACGTGTCCCGTTCCGCGAGCTCCAGGTGACAGCGGAAGACGGTGTGCACCCGAACGGCCGCGGACACGCGCTCGGGGTGGAGGCCTTCCTCGCCTGGCTGCGCGAACGCTAAGCGCCCGGGCTACGGCTTGAGCACCGGCGCGACAGGCGGCTGTACGGTCGGCGGGGGCGGCGTGGAGCTGCTTCCGCCACCGCCCTCGATCTCCGCAGCCGGGCCGATGAAGAGGCCCGGGCTATCCGTCGACCAGATGGCCTGCATGCTGTGGGACACGAGCTTGCCGGGATTCGTGTTGCTGCCCTGGACGCCCGACCAGATCTTGTTCCCGAGACACCCGCCCGTTCCGTCGACGGGAAGGTCGCCGTAGTTCGAGGGCGCGTAGTCGCGGCGCAGGTTCGGGTTGTCGACGCGCTGGACATATCCCTCGGAGTAGACGTTTCCCGAGCCCGTCAGCGCACCGTAGACGCAGAACTCGACCCGGCACCAGTGGCCGATGCAACCCGACTGATCGAGGTTGCCGACCCCTGTACACAGGGGATTGCCGTAGGTCGCCCCATTGCCGTTGTCGCAGGCGCTACCGACTGCCTCCGACATCCACATCATCTGGTTTCCGCGAGTGCCGTTGCCCCAGATGAACTGGAGATTGCCGGCGCAGATCTCCATGTCCTTGAAGCCACCACCCGCCGGAATCACCATGTCCTTGTCGCGCATGAAATAGGTGCGCTGGCACATGCGCTGAACGCCCGCCCCCGTCGGCTCACCTTCCAACAGCGGGAAGCTGGGGTTGTATTGGGTCTTCAGGACGTACTTGACCTTCGTGCCGGTCGGCAGGCGGTCTCCGTAGCCCCCCGTGACGAGGTCGGCCTCCGCAACCACGTCGTTGTTCGGGTTGTATCCCGTGCCTGCGAAGAGACCCGCGCCATTGTCCGCCGTGCTGTCGCACTGCTTGGTGCCCGTCGTGTCGGCGGGATTCCACCAGGTCCCGTCGAGAGCGTCGTAGCGGTTGGTGTTGAAGGGTTCTCCGCAAGCGCAGCTCGCGCCGAGCTGGGTACACCGGTCCTCTTCGCCACTCGACCCGTAGGCAAGCGACCGCGATGCACTCAGAGACAAGCTCAGAAGGACGACCGATGCAGCGACCGACGTCACCCGCCTCACTAGAAAGAAGGAAGGCAAGGGATCACCTCCTCTGGCAACCGAGCCCTGCGCCTCACCGCGCGCAAGACCCGGCGGGAATATGGCTCAGACGTGACTATCGGACAGCGATCGACTCGCAACTGTGAGCTACGACACCGCCGACACGTCGATCGGCGCGCCCGCACCACGCAGCGATGCCTGCAATGCCAGGAAAAACCCTGCAGTTCCGCACCGCGCTCGCCGATCCGGAGACAAGGAAGCACCGCTAGCAGCAGCATCGGCGCTAGGCTGCACCCGCTTCCGCATGCGGCCCGCCGCCACGGAGCCAGACTGCCCGATGGCACTCTCCTCAACCCGCTCAACGGTCGTGATCCCCTGCTTCAACGAGGCACAGCGCCTCGATGTCGATGCGATCCTCGAATACATCGACCAGACACCCTGGGTGCGTCTGCTTTTCGTGGACGACGGCAGCACGGATCGGACGCGCGAAGTGCTGTCGGACCTCCATGCGAAGCGTCCCGAACGCCTCGACGTTCTGGCCCTTCCAAGCAACCGAGGCAAGGCGGAGGCCGTGCGCCTCGGCGTGACCCAGGCCTTGAAGGACGGTTGCGACTTCGTCGGGTTCTGGGACGCGGATCTCTCGACGCCGCTCCGCGACATCGACGCCTTCGCGCGCATCCTCGAGAGCCGGCCGCACCTCCTGGTGGTATTCGGCTCGCGCGTGCGGCTGCTCGGGCATCGTGTCGACCGGCGAACCGCGCGCCACTACTCCGGTCGCGTGTTCGCGACGGTCGTCTCGCTGACGCTGCGTCTGCCCGTCTACGACACGCAGTGCGGTGCCAAGCTCTTCCGCGTGACCCCGACCACGGTCGGCCTCTTCGAGGAGCCGTTCCACTCGCGCTGGGTGTTCGATGTCGAGCTGATTGCCAGGATGATCGTCGCTGCGCGCCAGCAAGGCATGGGCGGGGTCGCTGACCTGATCTTCGAGCAGCCGCTCATGCAGTGGCGAGACGTCCCGGGCTCGAAGCTGAACCTCTGGTCCTACGTGAAGTCCGCCTTCGACGTTTACCGGATCCATCGGCGCTATCTGCGGTAGTCCGGTCGTCCGATCGCACGACGCAGCGGCGAGCCTTCAGGCGGGTGCGCGCTCGCCGGCGCGTCGCGACAGGAGGACCTCTTCGGCGGCGGCCGTCAGCGCGTAGGCGCCGAACGCGAGCAGGAACGGCATCACTGGAACGATGTAGCGAAACATCGAGAACATCGCGGTGTGGAGCAACACGAGGTAGACGATCGGAAGCAGCAGCAGGAGAGAGCCTCTGACCCTCCGGCGCCAGGCGAGCGCGATTCCCGCGAGGCACACGGGATAGACGAGGGCATTCGCGGCCAGGATCGCTCCCTGGTGGGTCCCGGATTCGGTCCCGTACCAGAGCCTTGCGAACTTGAGAGCGAAGAACCCCGGGAAGCTCCGGGGCTCCTCTTCCCATCGGATCTTGTAGCGCTCGAGCGCCGCGCGACTGTAGTACGCCTCCCATTGCTTCGCGGTCGTATGTCCGGTCGGGAACTCGATGCCGCGCTCGTTCTGGAGGCGCAGGTAGTACTGATGGAGGCGATCGTCACGGCCGGGAATCGTGAAGAAGGCCTCGTCGGAGCCGTCGAGAGCGACGAGTCCTCCGGCCATCGCAACGGGAATGACTTGGTCGGTCACGAGGTAGTTGCGGATCGCCCACGGCGCGATCGCGAGCGCGAAGGCCGCACAGAAGGCGGCGAAGCGCCGCACGACGCGCCGCGAGATCCCATGGAAGAAGGCGAGGAGCGGCAGCCAGAACAGTGGAAAGAACTGCGTCGATCCGCGCGTGAGCGTCGCCAGCCCGACCGCGAGGCCGGCCGCGGTGTGCCAGGCCACGCGGTCGGATTCGATCGCCCGCAGCGCGCACAGCACGAACGCGGTGAGAAAGAACGAGAAGAGCGTCTCGCTGCCGATGTAGGTCGCCGCGTAGATGGTGAACGGGTAGAGGGCGGCCAGGACTCCGGCGAGCAAACCCGTGCGCGCTCCGAAGATCCGACAGCAGACCACGTAGAGGATCGCGACGACTCCCGCGTCGGCGAGGCCCTGGACGATCTTGATCGGCCACTGATCGTTCCCGAAGAGCTCGATGCCGATCGCGATCAGCAGGGCACAGAGCGGCGGAGTGAAGAGCGGGTAGCTGGGATCTCGGAAGCCCGTTCCCTCGACGATCTTGTGGGCTCCACCGATGTAGGCCTCCACCGCGTTCGGCGAGAGATCCGGCGCGGGAACGAGGAAGATCGCCCCCAACCGAGCCACGAGAGCGACCGTGAAGAGCGTCAGCAGCACGGCCGTCGAGCCGCCGCACCACGCCTCGATCTGCGCGGAAACTCGCTGCGGTGCGCTGCGACTCGAGCGGGTCATCCCTTGCCCCACGACGCACCTCCGATGAGTCGGCCGCAGACTGGATCATCGGCGGGCCGATTGCCCGACTAGACCGAGGTCGCGGGACTTCCTTCTTGTGCCAGCTCGTACCGCCGTTTGAGACGCAGGAAGGGCTTTTCGACGAACGCGTACGACCCGCTTGCGAGCAGGATCGTGAAGCCGAACCCCAACAGAGTCCAGAGACCCGGGGAGCCGGGCACGGTGTGTCGGCCCACCGCTTCGCCCCAGGCGTGCCACAGGTACATCGGATAGGAAATGCGGCCGAGGTAGCGCGTCACGGGGTGCTCGAGCCAACGCCAGAGTGGCGCGTGCGAGAGCTGCAGAAGTTGCACCAGGATGACCGCGATCAGGACCGCGTCGACGGTGAAGCCCGGGCCATAGTGCCAGGCATCCGGGCTGCGCGTGCGCGACAGCCAGAGGAGCGAAATGGGAAGCAGCGGCAGGAGCTGCGAGCGCGCGATGCTCGAGCCGAGCTTCCGCACGCGCGCATCGCGCAGTCCGACCGCGATCAGACAGCCGACCGCGAGATTGTCGAAGCGCGTGTCGAACGCGTTGTAGAGGTAGGCGTGGCCGACGCCGAATCCGAAGTAGAGCAGGCAACGCCAGGCCATCACGCCGAGCGTCGCCGCGACGAGCGACACGGCGAGCGAGCGAGCCCCGCGCCGCGCCAGCGCACGGAACGCGACGGGCCAAAGGAGATAGAACTGCTCCTCGACGGCCAGCGACCAGCAGTGCGAGAGCGACGTGATCGGGTGGCCGAGGAAGGCGTTGTAGTAGTTCATCGCGTAGAAGACTGCCGCGAGCCCGAGGCCGAGGGTCCAGCCCTGCCCGAACCATGTGTCGGCGGCGAACGACGCGGCGAGGAAGACGTAGTAGGCCGGAAAGATCCGGAGCGTGCGCCGCACGTAGAAATCGCGCAGCGAGATCGACCCGGTCTCGCCCTGCTCTCGCATCAGCAGCCAGGTGATGAGGAAGCCGCTCAGTACGAAGAAGGCATTGACCCCGAGGTCGCCCTTCAGCAGGCCGCCGTACCGCGAGTGCGAGAGGATCACGATGCTCACGGCAACTGCCCGCACGCCATCCAGGGCGGGCAGGTGGGTTGCTGCGAGCACCTGGTCGAGATCGCGATGTCCCGCCTGGCTCACGGAGTCCGGTGCGCGGGCGAGAGGCGTTGCGATGGTTCCACCTGAAGAGTACTCGAGACGTTCCGGGATGGCGGCACCGGGTACCCGCGCGCCGCTCCGCTGTCAAGCCTCGCGAACGCGGATCTGCGCCTCGCGAAGCGAAACTCGGATCGGCGTCTTGCCGATCCCTCTCACCTCGTCGACTTTCATTTCACCGAACCGCGGGTGAAGCCATGACCGTCTCCACGTCGCGCGAAGCCGCGCCTCCGGTCGCCGCGAACGCGTTGCGCGTGGCGATCGTCGGCGCGGGCAAGATGGCCCGGCACCACGCGCGCGCGATCGCGCGGCCTGGGGTGCGGGGGCGCGTGGTGGCGCTGGCCGAGCCAGACGCCCGCGCCCGCGAGTCCTTCCTCGAGGTCTGCCCCGGCATCGCGAGCTACGCCTCGCTCGACGCGTTGCTCGTCGCCGAGGCGGTCGACGTGGTCCACGTCTGCACACCGCCGCCGACGCACGAGGCGCTCGCGGTCGCGGCGCTCGAGGCCGGCCGCCACGTCTACGTGGAGAAGCCGTTCGCCGAGACCCCGGAGGCGGCGGAGCGCATCCTCGCGCTCGCGCGGCGAAGGAACCTGCGCGTCTGCACCGGGCATCAGCTCCTGTTCGAGGCGCCGACGCGGCGCGCTCTCGAGCTCCTCCCCTGCCTCGGCACGCTGCACCACATCGAGAGCTACTTCGCCTTCCGTCCGGTGCGGACCGGCGCCGGCGGGACGCAGCCGCTGCGCGCGGATCTCCAGCTCCTCGACATCCTGCCGCACCCCGTCTACTCGCTGCTCCACTTCCTCGAGCTGGCGGTGCCGGACGGCGAGTCGCGGCTCGCGAACGTGGAGCTCGGACCGGGCGGGACGCTGCACGCGCACGTGCGTCGCGGCGACCTGACCGCGTCACTGGTCGTCACGCTCGAGGGTCGCCCGGTGGAGAGCTACCTGCGACTCGTCGGCGCGAATGGTGCGCTGACGGCCGACTTCGTGCGCAGCACGGTGCAGCACGCGATCGGGCCCGGCACGTCTTTCGTCGACAAGAGCCTGAATCCCTTCCGGCTCGCGCGTCAGCTCGTCTTCGGCACGTCACGTGCGCTCGCGGGCCGACTGCTCGCTCGCCAGGCCAGCTACCCGGGGCTGGCCGAGATCTTCACCGCCTTCTACGCCTGCATCCGCGGCGAGGCGCCGCCGCCGGTGTCGGACCGCAACATCGTGGAGACGGTCGCACTGTGCCAGCAGGTGGCCGAGCGACTCGCGCAGCCGCGGGCGGTCGCCGTGCTGCCCGCCGCAACGCTCGCGCCGCGCATCGCGATCACCGGCGGCACGGGCTTCCTCGGCACCGAGCTCGCGCGCAGCTTCGCGCGACGCGGCGTCGCCGTCCGCGTACTGGCGCGGCGCGAGCCGCCGCCCTGGGATCGCGTGCCCGGCGTCGAGTACGTCGTGGCGGACCTCGGCCGCGAGCTGCCGGAGCCGGCGCTGCACGGTGTCGACACGGTGCTGCACCTCGCGGCGGAGACCGCCGGCGGCTTCGACGCGCACCAGCGCAACTCGGTCGACGCGGCCGAGCGCGTGTGCCGCGCGGCCGCGGCCGCGAGCGCGCGCCGCATGATCCACGTGAGCAGTCTCGCCGTGTATGCATCGCCCGGCCGCGAGCCCGTCCGCGAGAGCACGCCGATCGAGCCGAAACCGCGCGAGCGCGGCCCCTACGTGTGGGGGAAGGTCGAATCGGAGCAGGTGCTGGCGCGCGTCGCGCGCGAGCTCGGCCTGCGACTCGAGATCGTGCGTCCGGGCGCGATCATCGATCGCGAGCGCTTCGACCCGCCCGGCAGGCTCGGGCGCCGCATCGGCAACGTATTCGTCGCGGTGGGCTCACCGTCGGAGCGACTCGGTGTGATCGAGCGCCGCTCTGCGGCCGAGCTGCTCGCCTGGATGGCGCTGCATCCCGACGCCTCGCCGGACGCGCTGAACCTGCTCGAGCCGACGCTGCCCACCAAGCGCGAGCTCGTCGCACTGCTGCGGCAGACCAACCCGGATCTCCTCGTGGTCTGGCTGCCGAACTTCGCGCTCGCGTCGATCTCGCGCGTCGCGGTCGTGGCGCAGCGCGTGCTGCGGCGCGGCCGCGAGCCGGTCGACCTCCAGAAGGTCTTCGCGGTCGACCGCTACGACACTTCGGCCGTGGCCGCGCTCAGCGAGCGGATCGCGAAGGACGAGAGCGCGGGACCGCCCGCGCGCCTCACCACGGGCTAGCCCGCACTGCGTACCGCGTCGGCCACGCCGTTCGAGCTCGCGATGTAGTCGCGATACCAGGTCATGAAGGTGACGAAGCCCCAGATCGCGTCGTCGTGGCTGGCGCGCCGCGCGAAATGGTCGTCGAGTACGCGTCGCACGGCCTCGTAGCGGAAGACCCCGGCCTCGCGGATCGCGCGTTCGGACAGGGTGTCCTCGACCCACGGCCGCAGCTCGTTGCGGAACCACACGGCCAGCGGAAGCGAGAAGCCCATCTTGCGCCGGGTCAGGAACCCCGGCGGCAGCAGATCCGCGACCGCGCGCTTGAGGATCCGCTTGCGCTCCATGCCGCGGAGCTTCAGCTCGGGCGGAATGCGAGCCGCAAACTCGAGCAGCGGGTGGTCGAGATACGGCACGCGCACCTCGAGCGAGTGCGCCATCGACATGCGGTCCGTCAGCGTCAGCAGGTTGCTCGGCAGGAAGAGCTTCAGATCGGCGAAGAGCGCGCGGTTGAGCGGCGCCGCGTCGCGCACGAGCTCGGAGTAGCCGCGGAAGAGATCGCGCGGCTCGTCGAGCTCGATCTGCTCGAGCATCTCGGGGGTGAGGAGCGCGCGGCGCGCCTCGGACCCGAAGGCCGTCAGCAGCTCGAAGTAGCGGTCGTCGAAGGGCTGGTCGAGCGAGCGCACGAAGCGCTTGGCGCGCTGCATCCACTGGCTGCCAGAGCGCGAGTCCGGCAGCGCCGAGACGAGCGGGTGCAGCGCGTTTCGCACCAGCCAGGAAGGGAGGAAGCCGAAGCGCTCGCCGAGCAGCGCGCCGCGGTGGCGCTCGTAGCCTGCCGCGATCTCGTCGCCGCCGACGCCGGAGAGCGCAACCGTGACGTGCTCGCGCGTGTACTTCGAGATGTACCAGGTGGGGATCGCCGAGGCGTCGGCTGCGGGCTGATCGAAGGCGCGCACGAGATCGTCGGTGACCTCGGTCAGGTCCGGCGCCATCACGAACTCGTGGTGGTGCGTGCCGTAGCGCTGCGCGATCTCGCGCGAGAAGGCGCGCTCGTCGAACTGCTCGCCCGCCACGTCGTAGCCGATCGAGAAGGTCTCGACCGGCGCGTTCGAGTGCCGCGCCATCAGCGCGACGATCGCTCCGGAGTCGATGCCGCCCGACAGGAAGGCGCCGAGCGCCACGTCCGAGATGAGATGCATGCGCACCGACTCGTCGAGGCGCGCGCGCAGCTCCGCGGCGGCCTCCGCTTCGCCGAGGCGCGGGTCGACGTCGTAGCGGAGCTGCCAGTACTTCCGCAGCCGCAGCGAGCCGTTCTCGGCCACGAGCACATGTCCGGCCGGCAGCTCGTGGATGCCCTCGAAGGCCGTCAGCGGCTCGGTCACGTAGAGGTACGCGAGGAAGTGGTTCACCGCAGAGGGATTCAGGCGGCGCGGCACGGCCGGGTGCTGGAGCACGGCCTTGATCTCCGAGCCCCACAGGAGCTGCCCCTCGACGACCGTGTAGTAGAGCTGCTTGATGCCGACGCGGTCGCGCGCCAGCAGCAGGCGGCGGCGCGGCGCGTCCCAGATCGCGAACGTGAACATGCCGCGCAGGCGATCGACGCAGTCGTCGCCGTACTCCTCGTAGGCGTGCACGATCGCCTCGGTGTCGGAATGGCTTCGGAAGCGATGGCCGCGCGACTCGAGGTCGCGGCGAAGCTCCTGGAAGTTGTAGATCTCGCCGTTGAAGACGATCCAGACCGTTCCGTCCTCGTTCGAGATGGGCTGGTCGCCGCCCGCGACGTCGATGATCGAGAGCCGCCGCATTGCGAGTCCCACGCGATTCGGGTCCTCGTGGTAGCCCTCGCTGTCTGGCCCGCGGTGCGTCAGCGCGCGATTCATCGCCACGAGCACGCGCCGCGAGATCGGGCGTGCGCCGTCGAGCGAGTGGATGCCGACGATCCCGCACATGTTGGCGCGCCCTCGCTCACGGCAGGCGCTCCTCGGCCGTGCGCTGCGGACGCGTGCGGCCGCGCCGCCCCCAGCGGTCGCGGCGGTGGCCGACCAGTGCGAGCACGTCGATCGCCGCGCGCCAGGCCAGGAATACCGGCGCGAAGGCCAGCGAGCGCACGAAGCCGGGAGGCACGCGCATGAGGCGCAGCGAGATGCCGAGCTCACACAGCTGATAGGCGATCACCACGCAGGCGCCGGCCAGCAGCCAGGGCGCGCGCGCGACGAGGAGCAGGGAGACGGCGAAGGCCACGGCGCTCCACGTAAACATCGTCGAGTAGTTCGGCATCAGGAGCTCGAGGCTCTGGTCGACGCGCTCGAGCGAGCGCGCGCGCAGGCCAGCAAGCAGCGAACGCCAGGCCAGCCGATGCAGGGCGAAGCGACCGCTGACCCAGCGCTGTCGCTGCGCGTAGGCCTCGCCGAGGCTCGTCGACTCCTGCGCGAGCACGATCGCGTCGGGCACGAAGCGGATGCGCTCGCCGCGCTCGAGCAGATAGATCGACTGCTCGAGGTCCTCCCCGATCGTCATGGCCTTCCAGCCGATCCGCCGCAGCACGTCGCAGTGGAGGACCATGCCCGTGCCGCTGAGACTGACCGAGAGCCCCAGCGCCGCCTTGCCGCCGTTGAAGAGCAGGTTCTTCATCACGTAGGTCACGGCGAGCAGCCGCGTCATGGTGGAGGCGTCGGGGTTGCAGATGCCGTTGAAGCCCTGGAGGCAGCGCGCGCCGCGCTCGAGCTCGCGGTTCATCGCGCGGAAGAAGCCGGGGTCGACCTCCACGTCTGCGTCGACGATCGCGACCGCGTCGGAGCGCTCGAGATCGAGTCGTTCGAGCATCCACTCGAGCGCGGCGCCCTTGCCGCGCCGCGAGAGGTCGTGGCGCTCCGCCACGTGCTCGCCGAGCGCGCGCACGCGCTCCGCCGTGCGGTCGCTGCAGTTGTCCGCCACGACGTGGATCTCGATCCGATCGCGCGGGTAGTCGGCGCGCCGGATCGTGGCGATCACGTCGCCGATGAAGCTCTCCTCGTCGTGCGCTGGCACCACGACCGCGAAGCGCCGTTGGCGCGACGGCTCGGGTGCCCGCACCAGCGAATCGCCGCGCAGCAGGAAGGCGAACGTGAAGATCGCGCGATAAACCGCCGCCACGAGGAGGAGCGCCACGAGCAGCGACGCTGCCAGGACCGCCGCGATCACGCGCACCCCCTTGGAGATCGGCCGCTCTGCACCGGGACTAGAGCAGAGGCTTGCCCTGCATGTAGCTCGGGACCGGCACGTCGAGCAGCCCGAGCACGGTGGGCGCGATCGAGGTGAGCGGGACGCGCTCGAGATGAACCGCGTGACGACGGTCTGGTGTGCGGATCCACAGCAGCCCGTCTCGGTGGTGCACTCCACTCTTCACCGTATCGGCCTGGTACAGCAGCTCGAAGAAGCGCACCGACCGACCGGAGGCGCGATTCGTGAGCATCACCCCGCCCGGCACCGGGCTCGTGATCGCACAGCCCGCGTAGACCTCGGTGCCTCGCACGTCGACGCGGAAGGCAGGATGCTCGCCCACGCCGAGGTCGGCGAGGCGCCGGCCTGCCTCTCGCGCCGCGGCCTCGTCCTGGAACTCGAGCCAGAACTCCTCGGACATCACCGGCGCGCTCTTGCAGGCAGCCGTGATGCCCGCGAAGGCGACGAGCGCGTCGAAATTTCGGGGCCGGTAGAAGACGCGGCCGCCCTTGTCCTCCCAGCGCACGTCGGGCTGCTGGCTCAGCGCGCTGCAGAAGACGATCGTGGTGTCGTCGCCGGCCAGCTCGAGGAACTTCCCGACCAGCCGGTCGTTCTCTCGGTAGCCGAAGAGGATCGCCTGCTCGAACTCCGCCTGCTCCGCGGGGGAGGGCTTCAGCTTGAACTTGTCGGGCTCGAGCTCGCGCCAGTGCGTGTGCTGGAGATGCGCCACGCTGTTCAGAAAGAAGGTCGCGAGGTGCGGCTGGAGGCGCCGGTAGTACCAGTGGAAGAGATCCCACTGAAGGCGATCGAGGATCGCAACCCGCTTCCAGCGGTTGCGCCCGCTTCGCTCGTCGAGGAGCTGCCGAGCGATCTGCCACACCGTCGACGGACGCAATCCATGGCCCGCCATGAAGCGCGCGAACGCGAGCTGGTCGCGCAGACCGAGGCGGCTCTCCTCGTTCGTGTGCTCCTGCACGTGGTGTCGCACGAAACGGAAGTAGGGCAACAGCTCGAGCGGATAGGGATCGATATCCGCCGCCCAGGGGTCGGGGAGCGCGGCGCCACAGAGCGGGGTCTGGAAGCGGACGTTCATGCTCCCGCACATCCAGACGCGCTTGCCGGCATCCGAGACCAGATCGACGAGGCCCTTCGACTCGACCTTCTGCCCTTCGCCCAGCAGGAACACACCGTGCTCCGAGAACGGCACGCCGGAGTGCACCGTCACCCACTGGATCCAGGGGTTCAGGTTGAAGCCCGCCTCCTCGGCGTCGGTCGTGAAGACCTTCGACTCCGAGAAGAGGCGCGCGAAGTGAGGCAGGTGCCCCTCTTCGATGAAGCGGAACATGAGCTTCGGCGTGAGCTCGTTCAGCTCGAGCAGAATGACGGATTTGGCGGGGGGCATGGGCTCCGTCCTCGACGATGCCAACGTACCGCCGGGGGCGGTCGTTGGGCGGTTCCGATGGACCCACGAGATCCTAAGACGAAGTGCGCCGGATCGTCCAATTGGTGGCAGCTCACCCCTTCGGCGCGGCGTCATGGTTGCGTGCTGCCTGCCACACGTTCGGAGGAGGCGCCCTTCAAAAAGGGCGAGAGCGCGTCGACGAAGCCTTCGGCGACGACCCGGTTACCTTCGGGGGTCAGGTGGCAGTCGTCCTGGAACAGCTCGGGCGGCAGATCGAGGTGCAAGTACGCGACGCGCTGGCCGCGCGCAGTCTCTTCCGTGGCGAGCTTGTGCAGGCGCTCGGCCAGGCGATCGCGATACTGCTGGGTCGTCGCGGCGTCGACGATCCAGTAGCTCTGCGGTGACGTGTCGGTGGCGGCGTACCGGGTCGCAAGCGACGATGGCTCCGTCGACAGAATCAGGCCCGCGCCCGCCTGCTGCACCAGCTCAGCAGTGTGTCGGATGTTGGTCTCGAAGTAGTCCACCACGTCCGGATTGGGCTCGACCGTCGCGTTGGAGGCGAGCTCGTGGCGGCGCAGGAAGTTGTCGCGGATCAGCCCGGGCAGCCGTGCCAGATAGAACCAGTGTCCGATCCGAAAGCGGAGTGGCGGGCCGCCGCTGCGGGTCTGCTCGCGCATCTGCTCGAGGTTGTCGGCCCAGAGCACAGTGCGCAGGTCCGGAACCTGGAGATGGGCGAATCGCGCATTGCGGACGTCGTTCACGCCCGTGTTCACGATCACGAGATCCGGCCGCAACGCGATTCCGTCGTCCTTGAAACGCTGAAAGATCTGGTACGAGTCGTATCCGTCGAGCGCGAGGTTCACGACCTCGAAACGCTTCTCCGGATATCGCTGCCGCAGAATCGAACGCATGTGGGTGTCGATCGTCTGGTCGTCGTCGACCGCGTACCCGTGGGTCGTGGAGCCCCCGAGCAGGATCACGCGAAACGATCCGAGCGGTTTCGGCTGCGCGACCAGCGGTCCGCGGAATCCCATCGCGTTCCAGTGGGCGCGGGTTCCGTTCGCATATTCGTGGTTTCGATTCGGCCGCTGCCGGTAGCCGAGCTCGCCGTGCTCCTCGATCGCGATCTCGAGCGGATCGCGCCGGACGAGGGAGCGGCCCATCTCGCTCCCGGCGTGCGCGTAGATCCGGGTCCCGACTTCGGCGGTGAGGACGGACGCCGCGAGCCCGATGGCCACGAGCAGGGCGCGCCGACCGGCTTCCTGGAGTTCCATGCATGGCCTCGTCGGGCCGGCGCTGGCCAGCCTGCTCGTTCGCTCGTCCGACCCGGAGGAGCGACTTTAGCCCCAGCTATGGTTGCCCTTGCGATCGGCGCACGACGCCAGAGCGGTGTCGGCCAGGTCGAACGCCCTCGCACGAGAGCTCCTGCTTGCCGAAGGAATGCCCATGAGCCAGGCGGCCACCGTGTCCGTCGCGCGAGCCGTGGGGACCTCGCGCGCCTCGAAGGTCCAGCTCGGCTCGCTGGTCGGCCTCACCTACCTCTGGTGGACGCTGATCGTCTTCGAATGGGACCGCTTCCTCGCCGCGAAGGTCGGCGGCCCCTGGTACCGAATCCCGGCCCTGTTCGCGCCCGTGCTGGTGCTGCTGCTGCTGCGCGTTTTGACGGGCGGAAGGCGCGGCGTGTACTGGCCGGTCGCCGCTTTTGTGCTGTTGCACCTCGCCGCAATCTTCTACGCGGAGAACCGCGGGTTCGTGATCGCGTCGACGAAATTACTCCTCTATCAGCTCCTCACGATGACGTTGCTGATGACGGTCGCGGACTCTCCGAAGCGACTGGTCATGCTGCTCAAGATCTTCGCGCTGGGCTTCATCTGGTACGGCGTACAGGGAATCCCGGGCGGGCGGGTCACCTGGCACCAGGAGCTGAACAACGAGGACTCGTACGGTCCATTCCTCTGCATCGGACTCGGCTTCTGCTACTACTTCGCGCTCGCGAATCCGTCGCGCGTATGGCGCCTCGTCGGGTACGTGGGCGCGGCAGTCGCCTGCATTGGCGTGGTCGCGTCGTTCGCGCGCGGCGCTGTGATCGCTCTGGTGGTCACGCTGCTCATGGTGTGGCTGCGCTCTCCGCGCAAGGTGCGAACGCTCCTGTGGGGGGCGGTGGCAGTGGGGGTGGCCCTCGTCGCGATCGAGGTGCTCTTCCCGGGCGGCGCCTTCTGGCGCAGGATGCACAGCGTCACCGAGGAGGGGAAGGACGCCGGCACCGGGATGGTGCGCTGGGTCATGTGGGGACTTGCCCTGCAGCTCTGGCAGCAGCACCCGATCTTCGGGATCGGTGCCGCCAATTTCGGCGTCGTGGCCGCGCAGACCTTCCCCGATGATCCGAGCCGACCCGCATTCGTGTACGCGGACTATCTCTGGGGCCAGCAGCTTCACAACAGCTACGTGCAGATCCTCTGCGAAGAGGGTCTAGTCGGCATGGCGATCTTCCTCTCCATCACGTTCGGGTTCTTCCGGCGCGTGTGGAGGCTCCGCGGCAAAGCCCGGCTGCGAGAGTGGCGTCGCCGGGGCGGCGAGCTCGACCTCCGTTTCGCTGCGCTCGCGCTCGAGCTCGGGATGATCGGCTTCCTGTGCAACGGCTTCTTCTACAACCAGATGTACGTGCACTGGTACTGGAGCCTGCTCGGCCTCGCGCTCGCACTCGAGCGCTGCACGGAGCCCTCGCCGCCGCCGGCCGGCGCGCCCCCCGCTTCGCGCGAGGCGGACCCGCGCGGCCCAGCGCCCGCGAGCACGCCCCCGGAGCCCCTGACCGCCAGCCTCGGCGCGGCGCTGCTCCGTCGCGGTGGAGCGAACCGGTCCGGCCCCGGCGCCTGAGCCGCGGCGGCGGAGATCCGTCCTCAGGCTCGCGGCGCGCGGCACGCCACCGCGTTCGCGAAGCCGCGCGACTCGCCGACGAAGCGCACGTCTTGGAAGCCGAAGGCCGCGAGCAGCCGGCCGAGCGACTTCTTGCTGAAGTCGTTGGCGTCGAGCGGATAGCCGTCGAGCTGCTTCTCGAGGTTCAGCAGACGTCGCACGAAGGACTTCAGCTCCGCCACGGGGTCGTTGTGGAGCGGGCCCCGGATCAGCACGCAGGCCTCGCGCGCGAGCCAGCGGTCCGCCTTCTCGAAGAGGCGGCGCGGCTCGGGCACGTGCTCGAGCACGTCCATCATCACGAACACGTCGAAGGGCTCGGAGAAGGCGTTCGCGTCGACGTCCTCGATACGCGCGCAGACGACCGGCAGTCCGAGCTTGCCCCGCGCGTACTCGGCCATCGTCGCATTGAGCTCGATGCCCGCGACGTCGAAGCCCGCGCGGCGCGCCTCGTCGAGGAAGAAGCCGCCGGCGCAGCCGATTTCGAGCAGGCGCCCCGAGCGCCGAGGCAGCATGTCGAGCACCTCACGCGCCTCCCCGCGCAGCTTGTCCTCGGCCTCGACGTAGCCGAGCGACCAGTAGCCCTCGACCCAGTCGCCGTCCGCGCGAAAGTAAGGGTCGGCGTACATCTCCGCCTGCTCGGCTTCCGACACGAACGGGTAGATGAACCGGTGCGTGCAGTCGCGGCAGCGGATCACGTTCCAGCGCCGCTCGCGCCACAGGTAGTAGGAAGGCTCGCGTGCGGTGCGCGGCGACCCGCACACCGAGCAGGCGACGGCCTCGCCGGTTCCGGTCATCCGATTCCCTCGTCTCGCGACGCGCGGCGCGCGATCTGCATCCTCCGACCTCCGACACCCTGCCTCATCGCAGCGACGGTCCGCTATATCCCTTTCGTCGTTTTCGGAGAAACCTCGAGCGTTGCACGGGCTCGCGTCCTGGAGCGGTGGGTGAAGCGGGCAATCACACCCTTCTACGCGGGAGGCGACGCGGGGCCCCGCCCGCGCGGCCGGATCCTGCTGCTCTCGTACCACTTCCCCCCCGCGCAGACGGCCGGAGCGCTGCGCTGGCAGAAGCTGGCGCGGTTCGCACACGAGCGCGGGTACGGGCTCGACGTGCTGACGCTCGCCCCGGCCGCGCTCTCGATGAAGGACGAGGCGTCGCTCGCGGACCTGCCGGCGACCGTCCGGGTCTATGCAGTGTCCGACCCGCCGACGGCGCTCGACCACGCCGAACGCCTGGCGTCGCGAGCGCTGCACGCGCTGCGAAGGCTGCGGCCGAAGGCGGCAGCATCCGCACCGGCGTCGAGCGCGCGCCCTGCCCCGCTCGTCGCGAAGAGCTCCTACGCGCGGAGCGAGCTCCGCTTCGAGGCGGGCTCGCTCGCGAGCTGGTCGCGCGCCTACCACAGCGTCGCCATGCCGACGAAGGAGAAGGGCTGGGCGCTGCGCGCCGCCTCGCGCGCGCAAGACCTCTTCGTCCCCGGCGAGCACCGCATGGTGGTCGCGTGCGGCCCGCCGCACATGACATTCGAGGGCGCGCGCCGGCTGTCACGTCGCTGTGGAATTCCGCTGGTGCTGGATTTCCGCGACGCCTGGAGCTTTGCCGAGCGACTGCCCGCAGCGTTCGCAAGCCCGCTCTGGCCGCGCCTCGTCGGCTACTACGAGGCCCGGGCGGTCCGGCAGGCGAGTCTCGTCGTGATGAACACGGAGCTCGCCTGCCGCGCGATGCAGGCGCACTATCCCGCGGCCGCCGCGCGCGTCCTCGCGGTGCCGAACGGCTGCGACGAGGGCACTGTCGCGCGAGCCTTCGAGCCGGGCGGCCCCTTCCGCATCGCCTACGCCGGGTCCATCTACCTGGATCGCAGCCCCGGGACCCTCTTTCGCGCGCTCGCCCGGGTGGTCCGCGAGCTCGGCCTCGCCCCCGGCGAGATCGAAGTCGCATTCATGGGAGCGGTAGCGGAGGTCGATGGAGTGTCACTCGAGTCGGAAGCGGCCGCGGCCGGCGTGGGGCCCTATTTCCGGCAGCTCCCGCTCGGGACGCGCAAGCAGGCGGAACGCTTCCTGGCCTCGGCCCACGTTCTCCTCAATCTGCACCAGGACACGCACATGGCGATCCCTTCGAAGGTGTTCGAGTACATGCGACACGAGGCCGCCCTGCTGGCCCTAGCGACACCCGACAGTGCAACCTATCATTTGTTGGAGGGGACGCGGGCGGCCGTGGCAGCACCGGACGACGTCGACGCCATCGCGGCAGCGATCCGCCGGCTTTTCGATGCCCATCGGCGGGGAATCGTCCCCGCCGCGCTCGCCGGAGATCCGCGCTTCTCCCGCCGGCATCAGGCGGAGCGCCTGTTCGACGCCCTGGAGCGACTCGACGCGGGCGCGCAGCAGCCGACGTCGCGATGAAGGGCCTTCTGCGCAGCGCGGCCGGCCTCGGGCTGGCCGCTACTGGCCAGCTGCGGCGCGGCCTGCGCCGCACCGGCGTGATCGTCGCGTTCCACCGGGTCAACGACCGGACGGCCGGAGATGCCCTGACGCGCAGCCGCCGCGACTACGAGCGCTTCTGCCGCTTCTTCCGCACGCACTTCGACGTGGTCGCGCTGTCCGAGATCGTGAGCCGCCTCGAGCGCGACGAGTCGGTCGAGGGTCTGCTCGCCATCACGCACGACGACGGCTACCTCGACAACTACGAGCACGCCGCGCCGATCCTCCAGAAGCTGGGCCTGCCCGCGACCTTCTTCGTCACGACCCGATTCCTCGGCAGCGACACCGTGCCCGTCTGGGACGAGCATCTGCAGCAACGCCTCGCATGGATGACCTGGGACCATCTGCACGAGCTCTCGTCCGCGGGGATCGACATCGGCTCGCATACGTGCAGCCACGCCGACCTCGGTCGCGTCACGGGCGAGGAGGCGCAGCGCGAGCTGACGGAATCGCGGCGCGAGCTCGAGAGGGAGCTCGGCCGGACGGTCGATCTCTTCGCGTATCCCTTCGGCGGCGCAAAGAACATGCTGCCAGAGAACGTGAAGTGCGTGCGGCAGGCGGGCTACCGCTGCTGCCTCTCCTGCTACGGCGGACTGGCACCTGACGGCACGGACCCCTTCGAGTTGCCGCGCGTGCCGATCTCGATGTGGTACCAGACCCCGAGCCAGCTCGCGCTCGCGCTCGGCCTGAAACGCGCCTAACCGCGCCCGAGCGCGAGACCGAGCCAGGTGCGCGCGCGGTGGATGCGCCAGCGCAGCGACGTGCGCGTCGAGAAGTTCCTACGGTGCTCGGCCCACTCGAGCGACTGCGTGTCGCAGGCGCGCTTGCGCGCGTCCTCGTAGTAGCCGGCGAGCGCCGCAGCGCTCGGACCGGATCCGCCGAGCCAGGCGGGAATCCGCTCGCTCGCGCACCGCACGTCGGTGAGCACCTTGCTGAGCCCCGTGCCGGTCGCGGGACACACGCTCTGGTGCGCGTCGCCGACGAGCAGCACGCCGTCGCGCACCGGCCCGGGCACCGTGTAGAGATCGATCACCTGCGCCTCGACCCGGCTCGTCACCGAGATGCGTCGCACCAGGCCCCGAAGGCGCGGAAAGCTCTGGCACAGCGCCTCGTCGGGGTGCTGCAGCCACGCGCGCGCCGCGGGATCCGAGGGCGAGAGGTAGGTGAAGAGATTGGCGCGCACGCGTTTGCCGATTGGGAAGAGCGTCAGGAAGTCGAGCCGCGACGACGTCCGCTCGGAGTGGTAGGTGAGCGAGTCGGCGGCGCCGCGCGAACGCTCGACCTCGATGTCGAAGCCGAAAGCGAGGGAATGGCCGGCGCGGATCGGGCGATGCTCGATGCCGACTGCCTTCGCGAGGCTAGGGCTCGTGCCGCAGGCCAGAACGACGAGCCGCGCCTCGAGTGCGCTGCCGTCGGCGAGGATCGCCCGCTGCCAGGCGGGCCCGAACTCCACGCCCCGCACGGCCCCCACGCGGACGACCACGCCCGGCGGCACCTGAGCGCGCAGCGCGTTAGCGAGCTCCCAGTAGTCGACGCCGTACTGCTCGATCGGCAAAGTGTCGAGCACGCGACCGCGCCAGGCGACGTCGATGCTCCGGATCGGTGTCAGCACGGGCCGCACGCCCGCGAACAGGCCGAGCTCGCGCAGCAGGTCGGCTTGATCGGGCTCGACCTTCTCCGCCTTGAAGCAGGGCCGGCAGCGCGGACTTCGATCCACGAGCGCGATGCGCAGGCCCGTGCGGGCGAGCGCGGTCGCGAGTGCCGCGCCGGCCACACCGGCACCCACGACGACAACGTCCAGTCGTTCGGCGTTCGCGCTCACAACGCGCCGCCCAGCCTCCGCTTCAGAGCCCGCAGGCCGCGGATCGCGCGCGTCTTCCACCCGGGCCGCTGCCAGTGGACCCAGGCGAGCTGGCGCTCGCTCGTCGCGAGCGACTTCTTGTAGCGCGGCGCGGTCTCGTCGCCGGCGAGGAAGTGGTACGCGTCGAAACCCTGAACGAGGCAGCGCTCGATCGCGCACACGTGGCTCACGAGCCCCGGGCGCAGATGCTTTCCCTCGCGATAGCGGAGTCCGGACTGGTAGAAGAACACGCGGCGCCGGTCGACGAAGCTGTAGAGCAAACCGATCGTCTCGGCACCCGCGGCGACCCGCACGAGCTGCACGGAGCCGCGCTCGAAGGCGCGCGCGACGAAGCGGCGGTGGAAATCACGGCATCTCTCGGACGCGAACGCACCTGCGTGTCCGCGCGCTCGCCAGGTGCTCTGGTGCAGCTCGATCAACTCACACAGCAGCTCCTGCGCCCGCGCGGCGCTGTCGGCGACTTCGGTGCGCACCTCCCCGATCTCGGCATAGGCCCTCAGGCCCCGCTGGACCTGCGCGCGCGTGTTGCGAGAGAGTCCCGCCTGGCGGTAGTCGACACCCCCGCGGCGAAGCTGCGCAAGATCCACGAGAGGGTCCTGGCTCCAAAGCGTCTCCTCGGCCCACCCTCGCAGTGCCTCGCGCAACGGCGCGAGGCTCCGCGGCACGAGCCCCGTCGCGACGACTTCGTCGACCCCGAGTTCGGAAAGCGCGCCCGCGAGCGCTCGTGCGGCCTGCCCCTCGTCACCCTCGCGGCAGACAAGCTGGTTGTATTCGACGCAGACCCCCTCGCCCGGCGCCTCGCCCGCCGTGTTGAGATAGACACAGCGCACCGGAAAGGGACCGCGCCGCTCCGTTCGCGGCGTCAACAGACAGCTCGCGAGGAGCGTCGACCCCGAGCGCAGCGTGAAGAGCCACGGGCGCAGCGCGGGGCCGAACACCTCGAGCCAGGTCGCCACCCAATCCCCGCCAACGAACAGCGGCACGTCGGCCGACACCTCCGCCAGCGCCTGCCATTCGGGTTCGACCTTTTGCCAGACCTCGGGCGACACGATTTCGAGACGCGCCTCGCACGCCGCGCTCACGACAGATCCTCCAGCGTTCGCAACACCCGGTCGCGCTCCGCGTCCTGCAGCGTGCGATGGACTGGCAGAGTCAGCAGGCGCGCCGCCAGATCGCGAGCTGCCGGACATTCTCGCGCTTCGACGAGATGAGGCCGAAGCGCCTCGACTCGATCGAGCGAACTCGGATACATGCCGCTCGCGCCAAGGTCGCGCAGCGACTCGATCGCGCGCTCTCGCGCCACGGCCGACGGCGCCACCAGCGCGAGTCGCGGGTAGACGCCCGTGCTGCCGGGATCGACTCGGAGCGCCGAGAACGCGCTACGCGCGGCGATTGCATCGGCGAGCGCGTGCGCGCGTCGCGCGCGCGCCTCCGCGCGGCGCTCTAGCTGGGTCACGGCCGCCGCTGCCAGGCAGAGCGACGCGCCGTCGATCGGCCCACGCGCGAAGCGCGGGTCGAAGGATGTCTCGCCGATGTGGAGCGAGGGAATCGCGGCGAGCCAGCGAAAGACGGAGGGTTGGAGCGCGGCCCCGTACGCGAGCGCGAGCGCGAGCGCGGCCCCGCGGCGCGGCCGCTGCGAGCGTGTCCCGGTCGCGGCCCCCATCGCTCCGACCACCGCCCCGCCACCCAGCGCGCCGAGGGGTTTGCCACGGCCGAAGCTCAGCACCCCGAGATCGCCCCGCGCGCCGACGGGGCCGTCCGGCGCGCGCGCGCCGAGGGCCTGCGCGGCGTCGTCGATCAGCGCGACGCCGGCCGCCGCGAGCTGCGTCCGAAGCGAAGCCACCAGCTCGGGCACGCCGAAGAGGTTCGTCACCACGAGCGCGGCGATGCGCTCGAGCGGGAGCGCGGCCACGCTCGCAGGGTCGATGCGGCCCTCGAGCGTCACGTCGACGAGCCGCACGCGGAGCCCGGCCGCCACGACGGAAGCCGGCACGGAAAAGCAGGTGTAGGCCGGCACGGCGATCTCGGAGCGGCCGCTCCGGTCGGCCAGCCAGGCGACGGCGACGCGCATCGCCTCGCGTCCCGACGCGTAGAGCGCGACGTCGGCGCCGAGCCGCGCCCGGAGCGCATCGCGCAGCTCGCGCTCCGGGTCCCGCGCGCGGGCGGCGGACCAGAGCACCGCGGGCGCGAAAGCCTCGCCTCCAGGCGGCCAACGTCTCGGCAGGGCGGCCATCAGCGTCGAGTCGGCTCCCAGATGACGGCGCGCTCTCCTCGCCAGTGATAGCGCCAGGCGGCAAGCATCGACGCGTTCACCAACAGGAAGAAGCTGATCAGGCGGGCCGGGCCGAAGCGGGCCACGCGCGGCACGAGCAGCGCCGCAACGCCGAGGGCATAGCCGGCGAGCTGCGCGGCGAGCAGCACCGCTGCCAGCGCGTCGCGCGTCGCCGCGACCGCGCTCGCGAGCAACAGCAGCACGAGGGCGAATGGCGCCGTGAAACGGGCCACCTTGTGCCCCCAGAGCGAAAACGCGACGCGCCCGTAGCGAGGATGCAAGAGCCGGCGGTACGCGGACAGCACCGCGATACCGCGCCGCACCGTGCGCACCTTGCGGCGCCACTCGTGGGCCGGGCTCTCGATCACCCCGAAGCTGGCCGTGGCGGCGGGCTCCGACACCGCTCGCAGTCCGCGCCGCGCGGTCTCGAGCGCACAGCGGAAATCGCTGGCGAGTTCGGAAGGCCACGGGTCGCACAGCTCGCGCCGGATCGCGAAGAAGGAACCCGAGAGGCCCACGAGCGTCGTGGCCTCGCTCTCCCAGCGTCGCAGCGCCATCTCCATGCGTACGTAGGTGCCCTCGCCGCCCTCGTTCGCGACGCGATCCTCGCTGCTCACGCAGCCGACCCTCGGATCCGCGAAGGGTCGCACGATCGCGCTCAGCGCATCCGGCGAGAGGACCGCGGCCAGATCCGTGAAGACAATGACGTCCGTGCTCGCGCTGGCGATCGCAGCGGCCTGTGCCGCCTCCTTGCCTTGCCTCAGCTCGTTGCGCACGAGTCGCACACCGCGTGCCGCCATCGCGCGCGCGACGTCGTCCGTGCCGTCCGTCGAGCCGTCCGAGGCGACGACCACCTCGAAGGGACGCGGATAGGAGAGCGCCAGCGTGTCCTCGAGCTTGCGCCCGAGCCGCGTGGCGCCGTTGTGCACGGCGATCACGATGGTCAGGGACGGCGCCACGTCGGCGCGCCGGATGGGACGCGGCGAAACGCGCGCCAGCAAGGCGAGCACCACAGGGTAGCCGATGTAGGCAAACCCCACCCACGCGGCCGACGCGACCAGGACGATCCACGCGATGATCACGTTCCGATGGCTCCGGCGAGAACCGTCATGTGTCCGGTCCTTCCCGGATATCGGTGCGCGCGCCAGCCCGGTAGAGTCGCACGGCGCTCACGACCAGGGGCCGTCCGAGAAGCGCATCCACCACTCGCCGTCCAGGCGCGAGAGCGCGGTGTTGCCGGCCTGCAGCGCCTGCGCGATGGCGGCATCACGTGCGTGCCCCAGCACAGTGAGCGGGAAGTGGAAACGGCAATCGAGGTGCTCGAGCTGCGATACGAACGCCGGTTCGAGCCTTCCGCGAAGCACCACACCTCCGCGATCCCGGGCATGTCGGAACAGGTGGAGCAGCACCTGATCGATGGTCGCGGGATCGCCGCCGAGCTGCATCACGTCGCACAGCCCTCCCGGGTTCGAGAAGTAGACGTACCAGCCGAGCACGCGTCCATCGTCACCGCGCACCAGGGTTCGCTCCAGACGCCCACGCAGGTTGGCCTCCGCGGTCGCATCCAGCAGCCAGCGGAACGAGGCCGGATCGTAGACCGGGGCGAGCGCGGGCCGCGTCGCGAGTGAAGTCCGGCACGCGAGCATGTCGGACACGTCGGCAGGGTCGCCGCTCGCGCGGACGACCGGGAGGCGTGCGCCTCCGACCGGCACTCGCGCGGCCAACGCATCGAACGAAGCGGCGAGCGGACGCAGCGCCGCGGCGAAGGGGCGCAGCGACGCACGGGCGGCGACGCGCGCGACCAGCTCGGCGCCTGGACGGAGGCTCCGCATCCAGTTGCACGAGAGCAGCACGCACAGGTCGCCACCAGCCGCGAGCCAGAGCTTCCTGCATGCCGCGTTCGCGCCGTCGGTGAAGGTCAGGTCCTGCGGCCCCGCGAAGGCGTGCTGCATGAGCCGTAGCCCGATGGAGCGACCGCGTTCGCTCGGATCCACCATGATCGTCGATAGCACCGCGACGCGGATCGGCCGCCCTTCGAACGTCATCGGCCGCGGGAACAGGCCCACGAAGCCGCGGATCTCGCCCGTTTCGTTCTCGTAGACGTGGCACGGCTGCTCCAGACTCGTCCATGGATTTTCGAAGTAGATCCGCTCGAAATAGGCGCGCAGCGAGCCCGGCGCGGACGCATCGGAGTCGCGATAGGCGCGCACGTACAGGTCGGCGACGCGCGCCGAGTCCTCGCGGCGGAAATCTCGGATCCGGCCCACCTCGCGTCCTCTGCTGTCTAGCCATTCGCGGCAAGGAGAGCGCGATCCGTCAGCGGATCCGGCGCTCTCGAGCTACAGCCTGATGGAAATTCTTGCACGCCCGCGGATGGAGCCCGCTCGAAGTAGCGCGCAGGAGCCCGCGGCGCCGGTCCCTCCGGGTGTCGATAGGCGCGCACGTAGAAGACAGCGACGCGGGCTGTCCTCGCGTTCGAAGCGCGGAACCACTCGATTTGCTGGCTCCCTGGTGTAGGACGCCATGGGTGGAAAAGCGCCCCGGCAGTGAGGCATGTAACTCGCCGACGTCTCGAGGCTACTTCCTTCTGCCCAGATGTTACGACCCCCCGCGTCAAGTCACTGTGCCTGCGGATCCGGTTTCTCGATGGAAGGCGCTCCGAGCCGGGTGCAGTCGCGGTCATTTCGGGTAGCCCAACCGGAAGCGAGGCGTCGGCGGCGCTGCTCCGGGTGCGGTCGGGCCTCGGGCGGGCCCGATCGCGGGAGCGCGACACTGGCGTCAACCGTCACCCGCTTCCTGTCCGAGGCACAATGATTCAGGGTCTTCTTCAGAGTCCTTGGTCGGGGTAGATCGGATGTCGCTTCGCAGCGCGGCCTCCCTCCGCGGGCCTCTGCCCGCGAACCGCGTGCTCTCGATCGACGC
>Ga0335084_10000477_pt1 | contig 34085 bp, 22 predicted proteins | sample Lox_Sample_44_FD_206721 | JGI IMG/M metagenome (GOLD analysis project Ga0335084, IMG submission 206721) | Soil microbial communities from Loxahatchee National Wildlife Refuge, Florida, United States - Lox_Sample_4.4 | ecosystem: Environmental > Terrestrial > Soil > Wetlands | place: USA...
TCTTGCGACATCCCAAACTGGGTACCCTGCTGTTCTTCGATCCCACCAATGAGGTCACACCGTTTGGGGAGATCGGTGGTTATCTTCAGGCGAACTACGGTCTGCTGGTCGGGCCGGACGGCGGGGAGCTCGTACGCCTGCCGGAACAGCCTGCCGGCATGAACAGCATTCGGCGCACCGCAAAACTGTCACTGGCATCCGATGGCACGCTCACGGGTGAATTTGATGAGGTGCGCATGGGAGACCGTGCTGCGCAACAACGGGAAGCCTTGCGCTCCGTCACCAAGGACGCTGATCGGATCAAGCCCATTGAGACACTCCTTTCCCATTCGCTATCGACATTTCAAATCACGAAGGCCACCGTTGCGAATTCTCAGGAATCCGCTCTCCCCTTCGAGTATCACTTTTCGGTCGTCTCGCCCGGATATGCGAAGACCGCCGGGAACCTGCTGCTGGTTCGCCCGCGGGTAGTGGGATCGAAGTCCAGCGGAGTCCTGGAGACCAAGGAGCCTCGCCAGTTTCCCTACGAATTCGAAGGCCCCGCGTTGGACACCGATACTTTCGAGATCATGCTGCCCCAGGGATTCGTTGTCGATGAATTGCCACCGCCGCTGGACCTGAGTTACAGCTTTGCCAGTTATCACAGCAAGACGGAAAGCAGCGGCAATGTGTTGCGCTACACGCGCACGATGGAAATCAAGGAGCTCAGTGTTCCGGTCGCCAAGATGGACGAGTTGAAAACGTTCTACCGCCGCATTGCGGGGGATGAGCGCAACACGGCGGTCCTGAAGCCGGCGCGGTAGAGGAACGGCGCTACCCGTTCGCTTTTCGGACAGAGATCACGGTTGCCGTATAGCGATCGGCGCGCAGCAGCGAAACGCTGTATTCAATGGCAATGTGCTGCGTGTCGTAAGTGGTTTCGCGGATATGTAAGAGCGCGCTGCCCGCGGACGTCTGCAGGATCCGGGCATCCTCTTCGTCGGCGTTCACCGCGCCGATTACTTCTTCAGCCCACTGCAGCTTGCGGCGATAGACGCTTTCGTAGACCTGGTAAAGCGATTGCTTCTCTAGGTTGTGCCGTTCGAGCCCGGCGAAGATCCTGACAGGGAGATGGCTGGTCACGACAGCCACCGGCTTCTTGTTCACGAAGCGGAGACGTTTCAGCCGATAGGTCTTCTCTCCCGACGAGAGCTTGAGAGCCTGTGCGATTTCGGGATCCGGCTCCTCCATGTCAAGCGCCAGAACCTTCGCGGAAGGAATCAGGCCGCGCCTTCGCATTTCCTCACTGAACCCGCGCAGCTGCTGAAAGTCCCAGGGAACTCGACCAGAGCCGATGAGAGGCCGCTTGCCTTTCGCGATGATCAGCAGGCCCTCGGAGCGGAGTTTTTGAAAAGCATGCCGGACGGGCATCTTGCTGATGCCCAGAGCGGAGGCAATCTCTCCTTCGGAGCAGAAGGTGCGGCCCTGCTGGAGATGGCCTTCCTTGACCAGCGTGCGAATCTGTTCGGCGATCTGTTCGTAGAAAGGGACGAAGCTGGTGCCGTCGAGCGCGAGGCCAAGGAGTGCGGGAGGAACGGGCGAGCCTGCCTCGCGATCGGTTTTCATGACATCCGATACCTTATCACATATTATATAACGTTACTATGTGTGAGATCGACTTTCCGCATGTGTCTGTTCTTGGGTTGTGGATTTTAGCAAAGTAAATGTAATAAATACATGACATTAGAGCTGTGCCACATCATCGAATCACAACCTGTGCAGTGTCCATCCACGTCGAAAATTCCACTTGACAACATATGTATATATGTTGCGTATTGGATGCGAACACTCGCGTGCCACGTCGCTCCCAGTCCCGGTTATGGCGGCTCCTGTTGGCTGTCGTGTCCCTTTGTCTTTTCTCGACGGCTGCCTCAGGGGCCCCCGCTTGCTCTCATCCCGCGCTGCGTGGATCCTTCCTGCAACCTGCGCTCGGCGACAGCTGGACTCCGGAGCAATGGCAAGCTGAGTTCCGCTATATGAAGGACGCGGGATTGGATCAGATGGTGATTCAGTGGACCGCCGACAGCAAGAGCCAGACCACAATTTATCCCTCCGCACTCGAAGGCTACGCCCAGAACACCACGCATGATGTCGTCGAGGAAGCGCTCAAGACGGCCGACGCCGCCGGCGCTCAGGTTTATATTGGGCTGCAGATCAATGACGACTGGTGGACCCGCTATATTTCCGACGGGCCATGGCTCCGCAACGAAGCCAAGATCGCCCATGCGCTTGCGAGCGAGCTGTGGAAACGATATGGGCAGCACGCGTCGTTTGCGGGATGGTACTTGCCGTTTGAAGTCGACAACGTGGAAACGGGGACCGCGGATTGGGACAACCTGGTTGCGTTCTATCGAAGCACCGGTAACCATCTGCATCGGCTGGCGGCGGGAAAGCCGGTGGCGATCTCGCCGTTCTTCAACTCAAAGCTAGGCCTGTCTCCTTCCCAGTGGCAAACGATGTGGGAGTATGTGCTGAAACGTAGCCCAATCGATGTCATCGCGGTGCAGGACGGCATCGGAGTGAGTCACGCCAACCGCGACGAACTCCCTACATGGTTCGAGGCGGTCAAGGCCGCGATCGAGAAATCTCGTCCCGAAGCAAAGCTCTGGGTCGACACGGAAACCTTCGACCGCGACCTGCAGCCGATGGCGATCCGTTCGATCGTGAACGACATGTGCGCGGTGCAGAGCTACGTGAGCGGCTATCTCAGTTTCAGTTTCAATCATTTCCTCAGTCCACAACAGGTGAATCCGCTGTACTACCGGACCTATATGCAGTTCCTGGAGACGGGGAAGGTGGAGAAGGTATCCCCGAGCAAGCCGGCCGAACTCGGCGCGGCGGCCCTGGATGCGGCGACCATCCGTCTGACTTGGACAGCTTCGACCGATAACGTGGGCGTGGCGGGCTACAGGATTCGCCGCAACGATCAGCTAGTGACGACGACGCACGACGCATCGAGCGCATACGTCGACTCGGGGCTCGATTCGGAGACGACATATCGCTATCAGATCAAGGCATTCGACGCCGCGGGGAATGAGTCTGACGTAAGCGATGCCGCGACCGCAACGACCCCCCAGCCACACCTCTATCCCGTCAACATCGCGTTGGGAAGACCCTACGCGGCAACGATGGCTGCGAATGCCAGCTATCCCGACACAAGTGGAGTCGAACTGACGGATGGAGCGCTGGACTCTACCAATTATGCCGACCCCTCGTGGCAGGGACGTGCGACCAACAAGCCCTACTCGTTCACGATCGATCTCGGCGAGGTACAGGTGATCCGGGAAGTGCGGAGCCACTGGCTTCAGGACAAGCCGTCGGCCGTTTTCCTTCCCAAGCAGATCAGTTGGTCAATCTCCGATGACGGTGTGAACTTCGGTTTCGCAGGCACGGTGACAAAGCCGGCTCCCGGCGACGAAAACCTGTCGCGGTGGTACACCTTGACTGACCTGGCGGGTTTCCACGGCCGCTACGTGCGCATGCAGGTGACGCCAGGATGGTCGGCGGGCTGGACGTTTGTCGATGAAATCGAAGTGCGGCAGTGAGGCCTAATCCGGCGACACGAGTATATGGAGGTAGGGAAGTGCGCGACATCAATCGAGACTGGAAAGCGATCGGAACGGCGATCCTGATTATCAGTGCTGTCATGCAGTTGGGCTCTGCGCCCGTATTCGGCGGAGAAACTCCGCAGACCAATGCGACGGAAGTCCGGAAGCTGCCGGCGGTTCATCTCGATGGCCAGTACTTCATTCGCGATGGCAAGCGCTTCATTCCGGTCGGAGCGCACTGGGTTCCGGCCAAGGCCGCCATGCAGTGGCCAGTACAGTGGGACCCGAAAGATGTCGAAGCCGATTTCGCGAAGATGCACGAACTCGGTTACAGCATCGTGCGCTTCGACATGATGTGGGCGTGGTTTGAGCCGCGTCCGGGCGACTACAATCCGGTCGCCTTTCAGCAACTCGACTACCTGGTCACCCTCGCCCACAAGTATCAGATCTACCTGCACCCCTCTTTATTCATCGGCGGCGAAGTAGGAGAGGCGTATTGGGACGTTCCGTGGCGTCATGGACGGCATCCTCATGCCGATCCCGAGATGCTGCGGCTGGAGACGAATCTGGCGGCGGAGTTTGGCCGCCGCTACGCCAATGAAACCGGCATCATCGCCTGGGACCTTACCGACGAGCCGCCGTTCTGGATCGTCCAGGGCCAGACCACGGACGCGATGGCGATCAACTGGACGCGCCTGATCGCGTCTGCGATTCGCCGCGAAGACAAGCTTCATCCGATCGTTGTCGGGACGAGCGGAGAGGAAGTTGGTCACGGACCCTTCCGTCCCGACAACATCGCCGGGGAAGTCGACTTTTTCAGCGTGCACCCTTTCACCATCTACAACCAGGATCTGTTTCCCGACGCGATGCTTTCCGAACGCGGCACGTACGGGGCCGCGTTCGAGATCGCGCTGGCGAGCGGCGCGGGACGTCCGGCGATGATCCACGAAATGGGCGGATCGACCGCGCAGTATTCGCCGGAGCGCGTTGCCCTCTACGATCGGCTGCAGATGTATGCGGGGCTCGCGGCAGGGTCGATCGGGGTCGATCTTTGGTGTTATACCGATGCTTCGCCCGAGCAATATCACAAAGCCCCATACCTGCGGACGCCGCAAGAGACGCAGTGGGGAATGACGACCTGGGATCGGCAGGACAAGCCGCTGGCCACGGAATTCAAAAAGTTCTCAAAAGTCGTTGGCCAGCTTGACTTGAACCGTGTTGCGCCCGCGCCGGCGGAGGCCGCCATCGTGATTCCCGGCGAGTGGGCCAGAACGCATGGCGACTTCTCGCGCTTCGGACTAACGGGACCGGAGGTCACTCCCTATGTTTCGACCTTCGACGGCGATGCCATGCCCGGCCAGTCGCCTCCAAACATGTCGGGCGACAACCAGTGGTTGATCAGTTCGGCGCTGAATGCTTTCATCCTGGCGCGCCGTGCTGGATTGAAATCGGATTTCCCGCGCGAGTACGACGACTGGAACAAGCGCCCGATATTGTTGATGCCGTCACCACTCACGAGTACCGCGAGCGTGATCGCGCACGTGCATACCGACTTCTACGAGAAAGCAAAGAAATATGTTGAAAGTGGCGGATTCCTTTATGCCTCGGTCGCGGCCGATGGCGCCATCCCCGGCATGGAATCACTTTTCGGAGCGCGTCTTGTCGACTCAAATACTGCGTCCGAAGTCACGCTCAAGATCGTCGAACCATTTGGCGGCCTGAAGCCCGGCGATACCTTCCACTACTTCGTACCCGGCGCAAACCCTAGAGTGTGGGGAGCGCTACTGGAAGTGAAAGGCGGGAAGGTAATTGCGGTCGATCAGGACGGACGTCCCGCCCTGGTTATCAACACGCTGGGCAAGGGTAAGACGCTGTTATCGGCGTACCCGCTGGAAACATACATCGCAAACACCCCGGCCGCCTTCGAGAAGCCAGAGAGCACGCACCGTATTTACGCCGCGTTTCGGGACTGGACCGGCGTGGACCCCGCCTTCCGAAGCGACGAACCATCAGTCGAAGTGACCTCGCTTCGTGGTGACCGCCACGGATACGCGTTCGTGGTGAACCACAGCGCACAAGCGCACAAAGTCACGATCACATCATCGGTGTCCTTGCAGTCAGTCCGCGTGCTGACGCCGGAAAGTCCCAAGCCACTTGCGGTTGCCGCCTCGGGCTGGCAGCTCGACCTCGGACCGTACGAAGCGACCATCGTGGAATGGAAATGAAGCCCGGAGGAAGAGTGATCGCAGCCATTGACATCGGCGGAACCAAGATTGCGGTCGGGATCGTAGGCGACAACGGTCGCGTGCTTGCCCGTGCGGAGTGTGCTACCGACGCGGAACGGGGATACAAAGAAGCTCTTTCTCGGATCGAACAGATGTTGCGCGGCACCTCCCAGGCAGCCGGGGAAAAGATAACAGGTATCGGCATCGGAAGCACCGGACCAGTCGATCCCTTCACCGGCGAATTCGGCGAGGTCAACTTCTTTCCCAACTGGCGCGGCGAGAACCTTGTCCAGGATCTGGCGAAACGCTTCCACGTGAAAGCTGCCATGGAGAACGATGCCGACGCATCCGCGCTGGGAGAGGCGGGCTGGGGCGCTGGACGAAATAAGAAGAGGCTGATCTACGTCACGGTCGGGACGGGCATCGGCGTCGGTGTCATCCTCGACGGACACGTTTACCGCGGCGTCGATGGCGCGCACCCGGAGATCGGACATTGCCTCATCGATGCTTCCGGGCCGCCCTGTTCGTGTGGCTTCCAGGGATGCTGGGAATCGTTGGCGGCAGGTCCAGCGCTGGCTGCCTGGTTTCAGAGCCAGCGGCCGCAAAACTATCCGCATCCAGAGAATCTCTCGGCGAAGCAAATCTGCGGATTGGCTTTCGCGGGTGACGCGTTGGCGCTGCAGGCAGCGGCGCGCGAGGCTCATTACCTGGGGCTCGGCCTGGCGAATCTTGTCACGACGTTTGCACCGGATTCTATCGTGCTGGGCGGCAGCGTGATGAAGAGTGCTTCTCTCTTCCTGGAGGAAATTCGCCGGACCATCACGCGCTCTTGCCGCTATGTTCCCTTTGAAAAAGCTGAACTAGCCCTGGCTTCGCTCGGAGAAGATGCGAACCTGATTGGCGCAGCGCGTGTGTGGCATCACCGCTTTGCCGAGGACGGAGGAGAACGTGGTTGAAGACCTTGCGGTCATCGAGGGCGAGTATTTGCGGGATATCCTCCACCAGCCAAATGCTCTGGAGGACACGCTCGCGGGCCTGGAGACGTCAAAGCCTCTTTCGGATATCGCCGCGCGCCTGAACAAGGGCAACTTTCAGAGAGTTGTTCTCACCGGGATGGGGTCGTCCTTTCATGCTCTGCATCCGCTCAACCTCGAGTTGATCGGGACGGGACATACGGCGCTGATGGTCGAGACCTCCGAGCTGGTGCACTACAAGTCCCGCTTTTTCGACCCCAAGACGCTGGTGATCGCCGTGTCCCAGTCGGGGGAAAGTGCGGAGATGCTGCGACTGGTGCAAGCGAATCACAAACGCTGCGCGGTCATTGCTGTGACGAACACGCCGGACAGCATGTTGGCGCAGCACGCCGACGCGGCGGTTGTGACACGGGCCGGGCTCGAATTCTCCGTGTCCTGCAAGACATACGTGGCCGCATTGATGGCGTTGAAGTGGCTGGGCGACGTCCTGTGTGAGCGCGATCTGCATCGGACCCGCCGGGACTTAAGCCATGCTGGCCCTGCCACTGCGGCGTATCTGGCGGATTGGAAGGATTTCACGCGCGCCCTGGCCCGGATGCTCGCGAGCACGCGCCACCTGTTTCTGGTGGGACGAGGGGCGTCGCTTGCGAGCGCCGGCACCGGGGCGTTGATCGTCAAGGAGTCGGCGCATTTTCACGCTGAAGGGATGAGCAGTGCAGCATTTCGGCACGGACCCGTCGAAATGCTCGGCGCGGAGACCTTCGTCCTCGTGTTCGCGGGAGATGCCAGGACCCGCGACTTGAACGAGAGGCTGCTGCTGGACATCCGGCAACAGGACGGGAACGCGGAATTCGTGGCTACCGACGCGCCACAACCAGTGTTTCGGATCGCCGATCACGGTTCCGGCATTCGGCAGATTCTGGAAATTCTTCCGGTGCAAATGATGACGCTGGCGCTGGCCGCCCTGGCCGGGCGCGAACCCGGTCGCTTTGAACTGGCAACCAAAGTCACAACGACAGAGTAGGAGCAGCGAGAAGGGAATTCACCGCTATGGCGCGAAACCGCACGATGGTCGGCTTGGTCTTCCTGACATTCTTCGTGATGTCACTGTTGACCAACATTCTGGGGCCGATTGTGCCCGACATCATCAGCAGTTTCGGCGTGAGCCTGACGGCGGCGGCGCTGTTGCCGTTCTCTTTCTTCATCGCCTACGGCGTGATGTCCATTCCGGCTGGGTTCTGGGTCGAGCGTTACACGGAGAAGCCGGTGATGATCGCGGCTTTTCTGGCGGGCACAATCGGGTCGCTGAGCTTTGCTCTCTTCCCGACCTATCACGTTGCGGTCGCGTCGGTATTCGTGATCGGTGCGGGGATGGCGACCCTCCAGGTTGCGATCAATCCGCTTCTGCGGGTCTCCGGTGGAGAAGAGCATTTTGCGTTCAACTCCGCGTTTGCACAGCTGATCTTTGGCACTGCCTCATTCGCCAGCCCGCGGATCTATTCCTATCTCGTCGAGAACCTTGGGAAGCCCGCGTCACACAGCGATCCGCTACTGCGCACGTTAGCGAAAGTCACGCCGCCGGCGTTGCCTTGGGCGTCCATTTACTGGATTTTCGCTGCATGTGCGATCGCGATGGTGGTTCTGCTTGGTTTCTTGCGCTTCCCCAAGGTTGAGCGCAAAGCCGACGAATCGGCGGGCTCGCTCGACATGTACGGCAGCCTGCTCCGTAAGCCGATGGTGTGGGCGTTCTTCTTCTGCGTGTTTGCGTATGTGGGTTGCGAGCAGGGAACGGCTGACTGGATGTCCAAGTTCCTCGCGCAGTATCACGGGTACGATCCCCACACAACCGGCGCCACTGCCGTCTCCTGGTTCTGGGGCTTGCTCACGGCCGGCTGCTTCATCGGCATGGGACTGTTGAAGCTGTTCGACAGCCGCAAGGTTCTCATCGGCTTTTGCTGCGGCGCCCTGCTTTGCCTGACGGCTGCGCTGTTCGGACCGGCGAAGGTCTCGTTGATTGCCTTTCCCGCCATCGGGCTCTTCGCTTCAATCATGTGGCCGGTGCTGGTGTCCCTCGGTCTGAATTCGGTCTCCGAACATCACGGGCCGTTCGCGGGAATTCTGAGCACGGGAATCTCGGGCGGAGCCGTGGTGCCGCTGATCATCGGACGCATCGGCGACTTCGCCGGACTGCGGGCCGGCGTCGCGTTTCTGTATCTGACCTTCGGATGTGTGCTCAGCGTGGGCTTCTGGGCGAAACCCATCATCACCAACGCTACGATCCTGAAACGGCAAGACGCTGCCGAGACTGCGAGCGCCAAAGCATGAAGCCGATCGCCATCATGCGTGCAGGGGCAGTCATGCGGTCATACAGCTTCGCGTTGTTCGCCATCGCTGCGTTCTCTCTACGAGTGTCTCCTCAATTACTCGCCCAAGTCCCGCCGCCGATTCACGGCGTTACCATCGATGACAAACACGACATCCGCAAAGCGAAAGTTTTGCCGAAGGTGCTCGACTCCCTGAGTCACCTCTCTGTCAAGCCAACGGCAAGAATCGTCTACACGCCGGGCAACAAGAAGGGCCGATTCGTGGCGAGTTCGTACCTCGAAGCCACGCTCCAGATCCGCAGTGTGGCTTATGTGATGGGTCAGCCTGTCGATTCTTTCTACATGCATTGTTTTACTCCGGCGGAACACCTGGCGCGCTTCAAGGACTACGTTGACACCCTCGGCTCAGCCGTCGACATCTGGGAGATTGGCAACGAGATTAACGGGGAATGGTTGTTCGGAAGCACGCGCAAGTGCCGGCCCAAAGCTTCGGTCGACCAGACGTCGCAGGCCGATGTGGTCACCAAGATGGTCGAGGCTTACGACTACGTCAAGTCACGAGGCAAGGTCGCTGCGCTCACGCTTTACTACAACAGTCCATGCCGTCGCCCCGCCGCGAACGAGATGTTTGCCTGGGTCGACGCCAACATCCCGGCGCGCATGAAGACCGGCCTCGACTACGTGTTGATCAGTTACTACGAAGTCGATTGCGCCGGACACCGTCCGGACTGGGAGTCTCTGTTCCGCCGCATTGCCGACATTTTTCCGAACTCGAGGCTGGGCATCTCGGAATTCGGATGGTCGAATTCGAGATCGTCCAACGAAGTCGTCAAAGACCTTATCTCGCGGTATTACGCCCTGCGCCCCAACGTTTCAAACTGGGTGGGCGGAGGTTTTTACTGGGAATTTGCCATCGACATGGTGCCGCGCGATCCGCGCCCCGGCTCCATGTGGACCGTGATCGACACGGCGATGGCAAAGCAGAACTGAAGCAAAACGTCATTTTACGAAGAGGAGAGTCCATGTTCCGCGCAACACCGAAGCTGCGAATTCTTTGCGTTGTCCTGGTCATTTTCGGTTTCGCTGCCATCACTGTCATTGCCCAGCAGCAGGAGAGCAAGCCGGCGTTCTCGTATTTGAAGCTCACCGCTCCACGTCACGTTCTTCCCGATGCACAGAAATGGGAAGGGAATGAGTTCCCGCACACGATGTCGGTGCTGGAGATGAAACGCGATGGCTTCCGCTACTGGGGCTGGTACGGACTCAACGAAGGCCGCGGCATCGGATTGGCGCGCAGCAATGACCTCGTGACCTGGACCAAGTACGACCAGAATCCGCTCTGGTCGAACGCGCGCTGGCCCACGGTGCTGCCGGGCGCAGACCCGAAGCAGAAAGACGTCCTCTACTTCGCGATCACGCGCGACTACGATACCCCGTCCAGCCATATCGTTCTGGCTACCTCCCGCGACGGCATTCACCTGACCGAAGAGAAGGTCCTCGTGGCAGGCGTTCCCAACCAGCGCAATCAGAATCCGAACTTGTTTCGTGATCCGCGCACCGGCCGCTTTTACCTGACCTTCTATCGCGGCAACGACAAGGACTATTTCGAGATCATCAGCAAGAGTGCGAACACGGTCGTGGACCTCGACAAGGCCCCCGAGAAAGTCCTGCTCAAGTCGGAGACGACAGTCGCGGCTCCGACCTTACTTTATGTCAAGAATGCGGTGAGCGCGGAAGGCAAGAAGAAAGGCGTTTACTACCTCGCGACAGAAATCTATCCGCATCGCTATACAACCGATCCCGAAGGCGAGTGGCAGGTAAAGATCTTCGCGGCGGATTCCCCCGACGGTGATTTTCAGCCTGTCGCCGGCAATCCCATCATGAGTGGCCAGCGAGCCTGCCTCTTCCAGCACATCTTTAACAACCGTTTTTACGCCTACGACTGCCATTTGGAGACGCCCGATCGCTGGGTCCTCGAAGAGGTCGAAGCGCCATTGCCTTAACGCAGTCCGGAAGAGAGATGAGAACCAAGGAGACCGCAATGATTGCAATCGCCATATCTGAAGTCCTCGGCCACAACGGCCGGCGCAGGATCTCCGCGCTGCGCGCATTCGCGGGCGCATTGATGGTAGCGGCGCTCGTTTGCTTTGGAACGATCCGCTCTGAGGCCCAACTCTATGCGGGATCGGTTACCGGCGTGGTCAGCGATCCCACCGGCGCCGTCATCAACGGAGCCGAAGTCATTCTGGTCGATGCGGACAAGGGTTTCACCTTCACGACCAAGAGCGACAGCGCTGGGCGATATCTGTTCCGGTCGGTGCCGCCTGGCGTTTACAACCTGACCGCGAAAGCCGCGGGTTTTCGCGATCAGACGCGCACCGCCATCAAGGTCGACATCAACCAAAATGTCGGCGCTGATTTCTCCATGCCAATGCTCGGCACGCTTGAGACCGTGAACGTCTCTACGACTGCGCCGCTCCTATCGACCGAGGATGCGACCACCGGGCAAGTCGTCGATCGGAAGTTCCTCAACGACCTTCCTCTGAACGGCCGCGGTGTCTTCAACCTGACGTTTCTGGCTCCCGGAGTTACGGAAGTCGACGCCGGCTGCATGGGCTGCTCCGCCAACAACTTCATCTCCAACGGAACCCGCAACGCCACTGCCGACATCCTTATGGACGGCGTGACCACCACCAACTACGAGCAGAACAGCGGTATTCGCGTTGACACCTACACGCCTTCGGTGGACGCGGTCGAAGAATTCAAGGTGCAGGAGACGAATTTCAGCGCGGAATACGGATTCAGCGGTGCGACCATCATCAACATGGTCACGCGCTCCGGCACGAATAGCTTCCACGGAAGCGCTTACGAATTTCTGCGTCACTATAAGCTCGACGCCAACTACTGGTTCAACCCATTCAGAGACCCGCTTCAGCCGAAGCGGCAGAACAACTTCGGCGCAACGTTCGGCGGTCCCATTGTCAAGAACAAGACGTTCTTCTTCTTCGACTACGAAGGAATGCGCTCGACTTCCGCTACCGGAGCCATCTTCTATGGAGTCCCGAGCGATGCCGAGCGGCAAGGGGATTTCGGTGAACTGTGCACGCAGGCAGGCGGCACGTTTGATGGCCAGGGAAAATGCTCGACCCTCGATGGTCAGCTCTGGGATCCTTACGCGGGAAATTACGACGAGGCGGTCGGTGGAGCACGGCGTGATCCGTCGGCCTTTATCCCCTTCAATAACCTCGCGACCTATGCCAGCACAGTCGACGATCAACACCCCGGAAACCAAAGGTTGTGGGACAATCCCGACGGCGCGCCTTACCGCTTGCCCGATGGTCCGGGAAATCTAATCGATCCGGTCGCGCAGAAGCTGATGAGCTACTTCCCGGAGCCCAACTACAACGTCGACAGCGTTGACTACAACCCCTACACCAACCGCGTCGATTCGGGGGCGGTGCGGAGTCACGACAACAAGTGGGATCTGAAGATCGATCACCGCCTCAGTGAGAAAAACCTGCTGAGCGGAAAGTACTCTCACGACGCCGCCTATTCGGAGTCCTTCAACTGCTTCAACAATCCCGCCGACCCGTGCAGCAGCGGTCCCTCGACCAGCGGCGCTCACATGGTGGCCATCAACGATACTCACACCTTTTCGCCCACCAAGCTTCTGACGGTTTCCTACGGGTTGTCCCGGGGTCGATACTCCTACAAGGGCGTGGCCAGCACGTATCCAGACGTTTCTCCGGTAGATGTCCTTGGCGAACCGCAGTATATGAAGGAGTCGGGATACAACTGGTTCCCGGCCGTTAGTATTGGCGGTGGCTACACCGGGGCGGGCGCTTATAGCATCGGCGGCAATCCCTGGAGCTACGGACGCCTCGGCCAGGAGAGTCATCACTTGATCGGAACGTTCAGTTGGACCGTGGGACGGCACGACTTCAAGTTCGGCGCGGAAGGCCGCATGCACCGCCTCAACTACACTCAGCCGAACTATGCGCCCGGGGGAACCTATTATTTCGATCAGACGGGGACCTCCAACTACGATCCCGCGTGCACTCCGGATCCGGATAATGACATCCAGTGCCTGAATCATGGCGGCGACGGCATGGCCAGCTTCCTGATCGGCGCACAACCGAACGATTGCTGCGGTCAATACGAGATTCCGAATTCGGTCGCGTCGCAGAACTTCGAGTTTGGCGGGTTCCTGCAAGACAACTGGAAGACGAATGACAGATTGACTTTGAATCTCGGCTTGCGCTACGAGGTGGTCCTGCCTCGTACCGAGCGGCATGACCAACTGAACTGGCTCGACCCGAATGTCGAGTCGCCGATCACACTCGATGGTGTGCACCTGACCGGCGGAGAACTGTTTGCCCATTCCGGAGACCGGTCGTCTTACGAAACCAGCTTGAACAACTATCAACCGCGCTTCGGATTTTCTTACCGGCTGCTGAAGAACACCGTTCTTCGCGGAGGATACGGCATCTATTTCTCGGCTTGGCGAGGAGCCGTCGCAGGAACTTCCGGCGTCGGACAACAGAGCTTTATGCAGGTCACAGACCTGGTCGCTTCATTCTGGGGCGATGGGGTCACGCCCGCTGCGAGAATGAGCAACCCCTATCCGTACGGTCCCATGAAACCGACGCGCGGCAGCCTGGGTTTGATGAACGACATCGGTCATTTTGGCTATGGCCCGATTCGCGCCATCAGCAAGAAAATTCCGAACGAGCAAAGCTGGAGCTTCGGTATTCAGCGCGAACTCAAGGGCAACATTGTGTTCGATGCGAACTACATCGGGAAAAAGGGAACTCACCTCTATTTCGCCGATGCCGGGTACCAGGACCACCTTGGCCGGGAGATTGAACACTACACGCAGGACCAGATCGAAGATTTGCTCACGTTCAACCCCAGTCCGTTTGCTGATCCGGAACGGTCGAACTTCACCGAAATCAACACAGATCCCAACAGCCCATTGCTCTGGGATATGCAGAACCTCCAGCTCAAAATGGCGCATCCGCAGTTCTATGGGTTTGGCGGCGACGAACCACCGATCGCCAACTCTATTTATCACGCGCTGCAGGTCCGGGCGGAAAAGCGCTTTTCGCACGGACTGGAATTCCTGGCAACCTACACCTTTTCCAAATCCATCGATAATGCTTCCCTGACCAGCACCAACAACATCTGGCTGGGAAGCTTCAACAGCCTGCAGAACCCCAACGACCCGAACGGAGAGAGGAGTCTCTCCACATTCGATATTCCTCAGGTGCTGCAGATCAGCTACACCTACGAGTTGCCGATCGGGCGCGGCAAGTGGATCGGCGGCGGCATGAACCGCGTGCTCAACGCATTCGTCGGCGGGTGGCGGACGAACGGCATCTGGCGGTTTTCGAGCGGGCGGCCGATTGCGCCATCGCTTTATGAATCGCAGAGCCTGCCCACCTACGGCGCGCAACGTCCTGACCTGATCGGGACGCCGCACCGCAAGGGCGGCAGTCACTTCGAATGGATCAACCAGTACTTCACCAGCGCAGACGGCAGCGATTTCCTCGCTCAGCCCGCGCAGTACGCGATCGGCACAGCGCCACGTATGCTGGGCAAGGTTCGCATCCCGGGCGAGACCAACGCTGACCTGTCCTTCTTCAAGGAATTCGGGATGGGTTCGATCCGGGAAGGCATGCGCATGGAGTACCGGCTGGAAGCCTTTAACGCATTCAACCATCCACAATTCTGCGGGCCGGACGTCACGTTTGGCGCTCAGAACGACAACTTCGGCAAGATCTACTACACCTGCAACGGCCCGCGCGAAGTACAAATGGCGTTGAAGCTCTACTGGTAGGGCAGGGTCGGAGCTGCCGAGAAAAAATCGTGAGGGAAACGCCCGGCAAGGGCGTTTCCCCTCATGACAAACGTGTTGCTTTCCCTTTGGCCACGATGCCAGTGCGTTTTTGCCCCTGAAGCTCCGTTAGTCAGCAGCCAGCGCTGCGGTGGCCTCCTCAACGTTCTTTTCCTTTACCTCCCATTTGAGGATTTTCAGATCAAGGACGAAGATCGCGTACAGCACCGGAACAAGCAGCAGGGTGATGAAGGTCGCTACGCATAGGCCCCCGATCTGGGTATAGCAAAGTGGCTGCCAGAGCGGCCCGCCGTGCAATGCCAGAGGGAACAGTGCCAGCACCGTCGCGCCGACCGTAATCATCACCGGACGCAGTCGGATAATGCCGGCATCAATCACCGCCTCTTCAAACGGCTCGCCCTCTTCGTGTTTTTCCTCAATGAAATCGAATAGGACAATCACATGGCTCACGATTACACCGATCAGGCTGGCGACTCCAAGAAATGCCATGAAGCCAAAAGGAGTGCCCATGATCCACAACGCTGCCACCGCACCGACAACGCCATACGGTGCTGCCGCAAAGACCAGCAGAGGCTTCACCGCGTTGTTGAACTGAAACACCAGCGCCAGGAAGATCAGGAAGATCGACGCAGCCATGACTACGCCAAGTTCGCCGAATCCCTTGTTCTGCTGGTAATAGTCCCCGCCCATGCGAATCTTGTATCCAGGCGGTAGATTCTTTTCGAACTCTTTGAGTTTTGGTCCCGCCGCCTTCAGCACCTCCGACGAAAGTACGCCCGGCCTCGGGAAGCAACGCACTGCAATCGTGCGGAAGTGGTCGAGGCGGATGATGCGTTCGGTGTCCATGGAGTGCTCGATTTTCGAAACTTGTGTAAGTGGAACTTTCGCCGAGCCTTGCATGGCATACACGTAGAGGCTCTGCAGGTCCGAGAGCTGAGCTCGCTCCTCTACCTTCAAACGCGCAACGACTGGGATTTCCTTGTTTCCGTCCTGCAAAGTGGAAACCTCGGCGCCGCTGATTGCCGATGTGGACGAGGCTGCGACGTCCTGGTTGGTAATTCCCGCCAGGTTGGCGCGATCCGGATCGATCTTCAGTTTCACGCCGGAGCTTTCGGTATCCCAGTCGTTACGTACCCCGGCTGTGTTCGGAAGCGACCGGAAGATATCTTCGAGTTGTGCCGAGAGGCGGCGAAGGGTGCGAATGTCTTCCGCCGACTGCCCTGCGCTCACATCGGCGTTGTTGGCGATGAGGATATCCACCGGAAATTCGATGGCTGCGTACTGCAGTTGCCGCACATCGATGCGCGCGCCGGGAATGCTGGCCGACAGGATGGGTTGCAGGTACTTCACGAACTCGGGCGTAATTTCCTTGTCCGTGACTTCCATAATGATTTGCGCATAGTTAAGTTGCTGCAGCTGGGGCGAGACCGAGAACCAGAAGCGCGGCCCGCCGCCGCCCACGAAGGTGGTGACGTACTTCAACATGTGTTCCGGCTTCTCGCCTTCTTTGGCATGTTCACGGGCAAAATGATCGGCTTCCCGCCGGACGATCTGTTCCGCCTGTTGCGCTGTTCGATTGGTGGCGTCGAGGTTGGTATCGTTGGGAAGCCAGATATCAATGTACGACCAGTACTGAACATCTTCCGGCATGAACGAGGTTTTCAACCGCGACAGGAAGAAGACGCCCAGCAGCAGGAAGGCCAGCGATCCGGCAAATACCTTCCAGCGATGCTCCATCGCGCTTTTTGCCGTGCGCGCGTACCAACCGGTGAATCCGGTCGTGCGCCGCTCTTCGATCGGCCTCTCAGGCTTCTTATCCGGCCGCAGCAGGTAGTAGCCAAGCAGCGGGACAAACGTCATGGACGCCAAGCGTGACGCAACCAGCGAACACGTCATGACGATGGGAAGGGTATAGAGAAACTCGCCCATCGTTCCCGTGAGCATCAGAAATGGAATATATGCGGCAATGTTCGTGACCGTTGCAAACATGATTGCCGTCGCCAGCTTCGTCGGCCCTAGCCACGATGCGACTACGTTCGGATGCCCATCTGCGAGCCCGCGCTTGATGGAATCTCCGGCGACCACCGGATCATCCACCAGCAAGCCGAGCGCGATGATCAGAGTTGCAATCGATACCTGCTGGATATCGATGCCCAGTATGTACATAAAGCCGAAGGTCATGGCCAGAGTGATCGGGATGGAAATCGCCATGAGGACGGCGGAGCGCCACTCCCAGAAGCCTACGAGCGACACAATCACGACGAGAAAAATCGCCTCGTAGAGCGCGCCCATGAACAAATCGATATTCTCTTTGACCTGCAAGGGCTGGTCGGATGTGCGCGCGATGATCAGGTCGTCCGGCAGATAGTTGCGCACGGCGGCGAGTTTCTCGTCCACGCTCTTGCCGAATTGCGCGATCTGCAGCCCCTCCCGCATCTGGACCGCGATCGTGATGGCGCGGCTGCGCTGCCAGTTCCCGTCCTTGTCCTGCGTGGTGAAGTAGTTCAGGAACCGCGCCGGGCTGTCGTAACCGCGAGAGATGTCGACAAGATCCCGCAAATAGACGGGCGAATTGGAAGCGGTCGCGGCAGTGCCGATGATCACATCGCCGATAGCCTTCTCATTCTCAAACTTGCCTGAGGGATCGAGCGTGACATTCTTGCTGTCGACTTCGAGGATGCCACCGGGCAGCGTCGAGTTGCGCGCCGAAAGAATCTTGCTGAGATTGCCGGGTTGAATGCCATACTCCGCCAGCCGCTGCTGGGAATAGTCGAGATACACCTTTTCGGCAAGCACGCCGCTGCGATCCACCTTTGCGACCTCCGGCGTGCCTTGCAGTGTCCGCTGAATCAGCGCAGTGAAATCGTCGAGTTCCCGGTAAGAATATTTTTCTCCAGCCACCGCAGCCAGCTTGGATTCCGTCGCCTGCGGATCGCGGATCAGAGTCACTTGCCACGCGTCGGGATGAACCTCGGAGCGATGGAAATGTTCCTGGGAAAATTTGTCGAGCCAGGCTTGGAGCGCGCGATCGTCCAGATCGGTGCTGGCGTCGGCGCCGATGAACCCTGGTCCTTCGAAGTAACGCGGATCTCGCATTACGTGCTCGCTGATGGCGACCTGACCACCCAGGCGAAACGACGCCCGGACTTCGTCGGTGGCGACCGACTTCGGGAAATTGACCACAATGCTCACGCGCGGTCGCGGCGTGTTTTTGGGGAGGTCTGCGCGTAGCTGTTCAATCGCCTTCTTCACCGATCTCGCGCGCAAGGCAATTTCGACCTCGCTCGCTCGAGGGCTGGCAACCGTGAGCATCAGCGCAGCTGTATCGCCAAAGTTGCTGTTGAACTGAATGGGACCCGCACCCTGAGGCAGCTTGTTGCTGAGTTCATTCAGCCGCAGGTTAATGTCGTTCAGCTGTTTCGTGGTGTCTTTCACGTTTTCGTCGAGCTGCACAAAAACCAGTGCGAAATTCGGGAAGCTCAGTGAGCGGACCCCGTAATCGGACCCGCTGGGTGGCTTCACGGCCTGGTTCTGCGCCATGACCTGTTCGATCGGGCGCGTGACGAGTTGCTCGATCTCCTCCGCCGTTGCTCCGGGCCACTTGCAGGAAGCAACCGCAACCCGTACCGGGATCACCGGATCCTTGCGCTTCGGCATCTTGGAGTAGCCGAACCAGCCCCACAGAAACGTGCCGAGCAGCAGCACTAGCGCGACTTGCCGGTGCTCGACGAAGAACCTTGCCGTGTTGTGAGTATGCTGAATGATCTCTGCGTCTGATTTGTGTGCCATAGTCGTCTCAATCGATGAATTCTGCGTTGTCGTGGAGGGTCTCTACTGCATCACGCGGACCTTATCCCCGCTTCGAACGAGCGTCGACCCGGAGGTCACCACGACGTCGCCCGCCTTCACTCCGCCGGCCACCTGGACCATGTTTCCGTAGGCATCCCCAAGATCGACGGCGCGGGCATGGACGGTTGTCGGGTCTCCCGATCCCTCGGCCAACAACACGGCGAATCCGTCCGGCTTTGCCGGATCGCGGATGATGGCGCTCAAGGGAACCGCCAGCACTTCCTTCGGCAGGACTCCCCCTCCTGCCGAGAGTGACGCAATCATCCCGGACTTGAGCTGGTTGCGAGGGTTGGGTAGCGTCACTTCCACCGAATAGACGCGACTCTTCGGATCTGCTGCTGGGGAGATGGCGGTCACCCGCCCGGGAAACTGGCCGGTGAAAGCATCCGTTGTGACCAACTCTGTCTGTCCCAGCTTGATGCGCCCAATGGCATTATCGGGCACACCGAACACGGCTCGCACAGACTGCGTGTCGGCGATTGTGAACGCGGCAACCGACGGACCGACGAGCGCCCCGAGGTCCACGCTGCGCTTGAGAATCCACCCGTCGAAAGGAGCGCGCAAAGACGAGTCATTGAGGGCCAGCTGGGCCTGCGAAAGCGAAGCCTGCGCGTTGTTCAACCCGGCAGTTGCGCTCTCCAACTGAGCCTTGGCCTGATCGTAGTCCGGCTTGGTCGCACTTTGCGTGGAGTAGAGGTTCGACGTGCGGTCAAAGCTCAGTTTGGCGTGATCGTAGTCCGCCTGCGCGCGCGCCAGCTGCGCCCGACCCTGATCGAGCGCATCCCTATAGTCTTGCTGCCGCACCACTGCGAGCACGGTGCCTCGAGTGACCCAGTCTCCGACGTCGGTGTTGCGCATGCGCCCATCTGAGCCGCGAACCTGGCGAATGCTTTGAACGTAGCCGCCCGACTTGAATGCAAGGTCCACCTGCGCGTTAGGGATGATGTTTGCGGAATAGCGTGTCTCGCCGCCCGTCGAGATCGTTTGCACGCGCGCGACCCTCACCGGAGTCAGCGCCCGCGGCTCCGATTCGGCGCGCGTGCACCCCGACATGCTCAGGGCACAAGTGCCCGCCAGGAGCAGGCCCAGAACTTCAGCACGGTAAGTTTGCCTCATAGCAATCATTGATCTTCTCCCATCGCTTTTTCGAAATCCGTCTTGGCGGTCCAGAAGCTGAGCAGCGCCTGCTGGTAGGTATCCAGCGCTCCTGCGGTCGTCGCCTGTTGCCTCAGCACATCACTGAGCAGGACGGCTTCTTCCTTGTACTTGTTTGTGACTTCCCGCAGCTTTTCCTGTGCGGCTTCCCGATTTGCCTCCGCTACCGCGATCAGCGCGCGCGACTCCTCCAGCTTGCGGAAACGGCTGTTCACGTCCAGCAGAACCTTTGACTGCGTGTCGCGCAGTTGTGTCTGCGCCTGGTTCTCCACGACCGTTTTCTGACGAATCACGTCTTTGCGGCGTCCCCAGTCCCACGGCTCCCACTTCACCTCGATGCCAACGCTGGCGATGTTCTTCGGAAGCACCTCCACGTTGAACGGCGAGATGTAGTGGAACGCCACGCCGACGTCCGGAATGTAGTCTGCTTTCGCGATCCGGCGGTCATAGCCCGCGCGCTGCACGTTCAGCTCGGCTTCCCGGAGCTCCGGACGCCGCGCCAGGGCCCGCTGTTGAGCGATTTTCAAGTCCACCTCTTCGAACGAAGCAGGAGGCACCTCTTCTACGCGGAATTCGGTTCGAATGTCGCGCCCCAGCAGGTCATTCAGATATTCCTTGCGCGACTCGAGCGTGTTGCGAAGCTGTACCAATTGGAAACGCTCGTTCGCCAACTTTGCCTTCACATCAAGACTGTCGGACTTCAACGCCGCCTCTTGCGAAACTCGCTGCAACACGACGCGATCGAGTTCCTGGTATTGCTTCACGTTTGCTTCGGCCGCATCGAGAGCGCTCTCCGATTGCAGCACGGCGTAGTACGCCTCCTTGACGTCTCGCACCACCGCCTGCTGCTGGCCACGCAGTTTCTCGCTCGAGAGCTGAGCGTTCAGTTCCTGCTCGCGCAGTCCAAGGTGGATTTTGTATAGCTGCGAAAGCGGTTGCGTGGCCTGGCTCACGACATAGGCAGTCGGCCTGCGCGGAGTGGTGATCTTCGTGTCGGTATTCGGGATCGGACCCGTGGAGGGATAGTCTCCAAACGCGCCCTTCTTGAAGGTGAAGCTCATCTCGGTCAATAGCTGTGATCCCAGCACCGACGCGCTGAGCGACGGGAGTCTCTGCGTCTTGAACTCGGCGATCTGCCACTTGGACTTGTCGACTTCAAGACTCGCCACTTTGATCGAACGATTGTTGGCCAATGCGAGGCGAATCGCTTCATCCAAGGTCAGAAGATTCGCCACGGACGCTTCCTGTGCGGCCGCCGCTGCCGACAGAACGCCTACCACCAACAGGCCACGGAGAATGTGTGACGCCGTCGGTGTAATACCACAAACACAGCCACTGCGTGTGTGTGTATGCATGATCGTTTCCTGATTTCTTACGTTAGAGGGTCATCTTGCTGAATCGTTTGGCTGCCGCCAGCAATAGAGTCACGCCCATTCCAAACAGAATCAATCCGTTCATCCACAACTGTTCCATTCCGGCTCCGCGCAGAATCACGCCGCGCGCAATCTGGATCATGTAGGTCGCCGGCACGAAGTGGCTCGCCACGTAGGCCCACAACGGCATGGTGTCGCGCGGGAACATGAAGCCCGACAGAAATATGCTCAGCAGCATCACCACCATGCAGATCTGCAGAGCCTCAGCTTGCGAATTCGCCTTAGTGGAGATCAGAATCCCGATCGCGAGGTTCACGAAGAGGTAACCGGTTGTGAGTCCCGCGAGCACAAGCACGTTCCCGTGGATCGGGATGCCGAATGCGAATCGCATGAACGCGACGATCACGGCGAACTCCACCATGCCAGTCACGAAGTAGGGCATGATTTTGCCGAGCAACAGCCCGAGCGGACGCACCGGAGTGACGAACAACTGCTCGATGGTGCCGCGTTCCTTCTCCCGCACAATCGAGAATGCCGTCAACAGAACCGTGACCATGATAAGCAACACCGACATCAGCCCGGGCAGCAAGAAGTTGGGCGAACGCGATGCCGGATTGAACATCATCTTGGGCCGCACTTCAATAGGGTTCTGCTGGCCGGGCGCGATCATCCGGCGCAGCGATTCATCCAGCCCGATGGAACCCGACACATTCACGGCCTGGCCGGCGACGTTCGAATCCGAACCGTCCACCATGACCAGCACCTGGGCCTGGTTTCCCTTCAGCAGATTGCGATCGAAATCGTACGGGATCTTGATGCCCACGCTGGCCCGCCCTGAGACCATCTCGTCGTTGAGTTCTTGATCGCTATGAACATACTTGTAGACGCGAAATGTATCGGAGTTGCGGAGCCGGTCTAGGAACTCGCGGCTGGCCAGACTGCCCGGAACCTGGCTCGCGAGCGAACTGCCGCTCGCGTCGTAAACCGCCGTGCGAACCTGCCGGATATTCGTGTCGATGGCGGCACCAAGAATGATCATTTGCAGCACCGGCAAGACAAGCGCAAACAGGATCGCCATCGGATCCCGGCGCATATGCCGGACCTCCTTATAGAAGATCGCTCCGAAGCCCTGGACAGGATTGATCATAACGCTGCCTCCATCTGCGCCTGCCGCCGTTGACTGAGTTCCACAAATGCGTCTTCCAGAGTCGGGATCAGCGGCCGAATCTCTTCCACCTCGATGCCCCGTCCCCTTAATTCATGATCCAGTTCTTCCTGACCGATGGTTTCGTCGACCAGCGCGTGAATCGATCTGCCGAAGATGGTGGCGCTCCGGAACAGACTCATCTCCTTGGTCCTGCGGAGAGCTGTGGTGATAGCCGGCGCGGAAATCTCGAACCGGTGCGTACCCGGAGGATTCACTTCGGGCAGTGACCGCAACGCGTCAGGAGTGCCGTCGGCAATCAACTCACCGTAGTAGATATAAGCAAGATGACTACACCTTTCGGCTTCGTCCATGTAGTGCGTGGTCACGAAGAACGTGATGCCGCGTCCCGAAAGCTGGAACAGGAGATCCCAGAGCTGCCGCCGTGCCACCGGGTCGATTCCCGCCGTCGGTTCGTCGAGGAATAGCACGGTCGGGTCGTGCATCAATGCGCAACCGAGCGCCAGCCGCTGCTTCCACCCTCCGGAGAGGCGTCCCGCCAGCCGGTCCACGTACTTATCTAGCTTGTTGGCCTCGATTGTCTCCTCGACCTTCCTTTGAAGCTGCTTGCCTTTCAGCTGGTAGGCTCTGGCATAGAACTGCAGGTTTTCCATCACCGTCAGGTCGTCATAGAGGCTGAACTTCTGGCTCATGTAGCCGATTCGTTCACGCACTTCATCCGGTTGGGTACGCACGTCAATGCCCTCGATCCACGCTTCGCCCTCGGTGATCGGCAGGATGCCGGTCAGCATCTTGATCACGGTCGTCTTGCCGCTCCCGTTCGGGCCAAGGAATCCAAACACCTCGCCCTTCTCCACCGTGATCGAGGCCTTGTTCACTGCAACGAAATCGCCGAAGCTGCGTGTCAGGTTCTTTGTCTGGATTGCTGGCATTACCGTTTCTCCGATCCGAATTGCACGTCGGCGCTGACGCCGGCGCGCAGGCGATTGCCTGGGTTGTCTACGCGCAGCCGGACTCCGATCACCTGATGAACGCGTTCCTCTTTTGTCTGCACATTTCGCGGCAGGAATTCCGACTGCTGGCGAATTTGCTCGACGCGAGCCTGGAAGGTTTCCGCGGGATACGTGTCGACGCGAAGCTGCGCGGCCTGTCCAATGGCGACGGCGCCGATCTTTGTTTCCGGGACGTATACCATCAGGTAGAGCTGATCGGATTCCAGCAACTGGGCCACGGGCGAGTTCGCGGGCAGGAGATCGCCGGGCCGCAGATCCATCGTTTCGACGATTGCCGCCGCGGGAGCGCGAACCTCACGCTCTGCCCAGCGCGCTTCGGCTTCCTTCAACTGGCCTTCCGCCAGCCTGAGTTCGGCGCGAGCGGCGGCAATATCCTCGGCGCGGAATCCGCGCTGCGTCTTGTCGGCAACGGCCCTGGCTGCGCTGAGTCTGCCTTCAGCCGCTGCTACGGCATTCGTTTGCGAACTGACCAGAGCGTGAACTGCACGAGCCCGGTCGCGCGCGTTGTCCAGCGACTGCTGTGACATCGCGCCCGCCCCGGTCAACGCTTCCGTGCGCTTCAGTTCACGGTCGGCGTTGGCCTCATCGGCGCGAGCGCGTTCCAGGTCGGCCCGCGCCTGAGCGAGTTCAGCCTCGCGATAGCCATTGGAAGCCGCGTTCGCCTCGGCGATTTCCTCCGGCCGCGATCCGCGCTCCATCTTTGTAACGTTGGCGCGAGCTGCTTCGACACGGCCTTGTGCCTGCAGCAGCTGGCCTTCCAGTTCCGCGCTGTCAAACACCACCAGCAGTTGGTTCGCGTCGACGCGGTCACCCTCGCGGACCAGCACGTGAGTGATTCGTCCGCCCACCTTCGACCCGACGTTAATGTTGCGTGCCTCCAGCGTGCCCGAGGCGCCGAGCGAGTCCGTGCTGCGCTCGCGCCAGGCGAAGCCGGCGCTCAGACAGCCAATGGCGGTAATCCCTGCGATGATTGCGATTTTCTTTTTCATGATTCGTCCTCGATCGTGGTAGAAACTCGTTAGTCTCCAGCTAGAGCAAGTTCATATTGAGGGAAAGGCGTGGGAACCGGGGTTTCTATTGGCTTCGCATCCTCTTCCAGCCTCTGCGCGGCGCGCACATGAACCCAGTCACATAACCGGTCGTCGATATTGAGCAGCAAGGAAGTCTCATGTCGCGAGTATCCTTCCATGGCTCGAAGCACGAATACGAAACGAGAGAGCGCATCCAGGTGCCGCAGGCTCTCAAGGAAAACCTCGGATGGCAGACCGAACACTTGTGACAGATGGCCGTGATCGGTTGCATCGAGCCGCAGCGGCGACAGCGGATAAGTGTCGGCACCCAGCGGCGACGCCCACGGACGCACGATCTCGATGCACGCCTTGATAACGAGACGGCGCGCCCAGCTCAACATCCAGTTGCGGAAGACGGTCTCGGCGCCTTTCAACGATTGTTCGAGCGCCGCCTCCAGAATCTTGTCGCTGAGTTCTACGTTTGACGTGAGCATGTAACAGAGCTCGCGCAGCGGTTCGGCCGCTTCGGCAAACAGCCGGCGGTAATCGCCCTTTGTGCACTTGTTGTCGGAAATGTTCGTCATTGTTCTACTTCCTTCTTGTCATCAATTGCATGCGGCGTGTTCTCGCTCAACCCGTCTGCTGAGGTCGCGATTTCCGCATCTTCAATCTCATCGATCAGCGCCGACATGAATGGCCCCGCGCCGATCAGTTTCGCTCCGGTATGGCGCATGTTCGCCAGAAGTTGGTGGCCGGCATCGTCGACAAACGAAACGTCCAACAAGTCCACGACGATCGCCGCCTCACCATTCATCTCTGCCAGCGCCAGCCAGGCTTTCGTTGCTTCATGCACCCATTCGTGCGCCAGCTTGCCTTCCAGTTTCAGTCGCGTTGTTCCTTCTGCATTCAAAACACTGATTCGCAGCATCAACTAGTCCATTTCCTGCAGGAATTGCGCGCGCTCGAGCTGCGCGACGACGCTCTTGACCAGGCCACGGCCCGCCGGTGAGAGCGACTGGTATGCGAGGCGAAGCTCCTCCAGCAACTGACGAGCTTGCTCGCGCGTGCAATGCGGCCCATAACCGCATTCGAGAGTGGTGGTCAAAGTCGGCATCATGATCAGCGTTAAGGCATGCCTCCTGCCAGACTGCGAACGCACCCATCCGGAACCGCAAGGCCGCTGATTCAAAGGGAGTTGTGAGGAGCTTGCTCGGCGAGGGAGAACGGAAGTGCCGAAAGATTCAGGTGCCCAATGTTTGGGCAAAGTGCCAATTGGCACCGTTTTCGGCAGAGCGCTCGATGCGGGAGATGCTTCGTCCCTTCGGATGCTTCACAGCAACGTCATGATGTCGGCCACCACTCTTCCCGCATGATGGCCAGCTTCTTGATCTTGTACTGCAGTGTCGTACGTTTCAGCCCAAGCCGGGCCGCGGCGCCGTTTGGACCAGCGAGAATTCCTCGTGTCTCGCGAAGGGTCTTGATGATGGCCTCGCGTTCGGCGCCTTCGGAGGCTGGACCCGGGGTAGGCGTCGGCGTTGCGACGACGACCGTAGCCTGCTTGACCTCTGGCAATGGAACCTGCAGCGCGTTGCCTGCTGTGAGAATGACCGCCCGTTCGATCAGGTTTTCCAGCTCACGTACATTTCCGGGCCAATGCCATTGTTGCAGGCGGCTCATGGTTTCGGCGGGAATCGTTTCGATTCGCTTCTGCATCTGCCGAGCCGATTTCGCCGCGAAATAGCGCACCAGGAGCGGAATATCCTCCTGCCGTTCCCGCAACGGCGGAATACGGATTGGAAACACATTCAGGCGATAGTAAAGATCGCTGCGAAATTCTCTCGTCTCTGTCATCTTCTCCAGGTCGCGATTCGTTGCGGCCACCAGCCTCACGTTGACTTTCTTGGTGTGCGTGCTGCCGAGTCGTTCAAACTCCCGCTCCTGCAAGGCTCGAAGCAGCTTGGGCTGAATCTCCGGAGGAATGTCGCCAACTTCATCGAGGAATAACGTTCCCTGGTCGGCTAACTCCAGACGTCCGATCTTCTGCGCGATGGCTCCGGTAAACGCGCCTTTCTCGTGGCCGAACAGCTCACTCTCCAGAAGGCCTGTCGGAATAGCCGCGCAATTCATCTTGACGAACGTTCTCCCCTTGCGCCGGCTGTGCTCATGAACCGCTCGCGCAATCAGCTCCTTGCCGGTGCCGGTCTCTCCCAGCAGGAGGACGGTCGAATCGCTCGCAGCGACGGTCTCGACGAGCTTCAAAACTTCACGAATCGCGGCGCCCTGCCCGACGATCTCGTCAAAATTAAGTTCGGCCCGAATTTCGTCTTCGAGGTAGAGCTTTTCCTGCGCCAGCTTGTCCTTCAACGCCTCGAGTTCCCGGACGGCAACGGCGTTTGCCGTCGCAATCGCTACTGAATTCGCGACCTGCCGGAACAGCAGCTGATCGCTTGCGCCGAAAGCGTCCTCACGGACGCTGGAAATGGAGATCACGCCCAGAGTCCGCCCGTGTACCGCCACCGGGACCGCGCACAGGGTCTTCAACCCGCGATCTGAGAATCCCTTGGTGATCGGCGACGGAAATCTCTCCAAATCAGGAAGGGCGGTGTAGACAGCTTTTCCCGTCTTCATCACCAGTCCCGAGACCGTGCCCTCCGGCGCAAAGTAGATTCCCTGGTGCATCGGTTCCAATGCCGAGCTGACGGCCTGCGAGTACATCTTGCCCGTTGCCTGATCGTAGATCGCGAGTCCGACACAATCGTGCTGGATGACCTCCTGCAGACTTGTCGACACCGCCTTCACCAGTTCAGCCAGATCCAGATGCGCCACCAATGCATTGTTGATATTGAGCAGCAGTCTTGACCGGTCACGCTCCTGCTTTGCTTCGCGCTCGGCTTGCCGTGACTTCTCGAAATTCAGCGCGTTCTGTACTGCAATGGCGATCTGAGTGGAAATCTGCTGCAGCAGTTGTGCTGCCTCTTCAGTGAATGCCCCCTCCTGCAGACTGACAACGCCGAGTGCTCCGATCACCTGCCCATGGACGACTAATGGATTGAAGCATCCTGATTTCACTCCATGCTCCACCGCATACCTGACCCATGGAGAAGAGAACTTCAATAGTTGGTCAACCGTCTGGGTTATGACCGTCTCTTGTCGTTCAATTGCTTGACCTTCCGGCGTTCCCGCCATCGGGGTCCGGAATCCCTCTTGGAAAACCACGTCCTGTAACTTGCCTACGTCAAGGCCCAGCACTTGGATCGTGTTGTCGGGACCGCACAGAGCGATGAAGGAGGAATCGTTGAACTTCACATCCCCAAGGCGTGCCGAAATCGACTTCAGCAATTCACTGATGTTGAGATGTGAGACGACCGCATTGTTGACCTCCAGCAGCAATTGCGAACGATCCCGTTCCAGTTTGGCGTCGTGCTCCGCCTTGCGGGCATTTTCGAAGTTGAGCGCATTTTCAACAGCGATCGCGATCTGGCTGGAGCACTGTTCCAGCAGCTGCGCGTGATCCCTGTGAAATGCGTCTGCTCTCTGGCTGATGACGCTGAGAGCCCCTAGCGTGCGTCCATGCGCGGTCAGCGGGACGGCGCACCCCGACTTGATCCCTTGCTCCGCCGCCTTGCGCACCCACGGACTGGGGAACCTGTTCAAATCGATGAGCGGGCCGACCACAACTGCGTGGCCCTTGGCCATCGCTTCTCCCTCTGGCGTTCCTTCCACCGGAAGCGTGACGCCTTCTTCAAAGGCGCCACCGGGGAGAATCTTCAAGTCGAGCGCCTGTACCCGCATCCGCGTGCCACTTTCATCCAGAAGCGTAAAGAACGCCGCGTCGTGAGGGATGATGCGGCGCAGAATCCCCGAAATGGCCTGAACCAACTCTCGCAGATCGAGATGCGAAACCACCGCATTGTTGATCTCAAGGAGCAGTTTCGTTCGATCCCGCTCGCGCACCACTTCGCACTCGGCACAGCGCAAGCGCTCGTAGGCAAGAGCGTTGTCCACTGCAATGGCCACCTGCGACCCGATCTGGGTGAGCAGATCAGCGTCGTCCTCGGTGAACGCCGATTCTTGCCGGCTGGCGATCACCATGCTGCCAACGATCTTGTCATGGCGCAGCAAAGGAACCGCGCAGCCCGAGCGGATGCCCCATGCGTATGCCTGTTTCATGATCTCAGCCGGGAATTCGTCCGGATCAGGGCGATGGCGAAGCACCGGCTTGCGAGAGGAAAATGCAAGGCTGGCGGGCGTTCCGACCAAAGGAATCAGCTGGCCCTGTTGCATGAAGTCCTGCCCGCGTGGAACATCCAGCGCATGCAGGCGCAACTCGTTGCGGTCGGAATCATAGAGTGCGAGTCCTGCGAAATCGTGTTTGATCTCTTGCCGCAGGCAACTCGACACGCTGGTCAACACCTGAGCCAGATCGAGGTGCGATACGATCGCGTTGTTGATCTCGAGCAGGACGTGCGCGCGATTCGACGGCACACGTTCTCCTGTCACACGGCCATCCTCGGCAGCGGCTGAACCATCCATCCGGGCCTGCCCCTTCCCCAGTGCCTTGAAGTCTACCGCAACGCGGGGGTGCAGCGCAGGACCCCCGTCAATGTCTGCCTGAATGGCTAGTCCGAATTTGCTTTCCGTGAAAACTTCGGGATGACGATCTCACGGCGTCCGAACAATTTCGCGTCAACGGCGAAGGCCCCGGGGCCAAGGCAGGCCAGGGCAATGGCGATGACGCAACAAAAGACTGCTGTAGCCCTGCTATCGGCGAAAGCATAGTTCGGCGGGAAGAAAGAAGAAGCGATGAATATAACGGAAGCTATGACGGCAAAGATGCGAGTACGGTAGCCGAAAATGAGCAACACGCCAATGAGGATGGAGACAATCGCAATCCCGAGACTCCCAACGCTGCGCCAGGCTCGCAGATAAGCAACTCCGCTGATCGTGAGCGCGCATCCCAGCACGGCGCGCAACAGTAACAAACCTGCCCCCGACCATCCATCAGGAAATGTGGAGAACATAATGGGCGGACATTCCGCCGTGACGCCCTTATGGGAGAGTAGAACCGGGACGGCAGATCACGAATCCCTATTGCTCGGAGTCTTTTTCTAACACTATCGAGGTACGGCGTCGGTTCGACTCAATACCTCTCTCATGCCTTCGTGGAGCAGCAAAGATTGCCTGCGCTGCCAGCCATCCTTCTCGGCTCTTACCCCGAACGTCGCAAACTTGGCTCAGCTTTCAGGGTGCCGGTGCGGGTCGCGAGATTAAACGCGATGCCGCCGGGAACACGCAGTTCCACTTCCGTTCCATTCTGAGCCCTGCTCCATAATTTCAATGTTGCGCCAAGCTGCTCCGCCCGTTCCCGCATTCCTGGAAGACCCCAGTGACCTTCTCGGCCAGCGTGCAAAACGCTGGGGTCGATCCCGCGGCCATCATCGCGAACCGAAACGCGCAACTCGTCTCTGCCATAGGCAAGTACGACCTCGATGTGTTCCGCTGCTGCATGCCGGAACGCGTTCACGACCGCTTCCCGGCAAATGCGGTAGATTCCGTCGCGAATCACCGGATGCAGGGCCCGAGGCGATCCCTCCACGATCACCCGGTAGTCGGCCGCTTGGATGGCAACTTCTTGCGGGATCCTGGAGAACGCGCGTTCAAGCTCCTGCGGCTGTGAATCCATGGCGCGGAAGCCCCGTACCGTGTTGCGTCCTTCTTCGATCACACGCCCCATGAGTTGGAGCACTCTCGCAAACGATGCTGTCGCCGGACTGTCAGCAGGTAACTGGTCGACCGCAACGTGCAATTGCATGGAGGCGCTCATGAATCCCTGGAGGAGTGTATCGTGCAATTCGCGAGCAATCTCTGTACGTTCGGCAACGCGCTCTTCAATTCGAAGCTCGACGATTCTTCGCGAGAGTGACCAGCCAAAAAGCGCGGCGACAGAGAATGTCAGGATGGCTGTCGCAGGGATGATCAAGAGGATCCTCCTCTGCAGGCTTCTCATATGTTCCAGAGCTCGAGCGTGCTCCTGGTTCACGTCCTGCTCAAGGTTATTCATGAGCGCAGACGTCAGTGTTTCCACGGGCTTGAGTTCGTTTCCGAGGCGCACGTGAACCGCTCCCCAATCCCCTGTTTTCGCCAGGGACACGATCGCATCCAGCTGCGACGGCAAGGTAGTTTCGATACCGTCAAGAATTGGTATGAAGGAGAGATCGATCGGAGACTGGAGGGAGGAACGAACCACGGACCGTCGTGTTCGCTGGGTCTGCTCGAGCAGCGTCTTCCGCAACTGTGCAGCCTCACTCACCAGGCGATCCGCATCCCTGGATCGCGCAAGTTCCTCCATTTGGTGATGAAAGAGAAGAAGACATTCCTGCAGTTGCATGATGGCGATGGATTGTTGACTCACGCTCGTCAGGCGCTCGGTTTGCAGGCCGGCCGCGTGAAACTGCCAAACGAGAAGGGCGTTCCCGCCTAAGATCAGAATGACGAGAAGGACGAAGATGATCGTCAGGCGCGGGCCGACACTCAGATAAGGTGGCGTGTTCATTCTACTTGGCGACTTGCCATAACTTCGGCCGAGGCGCACTCTCCGCCGAGCCTAGTCCGCGACATTCGGTGCCCCGGCGCTAAAGCCGGTTATCTTCACAATCTGTTTTTCAAGTTCAGCTGCAGCGTCTGACGCGTTCTTTTGCCCCACAAGCACGGAATGCACAGCGTCGATGTAGAGACGAGTGACCTGCTCATATTTTTGTCCCGCCTCGCGCGACGGCCTCCTCACGATCTCGCTTCCACCTTGTTCGGTTTTGTCGCTCCCACCGCGCGGGGCGGAGATGAAAGGTATCTCGGTGAATGTCGGCGCCGGCGGGGATGAGGCACTCTCGCTCTGATTCGAGCGAGTTTCCGCTCGAATCAGGAATCGAACCAGTTCGATCGCCTCTCGCGGATGCGTAGAGTTTCGCGAGACTGCGAGACCGGCGCCCCCCAGCGTGCCGGCCCTGCCGCCGGCGCCGCCCGGAATGCTCGTATATCCAGTCTTCTCAGCCATCGGTGAGTTCCGCAGGTGGTAAAGCCGGGATGCATTACCAGGCGTAATCGTCACCCCTCCCCACACCCGGTCGAACGCCGCATTCCCTGAGTCGAACACGCTCATGGAATCGAGTTCCCGGTATTCGACAACACTCGGGGGCGAGATCCACCCAATCCAGCGCCTGGCCCGTTGCCAGGACCGAATCGCTGCCGGATTGTTTACGCTGACCGTTCGGTTCCTTTCGATGATCCGTCCCCCTCCTTCAGCCGCCTGCCACTCCAACGCGTTGCAGGTCAATGCCTCCGCAGCGGCGCCCTGCCAAACGTAACCCCAGAAATCCTTTTTCCCCTTGGCGCGCTCCCCGGCTTGGATACGCGCCGCCATGTTCTCGAGTTCGTTCCAGGTTCTGGGAGGATGATCGTAACCGTACTCGCGAAGCAGATCCGTGCGGTACTCCAAAACCCCAACTTGCGCACTGTAGGGAATCGCGACGATCTTGTCGCCGATTGTGTAACTCGATACCAATCGCGGTTCGAGCGAGGCAAGTTCGCTTGCGAGATATGGCCGCAAATCGATCAGGTTCGCCTCCAGATCTCCGGCCCAGATGAGGTCTACACCCAGGACATCCGGGCCCGAGCCGGACTGGTGCAAGAGCTTGCGCGAAAGATCCACTTGATCAAGAGTGCTTTCTGGAACTGGGAGATTCCTGAGCCGGATTCCGGTCTCATCCGTGAACTGCTTCAACAAGGGTGCTGCCGTCGACAGGTCATCTGGCTGCGCCAGCCATCCCAGGCGAAAATAGTTCAACGCGACGGGTTCGGGGTTCTTGCGCCCGCAAGAAGTGAGCGTGACCGCAAACAGCACGGGAACCAGCAAGCCCAGAGCTGGCAATGGCTTTTGCTGCGGCTCAGCAAACATGCGATTTCCTTAGGTTTCGAAACCCTCATCTCGTTGCCGACATCGGGCCTTCCCGCACCCGGCGGCGATCGAAGACCAACCCGTTACGCGACGTGCGGTCAGAATTTTTCGAGGTCCCCAAAATCATCGAAAGCTCGCTCCCACAAGCAAGCTTCCGTGCCGTGATTCTACACACAACCGATGATTGGCAACACTCGGGACAACTGTCGGCCGCTAACAATGGCCTAGCAGTGCAAAGGTTGGAAACGGCGACTCCTGGACCGAAATTAGGGGATTTCCGAATGGACTGCTTTCAACTTTATTGAAAGCACACGGGATATTGGTCGGGGCGATAGGATTTGAACCTACGACCCCCTGCGCCCAAGGCAGGTGCGCTACCAGGCTGCGCTACGCCCCGACAAGAAAAGCTCTACTGATTCTAAATCACTTCTGCGAACTGAACCACCGATGGGACTCGAACTTGTGCCCCGTATGGTGTGCAACTGTGCCAAAACTGTGTCAAAACCCCTCAATTGACTCTCGCTGTGTCATAACTGAGGCTCATGGCTCCACTCTGATCTACGTTCTGCTCATTCGCATGGCGATTGAGTTTGACCAGAGCCTCGCGTTTCATCTGCAGTTTCATCTGGGAGTACTTCTTGAAGACCTTCGCGTCCCCTTGCCGCAATAACTGTGTGACCCACTCATCGGCCACGCCTCCAGCACTGAGGCGCGTGGCGTAGGTGGACCGCAGATCGTAGATGCGGAAGTACGCGATCTTGGCGCGCCGCAACGTGGCGCTCCAGACGGTCTTCAGGGTTCTCTGGTGTCCGCTCGGGTTCTCATCGCTGGGAAACAGATACGGACTGCACGGAGAAAGACGAAGCTGATCGCGAAACGCCTCGACCGCAATCGGCGTCAGCGGGACTTCAGCCACTCCGTTGGGTGTTTTGGAATCGGGAATCCAAACCACCGCGTTCTCCAGATCCAGATGTTCTTTCTTCATGGGCATCAACTCCTTGTACACGCGCAGCCCCGTCTCGGTAATGATCCGCACGATGTTGCGCAGGTATTCGGGAGCATGAATTTCAATCTTCCGCTGTTCCGACCATGAAAGGTAATGCGGGCGGAACAGCCCTTTTACTGCAACCGGAAACTCCACTCCCGCACAGGGATTGGAGGGTAATAGTTTCTTGCGAACGGCAACGTTCAACATGCGCCGCAGCACTCGCAGCTCCTGGTGGACCGTCGCCGGCTTGAGTTCGCCCCGCTCGATGTATCCGGCGGTGGTCTTGATGCGCTTGCGGTCCCGAAGCCGCTTGCGCAAGTACAACTCGATTCCATCCGCCGTGAGATCGGCCAACTTGTAACCGGCAAACGCTCTTTTCAGATGCTTGCTCGCTCGCATATTGGCGTCGTGAGTTTTGGCAGCGCGTATGGGCGGCTTGGAATAGTTTTCCAGGAAAAAATTCACCCATTGCTCGAACCCCATTTGCTCGCCCTTCCGCACAATCTCAAGTACGCGATTGTCGCGGGCGCCGAGCCGCTCACGGAGTTTCCTGTTTGCTTCCTGCCAATCCTCGGTGAAGGTTGATTCGCGGATGCGCTTTCCCTCGCGGTCGG
>Ga0335084_10000478_pt1 | contig 34059 bp, 37 predicted proteins | sample Lox_Sample_44_FD_206721 | JGI IMG/M metagenome (GOLD analysis project Ga0335084, IMG submission 206721) | Soil microbial communities from Loxahatchee National Wildlife Refuge, Florida, United States - Lox_Sample_4.4 | ecosystem: Environmental > Terrestrial > Soil > Wetlands | place: USA...
TAGTTTTGCAACACAATCGAAAGCGGACATGCGAGAGCCACTAATCAACAGGTCGTGAATGTATCGGTACAATCGCACTGGAAGCACATTTATTGGCGTCTGGCGTCGGGTCTACCGATTTCGATTTAGATTCTATGAGTTTAGGCAAGCACATTTTAAATCGCCAAGGCCCACAGTCCGAACATGTTGCGGCGTACCGACACCCCGCTTGTCAGCTGCACCAAGTGTGGCGACGGCTATTCGCGCCGGGCGTCGGTCCGACCAGCAACGACCTTTAAGTGCGACGCGTAGGTCATGGTGGTGAGTCACGCCAGTATGTCTGGAGGCGAGCGATGCGCGAACTAATTGGAAAAATACAAACCAAAGATCCCAGTATCAGCGAAAAGGTCTATTTCGCTGAGATGGTCCGATGTCTTGAGTGCCAGCAGACAGTGCCAATGGGCATTGAGGTGGTCACGGTCAAAAAAAGTGGAGAGACAAAAGAGGTTCTCCGGCACGTGTGCTACTGCCGCGGACATGGTTTTGATTATGAAACAAAGGCGCAAACTCTGCCGATTCGTCCCCACGCTAAATCGGAAACGTCGTTGCTCCGATTCAATAATACGAGTTGGGGCATCATTTAAAATTGTAGCCCCCAAACCAGCGGGCCTGGCCGAACTACCCTAACGGCCACTTCGCGCCGTACTTGGCGCGTTATCGCAGGCTTTAAGGAGCACCGACCCAAACCAGCGCGACGCAGTCACTGCCCCGTCGTTGATCGGGCAAAACAGTGTGGCCAACAAGATAGCAACGGGGACGGTTGCGATGCCGACGATCCACCGTTGCGCCGATGGCTCAAAGCCGAAAGAAGCGAGAACATCCAATCCACGGACTGAGAATGAGTAGATGACAGCGGCTTGCACCAGATAGAGCGGAAAGGATATCCAGCCCAGAAAATTGCCCAGCCGATTCTCAAACAACCGGCGGGCCGGCGCGAACAACGCCACACCTGCGGTCAGGCAGACCGCCGCGGCAATATACATCAGATAGATCCACGTTTCTGGCAATAAGATCAGCACGAGGCCAGCCGTGCACAGGATAGCTCCAGCCAGATCGCGGGATTTTGAGCTCTCGATTTGTCGGTACAGATCTGCAATGAGAATACCCGCGACGAACAGTGCAAAAAAAGGCTCGTAGACTGCGAGCACTATGAACAGGACCCCCAGAATCCACGTCCGTTGGCGCCACAACCGCAATATCGCAAGGATCGCGAACACAATGAATGAGCCGAGGAATTCGTAAAACATGGTCCACAGCGGCGGATTGTAGTTTTCGGCACTGGAATGCGACACGAATGCATTCACAAGCGAGAATTCGAGCAATCCTTTAATCGTCGGTGTGAAAGTCCCAAACAGATCGAGCGGGCTGGGCCTCTGCGCTCCTGGCGGTATGATGTCGAGCAGCAACAGTGCGTAAGTAATTGCGCAAATCACAAAGATCGGAAGAGCCAACCTCAAGTATCGGCCGGCGGCCATCCGCGCCAAGCCTCTTTCATCGCCCGTCTGCAGATAGCTTATCGATAGGGAAAACCCGGAGATAACAAAGAAGAGACACACCGCAAATGTGCCATTCATAAAAAAAATCTTGGCCCACAGCGTCCTATCCGCCATGACGTTGTTGGCCGGCAAACCGTCGACGAAAACGTGATGAAACAGGACGATGATCGCCGCCCAGCCGCGCATACCGTCGAGAAACCGAAATCGTTTCGTGTCACTGTTCATAGAGAATCCGGCCGAAAGCCGTGAGCATAACTTACCGAGTTACAAGGGACGTCCTGCGTTGCGTGATTTTCCGCCAGAAAGCCCCAACGATATTTGAATAGTCATCGGTCCACGTACGAAGAGTGGGGTCCGGGGGCGTTAGCGACCAGTTTGCGGACTGCGAGAGCGCGCCGACATTTTCGGGTCTCTCCGCTGATACAGTGACTTCTGATGGATAAATGAATTTTGCGACGTCCGCGCCACGATACGGGTCGTTCCATACCCAAGTTTGCATTCCGCTCGCGGCAGCAATCCCGACAGCTACGCTCTTCAGTTCGAGATAGCGGTTCGAAATGTGCATCATGATCACGCCATCTTTGGCGAGCTTTGACTTGTAAATCGCCATGGCTTCTCGTGTCGCAAGATGTACAGGAATGGCGTCGCCCGAATAGGCGTCGACGATGATCAAGTCGTAGAACCCCTGCGGTTCGTTAGCGATGGTCAGTCGGGCATCGCCCAATATGACGGGCAAATTGGGCGCGCACTCGCTGATGAAACTGAAATGACGCGGATCGCGCGCGATCTCGATGACGAGAGGGTCGACCTCAAAAAATCGCCACGTTTCATTCGGTGCGATGCGGCAAGCAAGCGAGCCGGCACCGAGGCCAATGACTGCAACGCGCATTGGCGCAGTTTTGCGCGCCCTCACGGCTTCGATCGCAGAGGGCATCGCGCCGCCATCATGGTAGTAGGTAAACAATTTAGGCCGCCCATGCACCGCCGTGCCGTCATCAGCAGTGAGTTGCTGCGCACCGTGAATGGTTGACCCGTGCTCGAGTATACGGAAGTGACCATCGGCCGTTTCATAAATCTGGCTCACTCCGAAGAAGCTTCGGACCGTCTCACGGTGATTCGTGCTGGTCGGATATGCGCGCATCACTATCAGCGCGAGCGCGACCGCAGCCGCAGATTTTGGCGCGTCCCGCATGAGCACAATCGAGAATGCACCAAGACCGAGCACGACGATATCGAGCGCTTTGAATATCGCTCCTGTCAGGAAGCTCTCGATATAAGTGGGAACAATCAGGATCGTTGCGACGGCAGCGGCCGTGATCCAAAAACTAGTTTCGTATCTGCGAAACGATGTCAGTGGGCGACAAAGCACCGCTAGTACGAGAAGGATTGGATACTCGGCGATCCACGAGAAAATGTAGGGAGCCAGCAAACCGGCGAAGAGGCCCCCCACCATACCGCCGAATGAGAGGGAGACATAGAAAGAGGTCAAGTGAACTGGCTGGGGCCGGCCACGGGCCAATTCGCTATGGCAAGCCATCGCGATGATAAAAAAGGCGAGCAGATGCCCGGCAAGACTTGGCAGCACTGGTATACGGTTTCCGAGATAAAGCAGCATCGCCACCCATGCCACGGCAAAAGGTTGCAGCAGCCAGATGAATTCATGCGAGAACACCGGGCGTCGCTGGAAGACCAGAACCCAAGTCAAGAGATAGAGCGACAATGGCATTACCCACAGCAATGGCGCCGAGGTCAGGTCGGTTGAAATGTGTGCAGTGACAGCAACAAGCAGCCCGGACGGTACCGCAGAGACAAAGACCCAACGGCCGATCATCAACCAGCTCGGCCGGACCACATCTGTATCTGTTCGCAGCACGACATCTGCGTCAGGCGGCGATCGAAGCAGCAACACAGCGCAGCCCGTGATCAGGATCGCGAGAAGTGCAAAGCCCACAGTCCAAAGCTGTCCTTGCGTCCGGAGGGGCAATGCCGGTTCCAGGATCAGAGGATAGGACAATAGAGCCAGGAAGCTTCCCACATTGGAGGCTGCGTATAGGAAGTAAGGATCGCTCCCTTCGCGATGGCCGGTACGTACAAACCACGCTTGCAGCAGTGGATTATTTGCGGCCAGGGCAAAGAACGGCAAACCGATCGACGCGGTGAACAGCGCGATGAGCCACAGCGCCGTTCCCGAGGCAGGCGGCGTTCCCCACCCCTCGGCGATCGATAACGGCAGCACGAAAGCTGACCCTGCCAAAATGGCGATATGGATTGCCGCCGCCAGCGAACGCTGGCGCATTTTCGTCAGCAGATGCGCATAGGCGTAACCCGCCAGCAGCAGCGATTGGAAGAAGACCATCGCCACCGACCAGACTGAAGGCGAGCCGCCGAGCCGTGGAAGAACCATGCGGGCAAACATGGGCTGCACGGCAAAGAGGAGCATTGCGCTAAGAAATACAGCCGCAGTGAAAACACTGAGCACAAGCGTCCCGCTGCGCAGGCGAGGCGCCAAGGCCGTCGTAAGGGGGGCCATTCTAATCCTCGGTTCGTCGTGGAAGGCGAGAACAACGGCAGGTTGAATCTATGAGAAGCCGTATAAAAAATGCTTACTCGTATTGGTAGCATTATCAAATAGCTTGGTTAGCTAATGCTTTCGACAAAACGGTTGGGGAACTTCGCAGCGAAAATTCTCTTCTTGCCGCTATCTGAAAAAACAGAGGCGGCGCCCCACCCATTGTCCGCTTCGGGCCCCTGGCGGACATTCCAATCGCACCGATGAATCTCTGCTCTCGGGGTAAGAGCAGATTAAAACGGACATTCTGCAGCATGAGTCGCTACAGAAGCCACCGGAGCGTGAAGGCCATCGAACAATATTTCCCGCACTTCGTTGAAATTGTCGTCCCGCCCAATGGTCTCGGCACGACGCCTGGCCCGACGTACGATTCTCATGCTCGCCACGGAGTTGCCAAAGCTTAGTTCTCGTTCCGGCATGATGCGAACGGCAGTGTTATTCGCTGGTGCTTTGCCGATGCGGATTTAGCTGCCGCGTTTGCAAGCGAATTCGCGCAGGACCGTCGTTAATGACTCTTAACTTGTTTCACGAGATTGCGCCAAAGTCCTTTTAATAGCGCCGCCCTATACTGTCGGCTCTTTAATCCTCATGAGGCAACCCATGTCCAAAGTTCGTAACTTTATCAAAGACGAGTCTGGGGCCACTGCGATTGAATACGGCCTGATTGCCGCCGGCATTTCGGTTGTTATCATCGCGACGGTCAATGCTATCGGCTCAAGCCTGAACGCCAAGTTCGACAGCATATCGACCCAGCTTAAGTAACACTCCTCTCCTGTACTTCTGTACTGGCTGTACTGAGGCCGCCGCAATCCGGCGGCTTCTTTTTTGCGCAGTCGACAGAAGGAAAAACGGACCTTCGTGGTAAAGCGGATATGAGAGATCGTGATCTTACAGTTCCCGAGTCTAGCAAGTTGGCCGCAGAAATGCTGCTCGTAAAAGGGACATGTGATGACAAAGGATACTGGATCGTATCAGTCGATGTGAGCAACCGGCGAGCTACAAGATGTATATCGCTGAGAATCGCAGCGCCTTCCGCAAGTATGGTGCTCGCTTCCTCGTACGCGGGGGAAAGTCGAAGGCGGTTTAGGACAAGGGGCGATCACGCATTGTGGTCATCAAGTTCAAAGACTACGCAACCGCCTTGAATGCTGCCACTCACCCGAATACGCCAAAGCGACTGAAATCCGCAAAGGCGGCGCTGTGGCCGACATCATCGTTGCTGATGGCTATCACGGTCCGCAACCAACGGACGGCTAAAGGATGCCCTAAGTCCGCTGAAGGCCAAGCGGACATTCATTTTTCGCAGAAGCCTAAAGGCAATCGTACGGTATACTAGAGCCGCGTCAGGAAATATTCGTTCAAAGGTAGAAAATGATCCGGATAGTAATGTTATGCGGCTTGGCAATTGTTGGGGCAAAGGTGGCGACCGCCCAAAACATCTTTGGTGCCGGAACGATCACATGTGGCGACTGGTTAGAATACCGCAATCAAAATCGCAAAGATCACGAGTATCAAGCGCAGGCCTGGATCGACGGATTTATTTCGGGGTCAAACGTGTCGAGCCCGAATGGACCTGATATTCTCGCCTCAAGGACAGGCGACGAGATGTATGCGTGGATTGACAATTATTGCAAAGCAAAACCGCGGGACAGACTCGTGGCAGCCACTTGGGCGCTTGTAAAGGAATTGCAATCGAAAGCGAAGTGAGTGCCGCCGTTCGTGCTCGCACGCGCCGACGAGGTGGTCGAGTAGAGTTGCAACATCCGCTATTGGTGGTGGATTCAACCGGCAGTCAAAGCGGACATTGGCTGGCGTCACACGCCGCAGGCAATATCGCCGGCCGGAAGCGGGTTTTATAACTGATCAATGCGTCCGCCCTCGTTTGAGGGAGGGTGCGCTGGCATTTGCGCCCAACTTGCGCAAGACTTTGCTCCGGTCACCACACACATCTGGGAGGACCTCATGGCCTACGACCTCAATCAGTTCATCGCGGATTGCCGCACAATTTTAGAGCGCGACCCGGGCCCTGCCGGCCGGGAAGTGGTACGCGCCAATCTCGAGCGGCTGCTCGCCAATCCCGATTTCGTCCACGAGTATTGCGGTGATGACGCGCCACGCGGACTGAAAGTCCTGTACGAAGATCCGAAGCTCGGCTTTCAGATTCTCGCACATATCAATGACAAGGCACGCGTGTCACCGCCGCATGATCACGGGGCTTCCTGGGCGATCTATGGCCAGGCCACCAAATACACCGACATGATCGAATGGGAGCGCGAGGACGACGGAAAAGATCCCAAACATGCCAAGCTCAAGCCGGTGAAGAGATACCGGCTTACGCCCGGCAAGGCTGGCATTTATCAGGACGGCGCCATCCACTCGATCGATTACCCGGACTATGCGCGCTTCGTACGCGTGACCGGAACCAACCTCGACAAGATCGACCGCATCAAGATCGACCCGAAAACCGGCGCGGTCGAGAAAATGTACGCGCAGCAGGCGACGTAGCTGTTGCACACCATTTTAGACTCAGTTGCGCCACGAAGGGTTGGGTAAAGGGCAAGCTCTCTCGCCAGGCCCGTTCGTCCTCATCCGGCGAGTTCCGCTCGTCAACCTCTGCTCCCCCTGGGGAAAAGAACCTGGTTGCAAGCCCAACGGAAAATTCCATGACGAGTGCGAGAGCGCCCGGCCCCATCACCCCTATCATGGTCAAGGCCATGCTCACCGACGGTGCGGAGCTTGCGCTGATCGATGTGCGCGAGGAACTGACTTTCTCGCAAAATCATCTGCTTTGGGCACGCTCGGTGCCGTTGAGCCGGCTCGAATTGCGTTTCGCGTCACTCGTCCCTCGCCTCACCACCCGCATCGTTCTGTGCGACGACAATGACGGCCTGGTCGAACGGGCGGCGAATATTCTCTCCAACGCTGGTTACACGGACCTTTCCTACCTGGACGGCGGCATTGCCGGCTGGACCAAAGCCGGTTTCGTACTGTTTTCCGGCGTTCACGTACCGAGCAAGGCGTTTGGCGAATTCGTCGAACATGACAGCGGGACGCCGAGCATAAGCGCCAGTGAACTCAACGAGCTTATGCGCAACGGCACCGACCTCGAGGTGCTCGACAGCCGCCCGTTCGATGAGTACTCACGCATTTCGATCCCGACCGGAATCAATGTGCCGGGTGCCGAGCTGGTATTGCGGGTACGCGATATCGTGCCATCACGCGAAACCCTCATCGTCGTCAACTGCGCCGGCCGTACCCGAAGCATTATCGGCGCACAATCGCTCATCAATGCGGACGTGCCCAACAAGGTCGTGGCGCTGCGCAACGGGACCATGGGCTGGCACCTGGCAGGACTTACATGTGACAGTGGCAAGACCACACGGGCCCCGGCCGTATCTGGCAGCGGTTTGACATGGGCCAGGTCGGCTGCGGAAACCGTCGCGCGCAAATTCAGCGTCGCGCGCATTGGCCGCAAGCAACTGGAAATATTTCAAGCCGACACCAGTCGCACGACCTATGTGTTCGATGTTCGCGATCCGGACGAATACGCGGCGGGTCATTTTCCGGGCGCAATCTCCGCACCAGGCGGTCAGCTGGTGCAGGCGACCGACATCTATGCTGGCACCCTCGGCGCCCGCATCGTGCTCAGCGACGACAAGGAAGTCCGGGCGCTCATGACCGGATCCTGGCTAAAGCAGATGGGCTGGAAAGATGTATTCGTGCTGCCGGAAGCGGGCAATGAAACTGACGCGCCTGAAAGAGTTGTCCTTGGCGTACCGGCGGTCGATCATGCCATCGACCCTTCCGCCGTGCTTGCGATCGACAACGCGAGTGTAATCGATTTGTCGCGCAGCCCGGACTATCGGCGCGGCCATATTCCGGGCGCGTGGTTTGCAATCCGCTCGCGGCTGCATTTTGCCATGCAGAAGATCGTTCCCACGGCCGACGTGATACTCACCAGCGAGGATGGTGCACTGGCGAGCCTCGCGATCGTTGAGGCGCAGGCATTGACGAGACATCCGGTCCATTGGCTCAGGGGTGGTAATGCCGCCTGGACGGCAGCCAAATTTCCGCTCTCCACCAGCGCCAGAATGGCCGATGAGCCGGTCGACGTTTGGCTCAAGCCCTATGAACGGACGGATGACACAGAGGCGGCAATGAATGCGTATCTGTCCTGGGAAGTGGACCTGCTGGAGCGCATCAAACAGGACGGCACCACCCACTTCTTGCACACCCGCTAGCCGGCACGTGCTGGACGGAATAAGTCGCGGTCTCACGCCTTTATATCACCGCGAACGTCCGTTATCGGCCTGACGCAGACATGCGCCGGCGCGATTTCATAGGGTCGTTGTTGGCTCCATAAACACGGCTAAATAAATGCGTTACCGGATGTCTTTTGCCATCTGGACATGGTTACCTTGCAAAGCGATGATAAAAGAGCGTTGGCAATTATAATTTTGCACGGGAGTAATACCATGCGCATTGCTATTTTCGCTCTTGCGGTCCTGGCTGGGAGCGGCACTGCTGAGGCTGGGCAAATCGAAGTCATATCAGCCAACCCGCGCCACATTGAAATCGCTGCCTGGTGCTGGACGGCTGGTTCGAATTGTCAGCAACAGGCTTCCGACGTTGCGCAGGGCTATTGCTACGGCCCAAATTGGCCGCGGCGCGCGGTATACGTGCGGTCGGGGCTTGTTGAGCGCGGTTTTTTTGGCGAACGGATGATATTCGTCTATAGGTGCAATCGGCGATCCATTATCTGCGAGGCCGGTAGCTGTTATTAGTACGAAAATTTGTCGTCATTGAATAAGCCGAGTGTTCGCTTCTGGCCCTGAGCGGACATCCTCACGTCGTTGTCGAGAAATTTAAATTGGTGTTCGGGCGATGCGGGGCGTTACTCCCGCTCTTTCGGCATGTCGGCGTCCGTTGTATCGCCGCCTTGCGGAGAGGGAAATGCCTACTGCGTCACCGCAGCGATCGCCCGAAACTCGAGAAACTGTGCTTCACCATTTTCCAGCAGCTCTTCGCGGTGGTTCAGTACACTAAATAGTGCGTTGCTGGTTCGCCGCAAGATGTCCGGCACCTGTCTGGCGGTTAGCCTATTTGACTCATCGCAATGTCGCGCTGCCAGAGCCAAGTAGACTATTTGAGTTATTCTTTCGATGGTGCGCGATTACAAGCGACCCTTTAAGGGGGAGATCATTGGTAACTGCCGACAGGAAGCGCCTGGCAGCGGCGTTTGTCGTTGCTGCGATCTCGGATAGTTTATCTTTTTGGCTGGTCATTGCACCGCCGCTCCAATGGGTGGTTGATCTTGTCACTGCCCTGCTTCTATTCCTTCTGCTTGGCCGGAAATGGGTGATCCTCCCCGGATTAATAGCGGAAGCTATTCCGGGCCTGAACGTATTCCCGTTTTGGCTTCTGGTGGTTGGTTCAATTGCAACCTGGGGATCCATTCGCCGACCACCGGCCAAGCCTTAACGGGATAGTTCAATCATTCCACCGGAATGTCTGCTTTCGGGTGCGGGGTAAAGCGGACGTGCTCATCGGCTTGATCCAGATCAATGCTAATCCGTGTACCTGAGCTCAAATTTTCGATGCGCGCCGCTCGCGGGCGGCGACTTCTCAATCAGATCAAGTAAGCAGATTTTTTGGGAGAGATGTCATGCCAATCTACATCTCGCGTGGTCGTTTCACTTCGGATGCCGTCAGGGGCATGGTGGCTAAGCCGGAAAATCGTAAGGAAGCCGTCTCCAAACTCTTCGAGAGTGTCGGGGGCAGGCTCATCGAGTGGTATTTGACCTTCGGCCGCCATGACTGGCTGGTTATTGGCGAGTTCCCCGACGATAAGGCGGCCGGCGCTGCGGTACTCGCCGCTGCCGCGGGAGGCAGCTTGTCTGATGTCGAGACGAACCCGGCGATGACGGCGGAGGATGCTCACGCAACATTCGTATCCGCCGGAAAGGCAGCAAAGGCTTTCCGGAGTGCCGGGCGCACGTAGGTTGCGAGGAGAAGGCTTTGGCCAAAGGCAAACATCAGCATTCGCCGGTGTCGCTTTTTGGCTCTTAGGCCCTAAGTTCATTCACGGGTCTGCTTTTGGGGGCAAAGCGGACATGGCTTTTTGCGTCGCAAATGTCCGCTTATGACTCAGCGGACATGCATCGGACATCGCAGAATATCCGCTTACACACGCCAGAGCCAACGGCCGATTATGACAGCCGCCAGCATTCCACCGAGTTGCGCCATGATGAATGCAACTACTCCGGTGGGTGCGATACCGGCAAAAGTATCGGAAAGAGCGCGCGCCACCGTCACCGCTGGATTGGCGAATGAAGTCGAAGCAGTGAACCAATATGCTGCGGTTATGTAAAGCCCGACGGCATAGGCGACCGCACTCGGCGCCCGTGCGACGCAACCAAAAATCGTAAGCAACAACCCAAACGTCGCGACTATTTCCGCAAGCCACTGGCCTGCGCCTGTCCGAACATGGGTTGAAAATTGCCACACCGGCAGTTCAAACATGAGATGCGCGGCCAACACACCGACAATGGCGCCGCACATCTGAGCTGCCAGATAAATGGAGGCGGTTGATAAAGGAAGTTTGCCGCGCAGCACGAATGCGAGACTTACAGCGGGATTGAAGTGGGCACCGGACAGTGGCCCGAAAATTAGGATCAGGACGGTAAGTATCGCGCCGGTTGGCAGGGTGTTGCACAGAAGTGCGAGCGCGTCATTTCCGCCGGAAAGCCGCTGCGCCATGATTCCCGAACCGATGACAGTGGCGAGCAGAAACGCCGTCCCAAGAAATTCCGAGACGGCGCGCTGAGACAGCGACAACATCAGGTCGGCTCTTTGGCGATCGCGTCAGTCACACGGCCAATTTCGCGGAGTTTGCTTTGCAAGCTCAGTTTGTCGAGCCTTCCTATCGGCAGGGCTGCGAATATCCCGATACGATAGTGCAGCATGCGATAGGCATCCTTGAAAGCAAACGCAATTTCCGCCGCAGAGCCTTTAGCCTCCGCAGGATCGGGGACGCCCCAATGCGCAGTCATCGGCTGGCCGGGCCACACCGGACACGCTTCACCCGCCGCGTTATCACAAACGGTGAAAACAAAATCGAGCGGAGGTGCTCCCGGCTTCGCAAACTCCGCCCACGACTTTGAGCGCAAGCCGGACGTACCGTAGCCGAACCCTTGCAGGAGTTGAATTGTGTGCGGGTTGACTTGCCCCTTGGGCTGACTGCCAGCGCTATAGGCGCGGAATTTGCCAGCTCCGATCTTATTCAAGATCGCTTCGGCCATGATCGAGCGGGCAGAATTGCCAGTACAGAGAAATAATACGTTGAAAGGTCTGGCTGTCATGACTGAGTGCCACAGCACGCTTTCGTATGAGCAATGCGAACGCCTTTTTCAGCACTGGTTCCGTAGTGCGTGCTCTCGCCTGTCGTAAAAAAGGTTTCCCACGAGATACCAGCCGGATCATCGATCCATGACTTTTCCGACTTTGCGTAACAGCAGGTCGTCTTACCTTCCTCAAGGATGCTCCCGCCGGCGTCGCGAAGGCGCGCATACACCTGCTGCAATTCGGCGTCGCTTTCAACCTGAATGCCGAGATGATCGAGCCCCGGATTGCCCCCGCGCGCCGAAATAGCGAAGTTTACGCGGGGATCGTCCAACATCCATTTCGCGTAGTCGTCTTTAACGACCGTGGGTTTGGTGGCGAACAGCGCTGAGTAGAACCCAACGGCGTTTGTGATACTTGCTACGGAAACATGTACGTGCATCCGTTTCATGACACAGCGGCCTTTGTCCGTCTGGTGCGTGTTGGTTTACAAACCGCGGGAGCGCACGTGTCGGCAGCTCCTTGGCAACAGTTTTCGGTGAGGAAACCAAGCAGCGAGTTCATAACCTCAAACCGGGCTGCGTAGATCATGGAGCGGCCTTCGCGCCGCACCGTGACGAGACCGGCGTCCCGCAGTCGGTCGAAGTGGAACGTGAGCGTGTTCGGCGCGAGTTTTAGGGCTGCGGCAACAGCACCAGCTGGCATTCCTTCCGGTCCCGCCTGCACAAGCAGCCGGAAAACATCTAACCGGTTTTCCTGCGCAAGCGCTGAAAGAGCGCTTACCGCCTCTACATTTTTCATATTTCGACACTTATGGAAATAATAGACGGAGGTCAAGAATTATTTCGATCGCTGTTGAAACAATCGCGCCGTCTCATTACCGCCCCCCGAGGCCAGGACGAGCCACCTCTCCCAGCCACTCGATTTTACCGTTGCGATGGCGGACATGGAGCACCGTCCACACATGACCCAAAGCGGACAAGGAGCGAACTATTCTAGCTGAGACCATCATCAGCGCAGCAGCTCGAATTGTCCTTACGGGCAATATCGCCGGGCATTGGATTGGATTGTAATCCATGAATTCGCACTATTTATCGGGAGCCTAAAGATGTTTAAGTTCATAAAGATCGTTGCTGCGCTTGGCATCTACCTTGCGTCGCTGCTTGGCTATGCGGAAACGTCTGGCGCGCAGCAAAATCCGGTAACTGCCATCGACATTGCGCTCGAGCCGGACCAAACAATGATTCAACATGCGCAAGCGGCTAATTCCCGCTTGCTCAAAGCCTTCCCGAAAGGTTTTGCCCTGGATGCAACTCACCATCCGCACGTCACGATGTTGCAGCAGTTCGTCCGCACGGCTGACCTCGAAAAGGTCTACGCCGCGGTAAACAAGGTACTGGCCGACGAGAAACCGGCCAGCTGGAAGCTGAAGGCGTACAAGTACTACTACATTCCCTCACCGCCAGTCGGTCTTGCAGGCATTGTGGTCGAATCGACACCGGATTTGCTTAGGCTGCAACAAAAAATAATCGACGCGGTTACGCCTTTCACGGTGAAAACCGGAACTCCCGCAGCGTTCATGAGCACCGAAAATGGCCGCGATATCCAAAAGGCCTTGATTAGTTATGTAACCCATTTTGTGCGGATTGGATCCGGCAAGAAATTCAATCCCCACGTCACAATTGGTGTTGCCACTATTCCGTATTTAAAAAAGATGCTCGCCGAACCGTTCGAGGCGTTTACGTTCTCGCCCACAGGAGCGTCGGTTTACCAACTTGGTGCTTTTGGTACGGCACGCAAGGAACTCAAGGCTTTGGCGCTGACGCCCTAAGCAGCGCGGGCATTCTCTTCACATGCAATGTCCGCTTCTGGGGGTAAAGTGGACATCGCGATTGCAGTGTGAAATATCCGCTTGTGACCCAAAGCGGGCCATCATGCAGTGGCCCGCACCAGTGCGGCGGGGACAGGAACGCGCCAACGATCTCCGCAAGCAAAACGCTTTTGCACCGCCTCGGCCATCGCTCGCCGTATTGCAAACAGGTTTGCTGGCGGCTGGCCGGCAAGAACCATTGCTGCCCTGACCGTCGCCTCCTCATAAATTTCGGATAGTCCCTCTGGACTAGCAAGATCCCACACGCAATCAACAATCGTCAGATCGACATTTTGGAAACCAGCCGCCCGTAGAATCTTCTCACTCGTTTCTCTTCTGGCAAACTGGTGAAAGTCGGGGCCTGTCGGTGCCGACACGTCAGGGCTGCCGTGGGCTTTGATCGCGCCGTAGACGATCTCGAAGGACGGAGATACGTCGGGGCCACACCACACCGTCATCGCAAATCGACCGCCACGACGAAGAACACGCCGCGCTTCCGACAGTGCACGCGGCTGATCGGGGATATGGCACACGCCTAAGTTCGAAACGACAATGTCAAATTCGTCATCGTCGAAGGGCAGCTCTTGCGCGTCGCCCCTGATAAATTCCGCTTTCGGGACGCGGGCATCTGCAAAAGCCAGCATGGCGGGAGAAAAATCAACGCCAATGACATCGCAACCCCGCTTGATGAGGGCCTCAGACACGTTGCCATGCCCGCAGCAAAGGTCGAGCGCCTTCAACTGGGGTTCTGCATTGACGGCGTCCAACAAACGGTCAATCGCTTGATTCGAAGCAGAAGCGAACAATCCAACGTAACGGGAAGCTCGCTGCGGGTCGGACCATCCCGCCCGTTCCAGATCTCGAAATGCTTTGAACTCGCCCACCAGCAATCGCTCCTCAATAGCAAAAGATACCCACAGGCAATCGGGCGGCGCCAGTCCGAATGTCCGCTATTGACGGTAGTTTCAACCGGTCGACGGGGAAACCGGACACCAAAGACGTCGGTTTGGACCTGCCCGGATGAAATCGGTGCAGGTCGGCCGGTGTTATTGTCGATAACTGATCGCGGCGGCAGGACGACAGAGGTGCTGTATGATAACGGGTTTAAAAGTTCTTTCGGCGGCCATCGGCGTGGTGGCCCTGACAGCTGTACCGGCACAGGCTGGTAAAGTCAGCAAGGGAAAGACGTCGGCCCCTAGAGCACATACCTCCCAAAGCCAGGGGGCGCCAATCTACGGATGGGCGGGCCAATACCGCGGCACGGATCCCGATCCGAATATTCGCTTTCAGCTGATGCGGGACCAGAACCTGCGCTGATTTCCAAAGCGCACGACGCGTGAGTTGTGCGAGGACACGCCTGGCGAACAGCAAATCCGAATGGCGCGGCGCGGTCATGGCCGAAGCGATGGCAGCGCCATCGCAGCCGGTCGCACGACCGATACAAAAAGACCCCGGACCAAAAGTCCGGGGTCTTTGACGTTACGAATCCGTCAGAGTGAAACTACCAGCAGTGACGAACGCGTCTGATGTGACCGTTGAAGTCTTCGCGGACGATGCGGCAGTGACGCCGATAGGCATAGCCGTCATCATACGCGTAGCTGCGATAACCGGGGCCATAATAGCCATAACCGGGGCCAACGCCGACGCCCACGCCGACCGGGCCCGCGCCAACCCACACGCCCTGCGCGCTCGCCGGCACGGAAAGGGCAACGCCCGCCGCGGCCAGAAGTCCAATAGCAAGTTTCCTCATGGGAACCTCCTTTTTGCCACTCTTGGGTGAACGCCCCGCCCCTGCCGCCGTTCCTGAAAAATTGTGGAACTGCCGAAGGAAACATCGGGAACCATTCCGCACCCGGCGTATCGGCGTTACGGGCACACTGGTTTCCGAAAAAGCGTCACATGGGCGTTTGCGGTTAACGGAGAGCGTAATCTGGAACCACAATTTTACCGGCGCGCGCTTGTTCCCATTTATCGGAAGCGGCCCATTGCCCGTGGTTGCGGCTCGATCATGGTGAATAATTTCTGAATATTTTGCGGAAGATGCAAACGGTTTCGTTCGCAACCATTCAACGGTTGCCGACAGGGTTTTTTAATTCCTGACGATTATGGTCGCACTGTACACAAGTACAAAGTACTGGAGATAGGAGTGCGTCAGATGTCCAAAGTTATCGCTTTTCTGAAGAACGAGTCAGGCGCCACCGCCATTGAATACGGCCTGATCGCCGCCGGCATTTCGGTTGTGATCATCGCGACGGTCAATGCGATCGGCACCAACCTCAACGGCAAGTTCTCCAGCATTTCGACCCAGTTGAAGTAGGACCTTCAATCCGTGGCTGAAATCAAGAAGCCGCCGGAAACGGCGGCTTCTTTTTGAGGCAAGCCGCGCGGCCAATTCGCACCTGGCTGCGAGTTTTCCAGACAAGTTGAAGAAATTCATACGCGTTTTTCGAGCAATCAGACAGACTCTTGTTAACGCCGGATCGGTATCGTGAGCAGTATCGGGCCACATGGAGAGTGCCGCATGTCCAAGGTTTTTGCGTTCCTGAAGGATGAGTCAGGCGCTACGGCTATTGAATATGGCCTGATCGCCGCGGGTATCTCGATTGTCATTGTCGCCAGCGTGAATTCAGTGGGATCCACGCTCAATGTCACGTTCCAGGGTATTTCGACCCAACTGAAGTAACTCCCCTCAGACATCTGCGTACCTTCAGGCCGCCCGCAAGGGCGGCCTTTTTTCGATCAGGGTTCGCAATAATCGCCTCCACAGCAATATTGCAGCCCGTTGCTCCTCGTCGAAATGATCAGGCGTTTCTTCGCGCATTATTGCGGCGAGCGTCCTTCCCTCGTCTTCGTTCATATCAGTCGACATAGTCACTCCTCGTTGTTGAAGGCTCGCTCGTCGAGCCTGGGTTGGTTGCGAATCAGTACATCAGTTTTCAGATTTGGCGGCTCAACAAGCGAGCCACGCCAATGCACACGCTCCTGTTAAGGCGCGCATCGAAAAGCCGGCCGAGCGGGTCGTGGCCAGACGATGACTACGATGTGTTCGATGGCGGCCAATGCATTGGCCGAATTCTCTGTACCTACGCCTCGCCGTCTGATCGCCGCTGGTTTTGGATGATCCTCTCGCGAATGCCGAACACTGCGCAACACCGCGGGTATTCAGCGAGCCGCGAGCAAGCGATGGTGGATTTTAGAACCAGTTGGCTGAGCAGGTAGTCTTGATCGTCTTTCTTGCAAGATAAACAGTCACCGGCCGGCATTTTGCGCCTGCCGGTGACTGGTCGGTAAACTCAGCTCACTGCGAACTTCATCACCTTGATGGCGTCGAAATCCTGCACGCCGCCGCCAACACGCTTCGTCGTGTAGAACAGCACGTATGGCTTGGCCGTATAGGGATCGCGCAGCACAGTCACACCGGCACGGTCCACCACCAGATAGCCACGGGCGAAATCACCGAAGGCGACCGACAGTGACCCCGCAGAGACATCCGGCATATCCTCCACGTCGAACAGCGGAAAGCCCATGAGGCTCGCGCGGCTGCCGGGCGTTGCCGGCGGCTGCCAGAGATAGTTGCCGGTCGTGTCCTTGAATTTGCGGATGACCGACTGGGTCTTGCGGTTCATCACAAAGACCGCGTTTTGCCGGTACCCTGCCTTCACCGCATAGATGAGATCGATCAAGACATCGGACTGACTGGTCACTGGAAAGGCGCCGGCAACACCCGAGGCGATGTAGCCGATGTTGCCCCATGTCCACGATGAGTTGGCAACCGTCGTATATGAGAGGAAACCCTTCGGCTTGTTGTTACCATCGCCGCTGACAAAAGCCGCGCCTTCCTGGGTGGCAAAGACCTTCTCCACCTCTTGCGCCAGCCACTCATCGATATTGACCGCCGCGTCTTCGAGCAGGGTCTGTGTCGCTGCTGGCATGGCGTAAAGCTCCATGGCCGGAAACGACAGCTCATCGAGAGTCGGCGTTGCGGTTTGTGGACGGACATCAGTTTCTCCCACCCATCCAGCCCCCGGTCCCGCCGTCATCATCGGCTTTTTGTAGACGTTGCTGCTGATGGTGCGCTGGCTCGACAGCGAACGGATCGGAGAGATAGCAAAAAGTCGTTCGCCGATTTGTCTCTCGATTTCCGGCGGCACGACAAAACCGCCATCAGGATTGGAGCCAACAGACAGCGCCTTTGATTCAAGAGCGCGCAGATTGCCGCTTTCGCCTGAACGCACATAAGCCTCAAAGGCGACCTTGTGTTCCAGTGCAGGGGTGCTGGCCTGCGGTGCATTGGATTTCTCACTGCCGAGCGCGGGACGCGCCTGCTTGAGCTCGATGGCGTCGAGCCTCTGTGCCTGAGTGCCAATCGCGCTATCGAGGCGCGCGATTTTTTCCTCAAGAACAACGTCGATCGAGCGCGCCCTGTCGGCAACGCGCTGATCATTTGCCTCCTTGAACTCCTCGAACGCGCGCATCATTTCGCCGTGTGTCACCACGGCGTCCTGCGGAAAGCCCGCCTTGGTCTCAAGTTCAGTCTGGGTATCGATATCCATTCGTTTCTCCTTTGTTATGGATATAAGCCGCCGCATCGCGGGCGCGGCGGAAGTCGCGCGCCACGTTGCGACGGAATCGGTGATATCAATTCGTGAAGGTCTGCCCGCCCGGCGGCGCCAAGTGGCGCAAACAGAAAGGCCGCCTTGCGGCGGCCTTTCCGGGAGGGGTTGGTCGTGCTTTTCGCTTACGGGAGCGGCACCAGCTCCTTCGGGAAGTTTGTCATATTTTCGGGTAGCGCGATGTGCAGACCGTGAATGACTGTCGTCGGCAACACGTCGCTCCTGATCAATATTTTGGTGTTGGCGGTCGTCTCGTCGGTGTCGATGATGGTGCCGAAAACGAAACCGGATACTGCGGCCGCCATGATGAGCGATAATGTTCGGCGCATGTGAGCCTCCTGCGATTCCTTCTCTCTCGACCCCATACCTAGGCCCGGGCGCGCAAAGGCATTGTGAGGCGGCTCACACAGGTTTCGTTTTGTTTTGCCCAGGCCTTTCAGTGGCAACGAGATACCGCGCCCTGTGCCAAAACGAGAAAAGGCCGCCTTGCGAGCGGCCTTTCCTGGATCGCGAACCGCAGTGCGTGGCAAAAACTGCGGCACCTTTCCAATTCAAACCAACACCGGTTTCGCCGGATTAGTTCTCTCTTCCCGCGCGAAAAACGCGCGCTATGGCGTTGTCACAATTGAGCCCGCGACAGTGGCCATTTCCGTTGCCGAGGCGTTACCATGCGGCGAGAAGCCACAGGAAGAACGGCCATGAAACGCGACCTGAGACGTCACATGAGACGGCACCTGAAATGGCAACTGGTCGGTCAGCTCACACGGCAGCCGCCGGTGCGTATCGCAACAAATCTGTTGCGAATTTCGGCGCTGACTTTGGTGGTGGTCAGCGCGGGAGCATCCCTTCCCTCCCCGGAAGCGAAAGCGCAGGTGTTCGATTTCGGCCAGATCGATTCGTTTGAATCGGCGGGCACCGGCACGCAACGCGGCGGCGCGGCGCCGAAGACAATCGTCGACGACGGCGACAGGCACACGGTGATGCTCACAATTCTCGACTCCAACACCGACGCCAAGATCACCTGGAAGACGACGGACGGAACCCAGCAGACGACCTTCGTCCACGGCACCACCGTGCAGGCCTTCCAGACCTCGGGTCTGTTCAAGATCGAAGCGCTCGGCGGCGATAATCGCAGCGTCAAATACGGCTATGTTCTGCTGCGCCTGAAAGAGAGCAAGGACCGGATCTGAGCGCCGCTATCACCAGCGGCAGACCCGGCGGCCATAGTGCCACCAGCAGTGCCGGTGGTGACGGTGATAGTAGCCATAGTAATAAACTGGGAGCGTTTCGCTCGCGCCGGGGATCGCCCCAACGGGTGCGATCGCCGCCGCGAAAGCACCGGACGGTGCCGCCATTGCCAGACCGATGGCCGTCAGCGTTCCGATGAAGATCAGGCGCATTGCTTCCTCCTCAGCTGTTGCGAACCCCGCCAGCTGCAACGGGCAGCCGGGAGTTTTGTTCCCAGCGTGTCCTCTTGTTTGCACTGCGGCGACAAAACCGGACGCGCGAGCGAATCCACTTGTCCCTTTCGCCCCCTTGAGCATCGCCCGGCCGCGTGTTCACATGCACCGCTGATCGGGCACCTTGAATGCAAGTGCGATCAAGTGTCATCGGGTGCCACAACGAGGAGGAAACGATGAAGCGCTTTATTATTGCCGCGTTGATTGCCTCTTTTTCCGTCGGCACCGCACTGGCGCAATCCTGCGAAAGCCGGGCGATGAGCAGCGACGGCAAACCGCTGCACGGCGCGGCCAAGACAAGCTTTGTGAAGAAGTGCAAGCGCGACGCCTGCGAAAGCAAGGCGGTGAGCAAGGAAGGCAAGCCGCTTTACGGCGCCGCCAAGAGAAGCTTCATGACGAAATGCGCCAGAGGTGCGTGACCTGGCTGCGTGAGCGGGCGGCTTGCTTCGCGTCGCTGGTGCGCAATTCATCGGGATTGACACTATCCCGGCTTCCGCTCATTTCCGTCCCCACCTACGCGGGGACAGGCTCCAGAGGGAATCCAGCGTTTTGCTTGCTCCGCGTCCCGCTGCAGCCTGCACTCGGGCCAGCGAAGCCGGACCCGGGTGCGGGGACGAACGGATAGCAAGTTCGATTCAGCCCGGGCAGATCAAACGGTAAGAAGAAGACGTCACGCCTTGCGGCGTGACGTCGCGCGCGCATCACTACTGCACGACGACGGTCGCACCGAGCCTCGTGCGATTATACAAATCGACGATGTCGTCGTTGGACAGGCGGATGCAGCCTGACGACACTCCGCCGCCGAGCTTCCACGGTTCGTTCGTGCCGTGAATGCGATAGAGCGTGCCGCCGAGATACAGCGCACGCGCGCCGAGCGGATTGTCCGGGCCGCCGGCCATATGTTTCGGCAAATTCGGGAAGCGCTTGAGAATATTCGGCGTCGGCGTCCAGTCCGGCCATTCGCGCTTGTCGGAGACCGTGCTCACGCCCGACCAGCCATAGCCTTCCATGCCGACGGCGATCGGGTAGCGGATCGCCCTGCCATTTCCGACCACATAATAAAGTCGCCGCTCCTTGGTACTCACCACGATCGTTCCGGGCGAGCGTGTGGTTCGGTATTCCACTTCCTCGCGCGGGATGATCCCGTAAAGAAGGCCGAAGGGAGTCTGCAACGACCACGTCTGGCCGTTTTGCTCGGTCCTGGCTTGCGTGACTTTCGGTTTTTCCGAAGCGGCATAAGCGCTCGTCGCTTCATTCGACGCGCAGCCGCCAAGCACGGAACAGGTGAGGATGAAAACGAAAAGACCAGCCGACAATTTCACGACGCTTCAACTCCGCGCATACAGAATTACCAACCGCCCCGCCGAGGCCTCATGGGTCACTCATTTGTACCGCAAAGCCGTCGAATTCTAGTGCAGAAAAACCACACCCGCGCGGTTCCGTGCAAGAAGACCCCGTATTTCCCGGGAACTTTTGGCAAACCCCGCTGTTAAATGCCGAGATTGCTGCCCTGCAAAAGGCTCGAATCATCTATTGGTACTGCGTCGCCTCAGAGCCATCCGCATGAGAGGGAGCACAATGAAGCGCCTGAACATCATGGCAGCGCCAATCGCGCTGCTGCTTGTCGCCTGTGTGACCCCGGCCGAAGCGTATCGCGCGAAACGCGTCCAGGCTTCCCAGCCCGGCAGCTGCTCATTCACCAATGATGGACGGCAAGTGTGCGGGGGAGCCGTCGCGGAGCGCGTTGCGGTCGTGGATGCCACCGGCAACCGCGCCGTGCGTGCGGCTGACGACGGCACGGTGATCGGTTCGCGCCCGAGCGGCTGCCCCCACTCCTACTGCGGTTGCGGCCTGCGCATGTATCTCGGGCTTACGGACGTCAGGCTCAACCTGGCTTCCAACTGGGCGCGGCTGTTTCCACACGAAAGCGCTCCGCGCGCCGGGCTCGCGGCCGTTCGCAGCGGTCACGTGATGTATATCGAGGCGGCAGCCGGCGACGGACAATGGCTGATCCGCGACTATAATTCCGGCGGCGGCCTGTCCCGCGTGCACGTGCGCGACGTGCACGGTTACGCGTTTGTCAATCCGCATGCGCAGGTGGCAACACGCTGACGACAGAAGGCGTCGCCGGTACTCTTTAATCGGAGGTGTTCGTCTCCCAGGCAATGCGCATGCCGGTGTCGCGCCGTCATGGGATGTCCGCACATGTGCGGCGCAAAAACAAATGTCCGCTTTACCCCCGAATGTGTTGCAAAACTCTTTGCCGCATGGCGATAGCACAATAATCGAATCCGATTGGACGTCGCGGCGAATCAACATTGCTCATTTTCGTCTGATCTTGAATCAATGTTGCGCGCGCTACCCCCTCAAAATAGTTTTGCAACAGATTCCCCCCGAAAGCGGACATGCCGACGAGACACGCGCAATCTGCAGGTAGTCTCGGCAGCCAGCATGTTGCGACTTTCAGAGCAAGTGATGCGTCGACCTATCGACCGGAGTGCCGCGGTCTTCCTCGACTCGGAAATAATTGCGTCCAATAAAGCTCTGATCGTAATGTTGCCAGGCGATAGGATGATCGAACGCCAAGACACCGGCAAGTGTGACCGCGTAGACTGCGCATTTCATGTCGCGATCCCGGCCGCTGAGATTTTCCGGAAATTTGGCGCCAGCATAGCCCATGTAGTGCAGCCGGCGCGCGCCGGCCAGCTTTTCCGATGCTTCCAATGCGGCCTTTGCCGTCATGAAATGATCTGAATGGTCGCCGGGATTGATGGCGGGATCGCGTTCGGGGACATTGAGGTAGATCGATCGCGTTTGTCCACGTTCGAAGTCAATAATGCGGCGCAGCGTCGCTACCAGATCGGCCCAGCGTCGATATGATGTTGTGCCATCAATTGCTGAGATTGTGCCGATTTTGTCCTCGGCTAGACGTTTTAGTGATTGATAGCCTGTGCCGGCATAGCCAGTGCCCCCCGGGCTGCCATCCGGAAGACGCAGAAAGTAGGCCACCGTATTGCGATACGCTACGCGACGGATCGGATGGCTATTAAAAGTCATCGCTGATATCGATGTCTCTATCGGTACACGATAGTCTGTATCAGCCATGAAGCGGATCGCGCTTTCGGCGCCATTTTCGCGCGCAAGATAGAGTGGGTGCTTGCGCTCACCATTGCCCGTTCCTAACCCCGCATCGCCTGCGGTCATGTGGACAAAGATGCACTTGGCATCGCCGTCGAGCACATCTTTGAACGCGGCTGGATTCATGAAGAGCTGCCAATCGTCCTGGTGAGCACTAAAATAAAATGATACGCGTTGCGGCACATCATGTTCGGATTTCGTGTGGCTGTCATTTGTCATGGACATGTGCGCCTTAAACGCTAAAGTTATTGCTGACTTTTGGAATTTTCGTATTGATGAAAATCAATGCCGATGACCAGTGTAACGAGCGTTTGGCCCGTTAATGGGATTCCAGTCTTCAAACGCGCGTTGGTATGGGAAATTGAAAGTTAGAATCTGACACTCAGACGCGTAGGAATATTTTACGGCGATATAAGAAGCCAGCGAGCACGACAGCCAGAGCAAGTCCTAATACATGTGCGGTGAAAAGACCGGTCCCCGGCGTAACTGTCCGATCGAGCCAGGCCGATACGTCGCCACCGACAAGCCGCAGCGCGAATGGCTCAAAGCCTGTGACGCCATTGATAAAGTAAAGCGTGATGGCATTAGCGCCGACCCAAACGAAGATCGTGGCCCAAGCCTTCCATCCCCACACATCGATCACCTGGTGCATGACGCCGAGCAAAATCGCGCTATAGCCGCCGGCGACCAGCACGAACGATGACGTCCAGATCGCCTTGATGACCGGGAATTGCAGGCCCCAAAGGTAGCCGGCTGGTACCATCACCATCCCAGCGCCGATCAACCAGAGTGATTTCTGTGTCGAAGTAAGGCGCTCGTCCTTCAGTAGCAGCCCGGCCAAAACCCCGAGCACGCAGGTGCCGATCGCCGGGAGCGTGCTCAATAGCCCCTCGGGATCGCGGGTTTTGTCCCACAACCGTCCGGGCAGATAGTGTGCGTCGATCCAGTTGGCGAGGTTGACGTCCGGGTCGAAAGAACCGGCCCCGATTCCCGGCACCGGCACGAAAGTCATCAATACGCAGTAGCCGCCGAGCAGCGCGACGAGCGCTGCGATCAGCCCGCGCCAATCGAGATTCAGAAAGAGAAATGACGCAAACAGATAACAGATGGCGATACGTTGCAGTACGCCAACAAAGCGGATGTCGTTCCAATGCTGACTGATGCCTCCGTAAAAAATCAATCCGAGGGTGTACAGAAGCAACGCGCGGCGCAACACATGTAGATGCGCCTGTACCCTCCCTTCATGTTCGACCAGTCGCGGCAATGCCAGCACGATCGAAACGCCAGTGATGAAAATGAACAGCGGAAAGATGAAATCGTAGAAGCGGAAGCCTTTCCACGCCACGTGACTCATTTGGGTGCCGAGGAAGCCGCCGACCTTGCTCAGAGCCGGTCCCTTGTCGCGCAGCATTCGGTCTAGCGCCCAGATCGCACCGTCGCCGCCGATGAGCCAGAAAATATTGAAGCCCCGCAACGCATCGACAGACACGACGCGGCGGGTTTGCACGGCGAGCGGGACATCTGCGTAGCGCATCGGACGCGGATTGCTGTTGGGGCGAAGGCGTTAGCCGGACGCGATTAGAATAATAGCAATCTGACGCCGGCGGCGTTATTGACCCACGTCAAATGAAAGCAAAAAACGAAATTGCCGCCATTGTCCGGCCGCCGGTTAGCCGGCGCCGGATGACAAGGTATTCACTTCCTATGAAAATGCCCTTAGCGGTGCGCCGATGCCATTTCGGTCGTGGCCGCATCACAACGGCCGACCGGTTCCTGCACACGGAAATAGTTCCGCCCGACATAGGACTTGTCGTAGTGATGCCATGAGGTGGTGTGGTCGAATGCCTGCACGCCGGCAAGCGTCACCGCGAATACCGAGCTCTCCATGTCGCGCTGTTCTGCGTCGAGATTTTCCGGCAGCCGTGAACTTGCATAATCGACATAGTACGCCCGACGCACGCAGGGAAGATCCTTCACGGATTCGAGAGCCGCCTTTGCGGTCATCAGATGATCGGAATGATCTTTTGGATTGATACGCGTATTGGTCTCGGCAACGTTGACCTGAATAATCGCGGCCCGGCCGCGTTCGTATGCGACGATTGTATGGAGTGTGGCAACGAGATCGTTCCAGCCGTGATAGGTGGCCGAGCCGTCCACTGCCTGCAAGACGTCATTCTCGCCGCTGGCCAAGCGCCTGAGCGACTGGAAGCCTGTTTCGGGATACCCATTGCCCGACCAATGGCCATCCGGCAGTCGCAAAAAATAGCCCACGGTATTGAGGTAGCTGACGCGATAGATCGTATGCCCGTTGAACGACATCGGCGCCGCGAAGCGTTCACCCGGCGTAGCATCGGCGTCCGCCATGAAACGGATCGCGGCTTCCGCTCCGTTTTCGCGAGCCAAATAGAAAGGATGCTTGCGACCGCCCAAGCCAATACCGAGTCCGGCGTCACCGGCGGTGAGATGCACGAATACGGTCTTGGCAGCGCCTTTGATCACGTCCTGGAAGGCGGACGGATTCATGAACAACTGCCAGTCGTCCTCATGGGCCGCGAAATAGAACGACACCTTGTCGGGCCGCTTGGCTTCTTCGGCCAAAGCAGGCGCGGTCGCCAGCAGGGCGGCGGCCAGACAGGCGGTCACAATTTTTCGTGGCATCGGCATACACGGCCCCATTCCCGATTCCCCAGACATTCGTAAAATAGGATATGAATTTGACGGTTTCAAATAAAGTCCGGGCGTATGCGCTTACTGTCGCACCCTTTTAGCTCACTGAGCGAAACCGGTGTGGTAGGCCCGCTTTCGCTCAGAAGCGGACATGTGCAGTGCAAAAGCCTACGTCTGCTTTGGACCAAGCGGACATCGCTCGACTATTCGATCACCTCATTGGCGGGGGCGGCCCCCCTCGCCATCCGCGATGTCCGCTCCGGGTGCCGGCGCGCCGCACAGCCCATTGTGGCACTATGGCCAAGTTGATTGCCACGACACGACCATTTTAATTACGCTCGATCCGCAAGGGGGCCACGTGCAATATTTCTTTGAGAACCATACGCTTGACGTGTTTCGTCGCGAACTTAACCGGGGTTCCGAGCCGGTGGTTCTGGAACCCCAGGTCTTCGATCTTCTGGTCTATCTACTGAAGAACCGCAACCGTGTGGCGAGCAAAGATGATCTGATCGCCGGCGTCTGGGGCGGGCGCATTGTTTCTGATGCAACGCTTGACAGCCGCATCAACGCTGTCCGCAAGGCAATCGGCGACAGCGGCCGCAAGCAAAAATTCATTCGCACGTTTGCGCGCAAGGGCATCCGCTTCATCGGTGAAGTCACCGAAGGTGGTGCCGGCTCGCCGGACACAATGATATCCCCGCCAGATGACGATCGGCCGACTTTCGCGGTATTGCCGTTTCAGAATCTTAGTGATGATCCAGCTCAGGAATATTTCGCTGATGGGCTCAGCGAAGACTTGATTGCCGCGCTTGGGAGCTGGTGCCGCTTCCCGGTCATTTCCCGCCACTCATCCTTTATCTACAAGGGCCGGTCAATCGACGCGATCGAAGCCGGTCGAGAGCTTGGCGCGCGCTATATGCTCGAGGGCAGTGTTCGCAAATCCGGCAATCAGGTGCGCATCACAGCCCGGCTTGCCGACGCTGCGACAGGCCTTCAGTTGTGGGCGGATCGATATGATCGCGAAATTGGTGACGTCTTCGCCGTACAGGACGAAATCACCGGTAAAATCGCGGCTGCCGTCGAGCCGCAACTGCATAAATACGAACAGCGCCGTGCGGCCGTGAGCACAAAGACCAGTCCCGCCGCTTACGATCTGGTGCAACGCGGAAATTGGCACCACAACAAGTTTACGGCAGCCGATGCGGCAGAGGCTCAACGCCTTTTTTCGGCGGCGATCGACGCCGATTCGAACTACGCACGCGCCTTTTCGAGCATGGCTTCCACAAAGTTTTGGGTCGCTCAGATGGGATGGACGGAAGATCCTCAGGCGACGCTGCAAGCCGGGCTTGAATTTGCCCGCAAGGCGATAGCGCTCGACGACAAGGATGCCAGGGGGCACTTCCACATGGCGCAAGTCTCGCTTTGGCTGCGTCGGCACGATGATGCAATCGCAGAGGCACGACACGCGATTGCGCTTAATCCGAGCCTGGTTCAAGCCCATGCAGTTTTGGGTTACGCGCTCGATTGCGTCGGCGAGTTTGAGGAGGCAATCGAAACGGTCACAAATTCATTACGCTTGCGACCATACGATCAAACGCTGGTACGCTGCATTCCGGCTATTTCGATCGCCCATTACCAACTCGGGGCATACGACGCCGCTCAAGAGATGGCGCGGCGCGCCGTCGGAATGAGCTCGAATTACTGGATGGGCCATCAAATGCTGGCCGCAAGTTTGGGTCAACTTGGCCGCAAGCAGGAAGCGGCTGCCGCGCTTGCTGAAATCCGTCGCAGAGAACCGGAGGTCTCACGCGCCGCATATAGCGGCCGGTTTCCGTTCCGCGATCCAATTTATGTCGAGCGCGTTGAGGATGGTCTCATCAAAGCCGGTTGGCGAGATTAACAGTAGATGGCAGTCAGCAGGATTGCTGCCGGAACGGGCGAGCAAAAAGTCTGGCGCATTTGACTATGTCCGCTTTGCCCCCGAAAAGTGGACATTGAACGACGCATCAGCGTCGGCAACCACTAGTATCCACGATACGGTTGGCAGATTCCATCTTCAACCGCGGGCGGTGGCGCACTCTTGCAGTAGCCCCTGCTGGTCGCAACAATCCAACGGTCGCCCCAGCGAACGATCGAATCGACCCTCCCAAGTTCGGGCACCGTGTCTCCGCGCGTCACCTTCCAGAGGCCGTTAGGCCCTCTTAGGACCGCCGTGCCATCGCTGACCTCCCGAAGTGTCCAGCCGGCAATGCCTGTCGGTTTCATCTCCGGCGGCGCCGTGAGTTGCGTGCCGTCCTGCAAAGGGAATGATGTGCTCTGTCTGATCGGCATCGAAATCAAACCGCTGCTGGTCGCGACGATCCAGCGGCCGTTCGAGCGAATATAAGATTCGATTCTTCCCACTCCCGGCACCGTATCTCCGGGCGACGCCCTCCAGATACCGGCAGGTCCTTCCAGAACCGCCGTGCCGTTAGTGACTTCGCGAAGTGTCCAGCCCTCAATGGTTGCCGGTCTCGTCTCAGGCTGCGCTGTGACTTGCGTGCCGTTCTGCAAAGCGGATGATGGTTTGGTGTCCGCTTCGACCGCCGGCGCTGTCGCCATATTGTCGGACGCCTGCTCTTGCTTGACACCGAGCTGTTCTACGCCGGGCCCGGTAGAAATTACGGCAGCGTCGGGCGCTGGTGCGGTCTGCGGGACAGGCGCTGGCTGCGGAGGCGACGGATCTTGCGTGGACACTTTGCCGGCAGGCGCGGAGTCTGGTTGCCTGGCTGCGAGGTCGGCGTCGATTGACGTTTTCGCCGTCGGTGCGGATAACAATGAAACCATGGTCCTGGCTGTCTCTTTTGTTATGTCATTGTGGAATTGCCAGGCAAACGTCGCGCCGACACCGACCAGAGCCGCAATGAAAAAGCGGGCAACCCTGCTGTGATAGCCCGAGGTGCGAGGAGACGCATCGATCGAAAGCGCCACTACCTCCGCACTCGGAATCCCGGTCGGTACGAGGGTGGAGAGATCGCCTTCATGACACCGGCCATCCAGCGGTGAATTTTGCAAGAAATCCATTGGCGCCCGTACGGGTTCCATTGTCTGCCATACGCCCGGTACGATGGAACCGACATCGCGCTCATGACGCAGGGCTTCCGCCGCCTCGGCCTCCTTGCTGGCGGCGGTGAGCCGCTCCTTGAGCGCGTTAACTTCGGTCTTGAGCGCGACCATTTCGACTTTCTGCGCCTCCCTTTCGATCTTGAGTCGCCTGATGGCGTCATCCTTCTTGCCGACCTGGGCAAGTTGAATGGCGGTTTTGTTCTGGAGCTGCTCGACCTTCAACTCGATGCGCCGCGTTGACATCGCGAATTCCGCGCGCAGCGCATCCTTGTCGGCGTGGATCTCCGCCAGCGATTGCGGGATCGAGTCTTCCAGACGGCGAATAGTCAGCCGCACGGCACGTTTGTGAACGAGGGGGATGACGGTCACACCGATGAGGGCCGCGAACAGAAAGCCGATCCCGACATACATGATCGATTCGATCATTTGAGCGGAACCCCCAATTCATTTCACTCAATCGGTTCGGCAGTTACGCCGCGAATGATGCGGTCACTTAGGGGCAGACGCGGGACCGAATTGGGGCAAGAAGCGGGCGAGCGGGCACCGGGATACGCTGGTTGGCGACTCCCGGCCGGGATGCAAAGTTCGCCATTTGGCCATTGCCCTCAGGCTGGCTAATGGCCAAAAGCTCGTCACCGCAGGCATTGTCCTTTCTTGATTTCGCCACCGCGCAGGCTCAAACTTTTTCCTATGTGTGATCCGGGCCGTCACATCCTGATTGGTGGTATTTCCGTCATTGCACTATTGGGCCTCGCGAACTGCGCGAGCACACCCATGCACTCGACGGAGATTGATCCCGCTTACCGCCGGACGGAAGTTGCATATGCCTCGCGCGAGCCGCGCGGGACGATCGTTGTGGACCCGGCGAATCACTACCTCTACTTCGTCGAAGGTGGCGGCAAGGCGCTACGGTATGGTGTTGCCGTCGGTGGCGAGGGATTTGGCTGGTCGGGTGTGGCGAAGGTCCGCAGTAAACAGGAGTGGCCGGATTGGTACCCCACCGGCGACATTCTCGTACGCCACCCTGAACTGAGAGCGGGTTTGAAGGAACTACCAAGCGGCGAAGGTGTGCCCGGCGGTCCTGATAGTCCGATGGGCGCACGGGCGCTGTATCTCTGGCAAGGCAACAAGGATACATTGTATCGAATACATGGCACAAACGAACCATGGAAGATCGGGAGCAACGTCTCTTCCGGTTGCATTCGAATGCTGAACGACGACGTCGTCGATCTTTACGAGCGGGCACCGGTTGGTACCAAAGTCGTCGTGCTGCCGTCGAACCTTGGTTAGTCACGCTCGGCTGACTGTGCGATGCCCGCTTGCCCACAAAAACGGACATTCGTCCGCAGCTGCGGCGTTGCTCTGATCGCGACGCTGGAAGGATTTTTGCACCTGGAGCGCTGACTCGAAGCCGCCCGCCGAGATGGCAAAGCACCTAGTAACTAGGCGATCCGATCGCGTGATAGGAAGTCCATAATACCGAAAACACCAAAATGATCGGACACCAGATCGAGATCGTTTGTACCATCAAAAACGACGTAGCAATTCTTTGGCACGAGATCGCCGCTGGCGAAGATGTAATCAATCCTTTGGTCTATAGTCCCATATGGGTCGACGTACCGATTTTGACGTGAATATGTAATTCCGGGGCTGATTGGATTGCACTCGACAAAGACGTCTCGAAAATTCTCATCGGTTTTCAATATTGCGCGCACCGAAGGGGAATCAGGGACATCATTAAAATCTCCGCAAAGGATTTTCGAATAATGTTCCCCGCTTCGGTCGTAACGTCTGATTGTCGCTATTACTACCTCCACCTGTTTTCTTCTCTCATCGATCATTTCTGGCCTATAGGCTAAATGAGTATTGATCACCAATAGCGGCCGGCCTTCGATTGACAATTCTGCCACTATGACTTGCCGGGGGGGATCTCCCGGGAATTGCGGTAGCGCCGCGCTGTTCAACTGAGCCCACGGCTGTGAGCACAAAATTGCGAGGCCGCCTTTTTCTACGTGGTGCACGAGGCCGCACATTTCGGCAACGAGCTCGGCCTGGCTGCGTCCCGACTTCGGATCGCGAAAAACTTCCTGTAAGCAAACAATGTCGGGTTTCAATTTTTTCAACCCTGCGGCGAGAGAGCGATAACGCGGCTCCAGAGGCTCACTAATGTTCCATAGATTCAGGGTCAATACGCCAAAGCTCATGTCCAAGCCGTCAATGCAGTGTGTCGATCACCCTGAACCCACCTTATAGCCTACAAAGGATAATTCGAGTCATCGCGAAAGTCAGTCCTTGACGATGCCACTAACCTCGCTTTCATTGCTTGATAACAGACAACGCATGGGGCACGCGCAATGCAGCGCATCACTGTCGCGACCGATGGCTCGCCTGGGGCAACTCGTGCGATCGATACAGCCGCAACGCTCGCGACGGTTATCGGCGCCGATCTAACGATCCTGACGATTGGCGGAAGCATTACCGGAGCGGAGCTCAGGAACCTGGCGGACGTCGATGGCGATCTCAGCGAGACGCTCGAGACGACGGCGAATAAGGTTCTCGCTCAGGCCCGAAAGCGCGCGCTTCGTATCGGCGTTCGAACCGTCAAACTTCAAACCGGATGGGGCGATCCGGCGGAAACGATAATCGATATGGTGCGTCGCGGAAAGGCTGACTTGCTCGTCGTTGGCCGCCGGGGACGCGGCCGTCTGTCCGGCCTGCTCCTCGGCAGCGTCTCACAAAAGCTGGCGAGTTTGGCACCCTGCGCCGTCATGGTCGTTCCGTAGCCGTATCGAAAATACTTGTGCGGATCTGATGTCCGCCTAGTATTCGCGGAGCGAACATGCGGCCGTTTCAACAGATCTCCTTGATTCTCGACCAGAAGCGTCTGCTGGCGCGTTTCTGGCAAGCTGCCTCGCAGTTTTGGCGAACCGATAAGGCATTGGGGCTGGCGGGTTTCCTCATCCTTGTCGCACTGCTCCAATTGTTGCTGCAAGTGTCGCTCAATCTTTGGAATCGACACTTTTTTGATGCGCTCGAACGCAAGGATGCAGATACAGTTTGGGCGCAAGCACGATTGTTCGTCCCACTCGCCGCCGCCAGTATTTTCCTCGCCGCTACTTCGGTGTGGGGCCGCATGACCGCCCAGCGGACCTGGCGGCAAACACTGACACATCACGTTCTCGACCGATGGCTCGACAAAGAGCGCTTCCGCCATCTCAATCATCATCTGACCAAAGGTACCGAAAATCCAGAATATCGGATCGCGGTTGACGTGCGCATCGCGACCGACGCGCCGATAGATTTAGCGCTTGCGTTTTTTTCCTCAATCGTGACCTCAATTACATTTTTTGGGGTGCTGTGGGAAATCGGTGGCAGCATCGAGACTCGCGTTCTCGGGTTTACCTTGACGATTCCCGGCTACCTGGTCTTTGGCGTCATTGTTTATTCCGGGATGGTGTCCGGTCTCATGATCTTTTTTGGCCACCACCTTACCAGCGTCATCGAGCGCTCCAATCAGGCTGAGGCTGAATTTCGCGCGTCGGTGGATGCGTTTCGTCAAGAAGCCGAACAAGATAATCCAGGACCAATCGATGGAAGCAAGCGGCAGGCCTTGCAGCTTAAACTGCAAGCCGTCCTCCTTTGGTGGCGCGAATTCTGCTGGCAGCTCGTTCGAACTACGCTGGTGTCGCACGGAAACTTCCTTTTCGCACCGGTGGTCGCCTGGATACTGTGCGCACCAAAGTATCTCAGTGGCGCCATGTCGCTGGGTGAGCTTACGCAAGCTGCGGCGGCATTTGTTGTCGTGCAAGGCGCGTTCAACTGGCTCGTCGATAACTATCAACGTCTGGCCGATTGGCGCTCCTCTGCCCACCGCGTTGCAACTCTGTTGCTCGCGCTTGACGAGCTCGATGCGAACGAAAAAGCGGCGCGCGTGGTGGCGGCAAACTCCTGATTTCAAACCGGTGCAACGGTGACCTGCGCGCTTAGCCTGTAGGCGTCGGCAGGCAGGCAAAGTTCGGTACCCGGATGGATAAGCGCCGCGGAGCCGGCCGCCACGCCGAGCCGGAACGCTTCGATCATGTCATCGCCTTGGGCCAGACCATACACGATCGCACCCAGAAAGCTGTCGCCGGCCCCGACGGCGCTGCTCGGTTTGATTGGCAGGGGCGGCGATCGCAAAGCCTGTTCGCGCGTGATAAGCATCGCGCCGAGATGTCCGAGCGACAACGCGACCGTTGTGACCTTTCCAACACCGATATATTTGCGCGCTGCGGCGATCCAGTCGCCTTCGCTGGCCAGCGGCCCACCGATGAGATCACACATTTCTCGCAAGTTCGGCTTTATCAGATCAACGCCGTGTTCGATAGCCGCTGCGAGCGGCGCTCCGGATGTGTCGAGGAAAAACCTAGCCCCGAGTTTGCGTGCCGTCGCGGCAGCTTGAGCAAAAAAATCATCTGGCACACCTGGCGGCAAGCTTCCGCTCGCCACAATGAATTTCGGCGCCGGTTTCAGGCTGGCCAGTACCATGAGGCATTCGCGCCATTCCGATTCACGTAACGGCTCCCCAGGTAAAACGAAGCGAAATTGGGAGTTTGTGCTTAGCTCCGAAACAGAAAAGTCTTCGCGGGTTTCGCCCGCAACTTCAATCAAGCGGCTCGGAATTTCCTCGCTTTCGAGCAGACTGCGCAGAAGCTGTCCGGTGAAGCCTCCCACAGGAAGAATAGCCTCGACATCGCCACCGAATCTCTTGACGACCCGGGCCACATTGACCCCTCCCCCGCCGGGGTCGCGGCGTTGTGGCGTACAACGCAGCTTCAGCATCGGAACGACATGATCAACCGAGGTCGAGAGATCGATTGCCGGATTGGGTGTTAAAGTGACTATCTGAGCCATCCACAAGCCCCTAGGCGATCCAGGAGCGTTGCTTGGCAAGCGATTGCAGGCCAATGAACGCCGGGTCCTCATGCAAGATCAGATATACCGGGATCGCCGCGACATAGCGGCTCATCCGGCCCTTCGCCTCGAAGCGCGCACGAAACTGCGACCGTGGAAGATATTCGCGCAGATGAGTGGTGATGCCCCCGGTGATAAAGACACCGCCCTGTGCGCCGATGCCGAGGGCAAGATTGCCCGCGACCTCGCCCAACATCGCGCAAAACGTTTCGATAGCGTTTCGGCTCGCCGCGCAATGTCCTGCCAGTCCCGCCTTCGTGATTTCGGCGGCGGATCGTTCAGGCACGCGCAGAGAATCGAGCGCCGCAATCGTATGGTAAAGATTCTCCAGGCCATGCCCGGATAAAATGCGCTCTACCGACACGTGTCCGAAACGGTGCCGTAGCATTTCGATGATTGCGTCCTCGCGTTTCGAACCACTCGGCATCGTGCTATGGCCGGCTTCGGTGTGCAAAGCGAAGCCACCCTGTTCCCGCGGCACATAGACGGCCGCGCCCAGACCGGTGCCCGGGCCAAGCACTAACATCGGTGCGTTTGATTTCACTTCGAGCCCGCCAAGCTTGCGAACATCATTCGACGTGAAATGCGGCAGCGACCAGGCAAGCGCTTCAAAGTCATTAACGACGTAGACTTCAGTGAATCCAAACCGTGTGCGCAGTTCTTGCGCGTCGACGACCCACAGATTGTTGGTGAGCACGCAGCGGCCGTCCTCGACGACACCGGCTACGCCAAAGATCGCATTACAGATCGCGCTGCGACCCGGTTGATGGATCATGAAAGCGGCGAGCGCGTCCGTGAAGCGTTCATA
>Ga0335084_10000480_pt1 | contig 34025 bp, 28 predicted proteins | sample Lox_Sample_44_FD_206721 | JGI IMG/M metagenome (GOLD analysis project Ga0335084, IMG submission 206721) | Soil microbial communities from Loxahatchee National Wildlife Refuge, Florida, United States - Lox_Sample_4.4 | ecosystem: Environmental > Terrestrial > Soil > Wetlands | place: USA...
TCTTCCGCCGTCTCGACATCCACAGGGCGGTTGAAAGCGATGACCCCGCCGAAGGCCGACACCGGATCCGTGGCCCGGGCCTTCGTGTAGGCTTCGAGGATTGTTTCTCCGGTGGCCACCCCGCACGGGTTGTTGTGCTTGATGATCACGGCCGCCGTCTCGTTAAATTCCTTCACGAGCTCCAGGCCGGCGTTGGCGTCCAGAAAATTATTGAAGGACATCGCCTTGCCGTGCAGTTGTTTGGCCGTCGACACCGAAGGCTCGGAGAGCTGGAACTCGCGATAGAAAGCGGCCTGCTGGTGCGGATTCTCCCCGTAACGGAGATCCTCGACCTTCTCAAACTGCAGCGTGAAGATGCCGGGAAATCGTACGCGATCCGGTTCTTTCCCTTGGTTCTCAAGATAGGAGGAGATCACGCTGTCATAACGGGCGGTGTGGTTGAAGACTTTTTTCGCAAGTCCCAGACGCGTTTCCCGGGAAATCGTCCCGTTGTGGCTTCGAAGCTCTTCCAACACTTTCGGATAATCACGGGGGTCGACGATGACCGTCACGTGCTCGAAGTTTTTGGCCGAGGATCGCAGCATGGCCGGTCCGCCGATGTCGATGTTCTCGATCGCCTCTTCGAAACGGACGTTCGGCTTGGCCACGGTCGCTTCGAACGGATAGAGATTCACCGCGACGAGATCGATCGGCTCCAGGCCCTGCTGCTTCATTTGGGCCACATGCGTCGGATCGTCCCGTTTCGCCAAGAGTCCGCCGTGAATCTTGGGATGAAGCGTCTTGACGCGGCCGTCCAGCATCTCCGGAAAGCCGGTGAATTCAGCCACATCCTTGACCGGAATGCCCGCCTCTTTTAATGTCTTGGCCGTTCCCCCGGTGGAGAGGATCTCGACCCCCAGCGCGGCCAGCCCCTTGGCCAACTCGACCACGCCTTCTTTATTCGACACGCTGATTAATGCCCGTTGAATCTTCATTTTTTTCCTCGATGATATTGATCTACCCCGCGCTGAACCAATACCGCAAACCGATTGCGAAGATGCCCAGGGCGACCGCCAGGGCCGTTCCGTCTTCGCTGTTTTCATAAAACCATTTCCGTTCCCACCGACCGGTTCCCCGTCCCGGATAGGGGTGAAGGCTTGGCAGATAATCCGGAACGGCCCGATCATAATCGTCCCAGGCCTGACCGAAATGCTCGCGCAACCTTTTCCCTTCGCGTTTCTTTTTGAACGGAGCATAGTAAACAAAAAAAATCGCCAGACCCATGACGAGAAGATAAAGGTTCCGGGCCATGAGGCAGAATCCGATCAGGATCAAAAGCGTCCCAAGATAGAGCGGATTCTTCACATAAGCGTAGGGCCCGGTAGTCGTGACCTCTTTGGTTTTTTTTAAATGGCCCGCGGCCCAGACCCGTAACGCTTCTCCAGCGAGAACGATCAGGAGACCCGGAATAAACCCGCCGAGGGTCGGACGGGCGAAGATGATCAGAAGGATCAGGGCGAGATAGACCGGGACTGTTTTTATCGTTACGCGCTTGTATCGCTCGGCCAAGGGTGTCGCCACGTTCTCTCCGTATACTAGGGGCTCGCGACGTCCCCTCCACCCGCGAAGAGGGGGGAGCCCCCCCTCGCCCGCTTGGCTCGCTGGATTCGGACAAGGGAAACCTGAACCTCACTTGAATCCGCATAGCGAGCGCGATTTCCGCCTGTGAAGGCGGATCGGCGAGCGAATAAAAAAATATAGACTTTTTCCCCACGGATCGAAGAACCCTCGGCTGGGTAGCCGGGGTTCTTCAAAAGTGTCGGTAGAATACCAGATACCCGGCGGAAATTCAAGGAGGAATTGATTCCCCCGTCCATTTATGCGGCTCTCGGACGCCGCTCGGGATCAAGGGCATCACGCAGGGCGTCGCCCAGGACGTTGAAGGCGACCATCGTCAGAAACAAAACAAGGCTCGGGAACAAAATCAGATGGGGATAGTACTTCATCGCGCTCCAGCCCTCGTTCGCCATGCTGCCCCAGCTGGCAAACGGGGGCGCGATTCCGAGGCCGATAAAACTCAAGGTGGATTCGGCCAGGATCGCGGCCGGTATGCGGAATGTCAGGGTCACGATCAGCACGCCCAGCGTATTGGGAAGAATATGGACGAGCAGGATCCGGTGATGCGGCGCGCCGACGGCGCGGGCGGCCTCCACATAGCTGAACTCCCGCAGCCTCAAGACCTCTCCTCGAATGATCCGCGCCACCGTCACCCAGCTCACGAGGCTTAAGGCCAGAAATATCCCCAGTACCCCCCGTCCGATCGTCACCGTGATCAGAATAATCAACAGGAGGTCCGGCAGCGCATAGACCAGATCCACGAACCGCATGAGGAGGTTGTCCGTTCTTCCTCCCACGTATCCGGACGCGGCGCCGTAAACCGTGCCGAACATCACAGCAAACAGCGCCGTAAAGACCCCGACCGCCATGGACATCCGCGCGCCGAAAAGCAATCGGGAAAAAAGGTCCCGTCCGAGACGGTCCGTACCCATCCAGTGTTGCGGACTCGGGCCCTGAAGGATGGAATGGGTATCCTGCTGATCGTATGGATAGGGCGCCAGCCATGGAGCGGCCAGCGCCGCCACCCCGATCAACAGGATAAATCCCCCGCTGATGAGGATTCTGGAATGGGATCGAATGAATCGCTGAACCGTCATGAGATTCCGCACGCGGGACCCGGAATTCCGCCGGCCCGTCTCCGCCACCCTCTAATGATCCCTAATCCGCATCCTCGGATCCAACCATATATAAACCAGGTCCACCACGATGTTCGCCGCCACAATCAGCACGGCGTAGATCAGCGTCACCCCCATGATCAGCGGGTAATCACGATTGGTTACGGCCGTGATAAAATATCGACCCATTCCCGGAACCGAAAAGATAAATTCAACCACAAAGGACCCGGTGACCAGCGTCGCCGTCAACGGACCGAGGAAGGATACCACCGGAGTGATCGAATTTTTCAGGGCATGCTTGAAGAGTACCCGCCGCTCGCCGAAACCCTTGGCCCGGACGGTCCGTATGAAATCCTTATTTAGAACTTCCAGCATGCTCGACCGGGTCAACCTCGCGATATAGGCCGCGGGCAACAGGGCCAGGGTGACGGCGGGAAGGACACTGTAACGCCATCCCTCCCAAAGCGCCGCCGGAAACAGGTGAAGACGGTAACTGAAAATCAAGATGAGGAACGTGCCGATGACAAAACTCGGCACCGAAATCCCGGCCGTGGCCAGAAACATGGCGGCGTGGTCCATCCAGGAAAGCGGCCGTGCGGCCGCAAGGATCCCGGCGCCGACACCCAGGAGGATCGAAATCAAAACGGCCCAAAGGCCGAGTTGCATCGAAACCGGAAAGGTCTCCCGGATCATGTCGTTCACATTCCGTCCGAGATATTTATACGAGGGCCCGAAGTCCCCCCGCAGGAGGTCTCCAAGATAAAAAACATACTGGGTTAAAACGGGCCGATCCAAATGGTATTTGGAATCGACATTCGCCCGGATTTCGGGCGGCAGTGATTTTTCCTGGTCAAAGGGTCCTCCGGGGATCACATGCATCAGAACGAAGGTCGCCGTGGCCACCAGCCATAGCACGGGGATTCCCCAGGCCAATCTCTTCAGAGTATATCCTATCAAGGTTTCTCCAGGCGGACGTCCTTCAACTCGAGCAGCTCGAGGGGATTGATTCGAAGTCCGCGGACGTAAGGTTTGATCACCCAGTTCTGGGTCGCCACGAAGAGCGGCATGATCGCCGCATCCGTTTCAAGAAGTATTCGCTGGGCTTCATCGTAGGCCTTCTGCCTGTGGACAGGGTCGGAATCGGCCGAGGCGGATCGGATCAGCTCATCGTACCGATCGTTTCTCCACCGGGTCCGATTGTTCCCGCTGGTCGAGGTGAACAAATTCATGAAATTATCCGGATCGGGATAATCGGCTCCCCACCCCAGGCGGAACAAGGGCGGCGGGTCCGTCTGAAGCTGCTTGAGATAGACCTTCCATTCCTGGTTGTCCAGCCGGACTTCCACGCCCAGGTTCCGTTTCCATTGCGCCTGGAGATTCTCGGCGATCAGGCTGTTTTCCGGGCTGGTATTGAAAACCGCCGTGACGGTCGGGAAACCCCGCCCGTCCGGAAAACCCGCCCCGGCCAGCAGCCTTCGCGCGGCTTCGGGATCGAAGGGCAGACCGATCGCGGGGTTATGGTAGGGCATTCCCGGAGGAACCCAGAAGGTCGCCGGGATCTCGCCCCGTTTCAGGATGGCGGGAAATTCCGTACGGTCGATCGCCATTGAAAAGGCGCGACGGATTCGGGGATCCGTGAATGGCGCCTTCTGCACATTAAAGCCGTAATAATATCCGCGGAGGATAGGGGCCGTTACATATTCGGACCTCCCGCGGTAGGTGGCCATCGCCTCGGGCGGAACCGTGGCCATTTCCAGATCACCGGTCTCGTAAAGGGTCAACGCGGTCGTGGTTTCATTGACGACGAACAGGGTCACCTTCCTCAGTGCGGGTTCGGGTCCGTAGTAATAGGGGTTTGGAGACAAGGTGAGCTTATATTCGTGCCGCCATTCGCCCAGCATGAAAGGGCCGTCGGTCACGATCCGGCCCGGCTCGGTCCATCTCTCACCGAATTTCTCGACGATATCGCGGCGCATGGGGAAGGTGACCATGAACGTGGTGATGCTCGGGAAAAAAACGATCGGTTTTCTCAGACGGACCTCAAGCGTCCGCTTGTCCAGCGCGCGGACCCCGACCGAGTCCGGTCGATCCGCCTTTCCGGTGTTATAATCCTCGGCGCCCTCGATGTCGTACAGAAAGTAGGCGTACTCCGCAGCGGTTTTCGGATTCAAGAGGCGCTTCCAGGAATACTCGAAATCTCCGGCCGTGACCGGTTCTCCGTCGCTCCAGCGGGCGTCTTCACGAAGGTGAAAAAGATAGGTGCGGCCATCGGGTGAGACGTCCCAGGAACGGGCCACGGCCGGGCGCGGACGGAGATGTTCGTCATATTCCGTGAGACCTTCCATCAGGTTGATCAAAACGTCGAACGAAACGCTGTCGGTGGCCAGATTCCAATCGAGCGTGGGCGGTTCGTTCGAAAGCGTCATCCGAAAGGTCGATCCATCCAAGGCCCGGGGGGCGCGCGCCCCGGCGCGGACAAACACGACAGCCAACACCAGTCCAACGATCACGGTCCCTGTGATGATTCTTCGCTCCATCGGCAACCGATTATTTGGAAGGATTGAAATCCTCCGCCTGATTATATATGATGCCGTTTCAAAATACTATTTATTAGGGGCTCAAGTCGCGGCCAATCGTGTCTGGGGCCCGTGCGGCGCTGTCTATCCTCCGTCGCCCCCGGACCCCGCGCTCAGACCGGCGAAGCCGGAGAAAGCCTCCCCTCCCCGCTCGCCTGGACTGCCGGGAAGGTCCAAGGACAGGGCGGGGAGGAATTGACCCAAGAGGAAAATGATGAAACCCGGAGTCTTTCTCACACGCGTTTTGCCGCCGCCCGTGATGCAGCGGCTGAAAACCCAGTTCGATCTGAAATATAACCTCCATGACCGTCCGCTGACCAAACCGGAACTGATAAGAGGGATGCAGGGAAGACCGGCGTTGATTTCAATGCTATCGGACCCGATCGACGCCGAGGTGATCGCGAGCCATTCCGGATTGAGGGTCATCGCTAATTATGCCGTAGGTTACAACAACATCGACATGAAAGCGGCCGCGGCCCGGCGAATCACCGTCACGAACACGCCGGGCGTGCTCACGGAGGCCACCGCCGATCTGACCTGGTCTTTGATCTTGAGTCTCGCAAGGCGCGTCGTGGAAGGCGACCGTCTCGTCCGCACCGGCCGATGGACGGGATGGAATCCCACTCAGCTTCTGGGAACGCAGGTCTCCGGAAAGATCTTGGGGCTTATCGGAATGGGACGGATCGGCCGGGCCGTCGCCGAGAGAGCCGCCGGCTTCGGCATGCGCCTGCTCTATCACAACCGCCGGCGCTTACCCAAGCCCATCGAGAAAAATCTTCACGTTACCTACCGGTCGCTCCCGCGACTGCTCGCAGCCGCCGATTTCGTCAGCTTGCACGTCCCGCTCACGTCCGGAACCCGTCACCTGATCAATCGCCGGGCATTCGACCGCATGAAGAAAACGGCCCTTCTCATTAACACGGCCAGGGGTCCCGTGGTGGACGAAAAGGCCCTTGTAACGGCATTAAAGAACGGGAAAATAGCCGGGGCCGGACTGGATGTTTTCGAAGAAGAACCCGCGGTTCAAAGAGCCCTTCTGTCTCTGCAGAATGTCGTATTGCTGCCCCATCTCGGCAGCGCCACGGTCGAGACCCGAGTTCGAATGGGTTGGGTGGTGATCGAAAATATTCATGCGGTTTTGAAAGGAAAACCGGCGCCCAACGCGGTCCGCTAGCGAGCAGGAAACGGACCTTTTTTATGTGTCCGCCAGTTTCAGATCGACAGAAATCTCACGGATCATGTCATGATCGATCCGATCTTTTTTCCGAAGGTAGCCTTCCAACAGGGCATTGTCGCATACGGTGTTGATGAGTCGGGGAATCCCCTTGGCATACTGATGAACCGCCGAGTACGCCGTTTTGGTAAAGATTTCCTTTTTGCAGCCGGCGATTTGGAGGCGGTACCTCACATAATCCTCGGATGACTCTTCGGTGAAGGCCTGAAGGTGATAACGGATCGCCACCCGCTGTCTCAACGGTTCATCCAGGGCGAGATGTTGATCCACTTCCGGGAGGCCGAAAAGGATGAAGGTGATCAATTTGTGGCCGTCCAATTCGATATTCAGTATGCCGCGAAACTCTTCCATGACCTCCCGAGTTTGAAGCATCTGGGCTTCGTCGATCAGGACAACGGCCTTTTTCTTTTTATCATGAATCTCGGCCAGGCGGTTATATAACTGCCCGAGGAGATCGGTCTTCGCCTCGGCCGGCTTCTGAACGCCCAACTGAACCGAAATTTTACGGAGAAGCCATTCGGAGGTTACCGAGCTGTGGATGACAATCAAGAGGGCCGATTCGTAATTGTTTTCATCCAGTTCATCCAGAAGCCTACGGGCCAGCGTGGTCTTCCCGGCGCCGACATCCCCGACCAGCAAGGCCAGGCCTTTCCGCTGCTCGGCCGCGTATTTGAGTCGGATCAACGCTTCGGCATGCGGCTTGCTGTTGTAATAGAACCGATTGTCTACCGAATTCGAGAAGGGTTCTTCCTTCAGGTTATAATGTTCAAGGTAGCTCACGGACCGTGGTTTCCTTTAAAATAATTCCCCAGTGAACATAGCCACCGAGAGTGGGGGGCCCGGTCAGCCTCAACCGGCGGGGAGGGTGACACGAGCCCCTATAAATAGGATATCCGATCTTTCTTCCTGGCATCCTCTTTTGAACTGTCCTGGTCAACCGCCTTGCCGCGTTGGGTCTTGGCGGCTGGGGTGGACTCGCCGAAGATCCGATCCATCATCACATCCAGATCTTCATCTTCCTCCGCGCGGGTCACCGATGCCGCCGGTGTCTTTCGGCGGTTTTTTCCGAGCTGGCCTTCGAGATTTTCAATCCGCTTAATCACGTCTTTAAAGTTTCGGTCGGCCCCTGCGATCTTGCCGAACATGTTCAGGGCCTCTTCCGGCCGCCCTTCCTTTTCATATAGAGAGGCCAGGTCATAACGAAGCCAATGGCCTTGAGTTTCTTCGCACCGGGGGTCAGAAAGGGCACGTTCCAAAAGCTTGATCGCTTCCAGACGGTCTCCGCCTTCCTGATGGCATGCCGCCAGCATGTTGCATGAATCAATAAAGCGGTCCGGCCCATCCATGGCCTGCTTAAATTCGATCATCGCTTCATTTATAAGCCCCATTTCCTTGTAAGCGATTCCAAGGTTATAATGGGTTTCGTAATCGATATCATCCACCTGCACCGCGTCTTTTTGAAACTCTTCAAAGATGCTGTCCAGCTGTTCGCTAACCGTCTTCTCATCGTGAAGTTCGGACTTGGAATGGATCTTTGGATCCCCTTTAATTTTTTCATTTAATATCCCGGATAAATCAACAAATTCTTCTTTATTCTCTTTGGGCCCATTGGACCGTCCGCTTTTTTTGTCGGTTTTTCTTTCCGGTTCCTTCTTTTCTTTTAGGACCGATTGATGGGTTACCGATTCCTCCGCTTCTGTGGGGTAATGGCCCGCGGTTTCCGGGGGCTCCCCGACCGCTTTCTTGGTATCAGTGCCCATGAACGGAGCAAAGGATTTTTCAAGTTCATCATCTAAGCGACGTTCATCGGCCGATTTCGCATTGTCCTGTTTTTGAACCTGGGCCTCTTGAATCGGCCGGGTGGTCTTGGTCTCAGGTTTCGGCGGTGATTCGGCCACTGGCTGTGTCCCCTCAAACGTCTTAGCCTTTTGAGACTTCATCTCCAACTCGATGGTCTCTTCCGCCGCGATGGCTTCGAGCTTCTCCTTGGCGGGGGGAAGATCAGGCTGAAGGGCCAGAATGGACTCATACATTTTTTTTGCTTCATCCCGAAGACCCTGCTGCTGGTAGAAATCCGCTTCGGCCATCTGTTCGGCGACTTTTTCCTGCTCATGACCTGTGGCGGCCGAGACTTCGGAAGAAATCCGTTCCTTGGACCCAACTTCCGGTGCCGGGGTGTCTAATTCCGTACTGGGCCCAGCGGCCTCGACCTCTGCCGGCTTATCGGCCAATATCGCCTTCATACGTCCGCTGTCCATAATCGGAGAGAGGTCCGTTGCTTCACGAATTTTCGGATTCTCCGGATCAATGGTCTTCGCCTCTTCCAGGATGGCTGTCCCCCGCTCTGAATCCCCCGCTTTTTTATAGATCTCCATTAAATGGAAGCATTCTTCAATCGCCTTCTCGTTCTGTCCTTCATTCTTATAGATTTCCTTGAGCTGCTGGTGGGCCGCCTCATTTTCCGGGTCCACCGCGAGAATTTGCTGGAGCTGTTCAATCGCCTTCGTCGACAAACCGTACTTCAAATAAACCTCAGCCTCCGTGAAAAGGCTTTGAAGAGCGGCCTGATCAACAATGGGCACCGGTTCCGCTGAAGGAACATCGCTCTCGGAGGGCAAAAGCACCTGAGCGAGGTCCGCCGGTTCTTCCGGGAGCGGTGCCACAGAAGTCTCGGGTTGGTTGAATGATTCGGAAGGAACGGTCTGGGGTTGAGAATCCTCCGTGGTCTCAAAGGATTGACGTAAGCGTCGGACATCGTGGTGCTGGGGGTCAAGCCCTTTGATCTTGGCGTACAATTCTTTGGCGCGGGCCGTCTCCCCTGAAGCCAGTGCGCCATCAATGACGTGAGCATATGTTGAAACGGCGAGTTGTGCACTCCCTCCGCGATCATAGGCCTCCGCAAGCAAAATATGGGCATCCCCTCGGTCCGGATCGGCTTCAATGTATTCCTTCATCAATTTTCCGGCCTGACCGTATTCGCTGCGGTCCATGTATTGGTGAACGGCCTTCTTAAACCAGGTGAAGGCCTCATCCTTGTTGCCTGTTTTCATGACGACCGTCCCAAGTTTATGAAACCCGATGGGGTCGTCAGGATTCTGCTCAATATATTGATCCATGAGCTTCCGAGCCTCATCAAGCTGCATGCCCTCTAAACCGCCGATCTTTGTAAGCAGTTGCTCTTTAGATTCCGAACTCGATTGTGAAGGAGTCTCTTTAGTTGCTGCGCCCCCCCCCATCTGTTTTCGTGCCGCTTCGTTCTTGGGATCCAACTTTAATATGCGATGACAAAGATCGTCCGCTTCTCTCAACTGCTTGTTATTGCGGTACGACTCGGCAACTTTCAGGTACTCGTCGATGGCATCCTGTTGCATTCCTTCCTTCAGACAGAGGTCCGCTAACTTCAAGCGAATTCCCGTATTGCTCGGGTCCAAGTTGGCTATTTTTCTATATATTTCAAGACACTCCTTGACGTCCCCTTCCTGAATAAAATGTTTGGCGGCCAACAAATAATCTTCTACGGCGTTTCCGACAAGGCCTCGCTCCGCATTGAGATCTCCCAACTTGACAATAATATCCAGGCGTTGAGGAACGAGTTTGATCAGTTTTTTGTAGATTGCAATGGTTTTTAGCGCAAAACCGGCGGAACGGAATACTTCCGCCCCTCTGAGGTAGGCTTCAACCGCTTTGGAAACGTCGTTTTTTTTAAGTAACAGATCCCCAATCGTGTTGAAAATATTGCCATCATTAGGCGACTCGGAGATGAGTTTCTGCCATTCATCGATGGCTTTATCAATCTGGCCCTTCGCCATGTAGCGTTGGGCATTCTGCACGATCGTCGCTTTATCGGCCAATGGACACCCCTAAAGTCACTTTATTTAAAAAATACCAGAAGTTAGTGGGGATGTCAAACGACGCAGAGGCCTATCCGACTAATGAAAATGGGGCTTTTTAAAGGATGGGTAATTTATTTTTATACGAGGGTGGATTTGTAAGGGTCCAGAAGACTTGGATCTCCTGGGTCGTCATAATCATCAATTAAATTAAATCTTCGGTACTTATGAAAAAGGGGAAACCCGTTAAACGGAAAGACGGACGACGTTGGCGGCCTGGGGTCCTTTCGCGCCGTCCACAACGTCAAACTCAACCGGCTCCCCTTCCTTCAAAGTTTTAAATCCGTCGCCCTGCAAGGCGGAATAATGTACAAAAACATCTTTGCCGTCTTCCAATTTGATGAACCCAAATCCTTTGCGATCGTTAAACCATTTCACTGTGCCCTTGCTTCTCACAACACCCCCCTTTCTTTACACAGTCCCCCGAAATTTTACACGCGTGACCGCAAAACAAAAAACCGCGGGCCATGTTTCCCCGCGGTCTTGATGAAGCTTCGCGTCATTTTCCTTCCACAAAAGAGACCAGTGTTCACTTTATGGACACTCAATAATCGGGTCATAAGTAACACAGTCATTCAGGCTTGTCAAGAATTTTTTTAAAGAAGTCAGGCCCCCTCCCTATTTTGTCGATTTTATATCACCTTTACAATTCCATAGAATTCCATTATAAAAGACCTATGTGGAAAATCATCGATCGATACATTTTTATCGAGCTCCTGGTACCTTTCGTGCTGACTCTGTCCGCCTTAATGATGATCCTCCTGATCGAACAAACGGTGCAATTGACCGAACTGTTGATCAACAAGGGGGTCTCATTCTTAACCGTCGGCCGAATTTTTATTTTTCTCTTGCCGACCTTTCTGATTATCGCCATTCCGATGGGGGTCCTGATTGCAACGATTATTAGTTTTTCGCGATTGATGGCCGATCATGAGATAACAGGTTTGATGGCCAGCGGTATCAGCCTGTCGCGATTAGCGGTTCCGGTTCTCGTTTTCGCGGTCCTGTCGTTCGGAATGACGTTCAGTCTATCGGCCTGGGGTCAGCCCTGGGTCGGTCTCAACATGAAGAAAGCGGCCATGGACCTGCTCAAACAGGAGTTTTCCTTGGGGCTGGAGCCCGGCATATTCAATGAGCCTTTGGAAAATATGATGATCTATGTCGACGAAATGCCCACCCCCACTCAGCTTAACGGCATCCTAATTTACGATCTCAGGGACCCCAACCAGCCGGTGTTGATTTTGGCGCAGGAGGGAATGATATTAGGCGACCCGACATCGGATCTGGTCGGCCTTCGCTTACTGAACGGCAGCCAGCACCGAGAAAGCGGAGATCCGCCCCGCTATCAATGGATAACGTTTAGGAAGTATGAGTTCAAACTAGATTTGGCCGCGGCCGTCAACCATGCGTCCGGGGATACCGACCCCGCGCTCAGGATCCAGCAGATCAAAATGAGAATGGCCGCTTCTCAGCCGTTGGCACGCAACGAGCGGAGGACCCTTGAGGAATATTATAAAACTTATTCCTTCCCGTTCTCCTGCCTCATTTTTGGAATTGTCGGAATTCCCCTTGGATTGGTCATTAAACAAGGCGGTCGTCTCGGCGGTTTTGCGCTCGGTATCGCGATGGCCCTGCTCTATTACCTGTTCATGATCATCTCGGATTTTCTGGTCACATCATTCCTGCTGGCTCCCTTGTTTGCGGCCTGGTTGCCGAACCTGCTGATGACTGTACTTGCGGCCTTTTTTATCATGGGATCCAACCGCGGGTTTTGGATTCAATCGCTTCGTCCTGGCGGGCGATGAGGAGATGAATTTGCCGATACTGCTCAAATACATTTTTCGCGAGTATATAAAGATTCTCCTCCTCTGTCTCGCGACGCTTGTCCTGGTCTATATCACCATCGATTTTTTCAGCAAGATCGGGCGCCTTATCCAGGAAAACGCTTCATTCCGGTTGATATTTCTTTATTTCGGTCTTAAAATCCCGAAGACCGTTTTTGATATTGCGCCGATCGCCATGCTGGTCTCCACGCTGATCCTCCTGGGACTTCAGTCCAGGAACAATGAGATCGTGGCGCTGAAAAGCAATGGCGTCAGTCTGAATTACGCAACCTCTCCGATACTGATCCTCGCATTTGCCGCAAGTCTCCTTCTGGGTCTTGGCAACCTTTCATTCATTCCCCTCACCAAGCAAAAGACCGACTTCGTTCAGTTTGTTAAAATCAAAAAGTACCAGGAACAGGCTTACTACGGCCAAAGCCATCTCTGGATACGGGACGGACGCCACACATTCCTCAACATCGGCCTGGTCGATCCGATCAACCGGGTGCTGCATGATGTTACGCTTTACAAGCTTCGGGACGACTCCACATTGCAGGAACGCATCCAAGCCAAGCGGGTCCAATACGAAAACGGGGCATGGATCATGTATCAAGGCCGGGTCATGGATTTTTCCGAAGACGGAAAAGTCACCGAAGACCTTTTCGACAAACAGACGGCCACTTTTCAAAGAAAACCACAGGAGTTCAAAGGACTGGACATCGACACGGATAAAATGAAATTCGGCGAGCTCAAAAAATATATCAACCGCCTGGACAAGGATGGTTACGACGTCAGGCGATACCGTGTCGATCTTTATAACAAGCTTTCGCTTCCCTTTGTCAGCTTCGTGATGAGCTTGATTGCCATCCCCTTCGGACTGGTGGAGACCAGGTCACGCGGGGTCGCGCGGGGCATCGGCATCAGTTTATTGATTGCCAGCGGCTACTGGATCGTTCATTCCATCGCACTTTCCTTTGGCCATGCTGGATTGATCCCGCCCCTTCTGGCCAGCAGCCTGGCCAATCTGCTCTTTCTGTCCATCGGAGTCTACCTTTACCTCGGAATCCGGCAATAAAGAGGCACCGGCATCTGCCAAGGCTTGGTTCCGCCCGAGCAGTCGGATGACGGATCCCGAAAATTTCAGGCCGATGAGGCCGGGCTTCCCTCGCCGGGTCCCGACGGGGTCAAATGGCCGTGGTCTCCTTCATCGAGATAGATGATCGCCTGGCGAATCACCTCCTCCACTCCCGCCAGCACGAGCATGTCTTCCGGTTCCAGGACAAAGGCGCCGCCGGGATTGGCCCGGGTCTCCTCCCCCCGAATGACGGCGACAATGATCGCGCCGGTTCGAAACGGAAGCTCCAACTGGGCCAAACTTTTTCCGACGGCAAGCGAATCGGGCATAAGACGATGCCGGAACACCTCCACCTCGGGCGGTAGAATTTCTCTCGTGAGGATCGGCTGAATCGCGGCGCGGCTCAGGCTCGAATATCCCTCCCGCCGGATTTCCTCCAGTTTCCGGGTAATCCGTCCGGGGGGAACCCGGTACCGTTTGAGGACGATTCCGGCGATCTCCACCGAGCTTTCCAGCTCCTCCGGCACCACGTCGTTCGCACCCAACTGAAAAAGTTCATCCAGGTCACGGACGTACCGCGACCGGGCCACGATCTGAATCGACGGATTCGCCTGCCGGGCGACGCGCAGCGCCCGGCGCAACGCGAAGGGATCCGAAACGGCCAAGATCAACATCTTGGCCGCATCGATTCGCAATTGCCGGAGTACTTCGGGGCGCGTAACGTCCCCGAAGTATATCGGAATATTTTGGGTTCGACCCAAGCGAACCAAATCTCCGTGAATGTCGACCACGACGTGCTTAAGGCCGGCCTCCTTCAAGGTCCTCGCGAGATTTTGTCCGTTGAATCCGTATCCGGCAATGATCACATGGTCCTTTAGCTCCAGATCTTTGGGTTGAAGATCGGTCAGTTGTCGGGTCCCGAACAATCTTCTGAGGGGTTGGAAGGATTCGGCACGGTCGGACAGGGGCGGCCCCAGTTGGATGAGAAAGGGCGTGGCGATCATGCTCAGGATCGAGATGGCGAGAAAATGCTGATAGGGCTGTCCGACCAATACGCCCTGATCCTGACCGAATTGGGCCAAAACGAATGAGAACTCCCCGACCTGAAGAAGCGCAAGGCCGACCAAGGCCGCAACACGGACGGGGTAACCCATGGCCAGGGTCACCCCCCCCGCGATCAGTCCTTTGAGAACCATGACGCCCGCAGCCGCCCCGAGAATCAGAAGCGGCTGGTTCACCAGAAGCCTGAGATCGAGCAACATCCCGATCGAGACAAAAAACAGACCGTTGAAGCTATCCCGAAAAGGGACTACTTCGGCCAGCGCTTGATGGCCGTACTCCGACTCCGAAATGACCAGTCCGGCAATGAACGCCCCGATCGCCAGCGAAAGGCCGATCCGGGAGGTGAGCCAGGCGATTCCCATGCAGATCAGGATCACGGCAATGACAAAGATTTCACGGCTTCGGGTTCGGACCACCCACATAAGCAACTTCGGGGCGACCCATCGGGCCGCCAACAAAAGACCGCCCAGCAGGAGCACCAGCTTGACCACCGTGAACAGGATCAGTGCGGTCGATTCCGGCCTTCCGTTCCCGTTCCCAAGGAACGGCGTCACCAACATCATCGGAACCACGACCAGGTCCTGAAAAATCAGGATTCCCACCGAAAGACGCCCGTGCGGCGCGTCCAGTTCATTTCGATCCATTAAAATCTTCAGGACAATCGCGGTGCTGCTCAACGCCAGCAGGAATCCCCAAAAGATCCCGGTCTTCCACGATACCTGGAGGCTCAGAAAGACCACGGTCGTGATGAGGATCGTGAGCCCCACCTGAAGCGCTCCCCCCGTCAGGATAAAAGCCCGCACGTTCGAGAGTCGCGCGAGCGAGAATTCCAGGCCGATCGTGAACAGGAGCATGACAACGCCGATCTCGGCCAAGACACTGACCTGATCCGCATCGTCGATCAGGTTCAGACCGTAGGGTCCCACGAGGGTGCCGGCGATCAGAAATCCGATGATGGAGGGAAGGTGAATCCGCTGGAATATCAGGACGACGATGATCGAAAAGCCGAAAATAACGACCAGGTCCTGGAGAAATTGGAGGTGGGGCATAACATTTAACTCCGGAAACCAAGGCTCATAGACCCGGCCTGGATCAGCACAAACGGACAAGGTTCGGCGAGACTATTTTTTAACAAAACGCTTTAAATAAAAAAACCTCGCGTTGAAAAAACCCGCCAGCGGGAGAAAGACAACCGAGACGACATTTAATTTTGAGAGATAGAGGGCGATCAGCGCCAGAAACCCGGCCCATGCGGCGAGATACAGGTAAGGCACGGCCCAGCGCCCGGGATGTTCCACCCGCACCGGATCTCCGAGCTTCTTAAGCTGGCGGGTCAGTCTCAGCTCGGCCCGGCGCATGCGGTCCGCAAAATAGGCCGGATGGGTTTTATAAAGATAATGTTGATAGCCGGCCTGCAAAAGTCCGGCAATCAGGCCGACCGACAACAGAATCAGACTGTCGGTCAGAAGTGGCGCCATGGGCCCACTCTTGAAAATGAGATAGATCACCCCGCCGTATCCCAGGATCAGGGAAATCAATCCGATCAGGGCCGAAGAATAGACGAGCGAGTTCTTCAGATACCGCGCGGCCTGCTGTTGCTCCTGTTCAGTTTTCTTGACCGTGATGAATTTCGGCATCGGCGGGATTCTGGGATTCCGGTTGTTCGGTTTTTTGGTCCGCTTTGATCCGGTATTTCTCGGCGGCCCAGTTTCCCAGATCGGTCAGCCGGCAGCGCTCGGAGCAAAACGGGCGGAATGGATTGTTCGTCCACTCCAGTGATTTATGACAGATCGGGCAAGGAAGGTCCATGAAATAATCATACCGCAGTGGAAGGAACGACGCAAGCCCCCCGGACTCACCGATCCCAAAGCGTCTCCGGCTCCCGGTGCGCACGGCCCATCCACCGGGCCAGAACAAATAAGGCGTCGCTCAGGCGGTTGAGGTATTTGAGGATCTCCGGGTCAACCCCTTCCACGCGATCCAAACGAACACAAAGCCGCTCGGCCCGCCGGCAGATCGTCCGGGACAGATGAAGAAAGGCCGTGAGCGGACCCCCGGTTGGCAGGACGAATTCTTTCAGCGGCCTCAAATCCTTCTGACACCTATCCATAAGCTTTTCGAGGTGCAGAACTTCCTCGGAACCGATCCGGGGTAAATTTTTGAACCGCTTCTGATCCTTGGGCAACGTTGCCAGCAGCCCGCCGATATCGAACAGACGATTCTGAATACGGTGGAGTTCGGTCTCAAGCCTCCGGGCTTGGACGAGACGCTTCGCATCCGGCCGGTTAAAAGCCCGCACCACGCCGACCGCGGAGTTCAACTCATCCACCGTCCCATAGGCCTCGATTCGAAGTTGATCCTTTGATATCATTTGCCCGCCGGCCAGTCGGGTTTTGCCCTTATCGCCGGTCCGTGTATAGACCCGTGTGATTCTCATCTTTCCCCCGAATGAAATCGGCCCGTGGCCCGCCTCAGAATCGAACGGTGAATCCGCCCATGAAATTCCGTTCCGGTGAGGGGTTGAATCCGATTCGGCTCCCGAACGGAAAGCCTCCAACTCCTCCGAAATCATCATACTTCCGGTTAAGGATATTGTTAACCCCGAAAAATGCCTCGGCGGATTTAAATCGATAGCTAAGTTTAGCATCAACGACGATGTATTCGGGAAGTTTTTCCTGCTGATTCGCCAGGTCATTGGCCAAATACCGTGATCCGACGAATCGACCCGTCGCGGAAAGAAGCGGCCCCTTATCTTTCCCCCAATCCGCCGAAACACTTCCGGCATGTTTCGGGGTGATGGGAAGGTGACTCCCTTCGAACGGACCCTGCTGTATCCTGGTTCGGGTGATCGTGTAGCTCCCCTTGATGCGAAGGGTCGAAGATGGCCGGACCGACGCCGAGGCCTCGATCCCCTCGTGTCGAACTTCGGGAACATTCTCGTTTTCGCCGAACGCCGCTGCGCCGAGCGCCGGAGGCACAAAGAGGATTTCATTTTTAACATCGGTCCGAAAAATGGAAAGCGTTCCTTCGAAGACCGATCCGGCCTGGAACTTTTCCCCCGCCTCATAGGTGGTCGCCTGCTCCGGATCGAGTGCCGGTGTCAGGCCGAAAATGCCGGTCAGTTCGTCCCGATTGGGAAAGCGGAAATTCCGGGACCATGTTGCGAACAGACTCGTGGAGGGTGTTGTCAGATACATCAGCCCGATCATGGGGCTGAAGACACGAAACGACCGATTCCCGGAAGAGTCGGTCGTTGAATTCGTCGTCAAGTCCGTCGTCGCCTGTGAATACGTAAACCGGGACCAATCCATGCGGCCGGTCATGTTAAGGGTCAGCGCGGATAATATCGGGAGTTCCTCGCTCGCATAGGCCCCGATCAACCGGCGCGTGTAATCCGTTTTTTCGAGATTGACGAACGGGAATGCGGGATCGGGATAATTGTTCGCGCTCTGGGCATGGATCTCCTCCTTGAGGAGATCGGTTCCCGCCAGGAAACGATTTTCCCGTCCGGCGAGCCGTCCGGTGATACGGTATTTTCCGGCCAAGGACACGGATCGGCTGTCGTCGCTCAGATCGGTCGAACCCGAATTCGGAACGGTCGTCAGCGATCCGTCTCCGCGAAGGGTCTGGCCGGTCGAAAATTCGATCCAGTGATTGGGATCCAGGTACGAATCAAACGAGAGGTCGAGCCGACCTTGATGGACACCCGCGTTATCCAGGGGGGTCACCGATCCTCGCCGGCCGACCGCGTCGATTTCGTCCTGGGTGAGGCTGCCCGGAAGCAAATAATCGTTGCTGAGGTACCCGGACTGCAGATGGAGCGTCGAAAAATCACTGACTTTGTAATTGAAATTTCCGATGTAATTGGAGGCCCGGTAGTCGCTGTGCTCCCGGTAACCGTCGCTTGTATCAAAGCCCCCGTACAGGTAATATCCCAAGGCTCCCGACGTTTGAGAAATGGCCGCCTTGCGTTTCCAATAATCATAACTGCCTCGCTCGAGGGAAAGATCCGTATAGGGCTCACGGGCCCCGGACTTGGTGATGATGTTGATGACGCCTGCGATGGCGTTATCCCCATAGAGCGACGTGGCCGGGCCGCGGGCGATCTCGATCCGATCAATCGCCTCGACCGGGATCGCGGCCCAGTCCGGATTGCTCGTGTCGACCGCATTGGCCCGACGGCCGTCGATCAGAACCAGCACCCGGCTGCCGTTGCCGCCCCCGTCGTTGAATCCACGGCCGTCGATCATGATTCCGGATGGCGTGGAGCCGCTGGTGTTGGTGACCCAGAGACCGGCCTCCGTTCGGAGCAGGTCCCCGGCATTCGTCGCGTTCGTCCGTCGGATGTCCTCCGATGTGATCACCGTAACATGGGACGGAACATCAAGGACGTGCTCTTCCTGCCGTGTGGCCGTGACCACGACCGGCCCCAATTCCATGGGTCCTCCTTCATTCTGAGCCAAAACGATTGAACCGGTTCCAAATAATAATACCGCCAATATTCCTGCGAAAACAAACTTCATCCGCACCTCCTTTCGGCTCCGGTCACGGCGGATTCAGTTGAAACACCAACGGCACCTGGACCTGGATCGTTTTATTCCATGAAACGGGAAAGTGAGCGAAGCGCCCCACCCGCCTAACGGTCTCGACCGCTTCCTGATCGAGAATCTTCGATCGGGAGGATTCGAGGAGACGGATCTCCCGCGCCTCGCCCGTCGCATCGATCACAAATTGAACCCGAACCGTTCCTTCTTGCCCTTGAATTCTGGCCAACCATGGATAATGTTTGGCCTGCTCCAGACGATCCCGAACATCCGAGAGAAAATGGGATAGCGCATCCGACCGCGTTTCGTCTTCCGCGATAGAATCATATTGGGCCCGCGTGCTATCAACCGCGGGTGAATCGGTCGATAACGGTTGAACCTCTTCCTCCTGCGATTGGACAGATGATTCATTGGACATTTCAAGGCTCGCGGATTCACGATTCTCTTTAGCGGAATCCGGAGGTACGGGCACGAATGATTTGACGGGGTCCGGCTGACCCCGTGAAGGCGCCGATGAAATCGGCCGATTCTTAAAGGGCCCCGACGACCTAACCGATGCCGGCCGAGTATCCATCGGATCGACCAGGCTGACCTGCACCACCGAGACGGGCTGATGCGATGACCATGGCTTCCATAGAATACAAAGAGACAGCCCTCCGATCAGGAAATGAAACCCGACCGAAGCCGCGACAAATTTCCAAGCTGCCGGTTTATTCCCGTCCATTTCTACTCCGGAATCACGGTAACTCTTGGATGGCCGGTTGTCGGATGCGCATCGACCGCGGCCCGGCAGCGGTAGACTTCTTCGATCACTTTTTCCGTCAACACTTCGGAGGGTGTTCCCACCCGGACCACCCGTCCTTCATTCAATAAGAGCAGTCTCCGGCAGAGCTGGGAGGCCATGGTCAGGTCGTGTAAAACGACCACCACCGTCATACCGTCCTGCCGATTCAGTTCTCCAAGCAGTTTGTAAATCCCGGCTTGGTGGTGAAGATCCAGAAACGTCGCCGGCTCATCCAGCAGAAGGACCTCCGCCTGCTGCGCCAGCGCGCGGGCGATGATCACGCGTTGTTTTTCCCCGCCCGACAGCTCGGTGAAAAATCGGCGGGCGAACGAATCCACGCCCATGCGCTCCATCGCGGACCGGGCGATGCGATAATCCTCCGCGCTCTCAAACGCCCATCCTTTCATATGCGGGTAGCGTCCCATCAGAACCATTTCAAGAACGGTATAATGAAACGGGGCCGGAAACTCCTGAGGGACCATGCTCACACGCCGGGCCAGCGTGCCCAGCGGAACGGTCGAGAGGTTTTCCGATCCCAACCATATTCCCCCCTCACCGGGTTTCCGATGCCGGCCCAATATTTTCATAAGGGTGGTCTTTCCGGAACCGTTGGGGCCGATCAGACCCAGGACCTCTCCCTGTTCGATCGCCAGATTGATCCCTTTTAGAACCCAAGCCGATTCGTAGCGAAAACTCACGTCTTGCAATGTATAAATCGTAGCCATCTCCGTTTCGTGACCGCCTCCTATAGTGATTCGCGTCGCCCCTCCCGCTCGCTATTCTCGCCGGGTCGCCTCTTCGATTTACGGATTCAAATAACGGGTTCTTCCCCTCCAGAGGAGAAAAAGAAAGAAGGGTCCGCCACACAGCGCCGTGATCACCCCGACCGGGATCTCGGTCGGCGAGATCAGTGATCGGGCGATCGTATCGGCCGCCATCAAGAAAATCCCCCCGCCCAAAACCGAGGCCGGGAGCAGCAGCCGATGATCCGGACCGATCAGCATCCGCAGAACGTGCGGAATCATGATCCCGACGAAACTGATTAGCCCGCTGACCGACACCACCGCCCCGATCAGCAAGGCGGAGGCGAAAAAGGCGATCCGCTTGGTCCGCTCTGCATCCAGACCGAGCGTGACGGCCGTCTCATCCCCAAGGGCGAGCAGGTTTAACCCTCTCGCCGATTTGAAGAGCACGGCCGTCCCGACCGCCGCATACAAAGCCACCCCCGACAAGGCCCTATAATCAAGAGAGCCCAGATTTCCCATCAACCAGTAAACGATGCCCATCACCTTGTTGGCATCCACCATATAGGTGATGAACATGATCACGGCCGAGAGCATCGAGTTGAGGATAACCCCTCCAAGCAAAAGCGTCTGGACAAAAATCCGGCCGTGGACCCGAGACAGACTATAGAGAAAAAACAACGTGAACAAACCGCCCATAAAGCCAAGCAGCGGCGAAGCGGTCATTCCCCAGAAGGAAACATCGACATCCAACAAAAGAAAACAAACGACGCCCAGGGCGGTCCCGCTCGATATACCGATCACAAACGGATCGGCCAGCGGGTTTCGAAGCAGCGCCTGAAGGGCGACCCCCACCATCGACAGCATCCCGCCCACCAGTCCGGCGAGCAAAACGCGAGGCAGGCGCACATCCAGAAGAATGATTTCCTTGCCGGGGTCCGCGGCATACCCGGACCCGTCCGAGAATCGCGAACCGAAAATCCGGACGGCCTCCGACAGCGTGATCGGCTCCGTGCCGTGAAGAAGACAGATTATGACCGTGATGATCCACATCAGCGACAGAAGCGATAACACGGTTATCCATCGTTTGAAAGTGAGCACGTCATCTCCCCGGCGTAAAATCGACGGGAGGGTGGAGCAAACGAACCAGTTCTTCCAGACCGTCCATGACCCTCGGCCCCGGTCGGTTCAAAAGGTCCCGATCGACCTTGTAGATTTTCCCGTCCCGCACGGCGGACAGAGAAGACCAACGGCTCCAGTCCCGCTTCTCCTGATCGGAAAGGGAGCGATCCGCGTCCATGGCCAGAACAATCACCTGCGGGTCCTGTTGAATGACGTATTCCATCGACAGCATGGGATAGGCCTTGTCTAACCCCCCGGCGATGTTGATTCCACCCGCTTCATGAATCAGGTCCGCGAGGTAACTCCTCTTTCCGACCGAGATCAGGGGTTCCTTATCCACCACATAAAGAAGACGGACCGGCGGAAACGGTTCCACGGCCTGTCGAATCCGATTCAGCCGTTCACGAAGTTGTCGCACTTTTTCAACGGCGGTCTCCTTGGCCCCGGCGATCCTTCCGAAAACAAGAATGGTCCCGAAGATCTTTTCCAACGAAGAGGGGTCGACGGCGAAGTACGGGATCTGAAAACGCTCAAACCGGGTCAAGTTATCTTCCTGATACAATCCCGCGACGCCGACCACCAGATCCGCACGTAAGGCCAGGATGCTTTCGATATTGGCATTCAATCCGCCCACCCGCGTTTTAGACAAGGCTTCCGGCGGATAGTTGCAGTAATCGGTGACGCCGACGACCCGGTCGCCGAGACCGAGCGCGAAGAGGATCTCGGTCAGCCCGGGCGCCAGAGAAACGATCCTCTCCGGAGGTTTCAGGAACCGAACCGAGCGACCGAGATCATCCGTCAAGGTGAGCGGCTCGGCGTTTGCGGACATGGGGGTGAGGAGTACGGCGTGAGAAGTGACGAGAAAAAGAGGAGCAATAAATAGAATGGGCGAACGGCTCAAAAAGCTCCAGATGCCCCCTCCGGGGACTTCCACATTTCGTATTACTGGAAGGGGGCCGCGAGGCCGCAGGGACCGAGGAGCCCGGAGCGTAAGGCAATAGGTACGTGAGGACACCGAGGGACGGAGAACAAAGCAGATGGACTTTTTCAGCAGTTTGCAAGAGGGCATAAAAAATCCCCAAAGGCAAAACACCCAGCCCTTGAGGATTGCACCCTGCTTCTTCACCCTAAGGTGAGCCGATCCGCCTTCTTCAATCGAAACGGAATAGGCCGCGCATTCAGGCAGGTCTTCTGGCTTGTGGATCGTCCTCCACCCGCGTCTTCCCGTCGTCCGACAGTGACTTTATTGCGGGCTTCGTCCCCACTCACAGCGGCGGGACCGCCCCCGATTCTAACGGGGTTCCCTTGGCCTGAATGTGTTATGTGGGCTTATCTATACCAGACCATGAAACGGTTTGTCAACTCTATAGTAATCCCCGCCGCCGCAGATATTCCCGGTCGATTTTTTGGGGGGCGCCTTCCGGTCCGGGTTCCAGAAGAAGGCGCTCCAAATATTTCCCGATCAAATCGCACTCCAGATTGACCCCGCTCCCGACCCCTTTCAGGCCGAGAGATGTCGCCTTTGCGGTGTGGGGGATGATCGCCACCTGAATATCCTTGTCGGTCACATGATTGATGGTCAGGCTGACTCCGTCCACGGCGATCGATCCCTTCTTCACGCAGTACCGCGACAGCTCTTTTGGGATTTCGATCGTGAGGAAAAGCGCCTCGTCCTCCTGGCGGCGGTCCCTGATCCGGCCTATGCCGTCGATATGTCCGCTGACCAGGTGGCCGCCCAATCGGCTGTTCACCCGCACGGCCCGCTCGAGATTTACGGCATCGCCCACTTTCAAGGAACCCAGATTCGTGACGGTCAGGGTCTCGGACGACACGTCCGCGGTGAAATCTCCGCCCGTTCTCCCTATCACGGTAAGACAGACCCCGTTCACCGTGATGCTGTCCCCCAAGGCCAATTCCTCCAAGACGGTCTTGGCCAGAACGGTCAAGCGTCCGGATTTCTTATCGCGGTGAAATCCTTGGACGACACCCATCTCTTCGATGATTCCCGTGAACATAAAAACATCATACCAGAGGCCGTTTCAGACTGTCAAAACCGGATGAACCCGAAATGGGCATTCGATTGGAGGAGAGCGGGGGTGAGACGGGGCGGAACGTCCTACTTGATGATTCCAATTTTATTTTTACCCGTACGCTTCGCATGATAAAGGGCGTCGTCCACCGCTTTGAGAATTTTGAGAATGTCTTTTTCTCCTTTCGTACTGCTGGCCACACCGAGACTGATCGTCAACTTCCCTCCGGGCTGCTTCTCCCGATCCGCAAACGGGTAGTATTCCACCGCGGTTCTTAATCCCTCGGCAATTTTGACGGCCGCGTCAAAGTTGGTTTCGGGAAGAATCACCATAAATTCCTCTCCGCCGATCCGGCAGACGAAGTCCACGCTCCGGACGTGCTTTTTGAAAATGACCGCCAAACTTCTCAACAGATCGTCGCCTTTCAAGTGACCCTGGGTGTCATTGTAGGTCTTAAAATCATCAACATCGATAAGAATGAGGGAGAGCGGATGGCCGAACCTTTCGTTACGTTTGATCTCTTCCCTCAACTTCTCCATAAAGAAGCGGCGGTTGTACAGGGCGGTCAACGAATCCGTAATCGCCAGTTGATGGGTCAACTCGATCTTATTATCGAGCTCCTTCTTCATGCCGGAGATGGCCTCCACCATCTGGTTGAATTCACCGGCCAGACTCTCTATTTCGTCGTTGGTCTTTATCGTCAATCGATAATCCAGATTGCCCTGACCGACGGTCTTCGCGCCCCGATGGAGATCCAGGATCGGCCAAATCACAAACCGGGTGAGGTAAAAAGAGAGCAGGGCGAAGAAAATAACAGTCGCTCCCACGATTCCGGAAAAGACCCACGTGACATTCTGGCTTTTGGATTGCGCCTCATGGACCATCCGGATCATTTCTTTTTCGGAAAGGACTCGAAATTCGTCGGCCTTCTTGATCATGTCTCCGGAGAAAATAGTGGCCTCGTGGAGCAGCTTGGCTCCCTTGGGATTCCCGACGGGCCGATCGATAAACAGAATCGTGACCAGCATTTCACTCAAGCGGAGGACGTCATGGTTGAGGTCTGTGGCCAACGCTTCCCACCGCTGATCCCCATGGTAGCCCTGGAGGTCTTTGGTGATCTGGAAGATCTCGTTGCTCAGCTGGTCGAACCGGTCCCGTTCATCGACATTCCCCGTGATCAGGTAGTTGTTGGCCGGATCCAGGAACATATGAAGACGAAGTTGCAGACGATCCGACAACTCGAACTTATGGGCCTCCTCCTGAACCGCACCGGTCGTTATGTTAATTTCCCGCACCTCCAGCAATACGATCCCCAGGGCCATGAAAAAAATAAGGCTGAGGCCGAGAAAGGAGCCGAGGACCTTTGTTCGAATGCCGAATTTCATTCTTGATCGTCCTGCATGATATATATAATCTGAAATTCTTCGTTGTCTCGGAGATATTTTTTCGGCAGATACCCGATTCCCCACGGGTCTTCTTGAACGGCGTTCAGAATTTGCGCGGGATCTCCCTTGACCAAGGGGGGCTTTAATCCGTCCTGGAATAATTTCTTGACCCAATACAATTTATAGTCCTTGGAGGACATTCCGATGACATTGGACAGAAAGACATCTTTCACCGGTCCCTCCGGATATTGGATCGGGCGGACGGGCATTCCGCCCACAAAACGAATTTCCCCAAGATAAATCCCACGGATTTCGGTTTTGGAAAGACGGCTCAAGGGACTGTCCTTGTTTACGACCACCGCAATCTGTTCCGCATAGGCGGTCAAAGCACTGCACAGCAGGCCACCGAGGATCAACAGGCTCAATATTAGGCCCCGGATTTTCACAACGATGGGATCGTTTTTTAAAAACTGAATGCCCACTGCGCCTCCCACACATGAAAAGTCTCGCTCCCGACTTTTCGATCCAGCCGATATTGAAGCTTCAGGGCGCTCCTTAATTCGTCTATATCGTATCGCACACCCCCGATCATTTGATGACGAGAGGTATTATTCACAAGCTCCATAAAATAGGGATCGGTCGGATCGACTTTCAAATTTTCGAAACGCGCGTACGGCGTGATGTCGCGGGCGACTTTATATCCCACCTGAATGTAGTAGGCATCGGCTTGATGGCCCGGGTTCAACATCCGATAATACTCTGAAATAAATTCCACCTTGTCATAAATATAGGAAAGATCGCCCCCGAAGATTTTCTCATTAATGTCTCCATTAAAATCGGTACCGACCTTGTCCGAAGTTCCAAATACTCCGAGAGTCAACCCCGGCAGTCGGAAGGGCTCAATTGACAGGCGCAATGCGACCTGTTTCGAATTATTGTTATCTGCGGTCACATTCGGCACCAGCGTATGGGTGGTTGAATCGATCCGATGACCGTTTCCGATATCCAACATATACATCCATCGATATTCCGGACGGTGTTGAGATCCGGAAAATTCAACTCCAACGGTATGAACGGGGAGGACCCCTCCGTCGTCTTCAAATGCCAAGAAAAACGGACGGTCAACCGTAAGAAATAGCAGCTTTCCATGGTGATAGGTGTTATTCCAGTAACCCAAGGCCGTATGCTCCCGACCAGCCCTAATGGTCAGAAGATCGTTAATCGTATACCCGACCCATAGTCTTTCCATTTCAACATCGCCCTCGCCGGCCTCCTGATCGAAGTCAATGTCAAATTCGGCCAGAAAGGTCAGGCGCGGCCCGATATTGACCGTGCTGTACAAATCCAACGGACCCAGGGAAAAGGACGGGTGGTTGGCCGTCCGGTCTTTTGTAAAAAAATTAACGTCGCCATACGCCCCGAGATTGATCCCGAATTTCGGGCGTGTGTTCTCCATGGAAGCCTTGTCTTCTAGAGCCTGTATTCGTTGGCGTAGTTGGTTTATTTCCTCCTGTTTCCGATCGCCGTTGGAGGATTGCCTTTGGGTGTTGATTTGGGGCTGGCTTTGGTCTTCAGCCTTGGAGGGGGTTCCATGGAAAATCCCAAGAATGACCAAACCAATCAGAAATGATTTATTTCTAATGAGATTGAGTATCTTATCCAAACGGTTATTATTCACCCCGGTTCCTCCGTCATGATACTGTTGATGAAAAACCAGTTTAACCCATTGATCCCATTAAAATAAGTATAGCAGATGAACAAAAATGGCCTGGGTGGAAGGAAATGACTTCCTGAGTGCCTTCAAGAACCGTAACCTATGGTAAGTATTGAATGCGGGACCTGGACCCTGTTAAAATCCAGGCGTGGAGGGGGTCCCATGATCTATGATACGATCATCATAGGTACCGGTCCGGCCGGCTCCGCAGCAGCGCTTGAATTGGCCCGCAGGGGCTGCCGCGTGCTCGCCCTGGAGAAGAAGCGCCATCCCCGCTACAAGGTCTGCGGCGGGGGACTTTCTGTACGGCTCGATAATCTGCTCGGCCGACATTACCATACCGTCATAGAGAAGACCGTCACGCGGATGACAATCACCTGCGGCGGCGCAGCGTCCTTTGAAGTTTCATTTGATGCGCCGCTGGCGTATATGAGCATGCGGAGCCGACTCGACGCCCATTTAATCCGACAGGCACAGACAGCGGGATGCGACCTTCGCGAGGACGAAGCGGCCACCGGATTCGAGACCTTGAGAAATTCGGTGGTGGTTAGAACCCCGCTCGGAGAATACGAAGCCCTTACCGTCATCGGAGCGGATGGAGCGCCCAGCCGGGTGGCGAAGACGCTTTTCCCGATGAATGCCCTTCCTTTCGGCATCGCGCTGGAAGGCGAAGCGGCCGCGTCGGCCGGTGGGTCCTGGTCCGATGACGGATTGCTCATCGATGTCGGCATCATCCGGGGAGGGTATGCCTGGATCTTTCCCAAGTCGGAGCATCTTTCAAGCGGCGTGGCCACTTTCCGTCGGGAACGGCAGGATCTCCGTCTTCTTTACGGTCAATGGGTGCAGGGCCAACCCAGGCTTCCATCTCCGGACCGGCAGCAGATCGTCGGCCACCTCATCCCGCGCTTCTCTCCCAAAGCCGGATCCTTGGCGGGAAACCGCGCCCTCCTGATCGGCGACGCGGCCGGTCTGGTGGACCCGTTGCTGGGAGAGGGAATCTATTATGGGGTCTGGAGCGGCCGCTTGGCGGCCGATGCGGTCGCAGGCTTCTTGAAGGGAAAGACGCCGCTGGCCCGCTATGAAGAGAGGGTCCGAAACGAAATCCATCCCGAACTCCGGGTCGCTTCCAGAATTGCCGGGGTCGTTTATCGTTTGCCCCGTTTCTTTTTCAATTTAACGGCCCGGCATCCCGAATGGCTGAAAGGGTACGGAAAGGTTCTCCAGGGCCGATTGACCTATCAAGATCTTTGGAGACGAGGGCTGGATCCAAGACGCTGGTTCCCCGTCGCATAATCCGGCCGGGTCGTTTTTTTACCTTTCGGAGGGGAGGAGTCGTGAAGAGAAACGTCGGGGGTCTTGATCGTCTTTTCCGGCTGGCCGTCGGTTTCGCATCGGCCGCGTTTTCCTTCGCGACCGAAGACACGGCGCTCCGCCTGCTCTTGGGACTCGTCGCCGTTCTCGGAATCGGGACAAGCCTGCTTGGCTACTGCCCGGTCAACCATTTGTTTGGGATGAACACGGCCGCCAACAAGAGGAAGTAGTTGCTCGCGGGTTTGGCGTGTCAGAGCGGGGATAGACATTTTGGCCCGGCGCGCAACCACAGGTCCATTAATTAATCCTCCCGGACCGTCGCGGCAAACAACGCGGTCACCGACAAGAGAATAACACCGATCCCCCCGAATGCGCCGGTATAACCGGAGAGTCCGATCAAGAAGCCGGTTAGAATTGGTCCGCCGGCATGGCCGATGTCCATGATCGTTCCAAAAACGCCCATCGCGGAGCCCAGAGACTTCTCCTTGCAAAGATCGGCCACCAGCGCCGAAGTGGACGATCCGATTACGGCTTCTCCAAGACCGAAAATCAACGACAGAAAGAGAAGGCCGACGAGACCCGCGGTCCAGGGAAGGGAGATCATGACCGCCGCACAGAGGATCTGGCCCGTCAGGATGAGCGGCCGCCGGCCGATGCGATCCGACAGGCGACCCATCATCGGCCTGGCCAGGATGGAAGCAATTCCCATTGTGCCGAACAACAGTCCAACCTCTCCTGCGTTAAGTCCGACTTTGATCCCATATAATGGGAGAAAGGCCATCAGGGCCCCGGAGGCCGTCATCAGAATCCCCTCCATCGCACTGGTCACCAACACCCGACGCTCCCGCCCCACCTCCCGGAGTCCTTGGAGGAGAGCGGCAAAGGATTCATGCCCCCCCGACGTTTTGGAACGATCCTCCGGCAACTTGAGCATTAAAAACAGGACAATTAGAATCAGGCCGATCACGGCGCAAACCGCGAAAACTTGCTGGAATCCAAACCAGACCACGAGATATCCCCCCATCATTCGGCCCGACAGCCTTCCGGCTTGGGTGAAGGAGGAATACCAGCTCAATGCCTCGCCCCTCGCCTCCCGAAACAAATCCACGACGACGGCCATCGCCACCGGTGCGAAGAGCGCCGTGGCCAGGCCATGAAAGGCCCGCAGCAGAATGAGCGGCCAGACCTGCATAACGCCAAAATAGAAATACGGGGCCAGCACAAAAACCGATAACCCGATGAAGAGCAGCCGACGGCGGCCGATGAGATCCGACAAGGTCCCGGCCGGCAGCTTCAGCAGGATGCCGGTTAAGGTCGAGGCGCCCACGATCAACCCGATCCCTTCCGGACGAGCCCCGAGCCCCTCCGCAAAGAGCGGAAGCAGAGGCGATCGGATCAGATCGTAACTCACAAAGGCGAGGAAACCGATGAGGCAGAGCAGTCGAAAAGAAGGGAAGGCGGCATTCGGTATCATGGCGGGTCGGTCTTCAGAATCGGATATCGAGTAAGCCGACGGAGGCGATCACCTCGTGGGATGTCGGGCCCCGTGGCGTCGATGTCACCATCGGCGTCGGAAGTCGGAAGACCAGCCGATGATCGTCGAGCTCAACCAGCGAGCGGTTGATCGTCACGAGTCCGTAGGCGACGCCGATGAATACGCCGATGGCGGCGCCGTAACTGAGATAGTTGAGATGATCGCCGGGATCGTCTTTGAAAGCCAGGGCCGCACCGCCCACCAGGGCACCGGCCAGTCCGCCGTACAGCCCGTTTTTGAAGACCGTCTCAAAACTGTTATCCTCCGCAACAGCCCGACCGGGACCCATCCAGCCCGCCAGACACACGAAAAGCAAAGTCGGGATTAACTTTCGCATCACACCCTCCTTGTTGAATTTGACGCGGCGATCCGCGACCGCCTTATGGATATTGAATGCTACGGTTTGAGAAATTCGCGAATCCCCTCTTCAAAATCCTGCAGTTCCAGGCCGAAATCATGAACGGCATCGGACGGATCACAAACGTTATCCTCCTGAATCATGATCAACTGCTCTCTCGTAATGGGCGGATTGGGCAACAGCCATTCCGAGATCAGCGCGCCGGGCTTGACCAAGGGCACGGGAATATGAACGGAGGCCTTTTTTTTATCGAGAACTCGGGCGATGATTTGATAGATCTGATTATAGGTCAGGCGGCGAGGACCCCCGAGCTCGTAGATCTTTCGATAGCTCAGCGGATTCCCGACGGCCAGCGCAAAACAGGAGGCCACATTTCGGACGCTGACCGGCTGAATCCGGGACTCTCCCCGACCGATGACCGGGACGACGGGAGCGGACAGGATGACGCGGGCGAGGAGGTTGATAAATTGATCTCCGGGTCCGAAAATCGCCGACGGTCGAAAAATCGTCCAGTCGAGGCCGCTCTGGGTCACCGCTTGCTCGGCCCGATACTTGGTTTGATGGTAACGGGCCGGGGCGTTCGGACGGCTGCCCAACGCGCTCATATGAATGTACCGACGGATCCCGGCCTCCGCCGTCGCCGCGAGAAGATCCTCCGTCCCTTGAACATGAATCCGTTCGAAGGTCGATCGCCCCTTCTCGAGGATGATCCCCACGAGATGGACCACGGCCTGGCATTCTTTCAGACCGGCCTTCACGGTGCTCGGATCGGTGAGATCCCCCGGATGGAGTTCGATCGCCGGCGGAAGACATCGCTTCGCCCGCTCGGCATCCCGGACGAGACAGCGGACCTTGTGTCCGACCCCGTGAAGCTGGCGGACGACCTCCCGCCCGACGAAGCCCGTGCCGCCGGTCACGAAGATCCTCATAGATACCCCTCCAGCATGAAATCATCGCCGACCCGTTTCAACGCAAGATCACGGATCGGAATGCCTTCGCCCGGTTCACCGCCCACCGTTCCGTCAATAACGGGCACGGCATCCGCCCGACCGATGATCTTGGGAGCGACGAACCATACAAGCTTGTCCACGATGCCGGACCGAAAGACCGAAGCGTTCAACTCGCCGCCTCCTTCGACCAAAACGCTGGCGACCCCCATGTCGCCGAGCCGGCTCATCAGGTCCGGGAGGCTGACCCGGCCGGCATGATCCTTGATGACCCAGACCGTCGCCCCGGCTTGCTCGAGGGCCCGTATCTTGCCGGGATGCGCGCGACGCGTCGTCGCGATGATCGTCTTGGCCCTGGATTTCTGCGTCAATAGACGAGCCGTGTGAGGAATCTTCAATGTGCTGTCGACAACGACCCGATGCGCGTCCCGGCCTTTCATGGTTGAAAGTCGTGTGGTCAGCCGGGGATCATCCGTCAACACGGTCTGGATCCCAAGCAGGATGGCGTCCGAGCGGTCCCGGAGGCGATGGGCCTCCAGTCTAGCCTGCTCACCCGTAATCCAAGTTGTCGAGCCTCTTGAGGTTGATATTTTCCCATCAAGACTCATCGCGGTCTTTGAGATCACGAACGGCCTGCCGGTCGTCACGTACTTGACATAGACCTCGTTGAGCCGGAGCGCTTCCCGCTTAAAAACCTCTTGGGAAACTTCGACACCGGAACGACGAAGAAGTGCGATTCCCTTCCCGTTCACGCGCGGATTGGGATCCCGCATCGCCACCACGATGCGTCGGATCCGGCTCTTGATAATGAGGGGGGCGCACGGCGGGGTGCGTTTGTCGAGATGACAACAGGGCTCGAGGTTAAGGTAAAGCGTGGCGCCTTTGGCCCGGCGGCCGGCCCTTTTCAAGGCCACGGCCTCGGCGTGGGGTCCGCCCGCCCGACGGTGATACCCTTCGGCGATGATCCGGCCGGATTTGACCACGACGGCACCGACCATCGGATTCGGGCTCGTCCGGCCCCGTCCCCTTTCGGCCAGCTCCAACGCCCGCCGGATGTAGACTTCGTCCGTAGTATCGGAATTTTTTGACATGGCCTGACCATGTTATAAGGGAAGGGACTTAAAGAGTCAAGAAACTTAAATCCTGGCCCGTTGAATGCTCACCCGGGGAACATGAACGATATCCACCATGGGGTGGAAGAAACGAAACGTCGGTCATTTGGCGGGATTGAGTCGTGTTAATTTCAGATGTCCTTCTCACCCTTCCGTTTCTTATTGTTCAAGACCGCATGCGCGGCCGCGAGGCGCGCGATCGGGACGCGGTAGGGCGAGCAGCTCACGTAGTCCAGGCCGATCCGATGGCAGAACTCGATCGAGGCCGGATCTCCCCCGTGCTCGCCGCAGATCCCGAGCTTGATGTCCTTCCGTGTGTTTCTTCCGTCCCAGGTCGCCCGCCGCATCAAATAGCCGACGCCCTCTTGGTCCAGAGTGGCGAAGGGATCGAACTCGATGATGTTGGCGGGCGACTCCGTAATGACAAATCCGCAGGTACGACAGGTGTTCGTTTTTTTGTCCACGTCGGAGCCGTGGCAGTTCGGGCAGAGATCGGCCGTCGTCATATAAAACTGGATGAACTTGGCCGCGTCGTCCCGGGAAAAACCATAGGTCGTCTGGGTCATGTCGTTCGTCCCGAACGAGAAGAACTCGGCCTCCTTCGCAATCTCACCGGCCGTCACGGCCGCGCGGGGAAGCTCGATCATCGTGCCGACGAGGTATTTGAGCCGTACGCCGTATTGCTTGATGACCTCCTCCGCGGTTTTCCGAACCAGGTCCTTTTGCGCCTTCATTTCGGTCAGCATCCCGACCAGCGGGACCATAATCTCCGGCACGATCTTTTTCCCCTCGCGCGCGATCTCGCAGGCCGCCTCCATGATCGCGCGGACCTGCATCCGGGTGATCTCGGGCATCGTAATTCCCAACCGGCATCCCCGCAGGCCCAGCATGGGATTAAACTCGTGCAGCTCCTCGACCCGCGCGAGGAGTCTCCGCTTCTCCTCCAGCAACCCGGCTTGAGGTTCCGGCATAACCTGATCCCCGTTCGATGTCTCCAGCCGGGCGATCTCGACCATCAATTCCTCGCGCTTGGGGAGAAATTCATGCAGCGGAGGATCCAGCAGCCGGATGGTAACGGGATAACCCTGCATCTCGCGATACAGGCCGAGAAAGTCTGTTTTTTGAAGCGGAAGGAGCTTGTTCAGATATTGTTCCCGTTCCTCGCGGGTCCGGGAAAGGATCATTTTCTGCATGATCGGGATGCGGTCCTCGGCAAAAAACATGTGCTCCGTACGGCACAGTCCGATACCCTCCGCGCCGAAACCTCTTGCGATAGCGGCCTGGTCCGGGATATCGGCATTGGCCCGAATGCGGAGCCGCCGGACCCTGTCGGCCCAGCTCAGAATCGTGGCGAAGTACCGGAACTTCTGTGACTGTTGCGACTTCATCTTCCCCTGAATGACCTGGATCACTTCGGAGGACACGACGGGCAAATCCTGCGCATAGACCTGGCCGGTGAAACCGTTGATCGAGAGATAGTCCCCTTCTTTCAGTGCGACCGGGCCGATCTTGACCATTCGCTGTGGCTCTTTGACCTCGACCGCTTCACAACCCGCCACGCAGACTTTTCCCATCTGCCGCGCCACGACGGCCGCATGGGAAGTCATGCCGCCTTTGGCCGTGAGAAATCCCATCGCCGCATCCATCCCTTGAATGTCGTCGGGGCTGGTCTCGCGCCGGACCAGGATCACGCGCTCCCCGTTCGCGCGCATTTCCACCGCCTTGTCCGGGGTCAGGGCGATCTTCCCGGCCGCCGCACCGGGTCCTGCCGGCAATCCCTTGCCGACCGAACGGGCGGCCGATTCGGCTTTGGAATCAAAGATCGGATAAAGATACTGGGCGATCTGGTCCGGCGAGACGCGAAGAATGGCCTCTTCCTTCGTGATTCGCTTCTCCTTGACCATATCCACCGCGATCTTGACGGCCGCCAACCCGGTGCGTTTACCGACGCGGGTCTGGAGCATATAGAGCTTTCCTTCCTGGATGGTGAACTCCAGGTCCAGCATGTCCCGGTAATGGCGCTCCAATTTCTTGAAAACGTCCAACAGCTCGCGATAGGCGGTTGGAACC
>Ga0335084_10000481_pt1 | contig 33992 bp, 30 predicted proteins | sample Lox_Sample_44_FD_206721 | JGI IMG/M metagenome (GOLD analysis project Ga0335084, IMG submission 206721) | Soil microbial communities from Loxahatchee National Wildlife Refuge, Florida, United States - Lox_Sample_4.4 | ecosystem: Environmental > Terrestrial > Soil > Wetlands | place: USA...
GGCAGATTACCCACGTGTTACGCACCCGTGCGCCGCTCTACTAGGATTGCTCCATTCGCGCTCGACTTGCATGTGTTAGGCACGCCGCCAGCGTTCGTTCTGAGCCAGGATCAAACTCTCCAATTAAAATATTGAAGGATTTGAACTGGCGTACCTCCTCCCCGGGTCCGTCGTCCTCGGACAAGCCCTCACGGGCGTACCCTCGGAGTCCGGAGTTCCAGACAGGAGTCGCTGTTCGGGACGCGCCGCCTCTGCCTCGGAGCTGCCTCGCGGCAGACCCGGGTGAGACGTGCGCATCCAATTGAATTGACTGCGGTTTCCGCAATCGTCTTGGACTTGCTATCCGGTTTTCAAAGACCGAGCCACCGTCCTCCGGACCGTCACCGATCCGTTGGCGGGCCGACCCTTCTACGGTCGGCATCGGAGGCTGTCAAGCACCCCGCCGAGGGCGGGAACCCAGTGCTTTCAAGGACCTGCACCAGCATCCATGAGGTGACCTGGGGACTCGGAGAGGAGCCAGCCCGCCGCTGATCCGGGGGTGGTTCGTCCGAGGGGGCAGCGTACATACCGCCGTGCCCAGACCCTGTCAACCTTGGGAACTTCGGAACCTTATTCGATTGTCGTGCTGCCTCTCCCACCACCACGCCCGCTTCCCCGAGGGAGCGACCACCCGCCGACCCGCCTCACCCGCCCGACGTGCTGCCCACCGTACGCCCCCCGACCACTGCGAGGGGCGGGCTAGATAGAGACTTCGACCCGCCGTGTCAACTCCCTCGGCGCGGCGCCTCGAACCCGAGACCCGCGAGGTCCACCCTTCCCCTGCGGCAACGCTCGGCCTGCACGATGGCCTCGAGCTCCTCGTAGGCCCGGTCCACCTGGTCGTTCACCACCAGGTAGTCGTACGCCCGGGCGCCATGCTCCACCTCCGAGCGCGCGGCCAGCATCCGGCGGCGGATGGAGTCCTCGCTCTCCGTCCCGCGCTCCCGGAGCCGGCGCTCCAGCTCGGCCATGCTCGGTGGGAGCACGAACACCAGCACTGCCTCCGGGTGCCGCCGCTGGATGGACTGGCCACCCTGCACGTCGATGTCGAAGACAGCGATGCCCCCGGTGGAGAAAGCCCGCTCCACCGCCGACTGCGGACTCCCGTAGAAGTTGCCGTGCACCTCGGCCCACTCCACCAGCTCGTCCCGCTCGATCATCCGCTGGAAGGTGAGCGCGTCCACGAAGTGGTAGTCCACCCCGTCCCGCTCGGCTCCGCGCGGCTCGCGGGTGGTCATGCTGATGCTGAACGCCGCCTCGGGGTGCGCCTGCACGAAGCGCCGGGCAAGGGTGGTCTTCCCCGTCCCCGACGGAGCGGAGAGCACCAGCAGCAGGCCGCGGTGGATGGGAACGAGGCTCATTCGACGTTTTGCACCTGCTCGCGGATTCGCTCCAGCTCGGCCTTGAGCTCGACGATGCGGGTGGAGATCTCCGTCGACTGGCTCTTGCTCCCGGTGGTGTTCACCTCGCGGTGCATCTCCTGGACCAGGAAATCCATCCGCCGTCCGGCCGGCTCGCCGCCGGCGAGGAAGCCCCGGAAGGCCTCGAGGTGGGCCTGCAGGCGCGTGGCCTCCTCCGCCACGTCCGTCCGCTCGGCGAAGAGCGCGACCTCCTGGACCAGCCGGGCCTCGTCCACCGGCGCCCCCCTCAGCAGCTCGGTGAGCTTTTCCTGAAGCCGGGCCCGGTAGGCCTCCACGGTCCGGGGGGCGAGCGCAGCCACCTCGCCGGCCAGTGTCGACACGCGCCCCAGCCGCGTGGACAGGTCCGCCTCCAGTGCCCGTCCCTCGCGCTCGCGCATCCCCACCAGCGCCTGCAGCGCCTCGGAGAGCGCCCGCTCGAGCGCCCCCTCGGCCAGCGCGAGGTCGGTGACCGGTTCCTCCATCCGGATGACCCCTGGCAGCGCAGCGACCTGGGCGGTGGTGGGAGTGTCCGCCATGTCCACCGCCCGCGCCACGCCCTTGAGCGCCTCGCGCCAGGCCCGTGCCATCGCCGGGTCGACCGTGGGCACCGCGCCGCCCACCGTGCCCGCGCTCCGCCGCACCGCCACGTCCACCGCCCCGCGCACGCAGCGGGCCCGGACCGCCTTGAGCACCGTCGGTTCCAGGGCCGACAGCTCGCGCGGGAGCCGCACCTTCACCTCGAGGTGCTTGTGGTTCACGGCGCGGACCTCGACGGAGATCTCCTCGTCCCCGGCACGCGCCAGACCCGTCCCGAAGCCGGTCATGCTCTTGAGCATGTGCCCAGGGGTGCTAGGAGGCGCCGCACCCGCCGTCAAGGCCCACCGCATGCAACCCTGGCACAAGCGACTGGAAGGGACCGGGAAGGAGGCCCTGGCCCGGGTCGCGGCGCTCGTGTTCCACAGGCCCCCCCGCGCCCTTCCGGCGGGGCTGCAGCGGGTGCTGCTGGTGCGCGTCGACGACCGCGTGGGGGAGGCGCTCCTCACCACTCCGCTCGCCGTCGCCCTGAAACGCCTCCAGCCGCCGCCGGGCGTCGACGTGCTCGTCCATCGCAAGACCGCGCGGGTCCTCGAGGGGCATCCGGCGATCGACCGGCTGCTCACCCTCGACCGGCGATTGCTTGGGCTCGGTCCGCTCGCGCCCGGCATCCGCGCCATCCGCAGGGCGGGGCCGTGGGACGTGGTGGTGGACTGCGGGAACTGGGAGGTCCCGAGCGTGACCTCGGCGCTGGTGTCGCGCCTCGTGGGCGCTGGGGCGCAGGTCCTCGGCCCGGCGGTACCACCCACCGGGCCGCTTCACGACGTCCCGGTTCCGGCGCGCACCGACACCCGCTCCGAGCTCACGCAGCGGCTGCACCTTCTGTCGCCCCTCGTCGAGCCAGCGCCCCTGTTGCCCACCTTCCGGACTCCGCGGGTCTCGACCTCGCTCGGGCCGTTTCTCGAGCAGGTCCGCGCCAGCCCGCACGCGGTGCTCGTCCCGGGAGGCCGGCTCGGATGGAGGCGGATCCCCCCGGAGCTCTTCGGCGCGGCCGCCCGCGTGCTCACCTCACTGGGGCGAACAGTGGTCGTGGCGTGGGGACCGGGCGAGGAGGCGCTCGGACACGCACTCGTCTCCGAGGCGCCCGGTGCGCAGCTCGCCCCGCCCACCGACCTCGACGGGCTCGCCGCGCTGCTGGCCGCGGCGGGCTGCACCATCTGCAACAACTCGGGGCCGATGCATCTCTCCGTCGCGGTGGGAGCACCCACTCTGGCGCTGTTCCTGAGGATGGATCCGGAGCGGTGGGGATACAGCGGGCCGCCACACGCCGTGCTCGACCTCACGCCGGTCATCGAGGACGCCGGTCGGGCCGTGCTCGAGGTGGAGCGAGCCGTCCGAACCTTCGCCCTGGGACGACGGAGCCCGGACCGCACGGTCTAGGGCCCAAGGACCTCGAGCCGTGGCGTCCAGGGCCATCGCCCGCTTCACTGCTCCCTGCTCAACTGCTCCAGCAGCTCGGTCGTGCTGTGGTCCTTCGGGTCCCCGGCGATCACCACCCGCCCGCCCCAGGCCGCAAGCTCGTCGCGCTCGGGCACCGTCTCCGGGGTGTAGTCCGTTCCCTTGACCTGCAGGTGCGGCCGGAGCCGCCGGAGCACCGCGCGCACGTCCAGCTCGCTGAACAGCACGACGAGGTCGGTGCACTCCAGCGCCGCCACCAGCTCCGCGCGCTCGGCGGCCGGGATGCGCGGACGCCCGGGTCCCTTCAGCGCGCGGACCGAGGCATCGTCGTTCACCGCCACCACCAGCACGTCCGCCAGCGCCTTCGCTCCCTCGAGGTACCGAACGTGCCCCACGTGCAAGATGTCGAACGCTCCGTTCGCCAGGGCCACCGTCTTCCCCGCCTCGCGTGCCGCCTCCACGGCGGCCGCCACCGACTCCAGCGGCTGCACCTTCCCCGCGGAGCTCACCGGCCGCCCAGCTCCGATGAGAGCTCGTCGGCCCCGACCGGAGAGGTGCCGAGCTTCTGCACCACCAGCGCCCCGGCCACGTTCGCCAGCTCTGCCGCCGCCTGCGCGCTCGCCCCGGCCGCGAGCCCGAGCGTGAACGCGGCCATGACCGTGTCGCCCGCGCCCGTGACGTCCACCGCCGCGCGTGTCCCGTGGGCGGGGAGCAGCTTCACCGCCCCACCCCGCTCGAGCAGCGCCATTCCTCGCCGGCCCCGCGTCACCAGCAGCACCTGCGCACCGAGCATCGACAGGCCCGCCTCCGCCGCGCGCTCCAGCGCCGCGTCGTCGTCCACCGGCAGCCCGGTCAGTGTGGCCAGCTCGGGCTCGTTCGGCTTCGCCGCCCGGAACCCCACCAGCGACCCGAGCGCATAGCGGGAGTCCACCGAGACCAGCACCCCGCTCCCGGCGAGGTGGCGCAAGGTCGCGCGAGTGGTGTCGCCGACCACCCCGCCGCCGTAGTCGCTCACCAGCACCGCGTCCGCGCCCTGCGCCGCCTCCTCCAGCGCCTTGCGGAGGCGTGCGGCGATCGCGGCCGGCAGCGGCAGGGCGTTCCCCCGGTCGAGCCGCAACATCTGCTGGCGGGAGGTGTTCAGCCCTCCGGCGAGGATGCGGGTCTTGGTCTCGGTCACCGGGACCTCGACCGCCACCAGCCCGATGCCGCGCTCGGCGAACCGCCGCCGCAGCGCCTCACCCATCTCGTCCGGGCCCAGCACTCCCACCGCCGTCACCTCCGCCCCCAGCGCCCGCGCGTTCGCCGCGGCGTTCGCCGCGCCGCCCAGCGTCACCTCCGAGGACTCGTGGCGCACCACCAGCACCGGCGCCTCGCGGCTCACCCGGTCGGTCTGCCCGTAGACGTAGTGGTCGGCCACCAGGTCCCCGAGCACCACCAGCTTGCGCGAGCGGAAGGCCGAGAGCAGCCGCGACAATTCGGACGCCACGTTGGCCCCCGCTTGTCCCACACCCCGGGCCCCCGGCGCCAATTCCTCGCCGTCAGACGCCCGACACGAGCCGCTCGAGGTGCTCCTCGCCCTCCAGCACCTCCACCCCGAGCCGCAGCACGTGCACCCCCGCCCCCTCGGGACAGCGCACCCGGTCCTTCTCCGTCGTCACCAGCCACGCCCCGGCGCTCGAGGCCTGCCGCTCCAGCGCGCGCAGCTCGTCGTCGTGGAACGGATGGTGGTCCGGGAATCCGCGGAAGCTCACCACCTCCGCCCCGAGGGACTCCAGCGTCCGCCGGAACGCCGTCGGCCGGCCGATCCCGGCGAACCCCACCACCCGGCGCCCGCGCAGCACGTCCGCCGGGTGCACCTCGCCCGCCGGGTCCACCACGTCGCGCGGTCCGTGCCGCGCCCTGACCCGCGGCAACCCCTCCGGACAGGGCATCGGGACCGGCGCCTCCGCCGCACGCACCCAGAGCAGGGTCGCCCTCCCCAGCGCCGACAGCGGCTCTCGCAGCGGCCCGCGCGGGAGGAGGTGTCCATTGCCGAGACCCACCGCCTCGTCCACCACCACCACGTCGGCGTCGCGCCCCAGGCGCCAGTGCTGGAAGCCGTCGTCGAGCAGCGCCACCGACGCGCCGCACCGCACCGCGAGCTTCGCCAGCGCCAGCCGGTCCGCGCCCACCCAGACCGTGGCCGCCGGCAGGCTCCGCGCCAGCATCAGCGGCTCGTCCCCGGCCCGCTCCACCGGCGGCCAGGGCGGGCCCTCCACCCGAACGTCGGCCGTCGACGCACGCCCGTGCCCGCGGCTGAGGATGGCCACCGGTCGGCCACGGGCAGCGAAGCGCTCGGCCAGCGCCCGAACCACCGGAGTCTTCCCCGTCCCACCGACCAGCACGTTCCCCACCGAGACCACCCTCAGTCCGGGAACCCGCTCGGGGCGGAGCCACTTCTTCGCGCAGGCCGCGGTCCTCACCCGGACGCCGGTCGCGAACAGCGCCTCGGCAACCGCCAGCGGCAGGAAGGCGAGCTCGCGCATCGCCCCGTCCGGGTGCTCCGGATAGAAGAACCGCTCGACCCAGTCGCTCACGCCTTCGCCCCCGCGCGGGTGTACAGCCCCAGCAGCTCTTCCGCCACACTCCCGGTGTCCGGCAGCGCGAGCGACCGCCGCTCGCCCCGGAGCGCCACCCGCGCCAGCGCCTCGACGGTCGGCCCGGGAACCACCACGTCCACCCAGTGCCGCAGCGCCCCCTCGTCCACCCCGACCACCCGCGCCCCCACCGCGCGCCCCTGCACCACCGGACGCCCGGCGCCGTCGTTCCCCAGCCCCAGCACCCACAGCTCGTCGAAGGCCTGCATCCAGTGCACGAGCGACTCGCCGCTCTGGTACCCGGTGAAGCGCACCTGCGAGGACAGTCCCAGCTGGTGCGCCTGCGCCCGGAGCGTCGGCCCGAGCTGCCCGTCACCCACCAGCACCAGCATCGCCCCGGGCTCGCGCAGGTGCAGCCGGGCGAAGGCGGCGAGCCCGAGCTGGTGCCGGCGCGACGCCTGGAAGGTGGAGACCATCCCGATGACCGGAGCGGTGAGCCCCAGCGAGGCCTGGAGCGCCGCGCGGTCCCTGGCCGGCCGGAATGCCGGGGCGAGCAGCGGCGGCAACACCATCCAGGGCCGCCGGAGCCCCACCCCGAGCTCGCGGGTGGGCACGGTGAAGGCCGCCGCCGGTGGACGGAGCGCCCGCCGCGACCGCGCGGCGTGGAACGAGCGCACCCGGACGCCCCGGTGTCCGGACAGCGCAGCCACCCAGTGGTCGTGGCTGAAGTGGGTGTGCACCACCTCGACCTCCAGCGTCCCCAGCCGGCGCGCATCTCGCCACACTCCGGCCGCGCCGTCGCGGGTGGAGAGGCGGAGCCCCGTGGGGTCCAGGAGCCCCATCGCCTCGAGGTGCGGCGCCGCCGGCTCCTCCGAGCCGGTCCCCTCTCGGGTGGAGTCGATGGCCACCGAGACGGTGTGTCCGAGCGCGCGCTGCGCCTGGGCCAGCAGCGCCACCGGCTCGGCGGGCCCGCTCCAGACCGGGCTGGAGAGCAGATGGAGGATTCTCACCGGCGCCGCTCCATCCGCGCGTACACCCCGCGGAGCGCCTCCACCTCGGCCCCGAGCGTCCACCGCGCCCGGACCTCCGTCACCGCCGCTCGCCCCACCGCCTCCGCCTTCGCCGGATCGGCGAGCAGCGGCTCGAGGAGGCCCACCAGGGCCGCGGCGTCCCCGGCCGGATAGAGGAACCCGGTCACCCCCTGCTCCACCAGCTCCGGGTAGTGGGGGAGCGCTGCCGCCACCACGCAGCAGCCGCTGGCCATCGCCTCCAGCAGGACCAGCGAGAAGCTCTCCTGGCGTGAGGGCTGCACCAGCACCGTCAGCCCACGGTACAGCCCCGGCGTGTCGTCGAGCTCTCCCAGCGGCTCGAGCCCGCCGAGGCCCCCGGCGAACGCGCGCCACCGACGCGTCACCAGCCCGGCCAGCACCGCCCGCCAGCCGGGGAACCTCGGGCCGAGCACCGCCCAGGCTGCCGCGAGGTCCTGCTGCCCCTTCGAGGGGCGGACGCGTCCCACCGCCCCCAGGCCCCGCTCGCCCCCCGCCCCCAGCGCACGCCATGCCTCCACGCGGTCCACGGGCGGCGAGAATCGCTCGACGTCGACGCCGTGCGGCACCACCTCGGCCGGAAGGCCCAGCTCGCGGAGCGCCACCCGGGTGAACACCAGCCGCGCGTCCGCACGCCGCGCCAGCAAGCGCGTCCACGCCGACGGGCGGCCCGCCGAGTGCCGGGTGAAGGCCACCCGGACCGAGGGGGTCACGGCCCGGAGCAAGAGCCCGGCCAGCAGCTCGAGGGGGCGGTGCGCGTGCACCACGAGCGGTCCGGCCCGTGCCTTGCTCCAGAGCTCGCTCCACCGGAGTCGCTGCACGCCGGACAGCGGGCCCCAGCCGGCCACCTCCGCGGGCAGCAGCCGGGCGACGTCCTCCACGTGGCGGGTCACCCCGGTGCGCCGTCCGTGGAAGTGGAGGTGCACCACCGAGATCATCCCACCGACCCCGTCCGACGCGGGACCGGACGGGTTCCGGCGCCGAGCAGCAGGCGGGCCACCAGATCCACGTTGCGCTGGCTCGCCCCGGACACCTGGCGGACCGACTGCGCCGCCAGGTTGCCGAGGTTGGCGAGGACGTCCGGACGGCCCAGCAGCTCGGAGAGCACCCGGTGGAGCTGCTCGGCGTCGGCCACCTGGATGCCCCCGCGCCCGAGCAGCACCTGGACGCTGTCGCGAAAGTTCTCCATCCGGGGCCCGAAGAGCACCGGGCGGCCCTGCGCGGCGGGCTCGAGGATGTTCTGGCCGCCCCGCGGAGTGAAGCTCCCCCCCACGAAGACCACCGTGGCCAGCCGGTACGCCCGGGCGAGCTCGCCGATGGTGTCGAGCACCATCACCGGCGCCCCTGCGGGCCCCCCCGTCCGCCGGCCTGCCTCGACGCCGCGCGCCTGGGCCGCCGACTGCACCCGCGCCGCCCGGTCCACGTAGCGCGGGGCCAGCACCAGCCGGAGCCCCGGGTGCGAGTCCCGGAGCCGCTGCCACACCGAGAGGAGAATCTCCTCCTCGCCCTCGTGGGTGCTGCCGCCCATCAGCACCGGCACGTCCGGCGGCAGCCCGAGCGCGGTCCGCAGCGCCTCGTCCTCCGGCGAGGGAGCGGGAACCGCCAGCCCGTCGAACTTGGTGTTCCCCGTCACCCATACCCGGTCCAGCGGGGCGCCGAGCGAGAGCGCACGTTCGGCCTCCTCGTCCTCGCGCATCAGCAGCAGGTCCAGCTCGGTGAGGGGATTGCCGAAGACCGCGAAGAGCGTCCGGTAACCCCGGAGCCGCTCCGGGGAGAACCGGCCGTTGGTGAGCACCACCCGGGTTCCGGCGACGTGCGCCGCGTGGATGAGGTTCGGCCAGATCTCCGCGTACTCGAGCACCAGGAGGTCCGGCCGCACCGCGCGCACTGCCCGCCGGGTGCTCCCCGCCAGGTCCCACGGGGCGTAGAGCACCGCGTCCACCTGCGAGCGCAGGCGCTGCTCGGCCATCGCCCGCCCGGTGTCGGTGATGGTGGAGAGCACGATGCGCGCGTCGGGGAAGCGCTCGCGGAACCGGCCGATCATCGGGGCCAGTGCCTGGAGGTCGCCCGCGCTCGCGCCATGGAGCCAGACCCGCGGCCAGCCTCCCTCGGGCAGGCGTTCCGGAGAGTAGAACCCAAACCGCTCCAGGAGGCCGCCGCGGGTCTTCCGCGCGAGCAGCAGCAGCGGCGAGAGGAGCAGGAACAGCAGGGTGCTGAGCAGCACGTACAGCGCCCGCCTCACGGCGCCGCCTCCACCTTCACTGGCTGGGCGAGGAGCCAGGGCCAGGAGGCGTCGCCCAGCCCGAGCCCCGGCGTCTCCACCCGGACCTCCACCAGCACCTGGCCGGGTCCCTCCAGCCGGAGGTGCGAGGCGTCCACCATGCGCCCCGGGCCGTGCACCCGCATCTGCACACCGGGCGGATGCAACGCCGGGAGCCGGACCTCGAGCACCTCGCCCACCCGGAACGTCCGCCGGTCCGCCGGCAACACCGCGAACCCTGCCGCGGCGGCCAGCGCGTCCACCGCGCAGTAGAAGCGGCCGGCGCGCAGCTCCTGCACCACCGCCTGCGCCCCCTCCGCTGGCCCCTCCGGCAAGGAGGTGATGCCGGTGAGGTGCACCGACATCCAGCGGAAGGCCGCGCCGTAGCTCGGGTAGCCGTGCGCGTCCGGGCCACAGAAGGCGAGCTTGGGCTCGGGTGCGTCGAGCGCGAGCAACCACTCCTCGACGGGGCGCGCCTCGGCGAGCGCGTAGACCAGCGCGCGCTCGGGGCTCACCAGGGCGGTCCCCAGCGCCGGGAGCAGCCGGCCCAGCGGCTGCTGGCGGAGCGCGCCCCAGGCCGAGTCGCCGCTCCACACCTCGACCCCGCTCGCGGCCCGGGCCTGCGCGAGGTCGGTCCACGCCCGCTGGGGGTGGAGCGGGTGGGCCAGCACCGCGATGCCGCCGAGCTCGAGCACCGCGCGCACCGGGGCCGAGACCTTCTCCGCGTCCGTCAGAGGCCGCCGGGTCCCCACGTCCGCCAGGTGGCCGAAGGGGGTGCTCGACTCCTCGCCCGGAACGAGGAGCACCCCCTCCTCCCGCGCCGGGGTGGGCAGCTCCTTGGGGTTGTGGTCGGTCAGCACCAGGAAATCGAGCCCGGCCGAGCGCGCCGCCTGGGCGACGTCGGTGGGGCTCCCCCGACCGTCGCTCCGGGTGGTGTGCACGTGCCAGGCGCCCCGCAGCTCGCGGGTCGCGGGCGGCGGGGTCAGCGGGAGCGGGCGCACCGCGGCCAGCAGCGCGAACCAGCCAAGCGTCAGGGCGAGGAGGCCCAGCGCCCAGCGGAGCAGGCGGATCCACCCCGGCGTCTTCCGCCGGCGGCGGATGGGCCGCACCACCATGCTCGGGCGTCTCACCGGCTCGTCCCCGTGGCCGCTGGCGGTGGGTGCTGCAGCGACCAGGCCTCGGCGTACCACCCCCCGTGCAGGAGCAGCTCCGCGTGCGTTCCCTCCTCGACCACCCGGCCCGCGACCAGCACGTGGATGCGGTCTGCCCGGGCAGTGGTCTCCAGCCGGTGGGCGATGACCAGGGCCGTCCTGCCCGGAAGGACCGCCTCGAGCGCCACCTGCACCTCGCGCTCACCTTCCGGGTCGAGGTTGCTGGTCGCCTCGTCCAGGACGAGGAGCCGCGCCTCGCGGAGCACCGCCCGGGCCAGCGCCAGCCGCTGCCGCTGTCCTCCGCTGAGCCGCGACCCCCGCTCGCCGAGGGGCGTGTCCCACTGACGCGGCAGGGCCATGACGAACTCCTCGGCCCGCGCCGCCCGGAGCGCGGAGCGCAGCTCGCCCCCGGTCGCCTCGGGCCGCACGGCGAGGAGGTTCTCCCGCACCGTCCCCGAGAACAGCAGCGGCTCCTGCGTGACCAGCGCCACCTGCGAGCGGAGCGAGGCCACGGTGCAGGCCTCCACGTCCACCCCGTCCCAGAGGATGCGACCGGCGTCGGGCCGGACGAAGCGGAGCAGCAGCGCGGCCACGGTGCTCTTCCCCCCGCCGCTCGGGCCGACCAGCGCCGTCGCCTTCCCCACCGGGATCTCCAGCTCCAGCCGGGAGAGCGCCGGCCGGTCCCCGTACGAGAGGCTCACCGTGTCGAACCGCACCGAGCGGACGAGCCGCGGGGCGGCCTTCGCCCCGGGCGCGTCGGTCACCAGCGGTGGAGTCTCCAGAACCTCCAGGAGCCGCTCCGCCGCGGCCGCGCCCTGGGTGGCGAACTGCGAGGCGCGCCCCAGCTCCTTCGCCGGCTGGTAGAGAAGGATGAGCGCGGCGAGGAAGGAGAGCAGCCGCTCGGGGGCGACCTGCATGCCCCCCGCCCACACCAGCACTCCGGCCACCGCGAGTGCCGCCAGCACCTCGGTCACCGCGGGCACCGCGGCGCGCGCCCAGGCAGCGCGGGCCAGGGTGGCGGCGTGTGCCTCGGCCCGGGCGGAGAACCGGGCGGCCTCGGCCGCCTCCACCCCGTAGGCCTGGACCGTCCGCACCGCGGCGAGCGCCTCCCGGAGCTGCCCGGCCATCCCGCCGAGCCGCACCTGGCCCTCGCGCGTCCGGCGGAGCACCGAGCGGGTCAGCCTCGAGACCGGGAACCCCGCCACCGGGACCACCGCCAGCGCCACCAGGGCCAGCCGCCACTCCAGCGACACCGCCACCGCCGAGAGGACGAGGATCTGGAGCCCGTCGCGGATCCACGAGCCGACCGCGTAGATGGCCGCGGTCTCCACCGCGTTCACGTCGGCCGAGAAGCGCGAGAGGAGATCCCCGCTCATCCGGCCCGCGAGCTGTACCGGCGACTGGCGCAGCAGCGCATCGAGCAGCCCCCGCCGGAGCCAGACCACGGTCCGCTGACCGAACTGACCGGTCCAGGTGAACTGCGCGGCGTACGCCACGCCCTTCACCAGCGCCACCGCGATCAGCACCAGGGGGAGTGAGAGCAGCAACCGATCCCGGCCCGCGGCCTCGAGCGCCGGCGCCCAGCTCGCCACCCGCCCCAGCGCCGAGGCGCCGCCGGTCAGCAGGAACCGCAGCGCTGGTCCGACCAGGAAGGCATACAGGCCGGTGGCCAGCGCGAGGACGCCCATCGCCAGGGTGGCGAGCAACAGACGCCCCAGGTGCGGACGCGCGTAGGGCACGAGGCGCCACAGCGCGCGCCACCCCGAACGGCGGCCGAGGGTGTTGTCCGGAGCGGTGGTCACCAGGGACCCGAGGTGTACCATCCTGCCTTCGAGCGTCCATGGCCAACGGCGAGCTGATGGTGGTGGCAGGCGAAGCCTCGGGTGACCTTCACGCTGCGGACGTCCTGGCCGAGCTCCGCCGCCGCCGGCCCGAGCTCCGCGCCTTCGGGATGGGGGGCCCGCGCCTGGAGGCCGCCGGGCTGGAGCGGCTGTTCGACGCACGAGAAATTTCCGTGATGGGCATCGCCGAGGTGCTGCCGCGCCTGCCCCGCATCTGGCGGGTCTTCCGCGCGCTGGTACGCGCCGCCCGGGAGCGCCGACCGTCGGCCGCCCTGCTGGTGGACGTGCCCGACTTCAACCTGCGGCTCGCGCGGAAGCTCCGGGCCGCTGGCATCCCGGTGGTGTTCTACGTGAGCCCCACCGTGTGGGCGTGGCGGCGCGGCCGCGTCCGGCAGATCGCCCGTGACGTGGACCGGATGCTCTGCATCCTGCCCTTCGAGGAGGAGTTCTACCGGGCCCACGGCGTGCGCGCCCGCTACGTGGGCAATCCGGTGGTGGAGCAGGTTCCCCCACCCGGGGCCCCCGAGTCCTTCCGGCGCGCTCTCGGACTCGACGTCGGCCGCCTCACCCTGGCGCTCCTCCCGGGGAGCCGCCCGAGCGAGCTTCACCGGCTGCTCCCGACGATGGTCGAGAGCGCGGCGTTGCTCCAGCGCGAACGCCCCGAGCTGCAGATCGTCGTCCCGGTCGCCCCGGGTCTGGACCGGGCACCGGTGGAGGAGGCTTTCTCGGCGCGCGGCCTCCGCCCCACGCTCGTCGACGGCCGGGCCGCCGAGGTGGTGGGCGCCTCGGACGTCGCGGTGGTGGCCTCGGGGACCGCCACGCTGGAGGCCGCGCTGATGCAGCGCCCGATGGTGGTGGTCTACCGGATGTCGGCGCTCAGCTGGGCGATCGGCAGGCTGCTGGTGAGGGTGGCCTTCGTCTCGCTGGTGAACCTCCTCAGCGGTCGGCGGCTGGTCCCCGAGCTGCTCCAGGCGGAGCTCCGCCCCCAGGCGGTGGCCGACGAGGTCCGCCGGCTCTGGGCGCCGGGACGGGCCCGCGATGCCCAGCTCGAGGGTCTGCTCGCGCTCCGGGCGCGGCTGGGGAACGGCCCCACCGCCTCGCGCGTGGCAGACGAAGTGCTGGAGGTGATGGACGCGCGTGGTAAGGAGCCGGCCTCCCTCGCCCGATGAACCCCGCCCTGGTCTGCATCCCCACCTACAACGAGCGCGAGAACGTCGAGTCCATCGTCCAGGCCGCGCTGGCCGCCGAGCCGCGGGTGGACGTCCTGGTGGTCGACGACGCGAGTCCCGACGGAACGGGCGCGCTGGCCGACGGGCTGGCCCGGAAGTCGCCGCGGGTGCACGTGCTCCATCGTGCCGGCAAGGCGGGGCTGGGGAAGGCGTACCTCGCGGCGTTCGACTGGGCCCTCCAGCGCGGCTACGCCTACGTCCTGGAGATGGACGCCGACTGGAGCCACGACCCGCGCTACCTGCCGACGCTCATCGACCGGGCCTCGACCGACGCCGATCTGGTCCTGGGGAGCCGCTGGGTGAAGGGGGGCGGCACCCGGAACTGGGGCATCGGACGGCAGCTCATCAGCCGCGGCGGCTCACTCTACGCCCGCACCATCCTCGGCCTCGGGATCCGCGACCTGACCGGAGGCTTCAAGTGCTTCCGGGCCGAGGTGCTGCGGGCCATCGACCTGCCATCCGTTGGCAGCACCGGGTACGGCTTCCAGATCGAGCTCACCTACCGGGCCATCAAGCGCGGCTTCCGGGTGGCGGAGATCCCCATCGTCTTCGAGGACCGGCGGGTGGGACAATCCAAGATGTCCCGGGCGATCGTGCTCGAGGCGCTGGCCATGGTGTGGAAGATCCGGTGAGCGAGCCCGTCTCCTCCGCGCTGGTCGCCCTCTCGGCGGTCTTCTTCGTGGTCGACCCCATCGGGGTGGTGCCGATCTTCATCGCCATGACCCACGGCGATCCGCCGGAGAAGATGCGCGACACCGCCCGGCGCGCATCGCTGGTCGCCGCCGGACTGCTGATCTTCTTCGCCCTCTGCGGCACGTTCCTCTTCAAGGTGGTGGGGGTGAGCCTCAGCGCCTTCCGGGTGGCGGGCGGAATCGTGCTCCTGATCACCGCCCTGGACATGCTCCGGGCCCGTCAGTCCGAGACGCGCACCTCGCCCGAGGAGGCGCAGGAGGCGACCGGGAAGGAAGATGTGGCCATCGTCCCCCTCGCCATCCCGCTGCTGGCCGGCCCGGGCGCCATCGCCACGGTGATGGTCCTGATGTCCCGGGCCTCGGGAATGGTGTCCGTGCTCGCGGTGCTCCTGAGCATCGTCGTCACCATGGCCGCGGCCTACTTCCTGCTGCGGGGCGCGCCCCTGGTGCAGCGGGTGCTGGGGCAGTCGGGGGTGGCGATCATCCAGCGGGTGATGGGGCTGCTCCTCGCCGCCATCGCCGTGCAGTTCATCGCCGAGGGCGGGCGCGAGCTGGTGGGCCTGCCCCCGCCGCCGTGAGGGCGCGCCGAACCCGCTGCGGGTAGCACGCTGGCACCGGCAAACGCTGCGCCCCGCTCGGCGGAGCGCACCGGAGGTCCGCGTGTTTGCTCGATCTCCTTGGGCCTCGACCGGCGTCCGTCTTGCAGAGAAGCGCGAAGATGGATGCGTGTGCTCGCTCCGCGATGGGCCGGGTCGGGACCCTCGCTGCGCTCTGCTGTCTCCTCGCCGGCTGCGGTCGGGGAGTCGAGTCGCTCCCCACGTTCTACCCGGGCGACACCCAGCCACCGACCAGCGGGCCCGACGTTCCAGGAGTGGAGGCGATGGACCGCGCGGTTCGCGCCCTCTTGAAGACCTGGAACGTCCCCGGCGCGGCGGTCGCCGTGGCCCGCGACGGCAAGCTGATCCTCGCCCGGGGATACGGCTATGCGGACTTCGAGGCACGGCAACCGGTCCAGCCCACCTCCAGGTTTCGCATCGGCAGCACCTCCAAGGTCTTGACCGCGATGGCCGTCCTCCATCTCCGGGAGCAGGGGCTCCTGGACCTCGAGCGCCCGTTTCTCCAGTACCTCCCACAGTTCCAGCTCCCTCCCGGGGCGGACGCTCGCCTCCCGGCGGTCACCCTTCGTCAGCTGCTCCACCACTCGGGGGGATGGGATCGGGATCTCCGGGGCGACCCGCTCGACCTTCAACGGGAGATCTCGTCTGCACTTGGCGTCCCGACCCCGGTGATGTGCTCCGACGTCTTCCGCTACCAGCTCGGGAAGCATCTCGACTTCGAGCCCGGGACTCGGTTCGACTACTCGAACTTCGGATACTGCATTCTCGGCCTGGTGGTGGAGGCCGTCAGCGGTCGTCCCCTCGAGCTCTACGTGCGCGACAGCGTCCTCGCCCCGATGGGAGTGAACGCCATGTCCATCGGCTATTCGCACCTCGCCGAGCGCGGTACGGAGGAGGTCCGGTACTACGACTGGGACGGCGCTCCGCTCGCCGACTCGCTCTTCCCCGGGGAGGACCAGGTGCCCCTGGTCTACGGCGCGTTCGATCCGATGACCTTCGCCGCGGCCGGAGGATGGATCGGCTCCGCGGTGGACCTCACTCGGATCTTCTCCGCCATCGACGGCAGCCGGACGGCGCCCTTCCTCTCCGACGGGTCGCGGGGCGAATGGCTGGAGGACCCCCATCTGCCCGGGATCTCCGGCGCGTGGTACGGGCTGGGCATCTTCGTCCGCACCCGGCCCGACCGCTGGTGGCACGGGGGATCGCTCTTCGGCGGGCAGACGCTGCTGGTCCATGACGAGGCAGGGAACGACTTCGCCATCGTCACCAACTCGCGCACCGGCGACCCCGACGGCTTCTCGGCGGATGAGACCAACGCCGTCTTCGCCGGTTTGGTGAGCCTCACTGGCGCGGCGGAGGACCTCTATCCGCAGTTCCCGTCGCCCCCCGTCCCGCCCCGCAGTCGCTAGCGGCTCTCTCAGCGGGATCGGCGAGCCCGGGAGTCAGTGCCAAACGCGAGGGCCCTCCCGCGGACCGCCGGCTCAGCGCGCCGAGCGCATCGGCTGCGAGCGCCCGATCACCGTGATGCCCCTCTCGTTCGCCAGCCGGACCAGCCGGTCCCCTTCCAGGAGGAGCGTCCTTCCCGCCTCGACCACCAGCACCCGCCCACCGACGTCGCGCAGCACCTCGAGCGTCCCCGGGCCCACCGCTGGCAGGTCGAACCGGTCGTCCTGCCCGGGCTTGCTGCGCTTCACCACCACCACCCCCGGGCCGCCGAGCTCGGCCCCGCGGCGGATGCAGGCGTCGGTGCCTTCCACCGCCTCCAGCGCCAGCACGTGGCCATTCTTCACCACCACCGTCTGTCCGACGTCGGCGCGGCCGAGCAGCGTGGCCACCTCCTCGCCCAGGGCCACGTCGCGCTCCTGGGCCGCATCGAGCGGCGGACCGGCCAGATGGCCTTCCGGAGCGAGGATCTCCCGGAGCAGCTCCGTGGGGGCAACGATGCGGATCCCCGCCGACTGGAACTCGTCCGCCGCGGCACGCAGCAGCGCATCGTCCCGGAAGCTCCGCAGCCGGGTGGCGATCCGAAACAGGCCGACGTCGGGGCGCATCTGCTGCACCGCCCGCATCCGCGAGAAGCCCCCGGCGAGCACCGCCTCCTCCACCCCGGCTTCACGCAGCAGCCGCTCGATGCGGGCCACCTGCCCCACCTTCACCCAGTGGAGCGCGTCCACCTCCGAGGCGAGCTCGGGGTCGGTCTCGCCCAGGTGCCCCACCGCGATCACCGAGAGGCCGCGACCGCGCGCCGCTCGGGCGAAGAGCCGGGGCAGCGCGCCGTTACCGGCGATGAGCCCGATGCGTCCGGCCACGGGGCCCTAGCGGGTGAGCCCGCGCTGGCTGGAGGTGACGAAGGTCAGCAGCACCTCGATCTCGGTCTGGTCGCCGAGCTCCGTCCGGAGCCGCTCGATGGCCTCCTCCAGCGGGAGCTTGCTCCGGAAGAGGATGCGGTACGCCTCCTTCACCCGCGAGATCTGCTCCTCGCTGTACCCGTGCCGGGCCAGGCCGATGCTGTTCACCCCCACCAGCTCCGCCCGGTCGCCCTGGGCGGTACAGAACGGAGGCACGTCCATGACCACCATCGAGCCGCCGGCCACGAAGGCGTGCCGGCCGATCCGGGTGAACTGGTGCACCGCCGAGAGCCCACCGAGGATGGCGTGGTCCCCCACCTCGACGTGGCCCCCCAGCGTCGCCCCGTTGGCGAACACGCAGCCGTTCGCCACCTGGCAGTCGTGCGCCACGTGGGCGTAGGCCATGAACAGATTCCGGTCGCCGATGCGGGTCACCCCGCCGCCCCCGGTGGTTCCCTTGTGGAGCGTGGTGAACTCGCGGATCAGGTTCTCGTTGCCGATCTCCAGCGCGCTGTCCTCCCCCGCGTACTTGAGATCCTGCGGCTGGGCCCCCACCGAGGCGAAGTGGAAGACGCGGTTGCGCTCCCCCAGCCGGGTGCGCCCCTCGATCACCGCATGCGGGCCAACCGTCGTCCCGGGGCCGATCTCCACCTGCGAGCCGATGACCGCGTAGGGGCCGACCTCGACCGTGGGATGCAGCCGGGCGCCGGGGGCGACGATGGCCGTGGGGTGGACGCTCATCGGTCCTTGTCCACCACCGTGGCCAGGAACTCGCCCTCCGCCACCACCTCGCCGTCCACCTTGGCCACCCCCCGGGTCTTGAGGATCGAGCCCTTGAAGCGCAGCACCTCCACCTCGAGCTCCAGCCGGTCACCCGGCACGGTGGGCTTCCTGAACTTCGCCCCGTCGATGGCCATGAGATAGGTGACCTTCTGGGACGGGTCGAACCCGGTGGAGCGGTAGGCGAGGATCGCGCTGGCCTGCGCCAGGGCTTCCAGCACCAGCACCCCCGGCATCACCGGGTGGCCAGGGAAGTGGCCCTCGAAGAACGGCTCGTTGACCGAGACGTTCTTGTAGGCCCGCAGCGCCTTGCCGGGATCGATCGACACCACCCGGTCCACCAGGAGGAACGGGTAGCGGTGGGGAAGCAGCTTCTGGATCTCCTGCACGTCCATCATGTCTCAGGACTCGTCCTTCCTCGACTCGAGCGCGGCCACCCGCGCGCGCAGCTCCCTCAGCTCCCGCAGCAGGTCGGGCAGATGCTTCAGCGCGGCGGACTGGCGCAGCCACAAGGCGCGCTCCACCGCCGGGTACCCCGAGAAGGTCGCGCCGGGCGGCACGTCGTGCGGCACGCCGGACTGGGCAGCGATCCGGGCCCCGTCCCCCACCCGGACGTGGCCCACGATGCCCACCTGCCCGGCGAGCACCACCCCCGAGCCGACCTCCGTCGACCCGGAGATGCCCACCTGCGCGCAGACGATGCAGAGCGGCCCCACGCGGACGTTGTGGGCGATCTGCACCAGGTTGTCGATCTTCGTCCCCTGGCCGATGACCGTCTCGCCGGTGGTCGCCCGGTCGATGCAGCTGCCCGCCCCCACCTCCACGTCGTCCTCGATGCGGACGGTCCCCACCTGCGGCACCTTGACGTGCGACGGACCCGACGGGTCGAAGGCGAAGCCGAAGCCGTCCGAGCCCACCACCACCCCGGGCTGGAGCAGCACCCGGTTCCCCAGCAGGCAGCGCTCGCGCACCACTGCCCCGGGCTGGAGCACGCAGTCCTCGCCCACCTGCGAGCCCTCGCCGAGGTAGCTGCCCGGCCAGAGCACCGACCGCGGCCCGACCACCGCGAAGGCCTCCACCACCGCCAGAGCCATCACCGTCGCCGAGGAGTCTATCCGCGCCGAGGGGTGCACCTCGGCCCGAGGGTGCACCCCGGCCGACGGGCGCGCGACGGGGTGGAACACCGAGAGCAGCCGGGCGAACGCCAGATGTGGCGAGGCCACCCGCACCCAGGCCACGTCGGCGCGGGTCACCGGCTCGCCGGGCGGGAGCAGGACCGCCGCCGCGCGGGTGGTCCCCAGCTCCTTCCGGTACCGCGGGTTCCCGTAGAAGGAGAGCTCGCCGGGCCCGGCCTCCTCCAGCGAGGCCAGTCCCCGGATGGGCAGCGACCCGTCCCCCTCGACGGTGCCACCCACCTGGACCGCCAGCTCTGCGAGGGAGCGTTCCATCCGCTCCCTGGAGGCTACTTCTTCTTGGCCGGCGTGGCCGCCGGCGCCGTGGTGCTGGTCTTGACCTTGTTCTGCTCGTTGTAGGTCCGGACCAGCTGCGCGGTCAGGTCGAGCGAGTCCGGCGCGTAGGCGATCCCCCCAGCGTCGAACACCATGGTGAAGCCCTCGCGCTGGGCCAGCGAGGAGATGATGGCCCGCATCTTGGTGACGATGGGCTGGAACTCCTCGTTCTCCTTCTGCGCCAGCTCCGCCCGGCCCTTCTCGAAATTCTGCTGCAGGTCGATGAACCGCTTCTGCATCGCCTCGGCTTTCTCGTTCCGGGCCTGCTCGGTCATGGTGGCGGCCTGCTTGTCGAAGGTCTCCTTGTCCTTCTTCAGCTGGTCCTGCGCCTTGTCCAGGTCCTTCTGCTTCTGCTCCTTGAGGCCTTCCAGCCGGGTCCGCGCGGCCTTGGCCTCCTCGAGCTCGGCGAGGGCCTTCTGGAAGTTGACGTAGCCGATCTTCGCCTCCGCGTGCGCAGCCGCGGAGAGGGTCAGCGGGATCACGGCGGCCAGGGCCACCATCAGGCGACGGGACGACATCACGTGCATGCTCCTCGGGGAACTCCGGCGATCGGATCGACGACCACCGCCGACCGGAGTGGAACGGAAGCCCCCCGGCGGGCGCTCCCGATACGGTCGAAAAAGTGCGCGGACACTAGGAGGAACGGCGCCGCTCCGTCAAGCAGATGCCACATGGCGGTCAGCGAGGCACTCCATCGAGCTCAGAGCGCCTTCACCTCGGTCACCAGCCGGGTCAGCGACGACTTGGCGTCGCCGAAGAGCATCGAGGTGTTGGGGGCGTAGAACAGGTGGTTCTCGATGCCGGCGAAGCCGGGGTTCATGCTCCGCTTGAGCACGATGACGCCCTTTGACTTGTCCACGTCGAGGATCGGCATCCCGTAGATCGGGCTCTGCGGATCGCTCCGGGCGGCGGGGTTCACCACGTCGTTGGCCCCGATGACCAGCGCCACGTCCGTCCGCTCGAACTCGGGGTTGATGTCCTCCATGTCGTAGAGCCGGTCGTAGGGGACGTTGGCCTCGGCCAGGAGCACGTTCATGTGGCCCGGCATCCGGCCCGCCACCGGATGGATGGCGTACTTCACCGTCACCCCGCGCTTCTCGAGGAGATCTGCCAGCTCCCGCACCACGTGCTGGGCCTGCGCCACCGCCATCCCGTAGCCGGGGACGACGATGACCTGCCCGGCGTAGGCCATCCGGATCGCCGCGTCCTCGGCCGAGACGCTGCGGACGGTGAGGTCCTTGGCCTCGGCTCCGGCGGCCAGCGCCGGCTGAGGGGAGCCGAAGGCGCCGAAGAGCACGTTGCCGAAGCTCCGGTTCATCGCCTTGGACATGAGGACGGAGAGCAGGAAGCCCGAGGCCCCGTCGAGGGCGCCGCAGATGATGAGGACGTTGTTCTGGATCGCGAACCCCGTCGCGCTGGAGGCCAGTCCGGCGTACGAGTTGAGGAGCGAGACCACCACCGGCATGTCGGCCCCGCCGATGGGGAGGACCATGAACACCCCGAGCAAGAGCGCCAGGGCGATCATCCCGTAGAACACCGCCGGCGTGCCGGGGCGGAAGATGAGGAAGAGGAACATGGCGATCGCCACCCCGAAGAGGGTGATGTTGACCGTGTTCTGTCCCCGGTAGGTCACCGGCTTCCCGGTGATGAATTCCTGGAGCTTCCCGAAGGCCATGAAGCTGCCGGTCACGGTGAGCGCGCCGAACAGCACCTCGAAGCCCAGCGCGGCCATGGTCGACCGCGGCATCGCCTGCTGGTGAATCCGGTACTCGGCGATGCCCACCAGGGTGGCAGCCAGCGCCCCGAACATGTGGCTGATGGCGATCCGCTGGGGCATGGCGGTCATCGGCACGAACATGCCCAGCGGGTAGCCGATCACCGTTCCCAGGATCAGCGCCACGGCGATGAAGTCGAAGCGGATGATCTCGTGGTTGAACAGCGTGCCCACGATCGCCAGGACCATGCCCAGCGCCGCCTGCTGCATGCCCAGACGGGCGCGATCCGGGTGCGACAGGCTCTTCAGGCCGAGGATGAACAGCACCGAGGCGGCGAGGTAGATGGCCTCGATGACCAGATCGCGGGCGCTCATCGGGACCCGCCTCCGGGCTGGCCAGCTTTCTCCATCGCCACGGCGGAGGTGGGCTTCGGCTCCCGGCGGAACATCTTCAGCATCCGGTCGGTGATGAGGAACCCGCCCACCACGTTGATGCTGGCGGCGGTGACGGCGATGAACCCCAGCCAGTTGGACACCGTGTCCCGGTTGGCCCCGGCGAGCACCAGCGAGCCCACCAGGCTGATGGCGGAGATGGCGTTGGTCGCCGACATCAGCGGTGTGTGGAGGAGCGGCGGGACACGGGTGATGACCTGGTACCCGACGAACGCGGCGAGCACGAACACGTACAGCTCGATGATGCTGATCACCGTCCGCTCCCTCCCGGGACCTGCCCGTTCAAGGTGATGAGCATCGCCCTGGTGATCTCGTCCTGGGGATCGATCTTCAGCGCGCCCTCCTTGGTGGAGAGGTGCTGCACCAGGGTCAGCACGTTGCGGGCGAACATCTGGCTGGCGTGCAGGGGCACGGTGGCCGCGAGCTGCACCGGGCCGAGGAGGACCACCCCGCCCACCACCACCCGTTCACCGGCCCGGGTGCCCTCCACGTTGCCCCCACTCTCCGCTGCCAGGTCCACCACCACCGAACCCGGCCGGAGCGTGCCCAGCGTGGCGGCATCCACCAGCACCGGTGCCCGCTTCCCCGGCACCTGGGCGGTGGAGATCAACAAGTCCTGCTGGGGAATGGCCGCGGCCAGCGCCGCTCGGGTCTGGGCCTCCTCCTCGGCGGTCTGCGCCCGGGCGTAACCGCCGGCCGCCTCGGCGTCGGATGACACCTCCGGACCGACGAAGGTCGCCCCCAGGCTGAGAATCTGCTCCCGGGCGGCGAGCCGCACATCGAACCCGGCGACCAAAGCCCCCAGCCGCCGCGCGGTGGCGATGGCCTGGAGCCCCGCCACCCCCGCGCCGAGCACCAGCACCCTGGCCGGGGCCAGCGTCCCGGCGGCGGTGGTGAGCAGGGGGAGCAGCTTCCCCAGCTCGGCGGCTCCGAGGAGCACCGCCTTGTAGCCGGCCACGGTGGCCTGCGAGCTGAGCACGTCCATCGACTGGGCCCGGGTGATGCGCGGGACGCGCTCCAGGGCGAGGAACGTCAGCCGCCGCGCGGCCAGGGCCGGGACCAGCGCCTCCGCCGGCTCGACTCCCAGCATCGAGACCACGGTGGCCCCCTCGGGCGCCTCGGCGAGCTCCGCGGCGGTGGGCCGGCGAACGCGGGGCCAGAGCTCCACCCTGGTGAGCGCCTCGGCCCGGGCGGCGAGCACCCGCGCCCCGGCCTTCTCGTAGTCGGCGTCGGTGAAGCCTGCGGCCAACCCCGCCCCGCGCTCGATGGAGATCTGATGTCCAGCCTTCGTGAGCCGCGCCACCACTTCGGGAACCAGGGCCACCCGGGCTTCCCCGGGTGAGGTCTCCCGTACCACCGCGATGCGCATCGCTCGCCCCCTCCTTAGAAGGAGTTGCCGATCGTGAACTCGAAGAGGACTGGGTCGTCGATCGGTCGTCTGGTGAGTGGAATGCCCCACTCGAATCGTAGCGGACCGACCGGGGAGAACCAGCGAATCCCGAAACCCACCGACCAGAACAGTCCCAGCGGAAGTGAGTGTTGTTTGTCTTCGAAGAAGCTGGCATCCACGGCGAACGCGTTGCCGGCGTCGGCGAAGACCACGCCCTTGACCCCGACCTTGGGCACGATGGGGAACTCGAGCTCGAGGTTGAGCACGAACTGCTTGTTGCCACCGACCACGAAGGCGGTCACCGGGCAGTCGGGCCGGTTGCAGGTGGGCACCAGGATGGTGGGGGAGATCGAGCTCAGCGAGTAGCCGCGGATGGTGTTGATGCCGCCCAGGTAATAGAGCTCCGAGACCGGCAGCCGGCGGCTCTGATCGAGGTTGGCGATGTAGCCGATGGTGGTGTTGGTCTTGAACACCATCCCCAGGGGCAGCGGGAAGTAGAAGCGGGAGAAGAGCGTGTAGCGCGCGTAGTTCAGGGTCCCGCCGAGGAAGTCCGGGGCGAACTCCGCCGAGGCGAACTGGTAGAACCCCTTGGTGGGGAACAGCCGGTTGTCGCGCCGGTCCCAGGCGAGGGTGAAGCGCACCGCGGAGGTGATCTGCGTGCCGGTGCGGAAGCGGCCATAGAGCGGCGTGGTGTTGGTGTTGATCACCCCCGCATTCGGGCCGGTGCCGGTGCCCCCCGGCGACGCCTCGACCCACTCCCGGGTGTACCCAACGCTGGCGATGAGATCGTCCCAGATGTGGTAGCCCAGCCCCACCGAGCCGCCCAGCGCCTGACGGGTGAAGTCGAACTGGTCGATCTGGGTCCGGTAGATGTCGAAGGAGAAGATCCAGTCGCTGTCGAAGAAGTACGGGTCGTAGAACGACAGCTGGATCAGCTGCCGCAGGCTGCTGAGCTGGGCGGAGATGGAGACGGTCTGCCCCCACCCGAGGAAGTTGTTCTGGGTGACCTGGGCGGTGAAGATGAAGCTCTCCACCGAGCTGAAGCCGAAGCCCACCTGGAAGCTGCCGGTGCTCTTCTCCTTCACCTCGACCGTGACCACCACGTGGGTGTCGTCGCGGCCGGGCTTGTAGGTGATCTCCACCGTCTCGAAGAAGCCGAGCGCGGTGACCCTTTCCTTGCTCCGCCGCAGGCCGCTGCCGGAGAAGAGGTCCCCCTCGTAGATCCGCAGCTCGCGCCGGATGACCTTGTCCCGGGTCTTGGTGTTCCCGGTGATCTCGATCCGGTCGATGGTCTGCAGCTTCCCCTTCTCCACCCGGAAATCGAGCGCCACGGTCCTCTCCTGAGGATTGACCGAGGTCTCGGGGTTGAAGTTGGCGTAGGCGTAGCCCTGGTCCTGGTAGATGTCGGCCAGCGACTGGTCGTCCTTCAGGACCTTGGCCCGGCTGAAGTAGTCGCCCCGGCGCGACTCGAGCACCGCGAACAGCCGGTCCTTGGGGACGATGAGATCTCCCGAGAAGTCGATGCTCGAGATGCGGTACTGCTCGCCCTCGGTGATCTTCACCGTGATGTAGATCAACCGCTTGTCGGGCGAGAGCGCGACGGTGGGCTTCTCCACCTTCACGTTGAGGAAACCGCGGTCGTAGTAGGCGGCCTCGATGATCGCCAGATCCCGCTGGAAGGCCTCCTCGCGGAAGGTGCCCTCCCCGGTGAGGAATCCGAAGAAGTTCCCCTCGCGGGTGATCATCAGGGCCTTGAGGTCGTCGGCCGAGACCTTGTCGGTGCCGATGAGGTTCACCTGCTTCACCATCACCTTGGCGTGCTCGTTGATGACGAACACCACGTCGGCCTGGTTGGTGCCCTGGACGGGGACGACCTTGTGGGTGACCTCGGCGAGGAAGAAGCCCTTCTCGACGTACTTCTCCTGGATCTTCTTGACGTTCCGCCTCACCGCGTCCAGGTCGAGGATCTGGTACGGCTTGAGGTCGATGACGTCCTTGAAGTCGTCCTTGTTGAGCTCCTCGTTTCCCTGCAGGAGCCACTGGCGGATCGACGGACGCTCCACCACCCGCACCACGTAGGCGATGCCCCCGGCCGGGAGCCGCTGGGTGAGCAGCTGGATGTCCTGGAAATAGCCCAGGCTCCAGAGCGACTGGACGTCGGCCCCGGTGAGCGTGGGGTCGAACGGGCGGCCCACCTTGTTCTTCAGCGCGCGCTTGATGACCTCCGGCTCGACCCGCCGGTTCCCCTCGATCCGCACCTCGGTGATGACGTCGGAGTCGCTGGCCGCGGGGACATCGGCCTGGATCGCCGCGCCCGGGGTACCGGCGTCGGGCGCAGCGAGGCTCTCCGGGGCGGCCGGCGCGAGGGTCCCCCCGTCGACTTCCTGACCGCGCGAGGCGGCGGGGAGGACGAGCGCGAGCAGGGCGGCGGCCAGGAGCCAGGTGGCGGTCGTCTTGCGTGCGGAAACGTTCAACCTCGTCGAGGAGCGGCGGCCGTTGGAAGGGCGCGCACTGTAGGAGAGGGAGGCGGACCGGGACAATGGTGAAAAGCTCTACGCCGGCTCGACCTTGCCCCCTGCGAGCCGCAATCTCCGCGGCATCGAACGGGCCAGCGCCTCGTTGTGGGTCACCACCACGGCCGTGATGCCCAGGTCGCGGTTCACCTCGCGCAACACCTGATGGATGCCCTCGCCGGTCACCGGGTCGAGGTTGCCAGTGGGCTCGTCGGCCAGGAGCAGCGCCGGCTCGAGCACCAGCGCCCGCGCCAGCGCCACCCGCTGCGCCTCCCCACCCGACAGCTCGCCCGGGCGGTGATCCACCCGGGCGCCCAGCCCCACCCGCTCCAGGAGTTCCCGGGCGCGCCGGAGGGCGGCCGAGCGCTCCATCCGCTGCACCAGCGCGGGGATGGCCACGTTCTCCAGCGCGGTGAACTCCGGGAGCAGGTAGTGGCTCTGGAAGACGAATCCCACAGTCCGGTTGCGGAAGCGGGCCAGGTCGGCATCCGCCAGCGCGAGCACGTCCACGCCGTCCACCGCCATCGTCCCCGCCACCGGCGCGTCCAGCGTGCCGAGGACGTGGAGGAAGGTGCTCTTGCCCGAACCCGAGGCGCCCACCAGGCTGACCAGCTCGCCGCGCTCGATGTCCAGCGACAGGCCGCGCAGAACGTCGATGCGCGCCCCGTGCAGCCAGTAACTCTTGGACAGCTCGCGGATCTCCACGAAGGCCACGGGTCGCCCTACTCTCCCTTCAGCCCTTCCACCGGCTCGACGCGCGAGGCGCGCAGCGCGGGGTAGATCGACGCCAGGTAGGTCACCAGGATCGCGATGAGCACGGTGAGCGCGGTCTGCAGCGGCTCGACCTTCACCGGCAACGAGGGGATGTAATAGACCTCCGGGTCCAGCCGGAGCCCCACCTTCTCGATGAAGAGGCACCAGGCCAGGCCGGAGATCAGCCCCAGGAGCCCTCCGGCCACGCCGATCTGCAGCCCCTCGGCGAGGAAGATCTTCACGATGCCGCCCTGGGGAACGCCCAGGGCCTTGAGGACCGAGATCTCCTTCCGCTTCTCCAGCACCAGCATGGTCACCGTGGCCACGATGAGCCCCGCGGCGACCACCACGATGATGGAGAGGATGATGCCCATCACCAGCTTCTCCAGCCGCAGCGCGGAGAAGAGGTTGCGGTTCATCTCCCCCCAGTCCTTGGTGCGGTAGGGGTACCCCTCCAGGGTGTTGAGCACGGTCGAGGCGATGCGCCGGGCGTCGTCCACGTCCTTGACCTTGAGCTCGACTCCCGTGGCCCCGGGGATGCCGAAGAAGGACTCGGCCGCCTGGAGGCCGACGTAGACGAACTTCGAGTCGTACTCGAACATTCCCGTGTAGAAGATGCCGGCCACCCGGAAGGCCTTCGACTTGGGGATGGGCCCCGACGGGCCCATGCCGCCCCCGAGGGGCGAGACCACGGTGACCGGGTCCCCCACCAGGACGCGAAGACTCGCCGCCAGCTCCCGGCCGAGCAGGATGCCGGGGAGCGGCGGACCCGCCGGGCTCTCCTTCGGCATCTGGATGACGTCGTCGTCCTTGGGCCGGTCCATCTTGTAGCGGGTGCGCACCGGGATGTCCTCGGGGTGCGCCAGCCAGCGGATGTCGCCGCCGGGCAGGACGTTCTTGGGGAGATCCGTCACCTGGCCGGTGGTGGCCGGGTCGACGCCCTTGATGATCGCCCCGTCCACGTTGGCCTCGCTGGCCACCATCACCTGCCCGAGAAGGAACGGGGTCTCGCCGATGACGCCGGGGACCTGGGCGACCTTCTTCATCACCTCCGGGTACTCGGGCATCCCGGCCTGGGGGTCGCCGTACTTGAGCACCACCACGTGGGCGTTGGTGCCGAGGATCTTCTTCTGGAGGTCGACCTCGAAGCCGCTCATCACGCTGAGGACGATGATCAGCGCCATCACCCCCACCCCCACCCCGCCCACGCTTAGCGCGGTCATCATCTCGGTGGGGGACTGGCTCCGCTGCTGCGCCTCGTGCAGCGCCTTGGCCGCCGCCAGCGGGTCGCGCCGCCCCAGCTCGCGGATGCGCGTCCGCTCCACCGCCGCGTCCGCTGCGCGGAGGATGCCCAGGACGATGAGCGGGGGGATGATGCCCAGCAGCAGCACCACCAGGCCCCCGAGCAGCAGGCGCGGGCGGAAGACGTGAACGTGACGGCGGGCGACGAACAGCTCGAACCCGGTGCGCACGTCGAGGCGGCCCGAGGCGTTGGCCACGAACCCGGTGAGGATGCCCAGGGTGAGGGCCAGGACCAGCAGGCTGAAGACCAGCCAGTACCCGAGCTCGGGCCGGCCCAAGAGATTCGCCAGGTAGATGATCTCCCGGAACCTCGGACCCAGCGTCGCGTCGAGCGCCGGGACCGACGGGAGCACGGTGAGCAGCGCCGGCAGCGGCACCCCGAGGTAGAGGACGGCGATGGTCGCCTCGGGTGCGGAGAGCTTGCGCGCTCGCGCCGCCCCGACGAAGCCGCCGACGAACGCCACCCCCGCCGCGGCGGTGAGCGCCACGCCGAAGGCCGCCGGCGGACCCCATCCCACCCCACGCGAGGCGGAGGCCAGAGCGGTCTGGAGCAGCACCAGGACCAGCTCGGCCCCGAGGATGCCCACCCCGTACGCCGCCAGGGTGCCGAGGTGGAAGTCGCGCCAGCCGGCCAGCGGCAACGACAGCCCCGACCCGGCCGCCTCGGCGACCGAAGGCTCGGCCTCGGGCCTGCGCGCGCTCCCGAGCGCCACCAGCGCCCACCCGACGAGCCAGACCGCCGCGGCCGGACCGAGCAGCCAGGCTCCGGGGCCGGGCGCCGCCGCCCGCCGGGCCTCGAGCACGCCCTTCACCGCGCCCACCAGCGGCCCCCAGCCGAACGCGTCCAGGCCGAGCCGGGCCAGCACCGGTCCCCAGGCCCCGAGGCGCCCCAGCTCCACCCCCGCCAGCACCGCACCGCTGAGGACCAGCGCCGCGCCCACGCCACGGAGCACCCACCGGGCGCGGGGCCGGGCGGGGGCCACGACGCCGAGGGCGAGCGGCTGATCCATCAGCGCTTCTCGGGCTTGAGCAGGGGAAAGAGGATGACGTCGCGGATGGAGGGCGAGTCGGTGAGGAGCATCGCCAGCCGGTCCACGCCCAGGCCCTCCCCCCCGGTGGGGGGCATGCCGTGCTCGAGGGCCCGGATGTAGTCCTCGTCGTAGTCCATCGTCTCGGTGGCCCCTCTCCGCTTGGCCTCCAGCTGGGCCTCGAAGCGCCCCTTCTGGTCCAGCGGGTCGTTCAGCTCGCTGAACCCGTTGGCGATCTCCCGGCCGACGATGAACAGCTCGAACCGGTCGGCGATTTCAGGCCGGGTGTCGTTCCGGCGGGCCAGGGGGCTGATCTCGGTGGGGAACTCGGTGACGAAGGTGGGCTGGACCAGCCGGGACTCCACCCCGTGCTCGAAGAGCACCGCCAGCATCGCGCCCGGTCCGAACGATTCCAGATGATTGCGCTCGCCCTCGGGGAGCTTGTGGCCGATCTCCGAGCGGAGCCGGTCGGCGTCCTCGAGGTCGGAGTCGCTCAGCGCCGGGAAGGCCCGGCGGACCGCCTCGGCCATGGGGAGCCTCGGCCAGGGCGGGGTGAAGTCGAGGGTCTGGCCCTGGTAGGTGACCTTCATCGAGCCGGTCACCCGCTCGGCTGCCCCGGAGAGCATCTCCTCGGTCTCGACCATGAGATCTTCGTAGGTGGCGTAGGCCTGGTACCACTCCAGCATCGTGAACTCGGGGTTGTGCCGGGTGCTGATGCCCTCGTTCCGGAAGTTGCGGTTGATCTCGTAAACCCGCTCCAGCCCGCCCACGACGAGTCGCTTGAGGTACAGCTCCGGGGCGATGCGCAGGTAGAGGGGGAGGTCGAGCGCGTTGTGGTGGGTGGTGAAGGGCCGTGCCGCCGCCCCGCTCACCAGGCTGTGCATCATCGGCGTCTCGACCTCGACGAAGCCGCGGGCGTCGAGGAACTCGCGCAGGTAGCGGACCAGCGCCGTCCGCTTGAGGAAGACCTCCTTCACCTCGGGGTTGGAGACCAGGTCCAGGTAGCGCTGGCGGTAGCGCCTCTCCACGTCCGCCAGGCCGTGCCACTTCTCCGGCGGCGCCCGGAGCGCCTTGGTGAGCGGCAGGTACTCGGTCGCGGCGAGGGTGAGCTCGGAGGTCTTGCTCCGGAACAGGGTCCCCTTCACTCCCACGAAGTCGCCCAGATCGGTGAGCTTGAAGCGCTCGAACTGGTCGCCGAGGGCGTCCTTCTTCACGTGGACCTGAAGCTCGCCGCTCCGGTCGCGCAGCTTGATGAACGCCGCCTTGCCGAAGCTGCGGAGCGCCACCACCCGGCCGGCGATGGTGTAGGTCGGCCGCGTCCCCTCGAGCTGCTCGGCGGTGTCCGAGGCATGCTTCCGGGTGATGTCGCCCGCGAGGTCGGCCGGGCGGAAGCCATTGCCGAACGGATTGCTCCCCAGGGCGCGCCAGCGCTCGGCCTTCTCCAGCCGCTGCGCGTAGAGCTCGTGCTCCTTCGCCGATTCGCTGTCGTCGCTCACTGTCCTGGAACCCTCTCCTACTCCGGAACGCCGCGGTTGGGGTTCTTCACCCCCAGCAGCTGGGCGGTGACGAAGTCGTCCAGCTCCCCGTCCAGCACCTTGTCCACGTTGCCGGTCTCCACCCCGGTCCGGAGGTCCTTCACCAGCCGGTAGGGGGCGAGCACGTAGCTGCGGATCTGCGAGCCGAAGGCGATGTCCTTCTTCTGCGACTCGGCCTCGTCGCGGGCCTGGTTGCGCTTCTGGATCTCGAGGTCGTAGAGCCGCGAGCGGAGGATCTTCCAGGCCATGTCGCGGTTGGCGTGCTGGCTGCGCTCGTTCTGCATCGCCACGGTGATGCCGGTGGGGACGTGGGTGAGCCGGACCGCGGACGAGGTCTTGTTGACCTTCTGGCCCCCCGCCCCGCTCGCCCGGTAGACGTCGACCCGGACGTCCTTCTCCGGGATGTCGATGACGATGTCGTCGTCCACCTCGGGGTAGACGGTGACCGAGGCGAAGGACGTCTGGCGGCGGGCATTGGCGTCGAAGGGGCTGATGCGGACCAGGCGGTGCACCCCGTTCTCCGCCTTGAGGTACCCGTAGGCGTTCTCGCCGGTGACCTTGATCGACACGTTCTTCAGGCCCGCCTCCTCGCCGGCCACGAAGTCGTTGATCTCCACCGTCCAGCCCTTCGACTCCGCGTAGCGGGTGTACATGCGCAGCAGCATCGCCGCCCAGTCCATGGACTCGGTGCCGCCGGCCCCGGCGTTGATCTCCATGTAGGCGTTGGCCTGGTCGTTCTCGCCGGAGAGCATCCGCTGCAGCTCGAGCCGCTCGACCTGGTGCTCGACGCCGTCGAGCGAACCCTCGGCCTCGGCCCGGGTGGCGTCGTCACCGGCCTCGGCGGCCAGCTCGAGCAAGGTGCGAGCGTCGTCCAGCGCCCGCTCCACGCGCTCGAAGCCCTCCGCCTGCGCCACCAGGCCCGCCTTTTCCTTCAGCAAGCCCTGCGCCTTCACCTGGTCGTTCCAGAAATCGGGCTGGCCCGCGTCCCGGTCGATCAGCGCGATGCGTGACCGCTTGCGTTCGAGGTCAAAGATGCCCCCGGAGCGCGTCCAGGCGCGCCTGCAGAGAGCTGATTCGTTCCGTGGCGTCGATGGGCATGGCGTCAGGAGCTCCGGCGGAGGCGAACCAGGGCCACCAGCCCCGAGAGCCCGGCAAAGAGCGCGGCAAGGTACGCGGGAACGTCACCGATGACAACGTACGGCGTGCGGCCCTCCATCAGGGGGAGCGACGCCATCCGCCACTCGGGGCCGGTCAGCTCGGCGGCCGAGACCGAGAGCCGGTCGCTGGGGACGATCCCCACCTCCGTCGCCTCGAACACCCGGCCCACCGGGTCGATGAAGGCGCTCACCCCGGTGTTCGCCGCACGGGCCACCGGCCTCCCCGTCTCCACGGCCCGCGTCGCCACCATGTGGAGGAACTGGAACGGCGCCGAGCTGAAGCCGTACCAGGCGTCGTTGGTCATGTTGACCAGGACGTGGGCTCCGTTCTTGGCGTAGGTGCGAGAGATCTCCGGGAAGATGGCGTCGAAGCAGATCTCGATGCCCAGGCGGACGGGCGGTCCGTCCGGCCGGCGCAGCACTGCCGGGCTGAGGTCGTTGCCCGGGGCGAAGCTTGCCCCGACGATGTTGCCGATGCCGAGCACCTCGTCCAGCCGCAACGGCACGTACTCGCCGAAGGGCACCAGGTGGTTCTTCACGTAGTGGTGGGCGATGCCCAGGCTGGGGTCGAGGAGGAAGGCCGCGTTCTCGTTCCCCTTGCGGAGGTTCTTCGGGTCGAACACGTCGACCCCGAGCAGGACCCCGGCGCGGTACCCCCCCCGGGGGAGGCCGGCCTCGGTCAGCCGCGTCACCCCGGTGGGGAAGGCCAGGGGGTAGCTGCCCTCCGGCCAGACGATGAGGTCGGCGCCCGCCTGGTCCGCCGCGGCGGTGGGCGGAAGGTAGCGGCCGAGGATGGTCGCGGCGCGCGAGCTGCCCCGGGACATCTTCAGCTTCTGGTCGATGTTGCCCTGGACCACCGCGGTCTTGACCCGGGGCGCGGCGGCAGCGGCCTGGTCCATCGCCCGGACGTGGAATGCGCCGTAGGCGTGTCCGAGCACCAGGACCGCCGCGGCGACGACGAGGAGCGCGCGGGGGATGGGACGCTCGCGAAGCCGCCACCACCGCCAGCCCTCGTAGAGCGCACCGTTCACCACTGCGACGGCGAGGGCGATGGCATAGACGCCGCCGAGGCTGGCCACCTGGTGGAACCAGAGATTGCGCGTCTGGGTGTAGCCGAGGTTGGCCCAGGGGAAGCCCGAGCAGAAGTAGTTCCGCATCAGCTCGGTGGCCATCCACACCGGGCCGATGGTCCAGCCCATGCTCCAGCCGAGGCCGGATTGCAGCAGGCGCACCAGGCCGGCGGCGATGGCCCAGTGGAAGGCGCACCAGGCCACCAGCATCTCCAGGGAGGGAATGCTGAGCCAGTTGGGCATCCCCCCGAACGTCACCATCGCCACGTTCACCCACCAGAACGCGCCGGTGAAGAAGACCATGCCGGCGAGCATCCCCGCGCCGAACGCCCGCCACGGCGCGAGCCGCCGGATGGCGAGCAGCATCGGGACCAGGCAGACGAAGGCCAGCGGCTCCAGGACGCCGGAGGCGAACAGCTCGCGCCGGGGCCCGATGGGGAAGGCGATGGGGAACGCCGCCGCCCCGAGGAGGCCAGTGAGGGCCAGCGCGCCCAGCCGCCAGGGCACGAGCACGCGCTCTGGCCGGGCGGGCAACGCGGTCAGGGCCGGGGGGGCCGAGGGCGAGGGGGGGAGGGCGACGGCGGACATGGGGCGGGCTGCTCCTACCAGAACGTCACCGCCCCGGCACCATGCCCGGCCGGCCGAGCAACCGTGCTTCCAGGGCGGCCATCCGGTCGGCATCACGGGGGCGGCGGTGGTCGTGCCCGAGCAGGTGCAGCAGCCCATGGGCGAGGTACAGGTCCAGCTCCCACCCGAGGGGCCGCCGGTGGGCCCGGGCCTGCCGCCGGGCGGTGTCCAGGGAGAGGATGACGTCCCCGAGGTGGCGCGGGCCGGTCGCTCCGGGAGGCGGCTCGCCGGCGGGGAAGCTGAGGACGTCGGTCGGCCGGTCCTTCCCGCGCCAGCTCCGGTTCAGGGCCTGGATGCCCGGGTCGTCGGTCAGTAGGACCGAGAGCTCCACCTGGTCCAGCCCGAGGGTGCGGAGGAATCGCGCGGCGCTCGCCCGCAGTCGGCGCCGGTAGAGGGTCGCGCCGGGGAGGCCGTCGGAACGCACCTCCACCACGGGGGAGCGCCCGACGCTGGCTCTCCTGGCGCGAGGGGCGTTCATCGGCGCCGATGCTAACCTCCGCGGGCGTCCGCGCCCCGGCGATCGACGTCCGCCGCGCCCCCTGGGCCCAGCGGACTGAACCTCAGGCCGGCGGGATCCGTCGCCAGGTCGGGACGGCCGCTCGCCTTTCAGCGAAGGACGGGACCCGCGCTGGCGGGGCCCGTCCCGTCCGCGGGGAGCTCGAGGGTGAACGTCGTTCCCTCCCCCGCCGTCGACCGGACACGGACCTCGCCGCCGTGCGCCACTGCGACCTGGCGGACGATGTAGAGCCCGAGCCCGATGCTGCCATCCAGCGCGCCGGGCCGCAGGCCACGCTGGAAGGGCTCGAAGAGGCCCGGGAGCAGCTCGGAGGGGATCGCCGCCCCGAGGTTGTGCACCGACAGCTCCGCCCTGCCCTCCCGGGCTGCAAGGTGCACCGTCACCGGCCGCTCCGGGTCCCCGTGCTGGAGCGCGTTGCCGACCAGGTTCCCGATGGCCTGGGCGAGCCGCTCGG
>Ga0335084_10000482_pt1 | contig 33989 bp, 33 predicted proteins | sample Lox_Sample_44_FD_206721 | JGI IMG/M metagenome (GOLD analysis project Ga0335084, IMG submission 206721) | Soil microbial communities from Loxahatchee National Wildlife Refuge, Florida, United States - Lox_Sample_4.4 | ecosystem: Environmental > Terrestrial > Soil > Wetlands | place: USA...
CCGTTGGCTTCCGTGTCGAATTGTCGCACCCGGGACATGGCCCTAGATTGGCTTCCGGACGAAATATGCCGCTTTCGTTTCGGCAGCGGATTTTCCTCGTACTGGCGGCCGTGACGGCCGTGCCGACGTTTCTGGCCGTGATCGGGTGGGCGCTGGCGGTGCGGGCGGCGGCCCCGTCGGCGGGAGCGCGGGCCTCGCTTGAGCAGGTGGCGCAGTCCGCGCGCCGGATGCTCGAGCAGGTGGACACGGTGCGTCTCGCGCCCGCCGAGCGAGAGGCGATGCGGACGCACCTCGGCGAGATCTCGACCTCGGTCACGCTGGCGCGGCGGGCCGAGACCTATTTCCGCTACTACGCGGGTGGATTCGTCGCGGTGGTGGTCGTGCTCGGCGCGTTGGTGCTGTTCGCGGCCGTGCGCCTGGTGGGACATCTGTCGCGACAGCTCTCCCGGCCAATCGACGAGCTGGTGGGGTGGACGCGGCTGATCAGGCGTCGCCTGCCGCTTCCGGTCGGCCCGGCGTCGCGCGGCGCTCCCGAATTCGAGGCACTCCGGCAGGCGCTGCGCGAGCTGGCGAGCGCGCTCGAGGCGGCGCACGAGCGGGAGCTCGAAGCCGTGCGGCTCCGAGCGTTCCGGGAAGTGGCGCGGCGGGTGGCACACGAGATCAAGAATCCGCTCACGGCGATGCGGATCGCCGTGGATCAGCTGCGGCGTCCCGAAGCGCCGCTCGAGGGACGGAGCGGCGTCGCGGTCGACGTGATGGCAGCGGAGACCGAGCGCCTCGATCGGCTGGCGCGGGAGTTCGCCGACTTCGGCCGCTTGCCGGAGGGACCCCAGAGCGAGGTCGACGTGGTCGAGCTGCTCGAGGAGCTGGGTCGCACGAGCGTGCCTGAGGGCGTAGCCGTGGTCGTGAGCGCGAACGGTGGCCGCCGCACGCTGCGCGGGCACTACGATCCGCTACGCCGGGCGTTCTCGAACCTGCTGCGCAACGCCGCCGAGGCGATGGGGGGCCGGGGGAGAATCGACGTCGCCGTGACGAGCGACGACGCGGGCCTGGTGGTGAAGGTGGCGGACCACGGGCCGGGCGTGCCCGCGGAGATCGGCCAGCGCGTATTCGAGCCGTACTTCACCACCAAGGAGGACGGCACGGGGCTCGGGCTCGCGCTGGTGCGCCAGACGCTCGACGCGCACGGTGGCACGATCCGGTTGGGCGACACCCCGGGAGGCGGAGCGACCTTTACCATGGTCTTCCCCGCATGAGCCCGCGGGTTCTCGTGGTGGACGACGAGGCGAACATCCGCCGCATGGTGCGCGCCCTGCTCGAGATGGAGGGATTCGAGACCGCGGAGGCGTCCAACGGGAGCGCGGCACTCGCCGGGCTTGACGCGGCCGCGCCCGACGCGATCCTGCTCGATCTGATGATGCCGGGCGGCCCCGACGGCCTCGCCACGCTCGAGCAGCTGAAGCTGCGGGCGCCCGACGTGCCGGTCGTCATGATGAGCGGCAAGGCGAATCTGGCGGACGCGGTGCGGGCCACGAAGCTCGGCGCTTTTCAGTTTCTCGAGAAGCCATTGACGCCCGAGGGTCTGCTCGTGGCCCTGCGCAGCGCCCTCGAGCTGTCTCGCGCGCGCGCCGAAAACCGGCGGCTGCACGAAGCGCTGGGGCACAGCGATCCGCTGGTGGGAGTGAGCCAGGCGCTGGAGGACCTGCGGGCGATGATTGGCCGCGTGGCGCCCACTGAAGCCCGGGTGCTCATCACGGGGGAGTCGGGCACGGGCAAGGAGCTCGTGGCATCCGCGATTCATCGCAACAGCACGCGCGCGGCGCGTCCCTTTGTGTGCGTCAACAGCGCGGCGATCCCGAAGGACCTCGTCGAGTCGGAGATGTTCGGCCATGAGCGCGGCGCCTTCACCGGCGCCACGGAGCGACGCGTCGGCCGGTTCGAGCTCGCCGATCAAGGCACGCTGTTCCTCGACGAGGTGGGCGACCTGAGCCTCGACGCGCAGGCCAAGCTGCTCCGCGTCCTCGAGACGGGCGTGATCGAGCGGCTCGGCGCCGAGAAGCCTGTCGCGGTGAACGTGCGCGTGATCGCAGCGACGAACAAGGATCTGGCGCGGGCGGTGCAGAACGGGCAGTTCCGCGAAGACCTGCTGTTCCGTCTCAACGTGCTCCCGATTCACATTCCACCGTTGCGGCAGCGCGCGGAGGACGTGGCCCCCCTCGTCCACCATTTCCTCGCCCGGCACCAGGCGCGCCTGGGCCGGTTGGCGAGGATCGACGCCGGGGCACTGCAACTCCTCGTGGCCTACGGCTGGCCGGGGAACGTGCGTGAGCTGGCGAACATCATCGAGCGGCTGACGATCCTCGCCACCGGCGACGTGATCACCGCGGACGACGTGACGCGCGTGTTGCCGCCCGAGGCAGGCGCGGACGTCGCCGTCGACGGTGGGGCGTGGACGGACCTGGAGCTGTCCCAGGCGCTCGACCGCTACGAGCGCACACTGATCGCGCGCGCCCTGTCGGCAGCCCAGGGCAACGTGGCCGACGCGGCACGCAAGCTGTCCACCGACCGCGCGAATCTCTACCGCCGCATGCGCCGGCTCGGTCTCGAGCCGCCCCGGACCGTGGCAGGATGACACGCCCAGCCTGCCTCCGGACACGGAGCCGACACACTACGGCGGGCCGCAAGAACGACCGGAAAGCGGCACACCCCATGCACCCCCGCGCCTCGTCCGCGTCCTGGGGTCGTGTCATGCGTACCGTCGCACTCGCCGCAATAGTGGTCTTCGGTCCCGCGCTCGCCCGGGGCCAGGACACCGCGATCGTCATCAACCCCGAAAGCTCCGCCACGGCGCCGCACGAGCTCCCCCGGACGGTGGCCGAAGAAGCGGTGGCGTTCTTCAATGCGGCGACCACCACCCGGCTCGTGGGACGCACGACCCTGCCGCACGGGAACGAGTGGCGGGGCAACGTGGCCGTGCGGAACGGGTCGGTCTCGCTGGCCGGCCGCATCGCCGGCAGCCTGCTCGTGATCGACGGGGAGGTCGTGCTCGACTCGACGGGCGAGGTGACGGGCAGCATCACCGTGATCGGCGGCAGCATCGCGCGCGCGCCGCAGGCGCGGGTGGGCGGGGAGGTGCGTGTCTATCGTGAGCCCCTGGCCTACAAGGCGAAGGGCGACGAGATCGCCCTCGTGTCCCAGCGCCCGCGCCTGCCGTTCCTGAGCGCGCGGAAGACATGGACCGGGGCCGACACGCGTTCATCGCTGACGATCGCGACCGGCGGCACGTTCAATCGGGTGGAAGGCCTGCCGATCGTGCTGGGCCCCGAGTTCGCCTGGCGCCTGTCGGAAACCGTGGGACTCCGCGTGGACGCGCTCGGGATCGTGCGATCGGTGGGCGACCTGGGCGACACGCCCGGGGACTTGGGCTATATCGTCCGCACGGAGGTCCGCGCGGGGGGGGGGCACACGGGAGTCGGCATTGGCGCGCGGGCGTACAGCGTGGTCGCGCCGGTCGAGGACGCGGGACTGACGAGCGCCGAAGTCGGCTGGGCGGCGTTCCTCGTGCAGCGCGACTACCGGGACTACTACTTCAACCGCGGGGTGCGCGGCCGTGTGTTCGCGAGCCCGGCCGAACCCATCACCCTGTCGCTCGACCTGTCGTACGACTGGCAGACGAGCGTCTCGGCTGCCGATCCCTGGTCGCTGTTCCGCAACGAGTCGTGGCGCGCGAACGGACCGATCGACGCGGGGCACTACACGACGCTCGGCGGCACCGTGACGGTCGACACCCGCAACGACGCTGAGCAGCCGACCGCCGGCTGGCTGATCGAAGGGCGGATTGCCGCGAGCTGGGCGCCGGACGTGGAGCCACAGCCGTTGCCTGCGAGCGTCCGCGCGCCGATCCCCACCGACGGCTCGTATCAATTCAACCGCCTGTCGCTGGACGTGCGGCGCTATACGCGGGTGAGCCCGGCGGGCCGCGTGAACCTGCGCCTGCTGATGGGCGGCTGGCTGGGCGGCGACCCACTGCCCTTGCAGCAGCGCGTGTCGATCGGGGGCCCGGCACTGCTCTCCGGGTACACGTTCCGGCACAGCGCCTGTAGTGCGGACATCACCGACGCCGCGTTCGCCGGCACCCAGCTCGCTGCGTGCGACCGGTTGATCCTGACGCAGATCGAGTATCGGGGGCACCTCGCGCTCCACTGGTTCTACGGGAAGGCCCGACCCGAGGATGAGAGCTCGAAGAAATCGTTGTGGTCGCTGCAGGGACCCGATTTCGTGGTGTTCGGAGACGCAGGGCAGGCGTGGCTGGTGGGCAGCGGACCGGGGCGGCTGCCTGAGAACAAGTTCCCGACCATCGGGTCGTGGCTCGCGGACCTCGGGCTCGGCATCGATTGGGGCGGGCTGGGCGTGTATGTCGCGAAGGGGGTGACGTCCGGCGAGCCAGTCCGCCTGACGCTGCGATTGGATCATCGCTTCTGAGGTGGCGCGGGCACGCGGTCCTTGCCCTCCTCCTCGGAGCGGCGGCACGCGCCGCCGCACAAGATCCATCACTCACCATCACGCTGCAAGACGGCGTCCCGCGCGTTCAAGCCGTCTCTCTCCTCGCCAACGGCAAGTTCGTTTCGCTCATGCACTCCGGGCTGCCGCTGCGCCTGCACTACCGCCTCGAGTTGTGGCGCACCCGGTCGACCTGGTTTGACGAGCATGTGAGCGACGCGTCGTGGGACGCGGTGGCGCACTACGACCCGCTTCCAGACGACTACCTCCTCATCCGCTCGGGCGGGAGCGTGGCACGCCACGCGAGCGTGGACGCACTGGAGCGAGCGCTCGAGCTTCCCTACCGCGTCGCGCTCGCGCCGAAGAACGCGGGCCGATTCTATTATCTGGTGCGCCTCGAGATTTCGACGCTGAACGACACGGATCTTCAGGAACTGGAGCGATGGTTGAAGGGAGACGTGTCCCCGACCGTCACAGGCCGGACGGAGCTCGGGAGCACACTGGCGCGGAGCGCGCAGCGCCTGCTCGTACGCATGGCGGGGTTACCCCGGCTCACGCTCGAAGCGCGGTCCGGGTCCTTCGCGCGACCGCCTTAGGTGCCGAAACGGGCGTCGATGGCGTTGCGGATGGCGGCGAGTGAGGAGCCGGACGCCGCGAGCTGGCTCGCAAGCATGGCCTCGCCCATGCAGATGTCGCAGTAGGCCCCATGCTCGGATTCGAAGCAGGTCAACAGGGAGCGATGTCCCGAGTGCTTGCTGCAATTGCAATGACAGTAGAGGCCGTCCAAGATCTGCGGCGCACCGCGCGCCGCCTCGTACGCCTCGCGCGCCCCCGGCGCGGGTACCATGGCGGCCGGGAGCACGTTCGCCGCCGTGATGCCGGGACGCGGCTCGGGGTGCTGGACGGCACGGCCGTGCGAGCTTCGCCCCAGCGTTACCCCGAGCGCCGCGAGCGCCACGCCCGCCACCACCCATGGCAGCACCGCGCGTCCGCTCACAACGCCTCGAGCGTCGCGAGCACGTCCGCGCCGTAGAACAGCCGGATGTACTTCGACTGAATCGACGTGAGGCGGCGCACGGCCCAGGAGAGGTGCACGAAGTGCGGCTCGACGGGCGGCTTCAGCGGGTGCATCCCGGCCTCGTCGGGCAACAGGTTGCCCTTGCGCGTGTTACAGGACGAACACGCCGTCAGCACGTTATTCCACGCGTTCGTCCCCCCTCGCGAGAGCGGCACGAGATGATCGCGCGTCAGGCACTCGCGTGGCCGGAGCTGCGGCTGGCTGCGACCGCAGAACTGGCAGCGGTAGTTGTCGCGGGCGAAGAGGAATGTGTTGGTGACTTGGCGGCGGAAGCGGCGGGGGACGTGGACGAACTTGACCAGGCGAATGACCGCAGGTCGCGGCAGCGCGAGTCGTTCGCTCTTCACCACCGAGCCCTCCGCCTCGACGATCTCGGCCTTGCGGTCGATGACGAGACGCAGCGCCCGGCGCACGGGCACCATGGTCAGAGGCTCAAACGACGCATTGAGAGCCAAGCAGCGCACGAAACTCCCCCCCGAAAAAACAGCCGCCTCGCCCGAACCTGAGCGGGACGGCATCGTATGCTAACATGGCCGGCTAACACTAGGCAAGAGTGAAGCTTATGGCGCTCCACCGGCAGCGAACACCTTGCGCAGCTCCTCCAGCTGATCCTCTACGGCCTTACGAGATGATCCCCCGGGCGTGGCCCGGCTCTCGACGCTCGCGTCCCAGGAACCCAACTGCCCCAGGGCCGTGGCGAGCGCCGGATGAAGCTTCGCCGCCGTTGCAGCCGGGACTGCGTCGAGCGGCACGCCTGCGCGCTCGGCTTCGCGCACGAGTTGGCCCACGAGGGTGTGGCTCTCCCGGAACGGGATGCCCGCTTCGACGAGCAGATCCGCCAAGTCGGTGGCGCGCAGCGAGGCATCGAGCGCCGCCCGCATGCGGTCGGTGTTGAGGCTCAACGTCGCCACCGCACCGCTCACCGCCGGTAGCACCAAGGCGAGGGTGTCGAAGGCGTCGAACAGGAGCGACTTGTCTTCCTGGAGATCCTTGCTGTAGCCCGCGGGCAACCCCTTCAACGTTCCGAGCAGCGCGACCAGGTCGCCGAGCAGGCGGGCCGACTTGGCGCGCACCAGCTCGAAGACGTCGGGGTTCCGTTTCTGCGGCAGCAAACTCGATCCCGTGCTGAACTCGTCGGCCAACCGCACGAATCCGAACTCCGCGCTCGAGTAGAGCACGAGCTCGGCGCCGAGCCGCGACAGGTGCGTGCCCGCGAGCGTCAGGGCGAACAGCACCTCGGCGACGAAATCACGGTCGCCGGTGGCGTCCAGGGCATTGGCCGAGATCGATCGAAACCCGAGCGCTTCCTTCAGCAGGACGCGATCGACGGGGAATCCGGAGCCCGCAATGGCGCCCGAGCCGAGCGGCAACTCGGCGACGCGGCGCCGCGCATCGGCCAGCCGTTGGCGATCGCGCGTGAGGGGCCACGCGTGCGCGAGCAACACGTAGGCCCAGCGAACCGGCTGGGCCCGCTGCCCGTGGGTGTATCCGGGAAGCAAGTCGCCGACGCTGTCGGTGGCGCGGGCTACGAGGGTCCGGCCGAGGGTCGCGAGATCCTTGTCGAGGTGATCGATCGCGCCGAGGGTCCAAAGGCGCAGATCGGTCGCCACCTGGTCGTTGCGCGAGCGACCGGTATGCAGCTTGCCCGCGAGGGCGCCGATCTCCTCATACAAGAGCCGTTCGACGAGCGTGTGCACGTCCTCGTCCGCGGCGCCCACGGCCGCGCCGTCCGCGAGGCGCTCGGCGACGCGATCCAGGCCGTCGAGCAGCTGCGACTCCTCCGCCGGCGCAAGCACGCCGGCGCGACCGAGCGCGTGCACCCACGCCTTGCTCGCCGCGACGTCCTGCGGCCACAGGCGGTGATCGACGGGCAGGCTGCGATTCAAGGCATCGAGCGCTTCGCTCGGCCCGAGCGCAAACCGCCCGCCCCACATCTGGTGCGGAGCGGACTCGGTCGGATGGTCGCTCATCATTCGGCTGGGGCCTCGACCTGGCGCTGGCGCTCAGCCTCGAGCCCCGCGCCGATCTTCACGGCAAGACCGTAGAGGTGAATGAAGCCCTCGGCGTCCTTCTGATTGTAGACGTTGTCCTTGCCGAAGGTCGCATACGACGGCTGATACAACGCGAAGGGACTCTCCCGCCCGGCGACGGTCACGCTGCCCTTGTACAGCTTGAGCCGCACGGTCCCCGTCACCTGCTTTTGGGTGGCCGTGATGCACGCGTCGAGCGCTTCACGCTCCGGCGTCCACCAGCGGCCATCGTACACGAGGTCGGCGTACTGCAGGGCGAGCTGATCCTTGAGGTGCAGCGTCCGCCGGTCGAGCACCAGCTGCTCGAGCTCGCGGTGCGCGGCGTACAGCAGGGTACCGCCCGGGGTCTCGTACACACCGCGGGATTTCATCCCCACGAGCCGGTCTTCCACCACGTCCGCCCGGCCGACGCCGTGCTCGCCGGCGACGGCGTTCAGCGTCTCGAGCAGCTTCACCGGACCGAGCGGGACGGCATCGACCGACACCGGCGTGCCCTCCTCGAACCCGATCGTCACGATCACGGGCTCGTCGGGCGAGCGCAGCGGGTTGTCGGTCATCACGAAGATGTGCTCGGGCGCTTCCTTCGAGGGATCCTCGAGGATGCCGCCCTCGTGGGAGCAGTGCCACAGGTTGCGGTCGGTGGAGTACGGCTTGTCGGCGGTCGCCTGAACGGCAATGCCCTTGGCCGCGACGTAGGCGATCAGGTCCTCGCGGCTCTGGAACGTCCACTCGCGCCACGGCGCAATCACGCGGAGATCTGGCGCGAGCGCGGCGTAGGTCAGCTCGAAGCGAACCTGGTCATTGCCCTTGCCCGTGCAGCCATGCGCCAAGGCCTGGGCGCCGGCCTGGTGGGCCACCGCCACCTGGCGCGCCGCGGTGAGGGGCCGAGCCATCGCGGTGCCGAGGAGGTAGGTGCGCGCGTATACAGCGCCGGCGCGCAGCGTCGGGAACACGAAGTCCCGCACGAACTCTTCGCGCAGGTCCTCGACGACGCAGTCGATCGCGCCCGAGCGTTTGGCCTTTTCCGCGAGTCCCCGCAGCTCGCCCGACCCCTGACCCACATCGGCCGCAAAGCACAGCACCCTGGCGCCGTGTTGCTCGCGCAGCCAGGGTACGATCGCCGATGTGTCGAGCCCGCCCGAGTATGCAAGGACTACCAACGGCCCCATGATCCGCCTCCTGTAGGTTTATGCACAAAGATGCATAAACATACAAGAGCCGGGCCCGCTGTCAACTGGGCGAGAGACCCGCCAAGCCTTCGAGCCGGGTGTGGACCGCTTTGCGGGCGCGCGGGCTGCGCGTGATAACGAGCACCGCGTCATCGCCGGCGATGGTGCCGATGATCTCGGACCATCCGGCGCCGTCGAGTGCGAGACCAAGGGCCTGCGCGCCGCCAGCCGGAGTTTTCACCACGAGGAGAGGGCCAACGCCGTCGAGGGAGACGAGCATGGCGGGAAGGAGCTGCTCCAGGTGCGGCCGCATGGAGGAGCTGCTTTCGGCCGGTGGGGAGTAGTGCGAGCCGCCATCCGAGGCCGGGACCTTCGCGAGGCCCAGCTCTCTGATGTCGCGCGACAGCGTCGCCTGCGTGACGTCGAAGCCCTCAGCGCGCAAGCGCTCGCGCAGCTGCTCCTGGCTCGCCACATGCTGATGGCGCACGATCCTGAGGATGGCGGCGTGGCGCTGGGTCTTCATCGCGATTTCAATCTAGCCGTGGACCACGCGACCGGCGATGAGGGTGAGAAGGGCGGGCGACGACGGGCGAGGGCGGTCAAGGACAGTCAAAGACGGGCGAGGACGGTCAAGGACGGTCGAGGTAAAGACTGCGAGGTCGGCCTGTTTCCCGACCTCGAGCGAGCCGATCTCCGCATCGAGGCCCAAGGCCCGAGCGCCCTCGATGGTCAGCATCCGGAGCGCGTCTTCCCTTTCCAGGCCTGCGGCGAGCGCGTCACCCCAGAGATACACGTCGCCCGTGCTGACCACCGAATCGGTCCCGAGGCCGACCTTCAAGCCCGCAGCGCGCATGGCAGCGAGCGGCGCGGTACCGTGTCGGTGTGCAGTGTTCGAACGCGGGCAGTGGGCGACGGACGCGCCAGCATCGCGGAGCCGAGCAATGTCGGCCCCATCGACCTGGACGCAATGGATGGTGAGACAGTTACCAGACGCCAAGACGCCAAGTTGTAAGAGGTAGGCGACTGGAGAGAGGCGCCGCGCGTCAACCGCGATGCCGCGAGCACGCAGAGCCTCGGCGAATGGGCCGCGCCCGTGGCGCACGAACTCGACTTCCTCCCGCGACTCCGCGAGATGAACGGCGATCGGCAGCCGCTCGGTGCGCGCGAAGTCGGCAACGGCGCGATAGAGCGGCGCGCTGACGGTGTACGGCGCGTGGGGCGAGACGCCGAGACGCAGACGGTCCGACGCGAGCGGGCTGAGGCCCTCGACGGCAGCGACGAGCTCGCTCATGCTCCGCTCGCAGCGCGCAGGATCCGGACCGAACACTTCCTGGTAGATCACGCCGCGCCCGCCGAGGGCGTGCAGCGCGTGCATCGCTGCCCCGGTCGAGCCCGTATCGGCCACGCAGGTGACGCCGGCCGCCCAGCCGTCGCGCACTCCCTGCTCGGCCGCTCGCCGGAAGGTCTCGGGGTCCGTGGCATCCTTGAGCTCGCGCAGCTGTCGGATCCAGCGCGGAAACTCGGGATCGGCGACGCGGCCTCCGAACGCCGTGAGCTCGAGATGCGTGTGGCAGTTGACGAGCCCCGGGGTCAGCGCGCCGTGCGGGAATTCGAGGGACTCGGCCTGGGGCGGGCGTGGCACCGTCTGGTCGGGTCCAACCGCCGCGATCACCGCGCCGTCAACGAGAACGGCGCCGTCGGTGATCGGCGGCGCCGTGACAGGATGGACCGAGCCGGCCCGGATGCGCAGCACGGACTACGGCGTGACGCCCAGCCCGAACGGCGAGTGTACCGGGCACGACTTGGTGGGCTCGGTGCCGGGATAGAACCAGTCCCAGTGGCGCACCTCGAGCGGGCAATAGGGCGTCGCGAGATAGCCATTCGTCTGGTCGACCTCGCGGGTGATGAGCGAGTCCGGGCGCGCCCAGTCCGCCGGCGCCGGCCGCCGGTCGTACACGTCGCGCATGAACGCCGTCCACGCGGGCGCGGTGATGCGCCCGCCACCGGCGTTGTGGTCGAGAATGCGTTGCTGGAGATCGTACCCGACCCACACGCCCGCCACGAGCTCGGGCGTGTAGCCGACGAACCACGCGTCGGTGTAGTCGTCCGTCGTCCCGGTCTTGCCGGCCGCGGGGATCGTGAAGCCGGCCTTCCACACGGCGCTGTAGGCGGTGCCGCGTCGGATGACGTCTTTCATCATGTCCACGAGCAGCCAGGTGTGGGCCGGGTCCATGACTTCTTCGCGCCGTACCGTGGGCTGCCAGAGGATGTTGCCGTGCGTATCCTCGACGCGCAGCACGCCCTGCGGCAGCGCGCGCGTGCCGAGCGTGGCGAACGAGGTGTACGCGGCGATGATCTCGAGCGGGATCACGCCGTTCGCGCCGATGTGGAGCGAAGGATAGGGCCGCAGCGGCGTGGTGATCCCATAGCGCCGCGCTTCGCCCACGACGGTCTGCTCGCCGAGCTGCATCCCCAGCTTGATCGTCGCGAGGTTACGGGACATGTACAGCGCCTGGCGCATCGGGATCATGCCGAGCGTCGTGTCGTCGTCGTCCTTCGGCGCCCATAGCGTGCTGTCGAGCTGGAGCACGGGAGGGTTCAAGGGCGAGTCGTCGAGCATCTCGCTGACCGGGTGCCCGGCGCGGATCGCCGCCGAGTACACGAACGGTTTGAATGTCGAGCCCGGCTGGCGCACGGCCTGGGTGGCGCGGTTGAACTTCGAGTCGTCGAAGTCGCGCCCGCCCACCATGACGCGGATGTAGCCGGTGCTCGCCTCCATGGCCACGATGGCGCCCTGCAGGTAGGGGCTGAACGGTCCGTGGTCTTCTCCCGACGCCTTGGCGGACTCGAGGTAGTCGTGGTAGCTGACACGGCCGAGCGGCGGCTTGCCGTTCGAATAGACGCCCGCCTCGATCGCGTCGAGCTGCGTCTGGAGCGCGCGCTCGGCGGCCTCCTGCATGTCCAGGTCCAGCGTCGTGTAGATCCGCAGGCCGCCCTCGTACAGGTCACGCCCGAACCGCGCGTCGAGCTGCTGGCGGAGCCATTCCACGAAGTAGGGCGCAACGTCGCCGTAGTTCGTGCGATTGGTCGTCAGCACCAGCGGATAGGCCTGCCACAACTCTGCGTCTTCAGGCGTCAGGAATCCCTGATCGCGCATGAGGGCCAGCACGGCGTTGCGGCGGCGCACGGCGCGGTCGGGGTGGGTGCGGGGATTGTAGAAGGCCGGGGCTTTGGGCAGTGCGGCCAGCGTCGCGGCTTCGGCCGTATTGAGCTGCCGGGCCGATTTCCCGAAATAGACCAGTGCCGCGGCCTCGACCCCATGGGAGCCCGCGCCGAGGTCGATCTGGTTCAGATACATCTGGAGAATGGAGTCCTTCGTGAAGTTGTCCTCGATCTCCATCGCAACGCGCGCTTCCTTGAGCTTGCGGGTCACCTTCTTCTCGCGCGAGATCTCCTCGGGGAAGATGTTGCGCGCGAGCTGCATGGTGATGGTCGAGAATCCCTGGGCCCAGCTCAAGGAGAAGATGTCGGCCTTGATCGCGCCGAAGATGCGGATGTAGTCGATCCCATGATGCGAGTAGAACCGCTTGTCCTCGGTGGCGATGAACGCCTGACGCAGGGGCTCAGGGATCTGGGAGAGCGGGAGTACCGTGCGGCGCTCGAGCCCCAGCTCGGTGATCAGGCGACCATCGGCAGCGTAGGCTTTCGAGGTCTGCTGCGGACCCTGGCCCGAGAGCAGGCGGGAGATGCTGGGGCAGCGCTCCGCGGCGCAGACGCGCGTCCACGAGCCGTAGCCGATGCCCACACCGTACGCGAGGGCGAGCGCGCCCGCGCCCACCAGGCGGGCCCGGGTCTTGGGGTTCTGCCACCAACCCTGGGAAAGGAAGCGCGGCGCGACCTGCGCCGTTGCGGAAGCCATCGGACCTACAACCTACAAAGGGGGTCGGACGCTTGCCAGCGTCTTCACCCGCTCTTACGATTCCGCGCCATGTCGGACCTGTTCGCCGAACTCGAGTGGCGGGGCTTCGTCCAGCAGGCCACGCCGCAGCTGCGGGCGCACCTCGCCAAGGGTCCCGCCACCCTCTACTGCGGCTTCGATCCTACCGCGAGCAGCCTCCAGCTCGGAAACCTGATGCCGCTCATGCTGCTCCGGCATTTCCAGCGGGCGGGACACAAGCCGATCGTGCTGATGGGCGGCGGGACCGGCCTCATCGGCGATCCGAGCGGCAAGCGCAACGAGCGGCAGCTCCTGTCGAAGGAGCAGATCCGCGAGCACCTGCAGCACCAGCGCGACCAGATGCAGCGCTTCCTCGATTTCGATCCCGGCCCCGCGCAGGCCCTCGTCCTGAACAACGCCGACTGGTTGAGCAAGGAGCCCCTGATCGACTTCCTGCGGGACGTGGGGAAGCACTTCACGGTGAACATCATGCTGCAGAAGGAATCGGTGCAGGGCCGGCTCGAAGCGGGCATTTCGTTCACCGAGTTCAGTTACATGCTCCTTCAGGCATTCGATTTCCTCCACCTGTACCGCACGCACCGCTGCACGCTGCAGGTGGGCGGGAGCGATCAGTGGGGGAACATCACCGCGGGGATCGATCTCGTCCGGCGCGTGGAGGGCAGCGAAGCGCACGGGCTCGTGGCGCCGCTCGTCACGACGGCGGCCGGCGCCAAGTTCGGCAAGACGGAGGCGGGGGCGATCTGGCTCGATCCCGCCCTCACGCGGCCGTACGACCTGTATCAGTTCTGGCGGAACACCGACGATCGCGACGTGGAGCGCTACCTGAAGCTGTTCACCTTGAGGACCGCCGACGACATCCGCTCGCTGATGTCGGACCAGGCCAGGAATCCTGGGGCGCGCGCGGCACAGGAGGCGCTCGCCAAGGACGTCGTGACCTTGGTGCATGGTGAGGACGTCACGAAGGGCGTCGTTCAGGCAGCCAAGTCGTTGTTCGGCGATGCCGGGGTCGAGGCCATCGGACAGCACGCGCCCGTCACCACGCTCACGGCCAGGCCCGAGACGATTGTGGACGCACTGGTCGCAACGGGCCTGGCCAAATCGAAGAGCGAAGCGCGACGCCTGATCCAGCAGGGCGGGATCTATGTGAACAACGAGCGCGTCACCGACGTCGATCAGCGACCGGGCCCGGAAGACTGGAAAGGGCCTGGCGGCATCGAGCTGCTGCTGCGGAAAGGGAAGAAGGACTACGCGCTGATACGCGTGTCCGGGGGATCCCCGGGCTAAAGCCCGGGCTCGGCGCGGTGGGCGTCCTGAAGGACGCCGTTCGAAAGGGGGTCGCGCATGTTCATCGGTCACTACGCGCTGGGGTTGGCGGCCAAGCGCATCGCGCCACGCACGTCGCTCGGCCCACTCATCGCGGCGCCGACGCTCGCCGATATGCTCTGGCCCGTTTTCCTGCTCACCGGCTGGGAGCGGGCCACCCCTGCCCCGGCGACGAATCCATTTTTTAACTACACGTTCGACTCCTACCCGATCTCGCACAGCCTGCTCGCGCTCGCGCTGTGGGCGGCGCTGTTCGGAGGTCTGTATCGCTGGCGCACCGGGTACGCGCGGGGCGCGGTGGTGGTCGCGCTCCTCGTGCTCAGTCATTGGGTACTCGACTGGGTCACGCACCGACCCGACATGCCGCTGTATCCGGGCGGGCCCAAGGTGGGGCTGGGGCTTTGGGGCTCGGTGCTTGGGACGGTAACGATCGAATCCGTCATGTTCGCGGCGGGCCTCGGGGTCTACTTGGCCGCGACGCGCGCCCGCGACCGCGTGGGGCGCTACGCGTTCTGGGGATTCATCGCGATGCTGGTCGCGAGCTACGTAGGCAGTCTGTTCTCACCGCCGCCCGTCATGCCGGCGCTCGCGATCGGCGGGATCGTGTTCGGGTGGTTGTTTGTGGCGTGGGCGTGGTGGGCAGACAAACACAGAGAGGCGTTGCAAGACGCTAAGTCGCTAAGTCGGTAGGTCTGGCTTCTCGCTGGCGTCTTAGCGTCTTAGCGACTGGCAACGGTCATTCTATCTCATCCAGCACATCCAGCACCCGCTCCATCTCTTCCACCGTGTTGTAGCAGTGCGGTGAGAGGCGGATCGCGCCCTCACGCAGCGAGCAGACGATGTGGGCGCGCTTGAGCGCATGGTATGCCTCGGCGGCCGGCTCGGGCGCGACCGCGATGATCGCGGAGCGGTGCGCCTCGTCGCGGCAGGAGCGGACCCGGACGCCCCGCTCGTCGGCCCACCGCCACACCGGCTCATGCAGCAGGTGGGTATGCTCGGCGACGTTGCGAATGCCCAGCTCGTTCAGCAACCCGACGGACACCGTCATTCCGCAGAAGTCCTGATAGGGAAGGGTCGCCATCTCGAAGCGGCGCGCGTCGGAACGGAACGTGGGATTGTACTCGGTGAGGCGGGAGAAGTCGTCGGTCCCCTCGAAGGCCATCCACCCGGCCGCGGCGGGTTCGAGCGCGCGCACCAGGTCGCGGCGCACATAGAGGAACCCCGTGCCCCAGGGAGAGAGAAGCCACTTTTGCCCGCCGCAGGAGAGGATATCCACCGGCGTCTCCCGTACGTCGAGCACGGAGTTGCCGACCCCCTGAATGGCGTCGACCACGAGAAACGTCCCGTTCGCGCGGCACGCGGCGCCGAGGCGCGCGAGATCGCAACGGTACCCGTTCGAGAACTGGACGAACGACACCGCGAGCACGCGCACCCGCGGGTCTTCGAGTCGCTCCACGAGGTAGTCCTCGTCGGGCCATCCCTCGGCGGTGCACGGGGCCAGCTCGACCTCGATCCCCTGGTTCTTGAGCAGGAGCCACGGGTAGACGATCGCGGGAAACTCGCGATCGGACAGGAGCACGACGTCGCCGCGTTTAAGGGGCAGTGCGCGCGCGGCGGCGTGTAATCCGACGCCAGTGTTGGTCGTGAGGGCGATCTCCCCAGTCTCCGCATTCACGAGGCGCGCCACGGCCTCGCGGGCGGCCTGCAATCCGCCGAGGAGATCGCGATCGGGCAAGAGGTGGGGCGCGGTGCGCTTCGACGTGAATTCGTCGAGTGCCCGGCGCGTCCGCTCGGGGATGGGTCCGATGGACGCGTTGTTCAGGTAGACGGTATCGGCGGTCCACGGAAATTCGGCGGCGCGCAACGCGCGGAAGCTTTCGCTCACAGCGCGGAGATGCGTGGGGTGATAGGTAATCTCGGTCACCGGAGCCGCCAGCAAGTGGCGCGGAGATGGGGACAGCGAGTACGTTACCCGGGGCCCGACCTTCCGGGCAAGCGGGCGACACGACTTGAACACCAACACGCGCTTCAGCCTCGTCCTCGGCGGGGGCGGCATGAAGGGGCTGGCGCACATCGGTGTGCTCCAGGCCCTCGCGGAGCGCGGGCTCATGCCGACGTGCGTGATCGGGACCAGCGTGGGCGCGCTCGTGGGCGCCGCCTGGGCCGCCGGCCGTGATTCAGAGGAGCTGCGCGAGATCGCCGTCCGGTTGCGCCGCCGCGACATTTTCGTGGTCGCGCACGCCGACATGGCGTTCAAGCGGATGCGCTCCCCCGCCCTGTTCCGCCGCGAGCCGCTCGACGAGCTGCTGAGCTCGGTGGTCGGCGACATCACGTTCCGCGACCTGCCTCGCCCCCTCATCGTGAGCACGGTCGACATCAACTCCGGGATGCAGGTGTTTTGGGGCCTGCCGGGTCTCGAGGACGTGCGTGTGGCGGACGCCGTGTTCGCATCCTGCGCCATGCCCGGCTACCTGCCGCCCCGCGAGATCCGGGGCCGCTACTACGTGGACGGCGCGACCGTCGACAATCTGCCCGTCGCGACGGCGACTACCGCCGGCGTGGACCTCGTGATCGCGGTGGACGTGTCGGCGTCGAGTGCGTTCCGCGCGGATACGCAGGACGAGGGGTTCGCCGCGGTCTTCGCGCGGGCCACCGAGATCGCCATGCACTCGGCGCTCGAGGTGGAGCTCGAGCACTGGACCACGCCGCCGATCTACTTCATGCATCCCCGCGTCGAGCACATCTCGGCGTTCTCGTTCGACCACCTGCGGGAGCTGGTGGAGGAAGGCTATCGGGAGGCCATGGCCGCCCTCGACCATCCGCAGGACTGGCCGAGGAACGGCGAGCAGGGCGTGTACCCGAAGCGCCGCGTCACCGTGCGCGTGCAGCGCGAGCGCTGCATCGGCTGCGGCGCCTGCCTGATCCACGCGCCGCGCGGGATGTTCGTGCTCGACGCCGAGGGGAAGGCGGTCGTCACCAAGCCCGAGCAGGTGTGGTCGCCCACGAACGGCGGATTCATCCGGCACTGTCCCACCTACGCCATCAGCGCGCGTCCGACACCCGTCACCTCCTGAATGGTGATCACGCGCCTCATGGGCGGGATCGGCAACCAGATGTTTCAGTACGCCGCCGCCCGTCGCCTCGCGCTCACGCGCCGGGTGCCGCTGAAGCTCGACGTGTCCTGGTTCGGCAGCGTGCCCGCCCGTGTCTACGCGCTCGATGCGCTCAGCATCGACGTCCCCTTCGCTACGCCGGCCGAGCTGGCGGAGATCCGAGAAGCATCTCGACTCCGACGGGTCTTGAGGCTTGGGTACCGCTGGAGCTGGATGCGGGAGCGCTTCTTGTCCCCGATCGACCGACGCGTGCTGCATGCCAGCGCATGGACTTACTTGGACGGATATTGGCAGAGCGAGGGTTACTTCGCGGACGTCGCGGACTCTATTCGGCGCGATTTCACGATCAACTGGGAGCCCGACGCGCGCAGCCTGGAGCTGCTCAAGCACATCACGGCAACCGAGTCAGTCAGCGTGCACGTGCGCCGGGGGGACTACGTCGGGAGTCCCGAGCGGAGCGTCTGTACGCCCGGCTACTACGCGAGCTGCGTCGCGCGCCTGGCCGAGCGCGTCGCGAAACCTCACCTGTTCCTGTTTTCAGACGATCCCGGTTGGGTCGCTGACAACCTCCGCTTCGACTACCCGACCACGGTCGTGAGCCAAAGTCCGGCACGGAGCGCCTGCGGGGACTTGGACATGATGAGCAAATGCCGGCATCACATTCTCGCCAACAGCAGCTTCAGCTGGTGGGGGGCGTGGCTGAACCCGCGGTCCGACAAGGTGGTGTTGGCGCCGAACCGATGGATGAACGACGCACGGGTGGATGACCGGGATGTGGTGCCGGAGGGATGGATCCGGGTGTGACGGTACGGAGCGGTAGGAGGCGGTAGGAGGCGGTAAGGGCTATGCCACGACCGCCGAACGGGCGCCACTGCGCTGCGCCTGCACCTGCGCGAGCACCCACGGATAGGTGCGCGCAATGCCATCCTTGAGCGAGAACCGCGACTTCCAGCCGGTCGAGTAGATGCGCTCGTTCGAGAAATTCCGCGACTGCACGCCGACGGGGCCCGAGACGTGCTTGATCTTGATGCTCTTCCCGGCCACGTCGGCGACGGTTCTCACCAGCTCGTTGACGGAGACGTACTCAGGGCTCCCGATATTCACGGGCCCTTCGAGCGCCGAGTGCGTCAGGCGATAGATGCCGTCCACCATGTCGTCGACATACGTGTAGGAACGAATCGCCGTGCCGTCACCCCACACCTCGATCGTCCCGTCCGTCGAGCTGGCGACCTTGCGGCAGATGGCAGCCGGGGCCTTTTCCCGCCCGCCCGTCCAGGTGCCATCGGGCCCGTAGCAGTTCTGAAACCGCGCGATGCGCACCGCGAACCCGTGTTTTCTGCCAAAGGCCTGCGCCACGCGCTCGGCGTAGAGCTTCTCCCAGCCGTATTCGTTGTCCGGCATGGCGGGGTAGGCTTGGGCCTCTGTCAGCTCCGGCTCCCCGGGCTTCATGTCGCGGTAGATGCACACGGAGGACGAGAAGAAGTAGCGCTCGATCCCGGCGGCGGCGGCGGCGTGGATCATGCTGAGATTGATCAGCGCGTTGTTGCGCATGATCTCGCACTCGGCCGAATGGATGAAGCCCATCCCGCCCATGTCGGCTGCGAGCTGATAGACCTCGTCGAAGGCGCCACCGTCCCGCGCGAGCGCGGCCGCGCACGCGTCGGGCTCCCGCAGGTCGTGCAGCTTGAACTCGTCGGCCGTCGAGGGTGAGAACTCCGGCCGCTTCACATCCACGCCGCGGACCCAGTATCCCTCGCGCTTGAGCCGGGTGACCAGGTGGCTCGCGATGAACCCGCCCGCGCCGCACACCAGTGCTCGTTTCATGTCCACCAGTATAGCATCACGATCCCGCGCCGCGCAGTCGCGCGCGCTAGCTTTGCGGGACCGATGATCCGCCAATGGCTTCGCGCGAGACGGGACCGGCGCACGCTCGAGGAGTGGGAGCGCCGCGGGCGCCCCGTCCCTCCACCGCACATCGTGAAACAGCGGCTGCTGCGCGCATACGCGGAGCGCTACGGCCTGCGGACGCTGGTTGAGACCGGGACATATCGGGGCGACATGGTGGAGGCAATGCGGCCGGTGTTCGAGAAAATCGTCTCCATCGAGCTGGGCCAGGACCTATTCACCGCGGCGCGGAAGCGGTTCAAGCGCGTTGCCCATGTCGAGCTGATTCAGGGAGACAGCGCCACGGAGTTGCGTCGTGTGGTGGAGCGGCTCGATCGACCGTCGCTGTTCTGGCTGGACGGACACTACTCCGCGGGAGAGACGGCGCGAGGACAGAAAGACACCCCGATCTACGAGGAGCTGGACCAGATCCTCGGCGCCAGAGACCTGGGGCACGTGATCGTCATCGATGATGCGCGGGCGTTCGGGAGCGATCCTGCCTATCCCTCGATTGACGAGCTCCGCGCGTTCGTGCTCGCCAAGCGGCCCGGCGCCCGCATCAGCATCCAGGATGACAGCATCCGGATCGAGCCGCCGGCCGCTACGTCCGCTTCTTAGCTGCCTCGACCTCGCTCTCGATTGCGCGCAAGTCGCGCACAACCCGGTCCCAGTTGTAGTAGCGCTCGACTTCCTGGCGGCCCGCGGCAGCGAGCCGTTGGGCCAGAGGCTCGTCGGCGAGCAGGCGGCACACTGCCTCGGTCACTGCGGCGCCGTCCTCGGGTTCGACCAGCAGGCCCGTCTCCCCATTTCGAACGGCGTCAGCGACACCACCTGAATTTCCCGCCACGACGGGCAGCCCGCACGCCGACGCTTCGACGAGCGAGATGCCGAACCCCTCGACGCTGATCCGATCGGCGCGGCGTGACGCGCCCACGTAGACGGACGCGAGGTTGTAGAGGGCGGGCAGGTCGTGCTCGCCCACCTCGCCGAGAAACCGCACCTTGTCCGCCACGCCGATCTTGTGCGCGAGCTTTTCGAGGCGCTCGCGGGCGGGTCCGCGCCCCGCGACCGCGTAGCGCACGTCGGGCGCGCGCTCAAGGATCGCGGGCAGCGCACCCAGCACGGTGTCCACGCCCTTGTGCATTTCGAGCCGCGCGACGGTGAGCAGCCAGCGCGCGCCTCCATCCTCGAGGCCGAGCCGCTCCCGCAATGCGCGCGCATCGATCCCAGGTCGGAACCGCTCGGGATCGGTGCCGAGGTGGACGACACGCAGGCGCTGGCCGTGGCCGTCGAGCCCCAGCTCGCCCAGGACCGTGAGCGCGAGGTCACGCGTCCAGGTGCTGATGGCGACGAGCGCCGCCGCGCCCCCGAGGATGGCGCGCGCGGTGCGCCGCTTCAGGACGGAGCCATGGTACTTATGCTGCTCCGACAGGAGGTCGGCGCCATAGAGGAAGACGCAATAGGGGATGCCGGTCCGCTCGTGCACCCAGCGCGCCGGGTATCCTGCCGGCTTGATGTTGCCGCAGTACAGGAAGCGGGCGCCACTTCGACGCGCCAGGGCTGATGCATGCCGCGACCAAAACAGGAGTCCCGGCAGGGATTTGGTGACGCGGCGGCTGATCGGCAGACGGTCCACGACGCCGCCGAACTGCGCGTCCACCTCGGCGGCGTCGGGGTCCTGCGGCGTGGAGACGAACAGCTCGCCCGCGGGGTAATGACGGACCAGCTCGCCGTGAAAGCGCGCGATGCCGCCGCCCATCGGGGGGAAGTCTTGCGCAAGGAGGAGCGCGGGAGACACAGGCACGCAGTATAATGGGGCTTCCGCACACGAGGACGCCATGTCCGCCAAGCTGCCGCTCACCGTGGTGATCCCGACGCTCAACGAGGCGACGCACATCGCCGAGCTCGTGCCGTCGCTCAGCTGGGCGGATGATGTGATCGTGGCGGACGGCGGCTCGAGCGACGACACGGTGGCGATCGCGCGGCGCCTCGGGGCGCGGGTGATCGAGCTGCGCGGCCGCTCGCTCGGCGCGCAGCGCAACGCCGCCATCGAGGCAGCGCGCCATCACTGGGTGCTGGCGCTCGACGCCGACGAGCGAGTGACGGCCTCCCTGCGGGAGGATCTCGCCGGCGTGGTCGAGGCGCCCAGGCATCAGGCGTACCGCATTCGCTTCGAGAACGTCTACCTGGGACGGGTGCGTCACCGCGGCCGCTGGGGCCGTGACTGGCACGTGCGTCTGTTTACCCGCGACCGCCGCTTTGCGGATTCGCGGATCCATCCCGATCTCGAATCCATCACCGACGTCGGGACGCTCAACGGCACCATCCGGCATGTCCCCTATCGCGACCTGACGCACCATCTCGAGAAGATGATCGCCTACGCCCGCTGGGGCGCCGAGGAGCTGCACGCCCGGGGCCGGCGCGCGAGCCTGTGGGATCTCGTGCTGCGCCCGTGGTGGCGGTTCGTGCGTGACTACGTCATCTACGGGAGCTTCCTCGATGGCCGCTACGGCTTCGTAGCCTCCGCGCTCACGGCCTACTCGGCGTTCCTCAAGTACGCCTATCTCTGGGACATGACGGAGCGTTCGGCCGCGGGATGAGGCTGCCGATCCTGATGTACCACGGCGTGGATCGGATTCCACCGCAGGCCCGCTCGCCCCGACTCTACGTTCCGCCCGAACAATTCGAGGCCCAACTCGCGACCCTGCGGCAGCTCGGCTACGAGACGATTTCCTTCGCCGGGTGGCTCGCGTACCGGCGGGGCGACGGTACCCTGCCCCGGCGGCCGATCATCATCACCTTCGACGACGGCTACCGATCGCTGGCGAGGTTCGCCCTGCCCCCGCTCCGGAAATTCGGCTTCAGTGCGACCGTGTTTCTCGTTTCGGATCACGTAGGCAAGACGAACTCCTGGGACCCGCCCGAGCCCGTCGAGCCGCTGCTCGGCGCGGGGGAGATCGCCCAGATGCAGGCGGCCGGCATCCGTTTCGAATCCCACACCCGCACCCATCCGGCGCTCACGATGATCCCGGCCGAGCAGGCGCTCGAGCAGTTGACCGGCTCGCGCGCCGCGCTCACGCGCCTGCTGGGCGCGCCCGTCACCGTGCTGTGCTATCCATACGGCAAGCAGAACAAGGCGGTGCGAGACCTCGCGCGCCAGGCGGGGTACGAGGCCGCTGTGATCGCCCGACCGCGCATGAACACGAGGCGCACGGACCCGTTCCGGCTCACGCGCCTGTGGATCGATCAACACACGACCCCGAGGCGCCTGCGGTGGACCCTGTTTCGACTCCGGTGGCTGCGGCTGGAGGGACCGTCTTGGGCTCGACTCCCGACAACCGCCACTCCCCACTCCCCGGAGTCGCCCGGCGACGGTCCCTCCGGCCGCGGCTCGCTGGGGCCGTAGCTTAGCGCGATGCACATCGTCGTCGCGTCGAACCAGGTCTTGCCGGCCAAGGGCTACGGTGGGCCGCAGCGCGTGGTGGTCGCGCTGGTGCGCGGGCTCGCGGTACTGGGCCACCGGGTGACGCTGCTCGCGCCGCCGGGCAGCCGAGTCGCCGACGCAGCGGTGGTCGGCATCGCTCCCGGAAAGTTCGCGGACCCGAAATTGGTCGCGCAGCACATTCCGGATGATGCGGATCTCCTGCACGTGCACTTTCCGGTGGCGCATGCGCCCGACCGCGTGCCGGTCGTCCAGACGGTGCACGGCAACCTGAAGGCGGGCTCGGCTCATCCCCCAAACGCCATCTACTTGTCGCGCGACCATGCAAGTCGCCATGGCAGCACGGTGTTCGTCTACAACGGGCTCGATCCGGCGGCGTATTTCGCGCGTCGGTTCGCGAAGCGTCCCGATCAGTACGACCTGTTCCTCGGCAAGCTGCATCGCACCAAGGGATACCATTGGGCGATCGAGGCCGCGCGGCGCACGGGGCATCCGCTGATTGTGGCGGGTGGCTGGCGGCCGACGTTCACGGGGTCGGTCAAGTACGTCGGTGAGGTCGAGGACGGCGCGAAGGCCGCGCTACTGGCGCGGGCGCGCTGCCTGTGGAATCCCGCCGAGTGGGACGAGCCGTTCGGGTTGGTGACCATCGAGGCATTGTTCTCGGGGACGCCTGTGCTTGCGACGCGGCGGGGGGCGCTGCCCGAGCTGATCACGCCCGAGGTCGGGGCGCTGTCGCGCACGATGGATGAGATGATTGTCGCCGCCGAGACGATTCACACGCGCGATCCGCTGGCGTGCCGCGCCCACGCCGAGCGGTATTTCACGCACGTCGTGATGGCGGAAGAATACGTGCGGATGTACCGGACTCTGCTCGAATCAGGGACGCTGCCGGCGGGGCGGCCTACACCCGCGAGCGCCACAGATCCTTCGCGACATCGGCGCTCAGGATGACATACCTAGTCGAACAGTGTTGCGAGTGGACAGCTGAATCCCGGCACGACCTCCTCCCCATCGAGCATCTCTCCCGCGGGAACGAGGCGCTCACTGCCGTCAGCACGATAGACACGCGCGAGACGGCGCTCCGGATCAACAACCCAAACGAGCTTCGTTCCGGCCGACAGCCAGTCAGCGATCTTGGCCAATACCTCGCCGGGACGGTCATCGGGGGACAGGACCTCAGCTGCGAGGTCAGGGGCAAGCGCGGGATATCCTCGGGTGAGCGCGGCGGGCACGCGTTCGCGGGCCACGAATGCGACGTCGGGGGCACGAACCGTGTCCGGATCCGTCGCGAGCTTGAACCCGGTCTCGGCGGCGAATACGGCGCCAGCACCGGTACGCCGGACATACGTGCTGAGCTCGACGCCGAGGTTCATGGCGACAAAGCCATGTCTCCCACCCGGCGGCTCCCGCACGACGAGCACCCCCTGCACCAGCTCCGTTCGTTTGTTGGCGACCGGGGCGTGAAGCAGCTCGTCAGCAGTCATCGGCACGGGGCGTGACATGGTGGCAACGTAAGGTCTCTCGGCAAGCGTCGCAATCAAATGGTGTGCGGGAGCCTCAACGAGCGGTCAACGACGCCGACACTTGTCTGGACAGCGCGTCGAGAACGCCGCTACCATAGTCGCGTGCACGTAGCCCTCGTCTCCCACTATCGCCTGCCGGTCCGCAAGTATGGCGGCACCGAGCGCGTGGTGGTCGCGCTGGCGCGCGGACTCGCTGCGCTTGGTCACCGGGTCACCCTCGTCGCCGCACCGGGAACGCAGGTGCCCGAAGCGAGCGTCATCGAGATCCCCCCCGACGTCGTCACCTCGCACGACCTCGATCTCGCCAGCATCGTCCCGCGCGACGTGGACGTGATTCACGTCCAGTTCCTCGCGGGCCGCCGCCCGTCCCGTCCCTTCCTGCAAACGATGTACGGTGAGGGGCCGGCCGGATACATCGCATCGCCCGACACGGTCCTTCAGTCGCAGAAGCACGCCCGGCACCAGGGCAGCGAGATCTTCGTCTACAACGGCCTCGACCCGGCGGACTTCCAATTCCGCTCTCAGAAGGACGACTACGACCTCTTCCTGGGCCGCCTGCACCGCGTGAAAGGGTATCGTTGGGCGATCAAGGGCGCGCGGATGGCCAAACGCCGGCTGATTCTCGTGGGCGGCTGGCGGCCCACGCTCCGGCCGGGGATCAAGTTCATCGGGACGGTGGACGAGTCAGAGAAAGTCGCGCTGCTCGCGGGAGCCCGCTGCTTGTGGGTGCCCGCCCTGTGGGAAGAGCACTTCGGCCTGACGACCATTGAGGCGTTGTTCTCGGGCACCCCGGTGCTCGGCACCAGGCGGGGCGCGCTGCCCGAGCTGGTGACGCCGGAAGTCGGCGCGCTGTGCGACACGCTCGAGGACATGGTCGCCGCGGTCGCGACGATCGACACCCGCAGCGCCGAGACCTGCCGGGCGCATGCGGTGAAATACTTCAGTCACCTCGCAATGGCAGAAGGTTACGTCAGGATGTACAAGACTCTACTCGAGACTGGAAAGCTCCCGCCGGGGATTCCCACCCCCTATGCCCCAACCCCGAACCCCTAAGGCAGCGCCGCGCTGAGCAGCTCCCGCAACCGCTGCGCCCAGGTATGCTCGCGCAGCGCGCGCCCGCGCGCCGCCGTAGCGAGCGAGCGGCACAGCGCTTCGTCGTCGAGCAGCGCTTTCGCGCGCTCGCGCAGCTCGGCGGCAGTCCGATAGAGCACGATCTCTCGGTCGGGAGTGAAGTGTCGCGGGATGTCGCCCTTCGCGTCTGACAGCTGCGGGGTCCCGATGGCCGCCAGCTCGAAGACGCGCATGTTCGCACCCGAGCCGTAGCGCTCGACGTCCCCCGTGCCGAATTGCTGATGCACGTTCACGCCGACCTTCGCCCCGGCGAGCGCCCGCACGAACGCGTCGCCGTAGACCGGTCCGCCGGGCCACCCCGGCCCGCGTGCAACCAGCCCGAGGTCGGTGATTTCGCGCAACAGCTGCTCGCGCAGCGGATCGCGCGTCCCGACGAACACAAGGGGCGCGCGCGGGATTTCGAGCGGTCGCAGGAAGTCGGGATCGCACCCGAACGCCAGATAGTGAGCACGCGCGCCCGCCGCGCGATGGCGGTCGAGGCACGAGGAGTCGTGCGTGAAAAAGCAGTCGTACGCGGGGGCGATCCGGACGGAAGTCTCGAAGTCGTGCGGGTCATCGGGGAACCAGTTCGCCCAGCGCGCCTTCGTGCCGCGCCGCAAGGCGGCGATGGCCACGGGCGACAAACGCGCGCCTTTGAACACGAGCACGAGATCGGTATGCTCGCGCTTCAGCTCCGCGGCCAGACGATCGGCCAGCGAGCTGGGCTGGCCCAGCCACGCGCGCCAGCCGCGCTCGCGCTCCTCGCAACAGCGCACCTCGCAGCCGAGCGATGCGAGCGCCGTGGCGAGCGCATAGCCGCTGCGGTGGTAGCGCCGGTCGAAGGCGGCCACGAGGATCACGCGCGCGCCATTCATACCTCGACGTAGTTCTTGTACTCGAAGATGCGGGCGCCCGTCAGGCGCTCGATCCAGTCGGACATGTAGTAGCGCAGGTCGCCCGGCCGGAGGCGGCGCGGGCCGACGTGAGGCGCGGCCACCCCCTCCGAGCGACGGGCCGCCACCCATTCGGCCACGGCCCGTGGGTGCGCCCCACGCAAGGGACGCAGTAGTGGCGTCCACTCGAGTGAATCCTCGGGGTCGCGCTGCGCTTCGGTCTCCTGGCCTGCCGCGAAGATCTCCTGCCACGCCCGCTGCTTGCGCAGGAGCGACGCGGGCGGCCGGGCCCACCCGTAGTGGAACATGCGCGCGCCAGTCAGCCGCGCGCGCAGCCGGCGCTCGCCTGCCCCCACGCGGAACCCCTGCGCGTCACCAAAGGAGCGGATGTCGCCACCGAGGCGTACCACGCGAACCTCGCGGCGGTACCAGTGGCGGTTCGTGGCCACGGTCTCGAAATCGCCGTACAGGTGCACGTACTCGACCAGTAGTCCTTCGACGCCGGCGTCACCATCGACCCCGCGCACCATGTCGCGCAGGATCGCCACGCCGTCCTCGTGCAAGACCTCGTCCGCCTGGATATACACGCCCCACGGTCCGCGACAAGCGGCCATGGCCCGGTTCGTTTCGACGGACAGGACCAGCCGGCCGAGGGAAATGTCCCACACACCATCCACGATGCGCACGCGGGGGTCGCCAATCGATGCCACGAGATCGCGCGTCCCGTCGTCCGACGGGCCGACGTTCACGACCACCTCGTCGCACAGCTCCAGAATGGAGCGGATCGCGGGGACGATCGGGTAGTCGAGCGCGACGGCGTTCCGCACGACCGAGAAGCCCGACAGCACGCTCAGACCCGGAACTGCATGTCGTAGAACCGTCGGTAGAGGCCGCCGGCGCCAAATAGCGTCTGGTGATCGCCGCGCTCCACGATGCGCCCGTCGGCGAGAACGACAATCAGGTCGGCGTCCCGTACCGTTGCCAGACGATGCGCGATCACGAACACGGTGCGATGCACCATCAGGCGGTCGATCGCTTCCTGCACCAGGCGCTCGGACTCCGAGTCGAGCGCGCTCGTCGCCTCATCGAGGATGAGGATCGGCGGGTCCCGCAGCAATGCGCGGGCGATCGCGATGCGCTGGCGCTCGCCGCCCGACAGCCGGACGCCGCGCTCGCCGAGCAGGGTCTCGTAGCCCTTGGGGAGCTGGCGAATGAATTCGTGCGCGTTTGCGGCCAGCGCGGCGGCTTCGACCTGCGGCAGCGTGAAGTCGCGGCGGCCGTAGGCAATGTTCGCGAACGCCGTGTCGTTCAGGAGAATCGTCTCCTGCGACACGATCCCCATGAGCCCCCGCAGGCTCTTGCGGGAGAACGTCCTGATCGAGACGCCGTCCATCACGATCTCGCCCGCCGTGGGATCGTAGAACCGGGGCAACAGGTCCACGAGCGTCGTCTTTCCTGACCCGGACGGTCCCACGACGGCGATCACCTGGCCGCGCCGCACCTCGAGTGCGATGTCCTGGAGGACGGGGGCCTCGCCGTTGTATGAGAACGAGACCTTCCGGTATTCGATGCGCTGCTCGAAGCGGGCGGGCGTAACATCGGGCCGGTCGGCCTCGTCGGGCGCCATGTCCAGGACCTCGAACACGCGGTCCGCGGCCGCCAGCGCGTTCGCCAGGTTTGTGGGGAAGTTCGCGATGGACTTGACGGGCGACATGACGCGCAGCGCGACGGCGAGGAACGCGATGAGCACCTCGGGCCGGAGCGATCCCGACTTGCCCATCGCCAGCTTGGCCCCGACCGAGAACACCAGAATGATGACGATCCCGGCGAACACCTCCGTCAGCGGGCTGGTGAGCAGCGACCAGCGCTGGGCCCGCAGGATTCCTTTCCGGCAGCGATCGGCCAACACCCGGAACCGCTCGGATTCGAACACCTCGGCGACGTAGGCACGCACGAGCTTGATCGATCCGACCAGCTCGGCGACGAGGCTCGTCAGCTCGCCCCGGTCCTCGGCATTTTCACGCGAGCGCCGCCGCACGCGCCGCGCGAGCGGGCGGATGGTGATCACCAGCAACGGCGCGCACACGAGCGTGATCAGCGTCAAGCGCCATGAGAGCCCGAGGAGAATGGCGACATACACGAGCACCACGCACGCGTTCTGGAGCAACGAGGCGAGTGCCGCGGTGATCGCGGTCTTCACCTGGTCGGTGTCGGTCACGAGGCGCGACAGCAGCTGCCCGCCGCGCGTCCGCTGGAAGTAGGCGAGCGGGAGCGTTTCGAGGTGCTCGAACAGGCGGACGCGCAGGTCGCGCACGACGCCTTCCTGGATCACGACGCTCGCGTACGAGGCGCCGTAGCTCAGCACGTTCTTGAGGATGAGCGCCGCGACCAGCACGAACACGACTTTGTGCAGCGCCGCCTCCGGCGATGCCCCGGCGAGGAGCGGCCCCGCGATCAGGTTCAGGATCCGCTCCACCTGCGACCCCCCTGCCTCCGGCAGCGCCTGCTCGCCAAACAGGGTCCGCAGGAACGGGATCATGAGCACGAACGTGGCGCCATCCATCAGCGAGGCCCCGACGGTGGCCCCGATGTTGACGAAGAACAGGAACGTGTACGGGCGGAGCTGACTGAGGAGGCGGCGGGCGCTGTGGCCCATTCAGGAACGGGGCGTGAGGAGAGCCACGGGCAGGATCATCTCCTCGGGGCTCACGCCGCCGTGCAGGAACGATCCCCGGTAGCGGGCCTGGTATTCGCGCAGCTTGGTGGGATAGACGAAGAAGCGATCTTCGGTCGCGAGCAGGAGCCGCGCGCCGAGCCCCATGCCGGGCAATCCGAACGCCTTCAGGTCGGCCACCGTCAGCGCGGCCTCGGGGTCCTCGGCGCGCAGGTCCTCACCGAACTTGTAGCGGAGATTCGAGGTGGCGTCGCGCCGCGCGAACACGGTCGCGGGTGTCTCGCAGTGGATCGACCCGTGGTCCGTGGTGAGGAGCACCGCCACACCCCGCCGTTCGGCCTCGTAGAGGGCCGCGAGCACGGGCGAGCGCTCGAACCACGCCCGGGTGACTCCGCGCAGCGCCGCGTCATCGCGGGCCACCTCGAACAGGATCGCGCTCTCTGAGCGGCCGTGCGTCAGCTGATCCACGAAGTTGAACACGAGCGCCGTGACCCCGTCCTGGGAGAGGTGCGCCGGCAGGCGGCGCAGCAGGTCCGCGCCGTCGGGCGCGCTGAACAGCTTCTCGTAGCGCACCGGCACCGGCCGGCCCACGAGCTCGAGCATCTGCTCGGACAGGAGGTCCGCCTCGTGCGCGTTCAAACTCTCGTCGTCCGAGGCGCGGCCCCACCACTCGGGGTGACGGGCCGCGAGCTCCATGGGGAAGAGGCCGCTGAAGATCGCGTTGCGCGCGAACGGCGTGGCAGTGGGGAGAATGCTGAAGTAGTGCGACTCTTCCACGTCGAACAGCGGCGTCACGAGCTCGCGCAGCATCAGCCATTGATCGAGTCGCAGGCAGTCGATGACGAGGAGCAGGACGCGGCCTCGCGCCTTCAGGACCGGCGCCAGGAACTCCGCGCCGACGTCCACCGAGAGCGGCGGCCGGTCGCCCTCGGGCTCGGCGAGCCAGCGCGGGTACTCCCGTGCGATGTAGGACGCGAAGTCCTTGCGCAGGCTGCGCTGCAGGGTGTGCAGCGCGTCCGAGAGCCCCGGCACGGCCGCTCCGGCGAGACGCACGTCCCACCGCGTCAGCTCCGCCACGAGCTCGATCCACTCCCGCCAGCCCAGCGCGGTCGCGCGGCGCCCTTCCAGCTCCCGGAATCGCGTGACGAAGTCGCGCGCGATGCGCTGCTGCCGGATACGATCGCCCTCGAGCAGCCGCGTCACGACGGTCAGCACCTGGCGCGGCTGGACCGGCTTCACGAGGTAGTCCGCGACCTCGAAGCCGATCGCGTCGCGCAGCGTGCCCTCGTCTTCGCTCTGGGTGACCATAACCACCGGCATGGACGGATCGATCGCGCGGATTTCGGCGAGCAGCTCGAGCCCGCGCCGCCCGGGCATCTGCTCGTCGAGCAGCACCACGCTGTAGGCCTGGCGGCGCAGCAGCGCGAGCGCGTCGTCGCCGTGCGTCGCCTGCTCGACGGCGAATCCCTGTTCCTCGAGGAAACGGCGATGCGCCACGAGGCCTTCGACCTCGTCATCCACCCACAGAATTGTCTTGGGATGCGCCATCTCGCCTAAGCTAATCCCGACTGGCGAAGCCGGGCAACGCAAGGCTAACATTGCCCGCGTGCTGTGCATCCTCCTCGTTCGCTTCAGCTCCATCGGCGATGTGCTCCTGACCACTCCGCTCATCCGGGCGGTGGCCCGGCGCCATCCCGACGCGAAGCTCGTCTACGTCACCAAGCGCTCCATGGCGCCGCTCGTCGCCGATCACCCCGCGATCGCCGACGTCGTCTCGCTCGACCCGCAGGAACCTTTGCGGCATCTGGCCGAACGGGTCAGGCGGCACTCCCCAAACCTTGGCCTCGACCTCCATGGCAACGTCCGGACGCTCCTGCTGCGCCTCCAGGTCAGGTGCGTCTGGTCGGGATTCTGGAAGCGCAAGCTGCCTCGCGGCGTTCTCATCTCGACCAAGGTCGACTGGTACGGCCGGATCCGGCCGGTGCCCGAGCGCTACTTCGAGGCCGCCCGCGGGCTCGATGTGCGACCGGACAGCGGTCCGCCGGAGTTCTTCCTGGGCGCGGGGGCGCGCGACCGGGTCGCGCGGTGGCTCGGCGAACGAGGGTTGGCGGGAAGGCCGTTCGTGGCGCTCGCGCCGGGCGCGGCCCATGCCACCAAGCGGTGGCCCATCGCCCACTGGATCGCCCTGGCGGCCCGGCTCCGGGCGGCGGGCTCGGCACTGGTGGTCGTCGGCGGGCCGGATGACCGCGGGCTCGCGGGCCAGCTCGCCGCCAACGGCGGATTGGAGAGCGGCGCGGGCGAGTTTTCCCTCCAGGAAACGGGTGCCCTGATCGCGCAGGCCCGAGCGCTCGTCTCCGGCGACACCGGCGTCATGCACATGGCCACCGGGGTCGGTACACCCGTGGTCGCGCTGTACGGACCGACGGTGGAGCAGTTCGGCTTCTTTCCCTACCACGCTCGATCGATCGTGATGCAGCGAGACCTGGCGTGCCGCCCCTGCTCCTCGAGCGGCACCCCGGCCTGCCCGCTCGGCCACCACCGCTGCCTTGCGGACATTGCTCCGGCCGAGGTCGCGCAGGCGGTGGAGCGGATCGTCGCATGAGTGCGGCGATTACGCCGTGCGAGGAGCGATTGGTCGCCCTCATCGCGGAGGCGGCGCGCGGCCCCGAGCGCGACGGCCTGTTCGCCGTGTGGCTGATTGTGCGCGCCGCCGAGGGCGTGCTGCCGCCGGCGCCGATCTCCGCCCGGAATCACCGGCGGCGCCTGCAGGCCACCGCCACGCGCGTGGCCACGCTCGCCCTGCCCAAACCGCTCGAGCGCGCCCTCGTCGCCGCCCGGCATCATCTCGAGCCGGGGACCGCCGCGGCGGCCGCCGTCGCCCTCTCGCAGCTCGTCGCGCCCGTGCGCGAAGTGCTGGGGAGCGCCGCCGGCGAGGCCGTAGCGGTTGCCGCCAAGGCGGCCCGCATACATTAATAGAAGGATGAGCACCCGCCGCCTCGCCAAGCCCGTCTCGCCCGACGCCATCGTGGAGCGAGTCGACCATCAACAACCCGGGGAGGTCACGGGTGATACCATCCCCACCGGGTTTCCTTCAATCGACAAGCTGTTGGGCGGCGGGATCCGGCGGCGCGACCTGATCGTGCTCGGCGGCGACGTCGGCTCGGGCAAGTCGGCGCTCGCGCTTGGGCTGGCACTGCGGGTGGCGCAGCAGTCGCTCGGGGTGGCGTACCTCTCCGGCGAAATGGACGAGGAGCGCCTGATGGAACGCGCGCTCGCCATTGAAGGGCGCGCGGCAGTGGACGAGCTGCGCAGTGCGACGTTGAATGACGAGACTCGGGCGGGGATCGGCGCCGCCGCCGTACGGCTGCGCGGCCTGCCGCTCACCGTGCTGCCCCTGGCGGCTCCGGATCTCGAGACGATGGCGGAGCGACTGAATCCGCTGCGCCAGCTCGCCGTCGCGGTGGTGGACTACCTCCAGCTGGTGCCGCCCCCCGCCGGGTCGAACCGGTTGACGCAGGACGAAGACAGTGCGGCCACCTTGCGACGTCTCAAGGCTCTCGCGCTCGATCGCCAGATCGCGCTCGTGGTCGTGGCCCAGCTCCCGCGGTTCGAAGGCACACGCGAGAACCAGCGCCCCACGCTCGACGATTTCGGCCACCTCGGCGCCGTCAAGCAGCACGCCGATGTCGTGTTCGCCCTGTTTCGGGAGGAGATGTATCGGCCGGGCGGGGGAGTGGAGGGCGCGACCGAGCTGATCGTCGCCAAGAACCGCAACGGCCCGACCGGTTTCGCGGACCTCTACTTCTACCGGCGCTGGATGCGGTTCGAGGACATACTCGACCCGGATCGCTGAGCAGCGGCCGAGTCGATCACCGTGGTGTCGGCCCCGATCACCGTGTAGGTCGTTCCCTGCCCGCCGTCGCCCCGCCGCAGCGTGATCCACAGGGGCCGCGCCCCGCGGTGCGCGTAGATGACCAGGCTGCCGTCGTTCATCGGCGTGTCGCTCTGAAGCTCCCAGCCGTTCAGCCGGAGCGTCTGACGGTACCAGGTGGCCACCTGCTCGACCGGCGCGGGCGTGGACAGGGTCACCTGCGCCGCCCCCTGCCCCGCGTCCACCGCCACGAGCGTCGACTTGGGATAGGCGAGCAACCCGGTCAGCAAGCGGGCGGCGTAGTCGCGGTCCGCGCGTCGTTCGGCCGGGCGTTCGCACGCAGCGAGACTCAGGGCAATCGCGAGCACGAGCGACAGTCGCGGCATGGGCGCTATCCTAGCGGTGGCGTGTAGGGAGGGTCAAGTTGTAGGTTGAGAGACGACGGGCAACGTTCTGGAGTCCTGCAATGGCTGGCCACAGCAAGTGGAAGCAAATCAAGCGCAAAAAGGCGGTGACGGACGCCAAGCGCGGCGCCGCGTTCACGAAAGTGATCCGCGAGATCACGATCGCCGCGCGCCAGGGGGGCGGTGATCCCGCCGGCAATGCGCGGCTCCGCACCGCGATCGAAGCGGCCAAGGCGGAGAACATGCCGCTCGACAACATCGAGCGCGCGATCAAGAAGGGCGCGGGCGGGCTCGAGGGAGTCCAGTACGAGGACGTGACCTACGAGGGGTACGGCCCCGGCGGCGCCGCGATCTTCATCGAGGGAACGTCGGACAATCCCACCCGTACGGTCGCGGAGATCCGGCATGCGTTTACGCGATTCGGCGGCAATCTGGGCGCGACGAACTCGGTCGCGTGGATGTTCGATCGCAAGGCGCAGATCACCGTCGACGCCACCAAGGCGGATGAGAACGCGACGCTGGAAGCGGCACTCGACGCCGGCGCCGAGGACATGATCAGTGAAGGCGATACGTTTCTGATCACGGCACCCCCGAGCCAGCTGCACGCGATCCAGGACCGGCTCACCGCGAAGAAGATCCCAGTCCAGGCCGCGGAGATCGCCCTGCTCCCCAAGAGCACGGTCAAGGTCGAGCGCAAGGACGCCGGCACGCTGCTCAAGCTCATCGACGCGTTGGAGGAGATGGACGACGTGTCCAAGGTCCACTCCAACTTCGACATTGACGCCGAGGCGCTGGCGGCGGTGACCGGGTGACGTGAGGGTGCTGGGGGTCGACCCGGGCACGTCAGTCACCGGGTATGGCGTGGTGGACGTCGGCGCCGGCAATGGCCACCCTGCTCCCACGCCGGGCCGTCTGGTCGAGTGCGGCGCGATCACCCTCGCCCGGCGCGGATCCCTCCCCGAACGGCTCCAGCAGCTGCACGAAGCGATCGTCGAGCTCATCACCCGCCACAGTCCG
>Ga0335084_10000483_pt1 | contig 33975 bp, 30 predicted proteins | sample Lox_Sample_44_FD_206721 | JGI IMG/M metagenome (GOLD analysis project Ga0335084, IMG submission 206721) | Soil microbial communities from Loxahatchee National Wildlife Refuge, Florida, United States - Lox_Sample_4.4 | ecosystem: Environmental > Terrestrial > Soil > Wetlands | place: USA...
ACCAAAAAAACGGTCGAGGCGATTTTGGAACGGTGGATCAAGGCCGAGATTAAGGCCCACGGTTCGGCCAAGGGCCTGCGCTTTCAAGCCAACCAGGCCATCGATCTGCTGATCGACATCGTCGGCTGCGTCCTCGGCTTGAGCCTGATGGGGATCGACGAGGTCATGGCCTCGTCGTTGAATCTGGGCAGCGGACTGGTCGACGTGCATGGCCAAAAAGTTCAAGTCCCGGCCCCCACCACGGCGGAATTGGTCCGCGGATTCACGGTCTATTCCAGCGGGCCTCCGCATGAGTTGACCACCCCGACCGGGGCCGCGATAATCACGACGCTGGTAACGGCCGGAGGGCCTTTTCCCGAAATGCGTCTCCAGAAAGTCGGCTACGGCGCGGGCAGCCGCGAATTCACTAACTGGCCGAACATGCTTCGGATGCTGGTGGGCGAATCCCGCCAAGTCACCCACGCCGAGCGGATGATTCTTCTGGAAACCAACATCGACGATCTGAATCCCCAAGTATACGAACACCTGATGGAACGACTTTTTACGGCCGGTGCGCTCGATGTTTACCTGACGGCCATCACGATGAAAAAGGGACGTCCCGGCATTCTATTGAGCGTCCTGGCGGAACAGCACCAAGCCACAACCCTATCGGAGATCGTGTTCCAGGAAACAACCACATTGGGGATCCGGCAGATCGATGTCCAGCGTCGCAAACTACCCCGCGGTTCCCAGAAGGTCGAGACCCGTTTCGGACCCGTTCAGGTCAAGGTCGTCACACGTTCCGGCGGCCAACAAAAACGACTCCCGGAATACCAAGACTGCAAACGGATCGCCCAGGAAACCGGTCTGCCGCTCCGGCAGATCATGGATGAATTGGAAGAAACGCTGAACCCCACTTCCCGCAATCCTCTACCCGGTTCGGCCGGAGCCTCCTCGTGATCGCCCAATTGTTTCTGGGCCTGCTGGTCATCCTGGGTGGAGCGTATCTGTTTACGAACGGCGTGGAATGGGTTGGAAAACGCCTTCGCCTCTCGGAAGGGGTGGTGGGAAGCGTTTTAGCCGGTGTGGGCACGGCCATGCCGGAAACCATGGTCCCCGTCATGGCGATTTTCTTCGGCGACGGCAAATCGCGCGAAGCGATCGGCATCGGAGCGATTCTCGGCGCCCCCTTTATGCTCGCCTGCCTGGCCCTCCCTCTCTTGGGACTCGGCGTCCTCCTTTTCTCCTCCATGGGAAAACGGACGACCGCAATCCCCCTCAACGTTTCCTTGGTCCGGATCGACCTGGAGTTTTTTCTGACCGCTTATGGACTCGCCGTGCTGATGGCGCTCCTTCCCCTCGGGGCATCGGGCCGATGGATTCACTCCGCCGGGGCGGCGACCCTGGTCGTACTGTACCTTGTTTACCTGAGACGGCTGCTCGCCAAAGAGGGGAGCACCGGGGAAGACCTGGAGCCCTTGATCCTTTCCCGAGGCCTGATCCGAATCCGGGAGCACCCCCCGACGGTCTTGATCCTGGCCCAGGTGGCGCTGGGGTTCGGCCTCGTCATCAGCGGCGCGTACTTCTTTGTCGAAGGCATGCAACGCTTAGCCCAGATCATCGGGGTTTCTCCCCTCATCCTGTCGCTGATCATTACCCCGATCGCGACAGAGCTTCCCGAGTGCTTCAACAGCCTGATCTGGATCGCGCGGCGAAAAGACACGCTGGCGGTGGCCAACATCACCGGGGCGATGGTTTTTCAAAGCACCTTTCCCGTATCGGTAGGACTCACCGGGACATCCTGGCAGTTGGACCGCCACGGTCTGGCCAGCGCCGGACTTGCGATCCTGTCCGCCTTTGTGCTATACGGTATCATCCAACTTTGGAACCGCTGGCGTCCCATTCACCTGATCGGTTGCGTGGTCTTTTACATTACGTACATCCTGTATGTGTTTGGGTAATCTGTCCGCTTCGAAACGCCATCCCTGGGCCGCAGATTGTGGAAAATGTTGAACCGCTGGAATCGGCCGGGACGCCACCGCCTCGGATCGGTACCACCGAAACGACCGCCCGGAGGATGTCGCGGTCGATATACTGCATGAGGGCTCGGGCATGGCGTTCCACCCGGAGACGGTTCGCGCGTTCTTGCCCGCTCATCGAAAGGGACGTTTCAAGTAATGGCCGTCTTTAACATTCTATAGGATGCGCAAAGGGTTCGATGCAAGCTTCCCGAGATCGCGAAATTCAAAACGTCCTGTGGTCCATCCTGGTTTTGAACATTCTGGTCGCCGCAATCAAACTGATCTACGGCCAATGGACCGGGACCCTCAGCATGTGGGCCGACGGCCTCCACTCGATGTTCGACGGAGCCTCGAATGTGATCGGGCTGATCGGCATGTGGGCCGCGGCGCACCCGCCCGACGAGGCGCATCCCTACGGCCATCGAAAATTCGAGACCTTCGCGGCCTTCGCGATCTCGGTCTTTCTGTTTCTGGCCTGCTTCAGGATCCTGGAGGGCGGTTACGACCGCTTAACCCATCCGAGCGTCCCGCACGTGACGTGGATCAGCTTCGCGGTAATGCTGACCACCATCGGGGTCAACCTGCTGGTGACGCGGTATGAGCAAAGAAAATCCGCTGAGTTGAAGAGCGAGATTCTTCACGCCGACTCGATGCACACTTTAAGCGACGTCTATTCCTCCCTTTCCGTTTTAATCGGCCTCGCCGCCGTGCCGATGGGGCTTCCCCTGCTGGACCCGATCATGGCCCTCGTGATCGCGGGATTTATCGGAAGAACGGGTTTTCAAATCCTGTTCGAGAGCTCCCGGGTATTAAGCGATGCCTCTTGCGTCGATCCCCGCCAGGTGCGGGAGATCGCGATGCAGCTTCCGGGAGTGAAATCCTGTCACAGCATCCGCACCCGGGGTCTGGAGAACCATGTCTTCGTGGACTGTCACATCCAGGTCCAACCCGACATGACCGCCCAGCGGGCCCACGTCCTTGTGCACGAGATCGAGGACCGGATTAAAAAAGAGATGACGGAGGTGGTGGACGTCGTCATCCACGTCGAGCCCGATGCCGAACACGCGATTCATTCTTAAGCGGGGGCCCGTGCGCCTAAACACAAAAACGGGTGCTCCGATGCCCCCGCGCCCCGCGCTCGGACGGGCGAAGCCCGATCCTCGCTTCCTTAAGCGGGGGCTCCTTCAAATCGATGCAAGTTCGGTGGGGTGATGAAGCCTGTCATCGCCATCACGATGGGCGACCCAGCCGGCATCGGTCCGGAGATTATCGTCAAGACCCTCTCGAAGCCCCTCGTAAACCGGATCGAGCGCATCGCCCGGCCGGTGGTCGTTGGAGATCGGGGGGTTCTCGAGCGGGTCGCGAGACGCCTAAAATCATCCTGCAAAATCCGAACGCTTCTCGATCTCGAATCGATCCCCCTTCCAAGAAAAGTCCTCTCGGTGATCGACCTGAACAAGATGGATCTCTCGGCTTTCGCCGCCGGGCGACCCACCGCGGCGGGCGGACAGGCGGCCGTCGAGGCGATACGTCAAGCGGTTCAATTGGCCCTGGCCCGACGAGTGGCGGGGATCGTCACGGCCCCGATCAGCAAGGAGGGGCTTCAGGCGGCGGGGTATCCTTTTCCCGGCCACACGGAGTTGTTGGCGGAGCTGTGCGGGGCCAAAGAGGTCGGCATGCTGATGGTTTCTCCACCGCGATTCAAAAAAGATCCCGGCCTCCGGATCCTGCTGGCCACCACGCATGTGGCCCTGCGCAATCTTCCCGACCGATTGACGCGGGAATGCGTGCGAACGGCCATCCGGCTGGCCCACGAGGCCGCCCGGAGGTACTTCGGTTTGCGCCGGCCCCGCATGGCCGTAGCCGCGCTGAACCCGCATGCCGGAGAAGGGGGACTTTTCGGCCATGAGGAAGCGGAGATCATCCGGCCGGTTGTCGAGCAGGCCCGACGACAGGGAATCCCGGTCAGCGGCCCCTTTCCGGCCGACAGCTTGATCCGCCAGGCTTTCGATGGAAAATACGATATTTTGGTCGCGATGTATCACGACCAGGCGCTGATCCCAATCAAGCTGCTTGGCTTCGGACGGGCCGTGAATGTCACCGTGGGCCTTCCGTTCGTCCGGACCTCCCCGGATCACGGAACGGCCTACGACATCGCCGGCAAAGGCATCGCCGATCCGGGCAGCCTGATCGAGGCCATCCGCCTCGCGGTCGCCTTTTCGAAGAACACCCCCTCGGCGCTGGGTGGACGGCCGCCCGAACAGAAGCCGCCGTAAACTTCGCCATGATGCGATCAAAGCGCAAAGCGCTCGGCCAGCATTTTCTCCACGATCAAAATATCGTCCGGAAGATTCTCTCGCTCGCGGACATTCGACCCGACGAGACGGTGGTCGAAATTGGACCCGGGCATGGGGCGCTGACACGCGCCCTGAGCGAGCCGGGATCAACGGTTTACGCGATTGAACTGGATCGTCGGCTGCATGGAAATCTATTAAAACAGTTTGGGGGCTCCCCGCAAGTCCGGATCATCCAGGCCGATGCATTGACCTATCCTTTCGAAGATCTGCCTTCCCCGTTCGCCGTCGTGGCCAACCTTCCGTATTCCATTTCCACGCCGCTGTTGTTCCGCCTTCTCGAACTGCGGACGCATGTCAGCCGCATGATCCTCATGGTTCAACTGGAAGTGGCCCGCCGGATTGTCGCCCGGGAGGGACGCAGGGAATACAGCCCGTTGTCCATCGGGGTTCAGTATTATTCCCAACCCCGCCTGGAATTCATCGTTCCCCGCGGATGCTTTCGGCCCAAGCCTCGTGTGGACTCGGCCGTTTTGAGTCTCGAGGTGCGTCGGTCGCCGAGCGTGGCGGTCAAGGACGAAGCGTTTTTCTTTCGGGTCGTCCGGGCCGGCTTTGCCCATCGTCGAAAGTCCCTTCGAAACGCGCTCAAAGACGCCGGCTTCCCGCCCGAGGCCGTTGAAAATGCGCTTTCGGCCGCCGCGATCACGACCGAAAATCCCCAGCGCCGGGCCGAGACGCTCTCGATCGAGGCGTTCGCCCGCCTCGCCGATCGCCTGCTTGAATTAGACCGCGGCAGAGACAAGGCTCATGAAGGCGGCTAGGCGCTCATACCGGCCCGGATTCCTTCGCTCGCCCTACCGAGCCTCGCGGGACGAATTATATTGACTCTCCGGAGTTGATCTTGTAAAAATACACCAGTCATTGGATCCCTTCAGCGGCGAAACGCGCATGAATCAAAGAATCGTGGTCCATTTTCAGGACGGCCAAATCATCAAAGGCAACTCTCACGATATTTTTCCGAACAAAAATATCTTCCATCTAAACCTGTTGGATCAGCCCGTTAGCGCAGTACCGATCGAGATTTCAGTTTCCCAGCTCAAAGCGATCTTTTTTGTGAAGGATTTCTGGGGGCAGAAGGACCGTCAGAAACTCAAGGGGTTTGCAAGCGGTGAAAAGTCTCCTTACGGAAAGAAGGTCGTCGTCCAGTTCAAGGACAAGGAGAAACTCTATGGATTTACCCAGGGTTATTCCGCCGATCGTCCCGGATTCTTTCTTTTTCCAGCCGAACAGCAGAGCAATAATGAAAAGATCTTCGTTGTGCGATCCTTTGTTACAAAAATCGAGTTTCTCGACTAACCCGGATCGAGATGGATGCGGAAAGCGGCGTGGAACGGTTTCGATCTCAAGGGAAAAAAAGAAAAACAACGCGAGTCGTGGGGGTGGACCTCGCCGGCCGTTCCAGGCGAAACACCGGGATATGCTTGCTCCATGGGATGACCGTGGCGTCCTTTGCGACGGTGCACTCCGATAGCGAGATTCTCGGCTTTATCGAAACCGCCCGGCCGGACCTCGTTGCGATCGACGCTCCGCTGAACCTACCGCCCGGCCGAACATCCCTTGAGGATCGCAACGGAAAACACTTCCGGCCCTGCGACCGTGAACTCCTCAAGCGCGGCATCCGTTTCTTTCCGATCACCCTCGGGCCCATGCGGGCCCTCACCCGGCGCGGCATCCGATTGAAGGAGGGGCTTCTGCAACAAGGCTACGCGGTCATCGAGATTTATCCCGGCGCGGCCCAGGATGTCTGGACGATCGTACGGAAACAAGGGGGACTCCCGAAACTGCGAAAGGGACTGGAAACGCTGGGACTCAAAGGACTGGCCAAAAGCATGAACGGCGACGAACTCGACGCCGTGACCGGAGCCCTCGTGGGGCGATTCTATTTGACCGGTCGGGCCGAGGTGCTTGGAAACATCGACGAGGGCGCCATTGTGATTCCCAGGCCGATCCAATTTCGTCCATCCCGGGAACCGTTGCCACACACAGGGTAAAAGGGGGCTGCGCATGCCAACCAGAGAAGAGTGGCTCGCCAAGGCCGAGCAGCCGTCGCGGGAGGCGCTGCGGCTTCATGCCTTTTACAAGGGGAAGGTGCAAATCCTTCCGAAATGCCCGATTCGAAATCCGGAGGATTTCGCAATCTGGTACACACCGGGCGTTGCCGCCCCCTGCCGGGCGATTCAAGCAGACCCGCCGCTTGCTTACGATCTGACCAACCGGGCCAATTGCATCGCCGTCGTCTCGGACGGGACGCGGGTGCTCGGACTGGGGGACATCGGTCCGGAGGCCGGCATGCCGGTCATGGAAGGCAAGGCCCTGCTCTTTAAGTATCTCGGCGGGATCGACGCCGTGCCGATCTGCCTGGGGACCAAGGATCCGGACGAGATCGTGCGCGCGGTGAAACTGCTGGAGCCCTCCTTCGGCGGCGTCAATCTTGAAGACATCGCCCAGCCGAAATGCTTCCGGATCCTGGACGTGCTTCGGGAAAAGCTGACCATTCCGGTCTGGCACGACGATCAGCAGGGCTCCGGCACGGTGCTCCTGGCCGGATTGCTCAACGCGCTCAAGGTCGTGGGCAAGGAGATTCGGAAGGTTCGGATCGCGATGATCGGTATGGGGGCGGCCAACGTGTCGGTCTATCGGCTGCTCGCGGCCAGCGGCGTCGATCCGGGAAATATCACGGCCTGCGACAGCCAGAGCGTCCTTCACAAGGGCCGTCGAGACATCGAGGCCAAGCAAGAAACTTTTTCCGACAAGTGGCGGGTCTGCCGGGAAACGAACGGGGCGGGCACCCGGGGCGGCGTCTTCGAGGCGATGCGCGGCGCGGACGTCCTGATCGCCTTTTCCGCCCCGGGAGTCGTGCGCCCCGAATGGATCCGGACGATGGCCCGCGAAGCCGTCGTCTTCGCCTGCGCCAACCCGATCCCGGAAATCTGGCCGTGGGAAGCCAAAGAGGCCGGGGCAAAAATCGTCGCCACCGGAAGGAGCGACTTTCCCAATCAGGTCAATAACTCCCTGGTTTTCCCGGCCGTCTTCCGGGGGGTCTTGGACGTCCGAGCACGCACGATCACGGAAGGGATGGCCCTGGCGGCCGCACACGAGCTGGCCCGGTTCGCGGAGGAAAGGGGAATTCACGAGGAGAATATTCTCCCCCGGATGGAAGAGTGGAATGCGGTTCCGCGCGTGGCCGTGGCGACGGCCCTCAAGGCGCAGGAGGAGGGTGTGGCCCGATTGACGAGAACGCCGGGGGAGCTGCTCGAAGCCGCCGCCGGCCGAATCCTGCAAGCGCGCGACGCCGCCCGCCATCTCATGGCGGCGGGGATCATCCGTCCGTTTCCGGAAGAAAAATAAAAGCGGACCGGGCTCCTTCCGTCGAAGACCGACCCCGCGTCGTCCATAAACTGTTTGAAATTCCCTCTCAACTATGATACGTTCTGTAGTGAAATGGCTCATGCATCCCGATCGGAAAACCGTCGTCACGAGATTCTGGGGGTCCTCTTTCTGGCCCTCGGCCTACTGTTGTTGGTCAGCCTGATTTCGTATGATCCGCTCGACCCTTCTTTAAACTCCGTTTCCTCCAATCCCTTCGTCCACAACCTCGCCGGCAAAGCGGGCGCCTACCTTTCCGACGAGCTTTTTCAGCTCATCGGGGGGAGCGCCTATCTACTCGCCATTGGCGGCTGCCTGATCGGCTGGCGAAAGCTCCTGTCTCGACCAATCGCGTTCCATCGCTGGAGGATCGCCGGTTTCGTCTTGCTTTTGACATCGTCGACGGCGCTGTTGCACCTCTTATGGACCGGCCTGCCCTCGCTGGCGGGCGGGCCGATCCTGGCCGGCCACGCGGGCGGCTTGGTCGGAAAACTGACGGCGGATTGGCTATCGGGATACTTTGCCCCGCTCGGCGCGTATATCCTGGTGACGGCCGCGGTTCTTTTGTCGCTGATCATGACCACCTCGCTCTCTCTCCTGACCCTGATGGACCGGACCGGGGTCGCCGTCAAAAAGATCGTCTCGAGATCCAGGCAATCCCTCGAATCGGCACGGACCGCACTGACCATTTACCATGAACAATCCCGCCGATGGAAAACCGAGACCAAGATCCGGCAGAAGTGGCCGCCCCAAAAACCTAAAATCGTGGACGCCCCCTCGCCTCCCAAAGCGCCGAAGACGCCACCCAAGCAAGCGGATTTGCCCTTCATGAAAGAATCGGGCGATTATGAATTGCCCCCGCTCACCCTTCTTCAGGATCCGCCCGCTTCGGCCGGCAAGATTTCAAAGGAAGAGCTGCTGGCCAATTCCCAGATCCTGGAAAAGAAACTGATGGACTACGGGATTGAAGGGCGCGTGACGCAAGTCCATCCGGGACCGGTCGTCACGATGTATGAATTTGAGCCCGCACCCGGGGTCAAGGTAAACCGCATCGTCAACCTCTCGGATGACCTGGCCCTGGCGATGCGGGCCATGAGCGTGCGGATTGTGGCCCCCTTGCCCGGTAAATCCGTGGTGGGGATCGAGATTCCCAACACCAGTCGTGAGGATGTCTACCTTAAGGAAATCCTGACCGCCGAGCCCTTTACCGCGACGAAATCCAAACTCACCCTCGCCCTAGGCAAGGACATCTTTGGTACGCCGATCGTGGCGGACCTGGCCGGCATGCCCCATCTCCTGGTGGCCGGCGCGACCGGTTCCGGTAAAAGTGTCGCCCTCAACACGATGATCTTGAGCCTCCTGTACTCGGCCACGCCCGAAGAAGTCAAGTTCATCATGATCGATCCCAAGCTCCTCGAGCTGTCGGCCTACGATGGAATCCCGCACCTTCAAACGCCGGTTCTCGTCCGGGCCAAGGATACACCAAAGGTATTTCAACGGTTGGTGGCCGAGATGCAGCAGCGCTACCGCCTCTTGGCCGAAGCCGGCGCTCGAAACATCGAGAGCTACAACCAGAAGCTCCGGGATCAGGGGGCCCTCGGTCCGGCGGGGCCCGCGACGAAAACCACCGAGATCGGATCCGAAGAAGGCCCCGATGCTCCATCGCCCCCGCCCAACACCCCGCTCCCCTACCTGGTCGTCATCGTGGATGAACTGGCCGACCTGATGCTGGTCGCGTCCCGGGAGATCGAGGACGCCATAACGCGCCTGGCCCAGATGGCCCGCGCGGCCGGCATCCATCTGATCCTGGCCACCCAACGCCCCTCCGTGGATGTTTTGACCGGCCTGATCAAGGCCAATTTTCCCGCCCGGATTTCCTTCCAGGTCTCTTCCAAGACCGACTCCAGAACGATTCTGGACGCCAACGGCGCGGAGCAGCTGCTGGGAAAAGGCGACATGCTTTTTTTGGCCCCGGGAACGGGCCGGATTACGCGCATTCACGGGGCCTATGTCTCCGAGAACGAGATCCGCGCGACTGTGGATCACGTCAAATCCCAAGGCAAACCCCAGTACATCGACCTCTCACCCTCGGCCCATGCCGGAGGAAGCGAGGGCGGGGATACGGACGCAAACGAGCGGGACGAGCTTTATGAAAAAGCGGTCGAGCTGGTCGTCACCTCCGGCGCGGCTTCGGCCTCCCTGATTCAGCGACGGCTCCGCGTCGGGTATCCCCGGGCGGCCCGAATGATCGAGATGATGGAGGAGGACGGGATCGTGGGGCCGGCCGTGGGTGGCAAGCCTCGGGAAGTCCTCAGCCGACGGGATGAGCCGGTCGGATGATTCGGATGAGTCTCTTTCATTCAAAATCCCGCGGGATGCTTCTCGTGGGGCTGGCCGGACTTTTTGAACTCTGCGGTCGCGCTTTGGCCGCGCCTCTCCCCGTCGGCGACACTTTCTTGGCCGGGCTGATCCAGAATATCCAAACCGCGTACGAACAAACCACCGATTGGAGAGCCGAATTTCAGCAGGTCACTCAGATCGAGGGATTTGATTCACCGATCAACTCGCGCGGAACGGTGTACATCAAGAAACCGGGTAAACTGCGCTGGGATTATCTGGAGCCGAATCGGCACCAAATCCTCGTCAATGAGGAAAAGATCTGGATCTACACCCCGGAGCAAAAACAGGTGATCGTGAGCCCTTTTGCCGAAATCTCCGATTCCCAATTGCCCCTCCATCTCCTAAGCGGTGTCGGCCGCCTGGACCGGGACTTCACCGTGCAGTGGAGCGATCCGACCCGGCCGCCTCCCCAGGGCCCGCCCGCGCTGACCCTGATCCCCAAAGACCCCAACACGGGCCTGACAAAGCTACTGATGAATGTGGACCCGGTGACCTATTTCATCACACGGCTCACGTTATTTGAAGCCAACGGAAATCAATCGCGGTTTCAGTTTACACGGATCCGAAACGATACCGGACTGAAGGACCGGTTTTTTGTTTTCACGCCGCCTGCGGACGTCGTGGTGGTCGAATCGCCTCTCCGGAGGCCCTGACCTCTGCCCCGGACGCTACCAGGGGCCGGCGATCGGACGGAGTATCGGGTATGAGCGGGACGGAACGGAAGACGGGATTACGCAAAAAGCTGATCGGGGCCACCGTCCTGGTCGGAATCCTGCCCGTGATCCTGGGCTTGACCTTAACCTATCTCAAAGGAACGGTGGAACTTCGCAAATCCCTGGGTGAAAACTTTGCGGGGCTGGCGCGCGAGGCCGCCAATAAAACCGACCTGTTGATCGATCGAAAAATCAATGAATTGACGAACGCCGCCGCCGGGGCGGACATCGTCAACGCGGTTTCGCGGGCCAATCAGGCCTATCGGGGATTGACGGAACCCGCCGTTCAGCAACGGTTAAACCGGTCGAGGCAGGACTGGGAAGAAATCCCCCGCGCCCGGGAAATTTCAGAGCGCATCCTGTCCAACCCGGCATCGGCCTATCTGGCCAAGGCCTTGACGCTTCAGGAGGGACAGGCCTCTCGTGTCGCATTATACGTCACCGACCGACGTGGGGCTCTTGTGGCCAGCATCAACGATCGGGCCCCCTTTCTGTCGTCGGAAACAACGGAATGGAACAAGATCCTCTCGGATGGAAACGGTCAGCCCTACATCGGAAATCTTAATCCTGACCCCAAAACCGACCGGTTTTTGATCACCATGGGCGTCCCTGTCCTTGATCCTCCCACCGACGGCGTTGTCGGCGCCTTGATCTTGGTCAGCGATATCAAGGAGCTTTTCAAGACACGAATCGAAGAGGTTCGTTTCGGCAAAACGGGCCATGCCATGCTGATCGACGGCAACGGCCGCGTCCTGATCTGCCCGATACTGCCGACCGGCATGCATGTCACCGATCCCCAACTTTTGAAGGTCATCACGGAGACAGAGCAACCCCACTGGACCTTGGTCCGTAACGACGCGCACGGCGGAACCAATTCGATCGTCGGGACCGCCCCGTTGGACCGTTCAAATCAGATTTTGACCCGCTCCGGTTCGGCGCCCTGGTTCAGTTTTACCCGTCAGGATCCCAACGAATTGTACGCGCCCATCCATTCCCTTTTGATCCATGTCGCGGTTTGGAGCGTGCTTCTCATCGGTCTGATGGTTCTGCTGGCCCTGGCGGTGTCCAAGCGGCTGTTCCAGCCGGTGCACATCCTGCATGTCGGCGCCGAACTGATCGGCAAAGGCAATCTCCGGCACCGCTTGAAAATCGAGACGAACGACGAAATCGAGCAACTCGCGGAAGAATTCAACCGGATGGCCGTCCATCTTGAGGAGTCCCATACCACCCTTGAACAGCGCGTGGCGGACCGGACGAAGGAGTTGTCGGCGCTCAATACCATCGCCCTGACCGTCAACCGGTCTCTCGACCTTCAGGAAATCTTGGACTCGACATTGGAAAAAATTCTCGACGTGATGTATGTCGAAACCGGGATCATCCACACCTGGGACGCCGCGCAAGGCCGGACGATCCTGATCGCCCATCGGGGACTCACCCATGAACAGGTCCGATCCGCCGCCAAGGTGGAGCCCGGAGATCCGATTTCTCGGAAAGCGGCCCGGCTCGGGAATGCGGTTGTGATCGAAGAAGCCGACCTTCAGGATTATACGGACAGTCCGCTCGTTCAAGGGGGCTGCCGTTCGATCCTCTGCATTCCGGTGAACAGCAAAAATCAGACGGTCGCCACCCTCACGATTGCCAGCACGACCCCGCGGCGGTTTATCCCCTCCGATCTCCAACTGCTGTCCTCCATCGGCAACCAGATGGGCACCGCCATCGACAATGCCACGCTATACGCGCGCGAGCGCACGACGGTCGAGCGGCTCCGGGAAATCGACCGGTTGAAGTCCGAGTTCCTGTCCAACGTCAGTCATGAGCTCCGATTGCCGCTGACTTCGATCCTCGGTTTTTCGGAACTCCTGCTGGATCGTATCCCGGGAGATCTGACCCCGGACCAGGACGATTACGTCCGGAACATCCAGGAGAGCGGGCAGCATCTTCTGGAAATCATCAATAATCTGCTCAATCTGTCCAAATTACGATCCGGAAAGATGGAGATCCATTTTCATCCGTTCGATCTGGCTTCCTTGATCGACGGGATCAAACGGACCACCGCCCCCCTGGTGGCCAAGAAAGGGGTGAGCCTGGAAACCCGGGTGGATCCGGAGGCGGCCTCGCTTTATACGGATGAGGGAAAAATCAAACAGATTCTGCTCAACTTGTTAAGCAACGCGATCAAATTCACCCCGACCGGTGGCGAGATCCGCGTTCGGTCAAGGCTTACGACGCTGCACGACCGGCCGGCCGTGGCGATCGCGGTTTCGGACACCGGGATCGGCATCCGGCCGGAAGACAAGGTGAAAATTTTTGAAGCCTTCCAACAGCTGGACGGCTCTTACTCCCGAGACTATCCCGGAACAGGGTTAGGTTTGTCCATCTCCAAGCAGTTTCTGGAGCTGATCGGCGGACGCATCGATGTGGAAAGCGAGTACGGGCGCGGCAGCACCTTCACCATCACGCTCCCGATGCAAGGGGCGTCCATGGCGTCGCCGGCCATTCCCCGGGAAATCCCTCCCGCTCCGGCGACCGAGGATTCCAAGCCTTCGGCTTTGCCGATACCCGATCGATTGCCGGCTTGGAGGCCGGCCGAGATCAACCCGGCCGGCTCTTCCACGCTGCCACGCATTCTGGTGGTCGAAGACGACCCCACCGTTGAGCGGCTCCTGACATTGTGCTTCAATCAGGAAGGGTACCATGTCGACCATGCCACTGACGGAGAGGAGGCCGTGGAGAAGGCGGTGCTGCTCAAGCCGTTTGCGATTACCCTGGACATCATGCTGCCGCGCGAGGACGGCTGGAGCATCCTCCAAAAATTGAAACAGCTTCCTGAGACAAAAGACATCCCCGTCATCATCGTTTCGATCATCGAAAACCGGGAGCTGGGTTTCAGCCTGGGAGCCGCCGATTATTTTACCAAACCCATCGACCGCAAGGCGATTCTGGAAAGCCTGAAGAAGTTTGACCTGTCCAGCACAATCAAACGCAAACCGGTGAATATCCTGGTGATCGATGACGATCCCAAGATCCTTGAAATGATGTCCGCCATCCTTGAATCCGAGGGCTACGGAGTGCTCCGGGCCCGGCAGGCCATGGAAGGGATTGATTTGGCGATCGAGATCCAGCCGGACTTGATCCTCCTGGACCTCCTGTTGCCGGATATCAGCGGGTTTGAAGCGCTGGAACGACTCAAACTCCACCCGACGGCTAAAAATATTCCGGTGATCATCTTCACGGCCCGCTCCCTGACCGAGGAAGATCGGGCCCGGCTGAATGCCAAGATCCGAGGGGTGATCCAGAAGGGTAAATCGTTACGAGAGGCGTTGTTGACCGAGATACGGAAGTTCGAGAAGTTGTATCCCGACAAGGCCCGCATGGTGGACGGCCTGACCGGTCTTTACAACGAACGCTACCTGCAGAACCGTCTCGCCGATGAGTCAAGCCGGGCGCTTCGAATCCAGCTGACTTTTTCATTGCTTTTGGTTAACCTGGATCGATTCCAGTCCTTCAATGAGGACCACGGAGTTGAGGCGGGCAACCGGGTGATTCAGGAGACTGCCAATCTGTTGCGGAAAAACATGCGGGCGGGAAACCCCCTTTGCCGATGCGGCGGAAGCACCTTCGCCATTATCCTGACCGAAACCACAAAGCCTTCGGCCGTGCTGGTGGGAGAGAAGATACGCGGAATCATCGAACAGCATCTGTTTGTGTCGAGCAAAGCGCCCGACGCCGGCCCGACCCCGGCCCGACATTTCACCATCAGCATCGGTCTGGCCACCTTCTTTGAAGACGGAGAGACGCCGGAGCAACTGATGGTCCGTGCCAATCAAGCCCTGGACGAGGCCCGATCGCGGGGCGGGAATTGCGTCGTGAAATATACCCACCCGTCGGCGACGGCCGAACCCTCCGGAGGGATTCGATGACGACCCCCGAAGGCGCCGAGGTCGCCGGGAAGAAAGTCCTGGTGGTGGATGATGAAAAATTTGTACGCGAATTGATCAAGATCAAACTCGGTCGGTGCGGCCTCGCGGTTCTTGAGGCCAGCAACGGCCTCGAAGCCATCGAGATGGCCCGGACCCAAAGACCGGATATGATCCTGTTGGACGTGATGATGCCCAAAATGAACGGGTTCGAGGCCTGCGAAAAGCTGAAGGCAAACCCGATGACCGCCCGGATCCCGATTGTCATGTTGACGGCCCGAGGGGAACAGGCGAATCATGAAAAGGGGATCTCCCTTGGCGCGATGGACTATATGAGCAAACCCTTTAGTCCGCAGAAGTTGGCGGAACTGGTCATGGAGATTCTCGCGCGTTCTTCGTCGATATCCAGCGAGCCCGGCAAGCAAGAGAGGAAGGCTCCATAAGCAGGGCGGAGACAGCGGGGACCCGTCTCCGCCTGTCCGAGCGCGGGGTGTAGGGGGCATCGAAGGACCCGCCTTATGGATCGCCGGACGGGCACCCAATGAGGGGGCCGGCGACGTGAGCCCCCACAATTGATAAAGGAGACTGTCATGGCCAATCTCAGTTCATTCGATATCGTTTCCAAAACCGATCTGCAGGAGGTCAAGAACGCGGTGGACCAGGCCTCCAAAGAACTGGCCCAGCGGTTCGACTTCAAAGGAAGCCAGAGCCGCATTACGCTGGAGGGCAACGATCTGATTGTGGTGTCGGATGACGAATTCAAATTAAAGAGCGTTCTGGATATTCTTCAGTCCAAACTGGTGAAGCGCGGTGTTTCCCTTAAGGCGTTAAGTTACGGCGCCGTGGAGGAAGCCTTGGGCGGGACGGTCCGACAGAAAGCCTCGTTGCAGCAGGGGGTATCTTCGGAGCAGGCCAAAGAAATCACTAAGGCGATCCGGGATGCGAAGTTCAAGGCCCAGACCCAGATTCAGGGAGATCAAGTCCGGGTGCTGAGTAAGGACAAAGACGAGCTCCAGGCCGTAATCGCTTTTCTTAAAGGGCAGGATTTCGGTTTGCCGTTGCAGTTCACAAATTACCGGTAAATCCACGCGGGATTTTCTTTGCCCCGCGAGCACCGCGTGCGAGAGGGGGCGCTAAGGGAGGATCGGGTTTGGTCCATCCGAGCCCGGGGCGTGGGGGCATCGGAGGACCGGCTTCATGTATTGCCACACGGGCCCCCGCTGATAATGGGTGCGACGTGAGCCCCTACGGTGTTCGCTCCATTTTTTCGAACCCGTCCTTGACGACCATCATCGCTTTACAATCGTCCTCATTGTAACGCAGAACCTTTTCCAGGGCATGACCGGTCCCGCCCTCGGTCGCCTGCTTGTACCAGATCATCGCGCTCTTCATGGCGTCCACTTCTGTGGCGTCTTGGGACCAATGAAACCCAAAGTACGGCGCAACGACCTTGATGCTGTATCCGGGCGTCGGCAGGATATAGGACACCTGAGCCGCCTTGCAAAGATCTTCCAGACAGGGTAGAACCAGCGCGTTGTAGTCATCCAGGAGACCGTGTCGTTCGCTGGCCTTTCTGAGCTGAGTTTTTTCATAATGGTCCCAGTGGTAGAGACGATAGCGCCGGGATTCTTTCCGAAGGGATTCATAAAATTCCATGAGAATCGTGGCTTCGTCGCCCGGTTTCTTGGCCAGATAGGCCACGTACGGCTCCTCCCGGTCGCCGGACCGTGCGATAAGCCCGATCAAATAGATGCAGTTCCACACCGGATCATCTTGAAACAGTTCCCCCGTTCCCTCAAGATCTAAAAACAGTTCACGTTCCGGAGGATCTTTCACCGTCGGGTAGGGCCCGACTCGAATCGCCCGTCTTGTAAGTTGGGCTTTGGCCGAGTTCAGGATTTGCGGAATCTTCTTCGGACCCAGTCCCTTGATCGTTTTCAATGTGTTGGGATCCAGTTGGGCGAGATCCCCGAGCGTATGGATGCCCATTCGGTGAAACTTCTCGGCATGAACGGCCCCGACGTTCCAGGCCAACGTGACGTCGTGAAGATCGCGCGCCGTCTTGTTCTGAAGTCGTCTCCAGCGGGATATGCGATTGTAAACTGGGTAGGGCGCTTTTTCACTGGCAAGGATCTCCCGGGCGCGCCGAATGGCCTCCTCCACCCGGGGCTCATCATACGGAATCACGAACTCCTCGTTCAATCGGGATATCACCCGGCTTTCATTCTCAATCCCGTAGCCCTTCTTCAGGAGATAGGCGTATACCAGCGCCTGGATTTCATGTGTCTCATCCGGTGTCCCGGCCAGTTTATATTCCTCAACGACGGACCGCCCTTTTTCGACCTGGATGACATCCGGACGGGCGCGGAGGCCCAACACAACGGACTCGATGGCCCCACCGTAGATGACGACATGACCGTATTTCAGCAATTGCCCCGTCTGAATCACGGCCGAGCCGAAGGCACGGTCCGTCAGATCGGTGAATTGTTCATGCCGTTTCCTCAATAGATCTTTCTCAATCCGCAGTCCCTGCTCTTTTAGAAAGAGGGCATACTCATCTTCAGGGTCTTTGAGCCTTGGATCCCCGTGATAGTCCTGCCACAAACCGAAGGGGTCTGAAAGGGCGAGTCCGACATCGGACGCGGGGAGCACCCAAGAATCGCCCTTGCTTGAATCCTGTTTTTTCATTTTATCGAATTCTACAGGTTTGGACAAAGAGGGTCAACAGGCCTATCGGATTCAGGGCGATTAGAATATCGAATGTCCAGCGAGCAAAGCGAGCGAGAGGGGAAGGACTTCGGCAAACACCGTCGAGCCGCTCCGTCCGGCCTGGCCCTTGGAGGGAGGGGGGCGCCGAGAGCCCCTATTTTAATTAGAATGATGGCTGATCAGGGAAACGGCCCAGAAAAGAAAGACGAAAATCAGGAAGACCAAAGACATGAAAATAAACCGTCCGACCTCGATTAGGCGGGGAAGAACGGCTGCTTTTACTCGTGTTCGAAAACGCTTCATCTTATATTATACCTGGGCGGGAATTTTGGAATCGATCGGCGAAGCCAAAGCCGATGGACGGTCCTTGACCATCGTCCAGCAATCGGTTGAGGACATGATCTCGGTGACCAGCTTCGTGTTCAACTGATGACCCGAGCAGAACGCTTCCACCTCACCTAAAATGGGCATGCCCAGCAACGAGAGATCCCCGAGAATGTCGAGGATCTTGTGGCGGACGAACTCGTCGGCGTAGCGAAGTCCTTCTTTATTCAAGACACCGTCGGGGCCTACCACGACGGCATTCTCGAGCGATCCGCCCCGGGCCAAGCCATGGTTGCGAAGCGCCTCCACTTCCTCCAGGAAACCGAAGGTTCGGGCGGGGGCAATCCATTCCACAAAATCCTCCGAAATGGGTTCGAAGCAGCAGCTCTGATGGGCTAAGAGGGGATGATCAAACCGGATCGTGCAGTTTATGCGAAACTTCCACGAAGGCCGGATCCGGATCCACTTGCCTCCGTCGCGTACCTCAACCGGCCGGGTGATTTTCACATACGGTTGGGGAACACCCTGTTCAAGAATTCCGGCATTAAGGATTAGATCGACAAACGGTTTGGCGCTCCCGTCCATGATCGGCAACTCGGCCGAGTCCAATTCGATAATCAGGTTGGTAATCTGAAGACCCGAGAGCGCGGCCAGCAGATGTTCGACGGTCTGGACTTTTGTTCCGTTCTCGCCAATCGTGGTGCAGAGCAAGGTCCCAACGACCTTCGTCCCATCCACCCTCACCGGAACCGGTCCGTGCGCCGTCTTCCTTAAGAAGGTGATACCGGAATTGATCGGGGCCGGGACCAGCCTCATGGTGACGGGCCCGCCGGAATGGAGACCAACTCCTGAGCACTGAACGATTTTTTGGATTGTTTTCTGAAGATACATGATAACTCCGAACGCCACTGTATCTGTGCAAGAGGTGTACCATGAAACAGAAATCGTAAATATATTTTTTATTATTGTATAACTGATTGTAATACAAAAACAAAAATAAACGCATCGAAAATGATGTTTTCCAGGCAAACAAACAATTATTATTCCTTGTTGTATAAAGACAACAAAGCCGGGCATGCGTGTTGTGTTTTAGTCACATAAAAGGGGATCCGGGGCGTGGGTAAGCTCAGCCCGCTGGAGCAAAGCGTGTGATCGTCACCGGCGCATATTCAAGTCGCGGTCCCGAATCCGTATAATAGGCCAGGGTATGTTTTAACCAACCGGCATCGTTCCGTTGAGGAAACTCCTTCCGGAAATGGGAACCGCGGCTTTCCTCCCGGGCAATCGCGCCGACCACGATCGCTTCGGCCAAATCGATCAACGAGCCGATTTCCAACGCATTGGTCAATTCCGTATTGAAGATTTTTCCGCGGTCTTCCAGATAGATCTGCTCATACCGCTTCCGAAGTTCACGGATTTTTTCCAAGGCCTTTTCCATGCGATCCCGGCTGCGAAAAATCCCAAGATGATCCGTCATCGCAACCCCCAACTCCTCGCGAAGGGGGCCGATGCGTTCCCCGCTTTTGCGTTTTAAAAGCTGCTCGATTCTGTTGCGTTCCGTCTGAAGGGGCCGCGAAGAAAATGTTGTTGACGCCACCGTACGAGCATATTCGGAGGCGCGCAGGCCGGCTCGGCGGCCGAAGACGATCGTTTCCAACAAGGAATTCCCGCCCAATCGGTTGGCCCCGTGGACGCTGACGCAGGCGCATTCCCCCGCGGCATAAAATCCGGCGAGCTCGGTCTCGCACCAGGCATTCGTTCGAATCCCGCCCATCGAATAATGGGCTCCCGGTCTTACGGGAATGGGAGACTCGATCGGATCCACGCCCACAAAGCTGATCGCCAGCTCCCGGATCTGCGGTAACCGCTCCATAATTTTTTTCCGTCCAAGATGGCGGAGGTCCAGCAGAACGCATCCGTTCACCCCGCGTCCTTCCTCGATTTCCTGCTGCTCGCAGCGGCTGACGAAGTCCCGCGTGGCCAGTTCCATTTTTTGCGGATCGTAGCGACCCATAAATCGCTCGCCCAGCGTGTTCAGGAGGTACCCCCCTTCTCCTCGAGCGCCTTCCGTAATCAAAATCCCGGTTTCCCGCAAGGTGGTCGGATGGAACTGGACGAACTCCATATCCATCAAGGGGGTCCCCGCGCGGTAGGCCATGCTCATCCCGTCCCCCGTATTGATGATGGCATTGGTGCTGGTGGAATAAACCCGACCGTAGCCGCCGGTGGCGAAGATCACGGCCTTCGCCCCGACGGCCTGCAACTCGCCGCGCTGGACGTCGATCGCGATCACGCCCTTGCAAACCTTGTCTTCGACGATCAGCGACAGGACGTACCATTCTTCATAAACGAACACGCCCTTCTTCAACAACTGCTCGTACATCACATGCAACAACGCGTGGCCGGTGCGGTCGGCCGCATAACAGGTGCGGGGATAACCCGCCCCGCCGAAAGGGCGTTGCGCGATCTGCCCCTGTTCATTCCGACTGAAGATCGCGCCCAGCCGTTCCAGCTCCAGGATGTCCGCCGGCCCTTCCTGACACATCACCTCGATGGCGTCCTGATCGCCGAGATAGCCGCTTCCCTTCGCGGTATCGAAGGCGTGCGCCTCCCAGGAATCGTTGGGACTGATCGCCGCGTTGATCCCGCCCTGGGCCGCGACCGAGTGGCTCCGGACCGGATGGACCTTGGAGATGATCGCCACGTCCAGTCCGGGGGCGGCCGCCACCGCCGCGCGCATCCCGGCCAAGCCGGCGCCGATAATCAGGATGTCGTGCGTGCGCATCCGATCACCCTTCCAACACTTTTACGGCGATCTTCCGGCTTCGCGGCCCGTCGAATTCGCAGAGGAAGACCGCCTGCCAGGTTCCGAGGGCGATGCGGCCGTCGCGGATGATGAAATATTTTTCGGTCCCGATCAGGCTGGCCTTGATATGGGCATGGGCGTTTCCGTCCGGATGGCGGTAGTCTCCTTTTTCGGGGACGAGCCGGTTGAGGGTTCGAAGGAGATCCGAATGGAATCCCGTCTCGGCTTCATTGATCAGAAGTCCGACCGTGGTGTGAGGCACGTAAACAACGCAGATTCCGTGTTTCACGCCGCTTTTGTCGACGGCCGCCTGGATCTCCGCCGTCACGTCGATCAGCTCGGTGCTTTCACGGGTTTTGACGATCCGTTCCTCGATCATGCGGGTCTCCAACGAAGATTCAGTTCCTTGACCGCCCGGATCTCATCCAGCCGCGTGACCGACCGGGTGTGCGGCGCCTTCTGTACCAGTCCCGGATTCTCCTCGATCTCCTTGGCGATCCGAAGCATCGCCTCGCAAAACCGGTCGAGATTTTCCTTGGGCTCGGTCTCAGTCGGCTCGATCATCAGGGCCTCGTCGACGATCATCGGGAAGTTGACGGTCGGCGGGTACATGCCGTAGTCGATCAGCCGTTTGGCGATGTCCCAGGCATGCACATCCCGGTTGCGAAATTTTTTCGCCGAGGCCACGAACTCATGCATGCAGAACCGATTGAACGGAACGGGATAGACCGGCTCCAGCCGCTTGCGGATATAATTGGCGTTGAGGATCGCATTCGTGCTGACCTTCCGGAAACCGATCGCGCCCATCCGCCGGATGTAGGTATACGCGCGGACCAGATTCCCGAAATTTCCATAGAAGGCCTGAACCTTTCCGATGGATTGGGGTCGGCGGTCATCCAACACGAAACCATTTTCGGTCTTCTCCACGACCGGCACGGGCAGGAAGGGGGCCAGAAAGGATTTGACGCCCAGCGCGCCGGCCCCGGGACCGCCCCCGCCGTGCGGCGTGGTGAACGTTTTGTGAAGATTGGAATGGACGACGTCGAATCCCATATCGCCGGGCCGGCAAAGTCCGAGCAGTGCGTTCAGATTGGCGCCGTCCAGGTACAGCAAGGCCCCGACCCCGTGCAGCAACTCGGAGATCTTGAGAATGTTTCGCTCGAACAATCCGAGCGTGTTCGGATTGGTCAGCATCAGGGCCGCGGTATCCTGATCCACCAGCCGCTTGAGATCGTCCAGATCCACCAAGCCTTCCGCGTTGGAATGCACCACCTGGACTTGATAACCCGCCAGGGTTGCGGTGGCCGGATTGGTCCCGTGAGCCGCGTCCGGCACGATCACTTTCCTTCGGGGGTTGCCGTTCGAACGGTGGTAGGCCCGGATCATCAGAACCCCGACCAATTCCCCCTGCGCTCCCGCCGCCGGCTGCAGGGTCACTCGGTCCATTCCGGTGATCTCGCGCAGGGCCGCTTCCAATTGATACAACAACTGCAGGGCGCCCTGAGTTTGAGCGACCGGTTGCAACGGATGCAGCGCGGCAAAACCGGCAAAGCGCGCCACGTCCTCATTGACTTTCGGATTGTACTTCATCGTGCAGGATCCCAGCGGATAGAACCCCTGGTCAATGCCGTAATTGTCGCGTGAAAGATTGGTGAAGTGTCTCACCACATCGACCTCGCTCAGCTCCGGCAGAAGCGGGGGGTCTTTCCGAAGATACTCTGCCGGCATCAGCTCGGCGATCGGGACTTCCGGGACATCGAGGTCCGGGAGCGAATATCCCTTGCGTCCCGGCGCGCTCTTCTCGAAAACTAACGGTTCGCCCATGACCCCTCTCCTTGGATATGGAAATTAGCCAACATCAGTGCGCAGATCGTTTTGCCGTCCATGATTTGCCCCCGACGGATCATCGTGAGGGCCTCCTCCAGCGGCCGGTGGACCACCTCGATCACCTCGTCGTGCTCCAACGCTTGGCTCACCGGATTCAGGTTTCGGGCCAGAAACAGGTGGATCTTCTCGTCCGTAAATCCCGGCGTGGTCCAGATGGCGCCCAAGCGCTCCCATTGCGACGCCTCCCGGCCGACCTCCTCGGCCAGCTCCCGCCGGGCGCAATCGAGCGGCGCCTCGCCCGGATCCAGGCGACCGGCGGGGATTTCATCGATCATCCCGCCGGCCGCATGGCGATACTGGCGGATCATCACGACTTGTCCGTCTTCCTGCAGGGGCACGATGGCCGATGCGCCGGGATGGCGAAGGACCTCCAACTGCACGGTCCGTCCGTTCGGCAGACGGGCCTCTTCCAGATTGAATTCGCCCACGCGTCCTTTGTAGACCGTTTTCAAGGGATCATCTCCTTCAGGACCGCCACCACCTGATCCGTTTCATCTACCTCAGGGAAGCGACCATCGCCCTCCACAAGCTGAGCTTGATGGAGCCTCCCCATCCTTGCGCTCGCCTTGCTCGCTGCTGGGCGGATCATCATGAAACCGTCTGCTTGAGGATGTTCACGAACTGATCCATTTCATCCTTTGTGCGTTTCTCGGTCACGCACACGAGCCAGTGATTTTTCCATTTGCGACTCACCCCGCCCAAATCCAGTCCCCCGATGATTTTGTGCCGGAATAACCGCTTGTTCAGACGGGCCGGCGGCGCGGGGGTCTTCACGACAAACTCCTTAAAGAAGGGCCGTTGAAAGGCCGTTTCAAATCCCTTGATTTCGCAGAGACGGTGCTTCAAGTAATGGGCCTTTTGAAGACAAAGCCGCCCGACCTCGCGAAGTCCTTGGCGCCCCATGACGGATAGATAAACGGTCGCGGCCAACGCGGCCAGGGCCTCGTTGGTGCAGATGTTGGAAGTGGCCCGCTCCCGTTTGATATGCTGCTCGCGGGTCTGCAGTGTCAGGCAGTAGCCCCGTCGGCCCTTGGAGTCCACCGTGGCCCCCACCACGCGTCCGGGCATCTGGCGGACATACTCCTTTTTCGTCGAAAAGAACCCAAGGTTGGGCCCGCCGAAGTTGAGACCGCAACCCATCCCCTGGCCTTCTCCCACGACGATATCGGCCCCGGCCTCGCCGGGCGATTTCAACAGAGCCAGGCTGATCGGGTCGACCGATACCCCCAACAGCGCGCCATGTCGATGGACTTCCTGCGCCAGCCCTTCCAGCGGTTCAAGACATCCCAGAAAATTGGGCGTCTGGATCAGGACGCAGGCGACGTCCTCCCCCAGCTGGTTTCCCACAGCGACCAGGTCGGTCGCCCCGTTCTCAAACGGAAGTTCGATGAGGCTCGTTTTTAACCCGGATAGATAAGTCTTCAACGCAGCCCGATGAAACGGGTGGATCGTGGAGGAGACCAGAATTTTGTTTCGCCGGGTCACCCGCAGCGCCATCATCCCGGCCTCCGCCAGTGCGGACCCACCGTCATAAAGCGAGGCGTTCGCCACTTCCATTCCTGTCAACTCGCAAATCATGGTCTGAAATTCGTAGATCGTCTGGAGCAGCCCCTGACTCATCTCGGCCTGATACGGCGTATAGGCGGTGTAAAACTCGGATCGAAAGGCCAGATGGTTGACCACCGATGGGATATGATGATCATAGGCCCCGGCGCCCAAAAACGAGATGTGATGGAGAAGATCGGCATTTCGTTCGCTCAACCGCAACAACTCCGTTTTTAATTCCGGTTCGGACAGCGGCGGCGGAAGTTGGAGCCCGCGGGTGAGCCGGATCTCGGACGGAATATCGCCCAAAAGGTCTTCGATCGTCTCGACGCCGATCGTCCTGAGCATCTGGTGTTGTTCTTCCTTGGTGTTCGGAATGTATTCCATTAAAAATTGCCCTCCGGCCTCCGGAGGGGCGATTCGCGAATCGCCCCTACTTTTTTTTATAAAATGGCCGTTCCACGATGACGGCCGGAACGGCGTTGCCGCGAATATCGATCAGAATCCGGCCCCCCGCCCCGGCAAACCGGGTCTGGACATAGCCCATACCGATGCCCTTATTTAAGGAGGGCGAATGGTTGCCGCTGGTTACGACGCCGATCTCCTTGCCGTCGCGGACGATCGCATGGCCATGCCTCGGCACGCCCCGCTGCAACAACTCAAACCCGATCAACTTTCGGGACAGCCCGTCGTCCTGCTGTCGCATCATCGCCCGGCGACCGATAAAATCGTCCTTGGCCAAATCCACCGCAAAATCCAAGGAGGCCTCGAACGGCGTGGTCGTCTCGTCCATGTCGTTGCCGTACAACGGGTAGCCCATCTCGAGCCGGAGGGTATCCCGGCAACCCAGGCCGCACGGCTTCAGCCCGTACCGGGCGCCTTCATGGCGCAATGTCTCCCATACCTCGCGGACGCGGCCTGCCGGAAGGTACAGCTCGTATCCAAGCTCCCCAGTATAGCCGCTGCGCGAGAGGAGCATCGGAACCCCGGCCACCTTAGTTTCGACGCAGTGACGGAGCTTGAGCCGGTCGAGGTCGGCCGCGGTCAGCGGCCTCATCAGATCCCGCGACCGCGGCCCCTGGATGGCTACTTGGGCCACCTCGGCGCTTCGGTTGGTTACGTCGACGCTTGAAAATCCGGCGGCATGTTTTCGAAGCCACTGATCGATTTTTTCGGCATTCGAGGCGTTCGCGCAGACGAAATACCGTCGCTCCTCGAAACGATAGATCATGACGTCGTCCAGGACGCCGCCCTGATCGTTGCAGACCAGGGCATACTGCATTCCCCCGACCCCCAGTTTCCCGACCGGGCTGGTCGCCACGCGGTCCAACAACACCACGGCGTCGGGGCCCCTCAGCTCGATCCGCCCCATGTGGCTTACATCAAACAGACCCACCGCCGACCGTACGGCGCGATGTTCTTCGAGGACGCCGGTGTAGGAAAGAGGCATCTCCCATCCCGCGAAGGGGATGATCTTCGCCCCGAGCCATTTGTGCTCTTCGTACAACGGCGTGCGGTTCATCCTTCTCCTAAATAGGCCTCCCGTACGCGAGGGTTTGAGAGCAGCGCGCGAGCCTCGTCGGCCATCACGATCCGGCCGGTCTCCATCACGTAGCCCCGGTGCGCCAGGTTCAACGCCGCACGCGCGTTCTGCTCCACCAGAAGGATGGTCTTTCCCTGCCGGTTGATCTTCCGGATGATATCAAAGATTCGGCCCACCACGACCGGGGCCAATCCCAGGGAGGGTTCATCCAAGAGCAAAAGGCGTGGCCGCGCCATCAAGGCCCTGCCGATCGCCAGCATCTGCTGCTCGCCGCCGCTCAAGGTTCCGCCCCGCTGGCTCTGTCGTTCCTTGAGAATCGGAAATTGCTCGAAGACGGCGGACAGATCGGCCTCGCGCTCCCGAGGGTCCGGTTGGAGAAAAGCGCCCATCTCAAGATTTTCCAGAACCGTGAGCCGGGGAAAAATCCTCCGGCCTTCCGGAACCTGAGAAATCCCCCGGCCGACAATCTCATGGGTCGGAAGCCCGGCGATATTTTGATCCAGAAATTTGATCCGACCCTGACGAGGCGCCAACGCCCCGGATATCGTCATCAGGGTGGTGGACTTGCCGGCCCCGTTCGCTCCGATCAGGGCCACGATCTCGCTTTCCTTCACTTCCAGCGAAATCCCTTTGATCGCCTCAATGGGACCGTACCAGGTGTGGACGTCCTCCAGTTTCAACACGGAGGGGGTCACGTCGTCCCCAAATAGGCCTCGATCACTTTGGGGTTTTGCTGAATTTCAGCCGGAGACCCTTCCGCAATCTTCTCTCCATGGTCCAGAACAACGACGCGGTCCGAAATCTCCATCACCACCTTCATGTCATGCTCGATCAGCAGGATCGTAATCCCCTGCTCACGAATCTGGCCGATCAACCGCGTCAGATCCCCGGTTTCACGGGGGTTCATCCCGGCCGCCGGCTCATCCAGGAGAAGAAGAACCGGTTGGCTGGCCAAGGCCCGTGCAATCTCGAGCCGCCGCTGTTCACCGTACGACAGGTTTCGAGCCCAGGCCTCCGCTCGCTCCGCCAGCCCAACAAATTCTAACAGTCTGAAGGCTCTGGATGCAAGCGCTCTTTCCTCGTCGAGAACCCACCGTCTTCGAAGCAACGCGCCGACGACGCCGGCGCGGCTGCGGGTGTGGGCGCCCACCATGACATTTTCAAGCGCCGTCATCTCGGCAAACAACCGGATGCTCTGGAACGTCCGGGCCATTCCATGGCGCGTGATGTCATGCGGAGCCCGTCCAACCATGGATTGGCCTTTAAACACGACCATTCCATCAGTCGGCGGATAGACTCCGGTGATGCAATTGAAGAAGGTCGTCTTTCCGGCCCCGTTCGGTCCGATCAGGCCGACGATCTTGCCCTCTTCCACGGCGATCTCGACGCGCTCCAGCGCGGCCAGTCCCCCAAACGCCTTGCTCAGGTTCCGGGTCTCAAGCAGCGGCATGGTCGACCCCCAACAAAGATCCCCCCTTGAAGTTTCGGTTTATCTGCGGTATCTTGGTGCACCAATGACCCTTCCACCGTATCGAATATTTTTTATCGTCCTGTTGACGTCGAGCCTCTTCCTGTCCGGCTGTTTCAGTTGGATGATCACCCGACCGACCGTAGCGCTCCAAGAGGTTCATGTCACCGGCCTGAGCCTGACCGGCGCAACCCTGACCTTTTTGGTCGCTCTGGAAAATCCGAACGGTTTCGGCCTCACGGTGACGGCCTTCACCTACTCGGTTTCTCTGAATGCCCGCCCGGTCGCGCAAGGGGAATTGACCGAACCCATTTCGATACCGAGCCGAGGTGTCGCCTCCATTCCGCTCCCGCTGAAGACCACCTTTCAAGACCTGGAAAGAGGCCTCAAATCACTGATCGGCTCCGATACGGCGGATTACCGCATCGAGGGATCGCTCGCGGTGCGCTCCTTCCTGGGCCGCCTGGAATTTCCTTACAGCCGCACCGGAACGATCGACCTCAAGCGCCAACATTCAACCCGCTCACCGTCCGGCGGGGCTTCGTAACCGCCTCGCCCTCTTTCCTCGCGCTCACATCCGTCAGCCGTCCGCATGCGGGCGGAGCGGCCGGCCTTCATTCCGGGATCGAAGTTCGACCCTCCGGCGGGGATTGCCAATCATTCCCTGCGGACGGAAGACCATCATCAGCACCAGCGCCGCGCCGAAAACCAGCATCCGGTAGCTTGCGAATTCTCGAAGAACCTCCGGCAGGATGACCACGATCAAGGCCCCCAGGATCACGCCCGGGACACTTCCCATTCCACCTAGCACGACCATGGACAGGACGATCACCGACTCGAAGAAGGTGAAACTCTCCGGCGATACAAACGCATACTTCGCCGCGAAGAAAACCCCGGCGACCCCGGCCCAGATGGCCCCCAGTGCAAAGGCGAGAATCTTCAACCGTGTCGTGTCCACGCCCATCGCCTGGGCGGCGATCTCATCCTCCCGGATCGCGATCCATGCCCGACCGATGCGCGAGCGATTGAGTCGGTCGACGGCCAAAATGGTGAGCAACACAATGGCCAGGATCAGGTAATAGAAATGGATCGGCCGGCTGAAGACAAACGCCCCGAGAGCCGGACGACCGATATTGAGAATGCCGTTGGGGCCGTTCGTCACGCGGTCCCAGTTGTTCAAGACGAGATGAACGATCTGAACGAACCCCAACGTCATGATCGCGAGGTAATCTCCTCGCAGCCGAAGTGTGATGACGCCCAGCACGACACCGAACGCGGCCGCGGCCAGGCCGCCGACGGGGAGAGCCCACCAGAAGGAAACCCCCCAGCGAGTGGACAACAACGCATAACTGTAGGCGCCGATCGCATAGAACGATATATACCCCAGGTCCAAGAGACCGGCCATGCCCACGACGATGTTCAACCCCAAGGCCAGGACGACATAAATCCCGGCCAGTGTCAGGACATCGGTCAGATAGTTATTCAGTCCCAAGGGAAGGAGCAAAACGGCGCCCATGACGATCAGGGTCAGGGCTCGACGTGGCCGATCCCCAGGCCTCCACCCGCTTAACACCCGAAGAAGCCGGCCGATCTCTTCAAGCAGAATCCCGATCTGCGGTAGACGCTGCGCCGATCTTGAAACCCGGATCGCCGTGCGCCAGAACAGCCCGCCCAAGAATGTCACTCCGGCCAGGGTGAGGGCCCGTTCGCTCCCTACAAAAGGGAGCACCAGAAGTCCGATCCAGACCGGGATTCCGATGTAAGATAAAGTTTTCAAATTCCGTGCCGCTGCGGACTTTGACTCCCCCATCACACCTTTTCCGAGGTCTTTTCTCCCAGCAACCCCCTGGGTCGAAGGATCAGGACCCCGATCAAGATCAAGAAAGCGAAGACATCTTTATACTCGCTTGAGATGTAGCTGGCCCCGAGGCTTTCCACCAGGCCTAAAATAAATCCGCCCAGCATCGCGCCCGGGATATTTCCGATCCCCCCCAATACGGCCGCCGTGAAGGCCTTGATTCCGGCCACGTACCCGATGAAAAAATTCACCAGGCCGTAATACATCGCCACCATCACGCCGGCGGCGGAGGCCAATATGGATCCGATCACGAAGGTCACGGCGATCACCCGGTTGATGTCAATGCCGACCAGGCCGGCCATTTGTTTATCCTGGGCCGTGGCGCGCATCGCTTTCCCCAGTCGGGTTTTTTTCACAAAGAGGTGCAGCCCGATCATCAACACGATGGCGGTCAGGATGATGAAAATCTGGAGGGGGCCTACCGGCACGCCCAAGAGGGTGACCGGTTCCGGGCTCAGGATGTGGGGAAAGACCTTGTCGGCCGATCCTTGGGCGAGCATCACATAGTTTTGCAAAAAGATCGAAATGCCGATGGCCGAGATCAGAGGGGAAAGACGATGGGCATGACGAAGCGGCCGGTAAGCCAGCCTTTCCAGTGTCAGGCCGTAAGCGGCGCAGTAGAGCGCCGAGCCGACGAAGACAAGGACCAGGGAGAGCACGAGATGATTTTGAGTCAAACCAACAACGGTAAAAAAGCTCAGAAGGATGATGCCCATGTAGGCGCCTATCATGTAGATCTCGCCGTGGGCGAAATTGATCAACTCCAAGATTCCGTAGACCATGGTGTAGCCGAGCGCGATCAGGGCATACACCGCGCCCAACGCCAGACCGTTGACGATTTGCTGGAAGAGCATTCGCGTCCATCCCTCGGCAAAATTGGGGGTATATCTAACATGAAGGGGTGCGGATGTCAATGCATCGGTTCCTCCGATGTTCAGTTCTGTCCATCGTCGTACATTTTCGTTCCACGGACCAATTTTTTTCTTCGGAAAAAAAAGATGCTTATCAAGTCATTACAGCCTTCTCTTCCGCTTGACAAGCCCCGGTCTTCTGTTATCTTGAGATTGGTTGTTGGGTTATCGAGGAGCGCCGCTCCTTATTTTGATTTTTACCTATATATAGCGCATCGAAGGAGGGAACCCCATGTTTGATCAACTTCCCGAGCAATGGAAGGAAATCATCGAAACCCTGGCGGCGCCGGTCTCGTGGATACCGGTCATGCAGCAGGCCATCCTGGATTTCTTTTTTGATTCACCTTCCGGTTGGATCGCGGCCGGAAAGTTTATTCTGATGATCTTCCCGGCTCTGCTTATTGTTAGCGCCGTCTGGTGCACCCAGCTATCGATCTACACACTCCCCTTCCGCTCGGGGCGCGTCAAATTTATTACGATGATCCTCTTGGCCTGGTGGGACGCGGCGCGGGCGATCTGGCTGTATTGGGTAGGACTGTTCCGCGTCGTCACCGTCGCCATCGGATGGGCCTTCACGCTGACCCGTCTTGCGTTGCGATTGATTACGGACGCCTTCAAGCAGATCCTCTTCCTTCCTTTTGCGATGACCGGGAAGATGACCAAGAGCTATTTCCAGCCCGGCGTTCCGTGGATCGCCTTCATTTTGTTAATCGCCTGGTGCTTGCTGGAGGCCTTGATTTTCACCTATACCCTGTACCCGACCGTTTCGGAGGTCCTGGCCGATCTCGTGGGAACGGATGCGCCCGAGTTTACCGGACCCGTTCTGTTCATGTTTCTCTTCCTGCTGATCATGGGAAGCTTCGCCTGTCTCCAGGTCCTGTTCGACACCTTCAAGAACAAAGAGTACAAATTTCTGGTCCAGATGCTTGTGGTCGAGCTCTTCGTGATGTTTTTTGAAGTGATGTTTCTCTATCGTGAGCTGGTAGACGCGATCACGCCCTGGATCGCGCAGCAGACCAGCGAGGAACTCCGCATGGGCATCGTTTCAACTCTGGCGCTGGCTGCCTTTGCCTGGGTCGGCGTCCGCGGCATGACCTGGTTTCTGTTTGGGCAGTTCGGCACCCCGCCGCTTCTGGCCTTCATCTCCCGAAAACCCATGACCGTGCCGGAGGGGGTCGAGGCGGTCCTGCCCACCGCCGAGAGCCCGGTCTGGTGGCGCGCACCGCTGGAAGATTTCAAACGCGAAATCGGCTGGCTGCACGACAAAAGCCAAGAGATGTTGGAATATCTTTCGCTGCCGGCTCTTCAAGTCCTGGCCGCGGCCTTGAACTTCGCGATGATTCTCGTGGCATCGTACCCCGTCTTCAGTATCCCGTTCAAGAACTTAAAAGCGATCATGGAGCCGCAGGGAATCCTGGCCCAACTGCAACTCCAATCGAAGAAGGTGAATCCATGAAGCGTCTAAATCGGATGAGGTTAATCGGGTGGATCGGCGCCGTGATGATTTCCTTGACCCTATCGGCCTGCAACCTGAAGCCGGCCGAGGGGAAGACCCATATGACACTTTTCATCGGGGTCGACACCAGCGGTTCGTTTCGAACCTCGGGATATTACGACGACTCCCTTTCGTTTCTGGCCCATTACATTTACGGCCATATGAACGGCCTGGACGGTTTGGAAATGCCCCGGGAGTTGTTCGTCGGATCCATCGGCGGAAGAAGCATGGACGAACCCAAGGCGTTTCATCCGATCCATGATTTTCAGGGCAAGGACATCGCCCAGATCGAGGCCGACCTCCGGGGATGGTTTCCGGCGACCGACACCCTGACCGACTTCAACGCCTTCATACAGCAGGTGGCGCGGATATCGAAGGAACGGAATCTGATTCTGGCCCCGATCACCGTCATGATCGTCAGCGACGGGATTCCGGACATTGGACCCACAGCGGCCAAGGTTGACACTCGCGATCTGTATAAAACGATCGACTTGACCCCTGTCGAGTTTCTCTCCAAAAACCTCACCCTCCGGCTCGCTTACGCCAGTCCCAAAGTCGGGGATGATTGGCGTAAATACATTCCGCGCCAGCGGGTGCGGCTCTGGACGGTCGAGGCCGAGGTCATGAAGGGTTGGAGCGCGCAGGTTCAGGCGGACGCGGATCCCGCCGGACAAGTGCGTCTCTGGCAGTGGGTGAAAGACAACGTGGATTTCCGGGTCCGCGCCCGGACGATTTGACCGATTTTCGATCGGATCAATTCAGTCGCGGATCGGGGGGCATCTCCGCATAAACCGCCCATTCCTGTCCTAAGGTCTGCATCAAATGGGGCCAGATGCGGAGAGGGTCCTCCTGAAATACGATTTTTGGATCCCAAGGCAGCAATCTCCACGCCCCGGCGCGAAGTTCCATCTCAAGCTGGCCGGGAGCCCAGCCGGCGTATCCAAGATAAAATCGAATCTCCCGATCGGATCCCACGGGGCCTTGGAGTGTCTGCAGCCGATGCAGGTCGCCGGTGATATGGACGTCCCCCGATACCCGATGCGCCGTCGGAATCGACTGGCCCTGGTACAGGATCATCAGCGCGTCGGTCTGAACCGGACCTCCGACAAACACCGGTTCTTCCCGTCCATACCTCTCCGCGGCCTCCGGATAAATGGTGGAAAGCGGAACCGTCGTCGGACGATTGAGGACAAGACCCATCGCCCCCTGAGGTCCGTATTCGCAAAGCAAGACCACCGTCTGCCGGAAGTTCGGGTCCAACAGCGTGGGCATCGCGACCAGCATGACCCCCTTCCCGAGGGCGGCCTCAACCTTTCGGTCCATAAATCGTCCCAACGTCCCGCTTGGCCGGACTCACGTTATTGTCCGGCCGGATTCCAGAACTCCTTGAATGTTCCGTTCTTTGTGACCCATACCACGTATTGAGTCGTGAGCAAATCCCCTTTCGAATCGAACTCAAGTCGGCCCGTGATTCCGTCATACCGGCTTTTATGAATCTCCTGGCTGACTTTCGATCCGTCCGTGGTTCCCGCCGACTGGATGGCCCGCAACAAGACCTGGGCCGCGTCATAAGCATAAAAGGAATACGGCCCGGGTTCGCCGTACCGGGCCCGATACTGTTTCAACACCCCCTGCGCGGCCGGCATTTTCGTCGTGTCCGGACTGAAGGTCAGGTAGGTCCCATCGGCCGCTTCGCCCGCGATCTGGACAAAGACGGGATCGATGACGCCGTCACCGCTGATCATCGGCGCCTTCAGGCCCACCTCCTCGGCTTGCTTGACCAGCAGCCCTCCCTCGGGATAGATTCCGCCGAAGAAATAAACATCCGGTTTTTTTGAGGCCACCGTCGTCAGAACACCGCGGAAGTCTTTATCTCCTTGGGTAATTCCACTGTAGTAAACGACTTCGACGCGTCCGCCCCCCAAGGTGTCCAACGATTTTTTGAACTCATCGGCCAGGCCCTGCCCATAGGTGGTCTTATCATGCAATACGGCCACCCGTTTGGCCTTGAGTTGTGTGACGACGAATTCGGCCGCCACCTTACCCTGTTGATCATCCCGCCCGCAGACTCGGAACACATTTGAATACCCCCGATCGGTGACCTGCGGGTTGGTCGAGGCCGGCGTGATCATCGGAATGTTCGCCTGATGATAGACCTCCGAAGCCGGGATGGTGGCGCTGGAATTCCAATGGCCCACCACACCCACCACGCCGGAATCCCCAAATTTGTTCGCGATGGCCACGGCCTGCTTGGGGTCGTGCTGGTCGTCGCCCACCAAGAGCTCGATCTTTTTCCCCAGCACCCCGCCTCTTTCATTCCATTCCGTCACGGCGAGTTCGACGCCGTTTTTCAGATCGTTCCCTTGTTTGCTCTGATCGCCCGTCATCGGTCCGGTCACGGCGATGCGAATCGTTTCGACCGTCGAATGGCTGCATCCCCACCCGGATTGGCAGGCCGACATCAAAACAAAAGCAAGGGCGAGTTTAACCCACCGGGCCTGCGTCTGTCTCGTCACCACCATCTTCGATATTTTTTCAAGGCCGACGGCATTCGTTTGTGAACAAAGTCTTGTTTTTATCAAGAAACGGACGACTTGTCAACCCTGCCCGGTCAACAGATAGGCCGTACGGCCCCTGTCTCGACTCCCTTCGGAAAGTTGCGAAGACGCCGCTAATATG
>Ga0335084_10000484_pt1 | contig 33897 bp, 29 predicted proteins | sample Lox_Sample_44_FD_206721 | JGI IMG/M metagenome (GOLD analysis project Ga0335084, IMG submission 206721) | Soil microbial communities from Loxahatchee National Wildlife Refuge, Florida, United States - Lox_Sample_4.4 | ecosystem: Environmental > Terrestrial > Soil > Wetlands | place: USA...
CGAGATGCTCCTCGGCCACGGGATTGCACCAGTCGATCTGCAGCGACGCGTCGATCAACACGATGCCCTCCGGCAGCGCACTGATGGTGCGGCGGAACCGCTCCTCGTTCTCGACCAGCCGGCGCTCGTTAGCCTCGGTGCCGCGGCGCTGCCGGTAAAGGCGCGCAAAGACATTGGCCCACAGACCCCAGCCTTCCGGGATCTCGTCGAGCCGCGGCGAGTCGAGCCAGGCTGCCAGTCGCGTTGCGTAGCTCATGTGCACCGCGAGCAGCAGCACCAGACCCGCGATCACGAGCCAGAGCGCGGCGACGGTGCCGAACACCAGCCCGACTCCCAGCGCGACGAGAGCGAGCAGCAGCAGGCGCAGCAGTGCCGGAAGAAGCAGCGCAACGAGAGCGGTCAGGCGCTCGGCCATCCAGTTAGTCTATCTCGCGAGCCGGCAGGCGCGCTCGGGTCGGAGCTCTGCGCGCTTACAGACCAAGGCGGAGGTCAACTTTCAGGCTGTGTCGACAGCCGGTAGCCGATGCCGCGCACCGTCTGCACCAGGTGCTGCACCCCGGTCGGCGCGAGCGCCTTGCGCAGCCGCAGGACATGCACGTCGACCGTCCGCTCCTCGATGAACACGTGGTCGCCCCAGACATTATCGAGCAGCTGCGCGCGGGAGAACACCCTTTCCGGATGGCCGATGAAGAAGCTGAGGAGCCTGAATTCGGTCAGGCCAACCTTCACCGCCTTGCCCGCGACCGTAACCTCATGCCGTGCAGAGTCGATCGCAAGCGGCCCGTAGGCCAGCGCTTCGCCGCTCAACTGCGGCGCACGGCGGCGAAACACAGCACGGATGCGCGACACCAGTTCGCGCGGTGAGAACGGCTTCACCACGTAGTCATCAGCGCCGGTGTCGAGCCCGACGACGCGATCGGCCTCGCTGCCGCGCGCCGTCAGCATGATCACCGGCAGTTCGCGGGTGCGCTCCTCCGTGCGGAGGTTCTTCAGCAGCTCGATGCCGGGCTTGTCGGGCAGCATCCAGTCGAGCAGCACCAGGTCCGGCAGCTCCTCGCCGATTGCATCGCGCGCGGCGCCGACGGATTCGGCGCGCCGCACGGTGTAGCCGTTGCTGCTGCAGGTATAGGCGACCAGTTCCTGGATCGCCGGCTCATCCTCGACGACGAGGATCGATGCACTCATCGGGTCCCTCAGTTGCCCGCGACCGCACGCTCCACCTCGTCCGGGGTCAGATGCCGTGCGTCGACCCCTTCCGCGATGAAGATCACATGTTCCCCGATGTTCTTGGAATGGTCGCCGATGCGCTCGATCGCCTTGGCGGCCCAGACGGTGTCCAGCGCGGCCGTGATCGAGCGCGGGTCTTCGAGCATGAAGGTGATCAGCTGTCGCAAGATCGCCCGAAAGTGCTCGTCGATACCACGGTCATCCTTAATCAGTGCAGCGGCGGCCTGGGCGTCCAGGCGCGCGAACGCGTCGAGCGCGCGGCGCAGCAGCGCCACGGCCGCGTCGCCCGCGTGGCGCAGGTCCGGAATGCGATTGATGCGCGTATTGCCGTCCTTCTCGCGCAGCCACTTGACCGCGCGACCAATCTTGCTCGCCTCGTCGCCGATGCGCTCGATGTCGGTCGTGGCCCGGGCGATGCCCATGATCATGCGCAGATCCCCGGCGGTAGGCTGCCGGCGCGCAATCACGTTGTTGACCATCTGATCCAGCACGGTTTCGAGTTCGTTGACTCGCTTGTCCGCATCGATCGTCTGCTGGGCCAGCTCGATGTTCGCCGTTTCCAGCGCGTCGAGCGCCGTGCGGACCTGCGACTCCACCAGCCCGCCCATCTGGAGCACGCGCGAGCGCATCGCCTCAAGTTCCTCGTCGTACTTCCTGATCGAGTGGTCGCCGGTTCCCATGATGTTCTCCTGTGCCTCGAAGGTCAGCCGAAGCGGCCGGTGATGTAGTCCTCGGTTTCCTTCTTCTTCGGCCTGATGAAGATCTGGTCGGTTTCACCGAATTCCACCAGATCGCCGAGGTACATATACGCGGTGTAGTCCGACACCCGTGCCGCCTGCTGCATGTTGTGCGTGACGATCGCGACCGTGTAGTCGGACTTCAGCTCGTCAATGAGTTCCTCGATCTTGGAGGTCGAGATCGGGTCGAGCGCGGAACACGGCTCATCGAACAGGATGATCTCGGGCCGCACGGCGATACCGCGCGCGATGCACAGCCGCTGCTGCTGCCCGCCCGAAAGGCTGGTGCCGCTCTGGCCCAGCTTGTCCTTGACCTCGTTCCACAGCGCGGCCTTACGCAGCGCCCACTCGACGCGGTCGTCGAGCGCCGACTTCGGCAGACCCTCGAACAGCTTCACGCCAAAGGCGATGTTGTCGTAGATCGACATCGGAAATGGCGTCGGCTTCTGGAAGATCATGCCGATCTTCGCGCGGATCAGGGCGACGTCTTCCTTCGAGGTCAGCACGTTCTCGCCGTCGACGTTGACCTCGCCCTCGGCCCGCTGCTCCGGATACAGCTCGAACATGCGGTTGAAGACCCGCAGCAGAGTCGACTTGCCGCACCCCGAAGGACCGATGAAAGCGGTCACCTTCTTCTCCGGGACCTCGAGGTTGATGTTCTTCAGTGCGTGGAACTTGCCGTAGTAGAAATTGAGCTGGCGCACGGTCATCTTGACCTTCTCGCTCGGCTTGAGCGCGCTCTTGGTGCCGTCCATCGTGTGCTCCTAGTGCTTATGGCGAAACAGCACCCGCGCCAGGATGTTCAGCACGAGCACGCCCACGGTGATGATGAAAACCCCGACCCAGGCCAGCTCCTGCCAGTTCGCGAACGGGCTCATCGCGAACTTGAAGATCGTGACCGGCAGGCTGGCCATCGGCTGGCCGAGGCTCAGGGTGAAGAACTGGTTCGACAGCGCGGTAAAGAGCAGAGGCGCGGTTTCGCCGGCGATTCGCGCCAGCGCCAGCAGCACGCCGGTGACCACGCCGGCGCGCGCCGCCTTCAGCGTCACGCGCCGGATCATGATCCACTTGGGTGCGCCGAGCGCGAAGGTCGCCTCGCGCAGGGCATTGGGGACCAGCGACAGCATGTTTTCGGTCGTCCGAACGACGACGGGAATCACGATCAGACCGAGCGCGACGATCCCGGCGAAGGCCGAGAACTGCCGTGTCTGCGCGACGATCACGGTGTAGACGAACAGGCCGATGACGATCGACGGGGCCGACAGCAGGATGTCGTTGATGAATCGGGTGGCGCTGCCGAGCCAGCCCTTCTGCCCGTACTCGGCGAGGTAGATGCCCGCCAGGATCCCCACCGGGGTTCCTATCGCGGTCGCGGCGAACACCATACCCACGGAGCCGACAATTGCGTTGCGAAGTCCGCCGGCGTCGGCATTCGGCGGCGGAGTGTCCTGCAGGAAGACGGCCGCGTTGAGTCCCTTCACGCCGAGCCACAGGGTGTCCCACAGGATCCAGATCAGCCACACAAGGCCGAAGACCATCGCCGCCAGCGCGAGCGAGAGCGCGATCGCGTTGATCACCTTGCGGCGCCGGTGCAGCGGCAGCCGGTAGTCGGATCCGGACGACAGAGGAAGCGCGCTCACGTCTTTGATCCCTCGTTCTTCTTTAGGCGCAGCAGCAGATACTTGCTGAACGACAGCACCACCAGGGTGATCAGGAACAGGATCAGGCCGAGGTAGATCAGCGAGGCCTCGTGTAGGCCGGGCGAGGCCTCGGCGAACTCGTTGGCCAGTGCCGAGGTGATCGAGTTGGCGGCCTCGAACAGCGACAGGCTGTTCAGCTGATTGAAGTTGCCGATGACGAAGGTCACCGCCATCGTCTCGCCGAGCGCGCGTCCGAGCCCGAGCATAATGCCGCCGATGACTCCGGCCTTCGTGTACGGCAGTACAACCCGCCAAACCACTTCCCAGGTCGTCGCGCCAACGCCGTAGGCCGATTCCTTCAGCATCGACGGCGTGATCTCGAACACGTCACGCATCACGGCGGCGATGAACGGGATGATCATGATCGCCAGGATGATCCCGGCCGACAGGATGCCGATGCCCACCGGCGCCCCGGAGAACAGCGGCCCGAGGAACGGAACCCCGCCAAACATCTTCTGCAGCGGCTGCTGCACGTAGGCGGCTAGGATGGGCGCGAACACCAGCAGGCCCCACATGCCGTAGACAATCGAGGGGATCGCCGCGAGCAGCTCGATCGCGGTGCCGAGCGGGCGCTTGAGCCAGCGCGGCGACAGCTCCGTCAGGAACAGCGCGATACCGAAGCTCACCGGCACCGCGATGATGAGCGCGATGAGCGAGGTCATCAGAGTGCCGTAGATCATGACCAGCCCGCCGAACTTCTCCTGGACCGGATCCCATTCGGCGGTCCAGAGGAACCCGAGGCCGAAGGCCTTGATCGAGGGCCAGGCACCGATCACCAGCGACAGGATGATCGCCGCCAGCAGCAGCAGCGTCAGGATCGCCGCGCCGCGGGCCAGGTTCTCGAAGATCAGATCGCCGAGGCGCCCGGACCGGCGCACCGGCGGCTGCTCCGGCTCCTGCGCCGTGGACAGATCGCGGCTGAACGTTTCACTCACGGTGACGTCCATGATAGGGCCTCCTCCGGGCGGAGATCACGGTCCCCGCGAAGTCTCGTCGGTGTCACCACCCGCCTGGCGCAGGGCGGGCGGCCTGTGTGAACTCACCGGGTGAAGACTTGCTTGCCTCCCGCGTCAGTGATCTTGCCCCACTGCTGGCGGATCAGCGTCTCGACGCTGTCGGGCAGCGGCACGTAGTCGAGGTCGTCGGCCATCTTGTCGCCGTTGGCGTAGGCCCAGTCGAAGAACTTCAGCGCAGCCGCAGCCTGCTGGGGCTTATCCTGCTTCAGCTGCATCATGATGAAAGTCGCGCCAGTGATCGGCCAGGCGTCCTTGCCCGGCTGGTTGGTCAGGATCTGATAAAAGGTCTTGCTCCAGTCCGCGCCGGCGGCCGCCGCCTTGAATGCAGCGTCCTCAGGCGCGACAAAGCTGCCCGCCGAGTTCTGCAGCAGCGTGTAGGGCAACTTGTTCTGCTTCGCGTATGCGTACTCGACATAGCCGATCGAATTCGGCAGCCGCTGGACGAATGCGGCAACGCCCTCATTGCCCTTCCCGCCGGCACCGACCGGCCAGTTCACTGCCGTACCGTCGCCGACCTTGGCTTTCCACTCCGCGTTCACCTTCGACAGATAGTTGGTGAAGATGAACGTCGTTCCCGACCCGTCGGCGCGACGCACCGGCGAAATCTGTGCATCGGGCAGCTTCAGGCCCGGATTGAGCGCAACGATCGCCGGGTCGTTCCACTTCGTGATCTTGCCGAGGTAGATGTCACCGAGCACCTGACCGGTGAGCTTCATCTGCCGGGTGGCGATGCCCTCGATATTGATGACCGGAACCACACCGCCGATCACCGTCGGGAATTGCATCAATCCGTCCTTGCTCAACTCTTCGTCCGTCAGCGGCATGTCCGAGGCGCCGAAATCCACGGTCTTGCCGCGGATCTGACGCAGACCGGCGCCGGAACCCACCGACTGGTAGTTGATGCGAACACCGGTGGCCTTGTTGTAGGCGTCGGCCCATTTGGCGTAGAGCGGTGCCGGGAATGTCGCGCCAGCGCCGGTGACTTCCTGCGCGATCGCTGTCGAGAATGCACCAGCGAGCGCGAACGCGGCCGCCAGTGATCTGATCGAAAAGTGACTCATGGATAAGACCTCAGGACAGTTCGAGGATTGGATATGGGAGACCGTCCGGCCGTCCCTTCAGACCCGGCAGAGTCTAGAAACGGCGCATGACAGTTCAGTGACAGACCTGGGCTATTTTGATGACAACGTGCAGTTCCACTCTCGCTTCCGTCGGCCGGTGCACGCTCCGTGGCTGTCATACCTCCGTCACCGACGGCGATTGGCGTGTCTGTGTCGGTCTGATCCCGTGGTCGATCCGGCGCTGCCACGGCCGTAGCGCTGAAGCCGGCTTCGCGCAAGCGCCGGTCGCACGCGCCGCCTCGTCGCGGCCCTCGGCGCGGAGCGCCTTACGCTCGCGCACTTTCAAAAAAATGGGGCGCGTCCCGCGCCCCGAAGTCGAGCTTGCTGCCAAACAAGGCTATTCGACCGCAGCGGGGCGCAAGCGTTCCGCGTAGCCGCGTTTCATCGGCAGGTCACAGGGACGCCCTAGCCTCCGAACCCCATGATGCGATGGCTTCACTCGAGGTTCGCGTTATGGGACGCAGCCAGTGCCGCGGCGATGCCAGCCGAGGCTGCGCCGCCAGATCCAAGCACTTCTGATTCGGAACCGCGGGAGCGGATCGGCACCGTCCATCGCCATCGCGCGATCTTCATCTCCGATCTGCACCTGGGTACGCGTGGCTGCAAGGCGAGCTACCTACTCGACTTTCTGCGCCACAACGAGTCGGACACCCTGTACCTGGTTGGCGACATCATCGACGGCTGGGCCCTGAAGAAGAGCCCATACTGGCCGCAGGCACATAACGACGTGGTGCAGAAGGTGCTGCGCAAGGCGCGCAAGGGTACGCACGTCGTCTACATCCCCGGCAATCACGATGAAATCGGGCGGCAGTTCGCCGGGCTCGACTTCGGCCAGGTTGCGATCCGCCGCGACGCGGTGCATACCTTGCGCGACGGCCGTCGCCTGTGGGTGCTGCACGGCGACTTCGCCGACGGAGTCATCCTGCATGCGCGCTGGCTCGCTTACCTCGGCGATACCGCGTATGCATTCAGCCTCTGGCTCAACCATCAACTGAACCGGATTCGGGTCGGATTCGGCCTGCCCTACTGGAGCCTCTCGCAGTATCTGAAGCATCGCGTCAAGAATGCGGTGAGCTTTATCACCGGATTCGAGCAGTTGCTGCTGCGCGAGGCGCGGCGGCACGGGTATGACGGCGTCGTCTGCGGCCATATCCACAAGGCTGAGATCCGCGAAGTCGACGGCATGATTTATTGCAACGACGGCGATTGGGTCGAAAGCCTGACCGCGTTGGTCGAGACGGAAACCGGCGAACTGCGGATCGTCACATGGGACCGCCATGATGCCCCCGCACTGCCCGCGGTGCGCTGGGACGAAGAGTCCGAAGATCCACCGCATCCCGCGGCAACGCACGAGAAGGCCCTCGCATGAAGCTGATCACCGTCACCGACGCGTGGCACCCGCAGGTCAACGGCGTCGTGCGGACAATCGAGGCGACGAACCGCGAAATCGAACGGGCCGGCCACACGACCGATGTGATCTCGCCGCAGGCCTTCGGCTCGGTCCCCTGTCCCGGCTATGGCGAGATCCGGCTCTCGCTCGCGCCTTACCGCAGCCTGGCGCGGCTGCTCGATTCCGCGCTCGCCGGTCATCACGAAATCGCGATCCATGTCGCGACCGAGGGCCCGCTCGGTCATGCGGCGCGCCGGTATTGCCGTGTGCGTCAGCTGCCGTACTCGACGGCCTACCACACGCGCTTTCCGCAATACCTGAAGGCGATGTTCGGCGTGCCGGCGCCCTGGACATATGGTTTCCTGCGGCACTTTCATGGCCCGGCCGACGTGGTGATGGCGCCGACGCCGGCCGTCGAGCGCGAACTGCGCGAGCACGGCCTGGACAACGTGGCGCTGTGGACGCGTGGCGTCGATATCGAGATGTTCACGCCGCGCGACCCGCTGATCGCCGATGCGCCACACCCGGTGTTCCTCAATGTTGGGCGTGTCTCGGTCGAAAAGAACATCCAGGCTTTCCTGGCGCTCGATCTGCCAGGAACGAAGATCGTGGCCGGGGTCGGGCCTGCGCTCGAAACGCTGAAGCTGCGGTTTCCGGAAGTGCGCTTCGTCGGTGTGCTCGACGCGGTCAACCTCGCGCGGCTCTACAGCTCGGCTGACGTGTTCGTGTTTCCGAGCCGAACCGACACCTTCGGGCTGGTGATGCTTGAGGCTCTGGCCTGCGGAACTCCGGTTGCAGCGTTTCCTGTGCAGGGGCCAGTCGACGTGGTCGGCGAATCTTCGGTCGCAGTGCTCGACGAGGATCTGCGCAAGGCCGCCTTGAACGCATTACGGATCGACCGTGCGTCGTGTCGGGCGTACGCCGAGCGCCACTCGTGGCGCGCAGCGACGGTGCAGTTCCTGGCCCTGCAGCACCCGTTCGCGCCGGCGAGCCTCGCAGACGCCGCCCCGGGCTCGGCGCACTGATCGCCGCCCCGGAGGCGGCCGTCATGCGCCTGTTTCGGATTCGGCAGCCGGGAAGCCCGCCCACGTCGTGCGAACGCTCGCGTTTCTCGATGCCGCGTTTCGGCTCAGCCGTGCGCGCTGGCGGCGACGCGATTTGCAAGACGCTGCGCCATCGCCTCGGCGATCTCGGGTTCCTCGGCCTCGACCATCACGCGCAGCACGGGCTCGGTGCCCGACGGCCGGATCAGGATGCGGCCAGCGCCACGGAGTTCGCGCTCGACCACCGTCATCTCATCGACCAGAGGCGCGTAGCTCTTCCAGTCGAAGCCGCGTTCGATGCGGGCGTTGACGAGCGCCTGCGGCAATAGCACCAGATCCGCGGTCAGCTCGGCGAGCGCCTTGCCGCTGCGGCGCACCGCGGCGAGCACCTGCAGCGCGCTCACGGTGCCGTCCCCGGTCGTGTGACAGTCGAGGCACAGCAGGTGCCCCGAACCTTCCCCGCCGTAGATCCAGCCGCGCTCCTCGAGCATCTCAAGGACGTAGCGGTCGCCGACCTTGGCGCGTGCAAACGGCATGCCGAGTTCGGCGAAGCGCCGCTCAAGCGCGAAGTTGGTCATGACCGTCCCCACCGCACCGGCGACCCTGCCGAGCCGCATGCGGTCACGCACGATCACGTAGAGCAGCTCGTCGCCGTTGTAGAGCCGGCCCTCGCTGTCGCAGATCAGAACGCGGTCGGCATCGCCGTCCAGCGCGATGCCGAAGTCGGCCTCGTTCGACTGCACAGCGTGGGCGAGCTGCTCGCCGTACAGCGCGCCGACACCGTCGTTAATGTTCATGCCGTTGGGGGCGGCGCCGTGCCACACCACTTCGGCACCGAGCTCGTGGAAGACGTGCGGAGCAACGTGATAGGCCGCGCCGTGCGCACTGTCGACGACGATCTTCAGTCCTTTCAGATCGAGTTCCGTCGGGAACGTGCGCTTGCAGAACTCAATGTAGCGGCCGGCTGCGTCATCCAGACGCTTGACCTTGCCGAGCCCGCGCGCCTCGACGCAGTGCCACGGCTGGTCAATCTCGGACTCGATCTCGGCCTCGACGGCATCGGGCAGCTTCTTGCCGCTCGCAGAGAAGAACTTGATACCGTTGTCCGGGTAGGGATTGTGCGAGGCGCTGATCACGATGCCGGCATCGAGCCGCAGCGCGCGCGTGAGATACGCCACCGCCGGCGTCGGCAGCGGCCCCGACAGCCACACGTCGATACCCGCGCTGGAGAAGCCCGCTTCAAGCGCGGCTTCCAGCATGTAACCCGAAATGCGTGTGTCCTTGCCGATCAGCACCGCTGGACGCTTGGCCCCGCCCTCGCCGCGCCGGGCCAGCACCCGGCCCGCAGCCTGCCCCAGCTTCAGCACGAATTCCGGCGTAATGGGCGCCTCGCCTACAGTGCCGCGCACACCGTCGGTGCCGAAATACCTTCGCGTCATTGTTCTCCCTTTCGCGTCGCGCTCCAGACCCGCAATGCATCGCGGGTCGCCGCGACTTCATGCGCACGCACGATACGCGCCCCGCGCTCGACCGCGATCAGCGCCGCCGCGACCGACGCCGCCGTGCGTTCCCCGATCGGCCGCCCGGTGACTGCGCCGAGCATCGACTTGCGCGACAGACCGGCCAGGATCGGCCGACGCACGACTGTCAACTCCGACAGCCGCCCAAGCAGCTGGAAGTTGTGCTCGACCGACTTGCCGAAGCCGAAGCCCGGGTCGACAGCGACTCGCATGGCGTCGATTCCCTGCGCGGCAAGAGCGATGATGCGCTCGTGCAGGAAGTTGCACACGTCGATGACGACGTCGGCGTAGCGCGGGTTGTGCTGCATCGTGCGCGGCGTGCCCTGCATGTGCATGATCACGATTCCGCAGTCCGACTTCGCTACCGTTTCGACGGCGCCCGGTTCGTTCAGCGCGCGCACGTCGTTGACGATCGCTGCGCCTGCCGCGAGCGCCGCGCGCATGACCGCGGGCTTGCTGGTGTCGACCGAGAGGACAACACCGGTCGCGCGCAGCGTTTCGAGCACCGGCACGACGCGATCGATTTCCTCGGCTTCGGAAACACCGGCCGCGCCGGGACGGGTCGATTCACCGCCCACGTCGAGGATATCGGCACCCTCGTCGATGAGGCGCTGCGCGTGCGCAATCGCCGCAGCCCGCTGCAGGAAGAGGCCACCGTCCGAAAACGAATCCGGCGTCACGTTGACGACACCCATCAGCAGCGGCCGCTCGAAGTCGAGCATGCGGCCGGCAACGCTCCATTGATCGGCAGGCGTGGCGGTGGGCCCGGGCGCGGGATTCATCCGCCAATTCTAGGAGCCAAAAAGAAGAAGGCCGGCGGAAAACCGGCCTTCGGAAGACGGGCTGTCGCTTACGCCGGCTGTGCTGCGCCCTCGACTCCGCCGGCGCTCGACTTGCCGCCGGTCGGTGGAAGTGGGCCCGACGACTTCGGCGGCCGCGGCGGCTTGCCGGTAACGATGTCGTCAATCTGCTCGGAGTCGAGCGTTTCCCACTCCATCAGCGCCTTGGCCATCGTTTCGACCTTGTCGCGGTTGTCCTCGATCAGCTTGCGCGCAAGAGCGTACTGCTCGTCGATGATGCGACGGATCTCGCCGTCGACCTTGCGCATGGTCTCCTCGGAGACGTGCGTCGTCTTCGTGATCGAGCGGCCGAGGAACACTTCGCCCTCGTTTTCGGCATACACCATCGGACCGAGCGAGTCGCTCATGCCGTAGCGCGTGACCATATCGCGCGCCAGCTGCGTCGCGCGCTCGAAGTCGTTGCCGGCGCCGGTGGTCATCTGATTCATAAAGACCTCTTCGGCGATCCGGCCGCCAAAGAGCACCGCGATACGCGACAGCAGGTACTGCCGGTCGTAGGCATAACGATCCTGCTCGGGCAGCTGCATCGTCAGGCCGAGCGCCCGACCGCGCGGGATGATCGTCACCTTGTGCACCGGGTCGCTCTTCGGCACGAGCTTGGCGACCAGCGTGTGGCCCGACTCGTGATACGCGGTGTTGAGCCGCTCCTCGTCGGACATGACCATCGATTTGCGCTCGGCGCCCATCATGACCTTGTCCTTGGCCTTCTCGAAGTCGGTCATCTCCACCACGCGCGCGCTGCGCCGCGCAGCGAACAGTGCCGCCTCATTGACCAGGTTGGCGAGATCGGCACCGGAAAAGCCCGGCGTGCCACGCGCGATCACGTCGGCCTTGACGTCGGCGCCGATGGGCACCTTGCGCATGTGCACGTTGAGGATCTGCTCGCGCCCGCGAATGTCCGGCAGCGGCACGACGACCTGGCGGTCGAAACGGCCCGGACGCAGCAGCGCCGGGTCGAGCACGTCAGGACGGTTGGTGGCGGCGATCACGATCACGCCCATGCCGGTCTCGAAGCCATCCATCTCGACCAGCATCTGGTTCAGCGTTTGCTCGCGCTCGTCGTTGCCGCCGCCCAGGCCCGCTCCGCGCTGGCGACCGACCGCGTCGATTTCATCGATGAAGATGATGCAGGGCGCATGCTTCTTCGCCTGCTCGAACATGTCGCGCACGCGCGCCGCGCCGACCCCGACAAACATCTCAACGAAGTCGGAGCCGGAGATCGAGAAGAACGGGACCTTGGCTTCGCCCGCGATCGCCTTCGCGAGCAAGGTCTTGCCGGTGCCCGGCGAACCGACCAGCAGAACGCCACGCGGAATGCGCCCGCCGAGCTTCTGGAACTTGGACGGATCGCGCAGGAACTCGACCAATTCCTGCACTTCCTCCTTCGCCTCGTCGCAGCCGGCGACGTCGACGAAGGTGATCGAATTGTTGCTCTCGTCGAGCATGCGCGCGCGCGACTTTCCGAAACTGAAGGCGCCGCCGCGGCCGCCGCCCTGCATCTGGCGCATAAAGAAGATCCAGACTCCGATCAGCAGCAGCATCGGGAACCAGGACACGAAGATCGTTGTCAGCAGGGACTGCTCTTCCTCGGGCTTGCCGAAGACCTGGACGCCGTACTTCATCAGGTCGCTGACCATCCAGGCGTCGCCCGGCGACGTCAACGTATATCGCGCTCCGTCCGCAGGCGTGACCTGCAGCGTGCGGCCCTGGACTTCGACCCGCTTGATCTTGCCGGCCTTGGCCTCTTCCAGGAACTGCGTGTAACTGACGGTTTCGGCCGGCTTCTGGCGGCTCTCGAACTGCTTGAAGACCGTGAAGAGGACGAGCGCGATCACCATCCAGATGGCGGCTTTCGCGAACATATTGTTGTTCAAGGAAGACTCCTCTTGGCCGCGGAAATCAGGCGCCTCGGCCGGGGGCAAATCGGATGACTTCGTGGATGAGACATTCTAATCCCCACACTCACCCACGGAGTCCAAGTTGGGGGCGAAGGGCCTCGCATTTCAATGACTTTCAGCTGATCCAAGCGAAATTTCCCGTATCCGGTCAGCCGGATTTCAATCCACGCGCCAGCAGGTACATCTCCGCGGACGACTCCCGGGAAGCCTCAGGCTTGCGCGTCACAACGCTGCGGAAATCCCGCTTCAGCCGCTCAACGAACTGGCTATACCCACTTCCCTGAAAGGCTTTGACGAGCAGAGCGCCATCAGGTTTTAGGTGACGGCACGCAAATTCCGCGGCCAGCTCCGCCAGGTGCAGGCTTCTGGCCGCATCCGCCGCGGCAATGCCCGAAAGGTTCGGTGCCATGTCCGAGAGAACCACGTCCACGCGATTGCCCGAGAGCAAACCCTCGAGGTTCCCCTCGACGTCTTCCTCCCGGAAATCACCCTCGACAAACGCCACGTCCGGGACGGGCTCCATCGACAGGACATCCAGCGCGATGACCCGACCGCGCAGCGTTCCATCCGCCGCGGAGAGCCGTCGCCGCACGACCTGCGTCCAGCTTCCTGGCGCGGCGCCAAGATCGACGACCGTCATCCCGGGCCGCAGCAGCCGATCCTGGTCGGCGATCTCGATGAGCTTGTACGCGGCGCGCGACCGATAGCCCTCCTGGACCGACCGCCTGACGAATGGATCGGTGACGTGGCGCCGGATCCAGTCCGGATTGGAGCGGTGCTTCTTCTTCGGTGCGGCCATCACTGACTACACTGCAGAGGCGTAAAAGAGGAGTTGACTATGCCCGAGATCCCGCTGACCCCGAAGGAACGACAGGCACTCAAGGCACGCGCACACGGCGTCAAGCCGGTCGTGCTGCTCGGCCAGTCCGGCCTGAACGCGCCGGTGATGAAGGAAATCGATCGGGCTCTGCTGGCACACGAGTTGATCAAGGTGCGGGTCCCCGGTGACGACCGCGATGTGCGTGACAGCGTGTTCGCCGAGATCGCGGAAGCGCTCTCGGCCGCCCGCGTGCAATCGATCGGCAAGCTCCTGGTGCTGTACCGCCCCGCGCCGGAGGCGACGATGGAAACGCCGGCCCCATCGCCCGAGCAGGCCGCGCGCCGTGCGGTGCGACCAGCGCCGAGGCGAAGCCCGAGCGCTGCCAGGCCCGGCAAGCCCTCGGCGCCTAAACGCACCACGGCGGACCGGCGCGAGGCAGAGCGCGTGAATCGCGGCACACCCTCACGCCGCGATCCCGGTGCCTCCACGCGCGCTGGGGGCAAGCGCAACGCCCCCCGCCGGGGAGGCGGCCGAACGCGCTGACCCGCGCGGGTAGCTACTCGTAGGCGACCGAGACGACCGCGTACTCGCGCTGGCCGGCCGGCGCGAGGACTTCGGCGATATCCCCCTCGCTCTTGCCGATCAAAGCGCGCGCGATGGGGCTGGAAACGGAAATCAGGCCAGACCGGATATCGGCCTCGTCGTCACCGACAATCTGGTACTTGACCACCTCGCCCGAGACCTGGTCTTCGAGCTCCACGGTTGCCCCGAAGACGATGCGGCCCGCCGCGTCGACCGCTGCCGGATCGATGATCTGCAGACTGGAAACTTTGCCCTCGAGCTCGAGAATGCGGCCCTCGATGAAGCCTTGGCGCTCCCGCGCGGCGTCGTATTCCGCATTCTCGGAAAGGTCGCCTTTTTCGCGCGCGTCCTTGATCGCCTGGATCACGGTCGGCCGGTCGACTGTCCTCAGCCGCTGCAATTCGGCCTTCAGCTTTTCGGCGCCGCGCGCCGTGATGGGTATGCCGGGCATGGTCTGCAAAGCGTTTGAGAAAAACAAAGCCCCGGCAGAGCCGGGGCCGCGCGGAAACTGTATCCGAAAGGTCCTGATCCCTGCAAGGTGACGGCCCGCGGCAACCCGCCTGCAGGCGACGCACCCCTCTTGCCATCCACGCGGCTTCTGGCCAATCCTTGCACTGCAGTAAAGTTCACCTAATGGCAAACCCGTATCCTCAGCCGATGGGATCGTCGGCCGTTGCAGTTGCCGGGCTGCAGCCCCGGCCGTCGCGGACCGGGATCGAGGGCGCGCCGCCGGACCACTTCGAACGCACTGGCTGGCCCCTGTGGCTGCTCATCGTTGCGTTCGCGCTGGGCCACCTGCTGCTGGCCGCCTTGTTGCCGCTGACTCCGCAGGAGGCGTACTACTGGCTCTGGAGCCGCGAACTGGCGTGGTCGTACTTCGACCATCCGCCGCTGGCCGCCTACAGCATCGCGCTGACCACCGCACTGCTCGGTTCGACGGCGTTCGGAATCAAGTGCGCGGCGGTCGCCTGGTCATTTGTTCTGAGTGTGCTCTGGGCGCGGTTGATCCTCGATTTCGGCTGGGGCCAGCGCACCGCGTTCTGGTCGTTGCTGGCGATCAATCTCGTCGGGATCGTCGCTGCCTACGGCATCGTGATCGCACCCGATGCGCCCTTGCTGGCGGCCTGGGTTGCAACGCTCTGGGCAGTGTGGCGCGCAGCCAGGACGGGACAGGGCCGGTGGTGGATCCTCGGTGGTGCCTGCCTCGGACTGGCGCTGCTTGCAAAGTACACCGCCATCCTGCTGGTGCCGGCGGTCGGACTCTTCCTGCTGCTCAGTCCGCGCCAGCGCTCCTGGCTTGCACGACCCTGGCCGTGGCTTGCGGCTTTCGTCGCGGCGGCGGTCTTTGCACCCGTGGTCGTCTGGAACGCCGAGCACAGCTGGGCTTCGTTCGCCTTCCAGAGCACCCAGCGGGCTGCCGGCATGGGAGCCTGGCGTCCGCGCTACCTGCTGCAAATGGTCGGTACCCAGCTTGCCGTGGCGACACCGTACCTGCTGGCGATTGCGCTGATGGCCTGGTGGTCTGCACTGCGTGGCTGGCGTCAGCTCCTTGATGACGATGCGCGGCTGCTGTTGGTCGTGAGCGCCACGATTCCGCTGCTGCTGTTCACGTTCACGAGCCTGCGCTCGATGGTCAAGCCGAACTGGCTGGCACCGGCGTATCCGCCGCTGCTAGCGCTCGCGGTCCAGGCACGGCTGCAGGGCGGCTTGATACCGCGCGGCCTCAGGATCGGCCTTGCGACTTCGGCCACGCTGCTGCTCGCGGCGGTCGCCGCGATGGCGATACCGAATACGCGGCTGCAGGAAGCCAACACCTGGAGCGGATGGGCCGAGGCGGCGCGACGCGTCGACTCCGCGCGCCAGCAGCTTGCGGCTGCCGGGACGCGTTCGTTCGTGTTCACGACCAACTACAAGAACAGCGCGCTGTTGGCGTTTCACCTCAGCGGCCAGCCGCGCACGTACGCGCAGGACATCTACGGCGAGCCGGCCCTGCAGTTCGACTACTGGCCGCCGGAAGCGCTGGCGGGACAGAGCGCGATCCTCGCGATGGACGACCGGCGCGACGCCGCCGGACCGCCGGCCGCGCTGCTGGCCCAATTCGAATCGGTGCGCAAGATCGACTCGGTGGTGGTCGGCAATCCGGAGCGACCCACGCGCCGCATTGATCTCTATCTCTGTGAGGGCTACCGCGGGCACCCGCGCGCAGGCTTTACATCATCATGAATGCCTCGATCGATTCGCTTCAACGGACGCCGACAGCCACACCCGCGGCTCCCACGCGGGATCTGCCGACGCCGCGTTCTACTGCAAACGCCGCGACGGCGGCGATGCAACCGCCGGAGCTGTCGATCGTCGTTCCGACCTTCAACGAGGCTCTGAACGTCGGGCCGCTGGTCGAACGCATCTCCGCAGCGATGATTGACATCGACTGGGAGGTGATCTTCGTCGACGACGACTCGCCTGACGGCACCGCTGATGCCGTCCGCGCGCTCGCGCAGAGCAACCGGCGCGTGCGCTGCGTGCAGCGACTCGGTCGGCGCGGCCTCTCTTCCGCGTGCATCGAAGGAATGCTCGCCAGCTCGGCGCCCTTCCTGGCGGTGATGGATGCCGACCTGCAGCACGACGAACGTCTGCTGCCGCAGATGCTCGACCTGCTGCGGGCGGACGAGGCCGACCTCGCCATCGGCAGCCGGTATGTCGAGGGCGGAAGCTCGGGCAATTTTCCCGATGACCGTGTCGCGATCAGCCGCATGGCAACGCGCCTCGCGCTGGCCGCGACGCGCGTCAACGTGGCCGATCCGATGAGCGGATTCTTCATGCTGAAGGCGCCGCTGTTTCGTGCGTGCGTCCGCGACCTGTCGGCGACGGGCTTCAAGATCCTGCTGGACCTGCTCGCATCGGCGCCGAACGATATCCGCGTGCGCGAGCTGCCGTACCGATTCGGCGAGCGCAACGCAGGATCGAGCAAGCTGGATACGAAGGCCGCGTGGGATTACCTGGCGCTGCTGCTCGACAAGACAGTCGGCCGCTACATACCGACGCGATTCATCGTCTTCTCCGCGGTCGGCGCACTCGGTGTGGGCGTACACATGGCCGTGCTGGCGCTGCTCTTCAAGACCGGCACGACCACGTTCGCCTGGGGTCAGGGCTGGGCCACGCTCACCGCGATGACCTTCAACTTCGCCCTGAACAACGCCGTCACCTACCGCGATCGCAAGCTGCGCGGCCTTGCCTGGCTGCGCGGCTGGGCGAGCTTCGTGCTTGCCTGCAGCGTCGGCGCAATAGCCAACATCGGTATCGCGGAATTCCTGTTCGAGCAGAATGTCGAGTTGTGGGCGCTTTCCGCCCTCGCCGGCATCGTGATCAGCGCGGTGTGGAACTACGCGGTCACTGCGATCTACACCTGGCACGCGGCCTAGCGCCCGCTCCGCCGGCGCCGCTGACGGTCATTGCAGCGAGCGGTGCAAGGTCTGCAGGTCGCAGACCTCGAGGTGATCGAGGTGCTTCATGCCCTCGATTGCCGCGCGCCCGCCCGCCATCGTCGTGTAGTAGGTCACACGCTGAGCCAATGCGGTCGTGCGGATCGAGCGCGAGTCTGCAATCTGGCTGCGCACTTCGCTGACCGTCGTGATCACGAGCTGGATGTCGCCATTTTTCAGCAGGTCGACGACGTGCGGACGACCGTCCTTGACCTTGTTGACCGCTTTCACCGGAATGCCGGCCTGCTCCACGGCCTGCGCCGTGCCGCGGGTGGCAACCAGCTCGTAGCCCATGTCGTGCAACAGCTGCGCGACCGCGATCGCCTTCGGTTTGTCCGAGTCCTTGACGCTGAGGAAGACGGTGCCCTTTTCCGGCAGACCCGCGCCGGCACCGAGCTGTGACTTGAACAGCGCCTCGCCGAAGGTCTCACCGACGCCCATCACCTCGCCCGTCGAGCGCATTTCAGGCCCGAGCAGCGGGTCGACGCCGGGGAACTTGGCGAAGGGAAACACCGATTCCTTCACCGAGAAGTACGGCGGCACGACCTCTCGCGTCACGCCCTGCTCGTCGAAACCGATGCCCGCCATGGCCAGTGCTGCGTACTTGGCGAGCGGCATGCCGGTGGCTTTCGAGACGAAGGGCACCGTGCGCGAGGCGCGCGGGTTCACCTCGAGGACGTAGATGGTGCCGACCCCGTTGGCCGACTGGATCGCGAACTGCACGTTCATCAGCCCGACGACGTTGAGCGCGCGCGCCATCTGTTCGGTCTGGCGCTTGAGTTCATCGATCGTCGCCGCGGACAGCGAATACGGCGGCAGCGAGCACGCCGAGTCACCCGAGTGCACGCCGGCCTGCTCGATGTGCTCCATCACACCGCCGATCAGCACGCGCTCGCCGTCGGACAGGCAGTCGACGTCGACCTCGATCGCATCGTCGAGGAAGTGGTCGAGCAGCACCGGCGAGTCGTTGCTGACCTTGACTGCCTCGCGCATGTAGCGTTCGAGGTCACGCGGTTCGTGCACGATGTCCATCGCACGTCCGCCCAGCACGTAGCTCGGTCGCACGACCAGTGGATAGCCGATCTCCTCGGCGAGCCGCAGCGCATCAGCCTCGGTGCGCGCCGTGCGGTTGGGCGGCTGCCTGAGCCCCAGCCGGTGCAGCAGCTGCTGGAAGCGCTCGCGATCCTCTGCGACGTCGATCGAGTCCGGGGTTGTACCGATGATCGGCACGCCGTTGGCCTCGAGATCGCGCGCGAGCTTGAGTGGCGTCTGCCCGCCGTACTGCACGATGACGCCGAACGGCTGCTCCTTGTCGACGATTTCGAGCACGTCCTCGAGCGTCAGCGGCTCGAAGTACAGGCGGTCTGAGGTGTCGTAGTCAGTGGAGACCGTCTCCGGGTTGCAGTTGACCATGATGGTCTCAAACCCGTGGTCGCGCAGAGCGAATGCCGCATGGACGCAGCAATAGTCGAACTCGATGCCCTGCCCGATACGGTTCGGGCCGCCGCCGAGCACGATGACCTTGCGGCGGTCGGTCGGCGCCGCCTCGCACTCGTCCTCGTAGGTCGAATACATGTAAGCCGTCGTCGTCGCAAACTCGGCCGCGCAGGTGTCGACGCGCTTGAAGACCGGCCGCACGCCGTGCCTTACGCGCGCAGCGCGCACGTCGGCGGGCGCCGCCTCGAGCAGCTTCGCGATGCGACGGTCGGAAAATCCCTTGCGCTTGAGGTAGCGCAGTTCCTCGGCCGTCAGGGTCGACAGCGCGCGACCCTTCAACCTTCCTTCGATCCGGACCAGCTCCTCGATCTGTGCCAGGAACCACGGATCGATCGATGTCTCTTCGAAGACTTCCGACAGCGTCATGCCGATGCGGAAGGCATCACCGACGAACCAGATGCGGTTCGGCCCCGGCTCGCCGAGTTCCTCGATGATCTCGTCGCGGTCCGCGGAGTGCTCGTCGAGCCCCTCGGAGCCGACCTCCAGCCCGCGCAGCGCCTTCTGGAACGACTCCTGGAACGTGCGCCCGATCGCCATCACCTCGCCGACCGACTTCATCTGTGTCGTCAGGTGGTTGTCGGCAGCCGGGAACTTCTCGAACGCGAAACGCGGGACCTTCGTCACCACGTAGTCGATCGTCGGCTCGAACGACGCCGGTGTCGCACCGCCGGTGATCTCGTTGCGCAGTTCGTCGAGCGTGTAGCCGATCGCGAGCTTTGCTGCCACCTTCGCGATCGGAAAGCCCGTTGCCTTCGACGCGAGCGCCGAAGAGCGTGACACGCGCGGGTTCATCTCGATGACGATCATCCGGCCGTCGCGCGGATTGATCGCGAACTGCACGTTGCTGCCGCCGGTGTCGACGCCGATCTCGCGCAGGATCGCGATGCTGGCGTCGCGCATCAACTGGTATTCCTTGTCCGTGAGCGTCTGCGCCGGCGCCACCGTGATCGAGTCGCCGGTGTGGATGCCCATCGGATCGAGGTTCTCGATCGAGCAGACGATGATGCAGTTGTCCGCCTTGTCGCGGACCACCTCCATCTCGAATTCCTTCCACCCGATCAGCGATTCCTCGATCAGCAGCTCGCGCGTCGGCGAAAGATCCAGTCCCCGCGTGCAGATCGCAACGAACTCCTCCATGTTCCAGGCGATGCCGCCGCCGCTGCCGCCGAGCGTGAAGCTCGGCCGCACGACGACCGGAAAGCCCATCGTCTTCTGCACACCAAGCGCCTCGTCGACCGTGTGCGCGATGCCCGAGCGCGCCGAAGCGAGCCCGATGCGTGTCATCGCCTCCTTGAACTTGAGCCGGTCTTCGGCCTTTTCGATGGCCGTCGGCGACGCGCCGATCAGTTCGACGCCGTGCTTGTGCAGCGCGCCGTTCTTGTAGAGGTCCATCGCGCAGTTGAGCGCCGTCTGCCCGCCCATGGTCGGCAGGATCGCGTCGGGCTTCTCCTTCGCGATGATGCGTTCGACGACCTGCCAGGTGATCGGCTCGATGAAGGTGACATCGGCCGTCTCCGGGTCGGTCATGATCGTCGCCGGATTGCTGTTGACCAGGATGACCTTGAAGCCCTCCTGCTTCAGTGCCTTGCACGCCTGCGCACCCGAGTAGTCAAACTCGCACGCCTGGCCGATGACGATCGGGCCGGCGCCGATGATCAGGATGCTCTTCAGGTCATTTCGACGCGGCATTCGTGGCCTTGTAGTTGGCGGGAGCAAGCCGGCGCTCGACAAGCTCGATCAGGATGTGGATGACCTTGATGTGCAGTTCCTGCACGCGGTCCGCGAACCTTCCGCCCGGCGTGACGATCGCGATGTCGGCAAGTCCGGTAATCGGCGATCCGGCACGGCCGGTCAGCGCGATGACCTTCATGCCGACTTCCCGCGCCGTCTTTGCCGCCGCGACCACGTTGCGGCTGGTGCCGCTGGTCGTGATCGCGAGCAGCACGTCGCCGGCGCGGCCGTGCGCTTCGATAAAGCGCGCAAAAACACGTTCGTAGCCGTAGTCGTTGCCGACGCAGGTCAGGTGGCCGGGATCGCTGATCGCCTGCGCGGCGTACCCCGGCCGGTTCTCGCGAAAGCGGCCGGTCAGCTCCTCGGCGAAGTGCATCGCGTCGCACATCGACCCGCCGTTGCCGCACGAGTAAGCGCGGCCGCCGGCGGCAAAGGTTTCGGCGAGCAGCGACCCGGTCGCGGCGATGGCATCGATCGTCGTGGCATCCGCGAGCAGCCGCGCCAGGCTGTCGGCCGCCTCCTGCAGTGCCGCTTGAACGACCCCGCTATCGCTCACGCGGAGGCCTCACGGGTCACGCGTTCCTCCATCGCGGTGATGAAGCGGTCGAACAGTTCACGGATGTCGTGCGGGCCCGGGCTCGCTTCGGGATGTCCCTGGAAGCAGAACGCCGGAGCGTCCGTCAGCGCAAACCCCTGCAGCGAACTGTCGAAAAGTGAGACGTGCGTCACTCTCACGTTCGCGGGCAGCGACTTCTCGTCGACCGCGAACCCGTGGTTCTGGCTCGTGATGTAGACCTTCCTGGTCTCCAGATCGAGCACTGGATGATTGGCGCCGTGGTGGCCGAACTTCATCTTCAGCGTGCGGCCACCGACCGCCAGCCCCATGATCTGGTGGCCGAGGCAGATGCCGAAGGTCGGCAGCCGGCGCGCAATGAATTCGCGCGTCGCGTCGATCGCGTAGTCGCAGGGCTCTGGATCTCCCGGGCCGTTCGAGAGGAAGATGCCGTCGGGCGCGAGCTTCAGGACCTCGGAAGTCGAAGTCTGCGCCGGCACCACGGTGATGCGGCAGCCGCGGTCGGCCATCAGCCGCAGGATGTTGCGCTTGACGCCGAAGTCATAGGCGACGACGTGGTAACGCGCGACTTCCGCCGGCACGACGTGGCCCGGCTTGCCGTCGTCGCGCTGCAGCCGCCAGCTGCCCTCGGCCCAGGCGTACGGCTGCGCAACCGACACGACCTTCGCCAGATCCTGTCCGGCCATGCCCGGATACGCGGCGGCCCGCGCTCGGGCCGCACCGATGCGTGCTTCGGTCAGGACCTCGCCTTCCGCGGCCGCGACGATGCAACCCGCCTGCGCACCCTTCTCGCGGAGGATCCGCGTCAGCTTGCGCGTGTCTATATCGGCGATGCCGACGATTCGGCCCTCGCGCAGGTAGCTTCCGAGGTCGCGCTGCATGCGGAAGCTGGAAGCGCGCTGCGGCACGTCGCGAACGATCAGCCCGGCCGCAAAGATCCGCGCCGCCTCCTCGTCCTCGTCATTGACGCCGGTGTTGCCGATGTGGGGATAAGTCAGGGTGACCAGCTGGCCGGCATACGAGGGATCGGTCAGGATCTCCTGGTAGCCGGTCATTGCGGTGTTGAAGACGACCTCGCCGAGCGTCTCGCCGGCCGCTCCGATCGAGCGGCCGCGAAAGACCGTCCCGTCGGCCAGCACCAGGGCCGCGACGGGGCGCGTATCCACGATCACGGGGGACAAGCGAGCTCCTTGTTCGGACACCGGCGCGGGGCGTCGCCGGAACCCGGCTTGCGATATGCCGGGCTGAAACCACCCAACCCGAGCGCTACCGCAAATAGGCTACAGATAAACTTACGGATTATATCTTGGGGGCGTTGCGCGTTCACGCAGCGCAGGCGATGAACCTGCTGGAAGGTCTGAAGCGCCACACGACGATCGTCGCCGACACCGGCGACCTCGCGGCGATCGAGCGCCTGCGGCCGCGCGACGCGACCACGAATCCGTCGCTGATCCTGAAAGCGGCGCAACAGCCGCAGTACCGGGCGCTGGTCGAGACCACGCTGCGCGAGACTCCAGGCGAATCCATCGGACGTCAGCTCGACCATCTGCTGGTGGCTTTCGGCACTCGCATCCTGGCGTTGATCCGGGGCCGGGTATCGACCGAGGTGGATGCCCGGCTGTCGTTCGACACGCGTGCATCAGTCGAGAGGGCGCGCCGGCTGATCGACCTTTATGACCGGCGCGGCGTCGCCCCCGAACGGGTGCTGATCAAGATCGCCGGAACCTGGGAAGGCCTGCGCGCGGCTGAAGCACTCGAGCGCGAGGGTATTCACTGCAACATCACGCTGCTTTTTTGCATGGCGCAGGCCATCGCCGCCGCACAGGCCGGTGCGACGCTGATCTCGCCCTTCGTCGGCCGTATCTATGACTGGCACAGAAAGGCGGCAGGCGCCCAGTGGGACGAGGCTGCGATGAGCGGCGCCAATGACCCTGGCGTGCGCTCTGTGAAGGCGATCCATGCGCGCCTGAAAGGTGCCGGCTACTCGACCGAGATCATGGGGGCCAGCTTCCGTAACACCGGCCAGATCCTCGCGCTTGCCGGATGCGACCTGCTGACGATCAGTCCGGAGCTGCTCGACCAACTCGCCTCCACGGAGGGGCCGATCGATCGCGCGCTGAGCGCCACGGACGGCGATGCGGTCGAGCCGCCGCTGGTGGAAGGCGCGTTCCGCTACGCGCTGAATGACGACGCGATGGCTGTCGAAAAGCTCGCCGAAGGCATTCGCGTGTTCGCGGCCGATGCCGACCGCCTCGAGTCGATGTTGCGGGCGATGAGCTGATGCTGATCATCCCGTATCAGACCCGTTTCACGGCCCGCTCGCTGCCGGTCGTGACGCTCGCTCTCGTCGCTCTGAACCTGCTCGTGTATCTGATCTTCCAGTCGGGCGACCCGGCGGCCTATCGACGCGCCGCAAACTACTACTTTGGCTCCTCGCTGCCGCAGATCGAGATTCCGCGGTACGCGACCTATCTCGAACGCCGCAACGACCCGAAGTCCGTGCAAGTGCTGCGCGCCATCCGGACCGGGCCGAACGACGAGGAAGCACGCGCGATCCTGATGACGATGCAGCAGGATCGCGAGTTCATGAAGGAACTGCGGGCGGGTCTGGTCGTTCGCGGCGACGAGCCCGGGTACGCGGCCTGGCGCGAGCAGAGAGACCGCTTCCAGGGGCTGATGACGCAGGTCTACACCGAGCGGTTTGCGGTGGAGCCCGGTTCTCGTGACGCTCTGCGCCTGATCACCTACCAGTTCCTGCACGGCAGCGCGATTCATCTGCTGAGCAACATGGCGGTGCTGCTGCTCGCCGGCCCGTTCGCCGAAGCTGCGCTGGGGCGCGCGCGCTTCCTGCTCGCTTACCTGGCGAGCGGCGCGGTCGCGGGGGCGGTGCACCTGCTGGTCAGCGACCAGGGCCTGATCGGAGCCTCGGGGGCGATCGCCGGAACGATGGCGATGGTGGCCGTGCTCTACGGCACACGCCGTGTGCCAGTGTTCTACTGGGTGTTCGTCTACTTCAATACGGCGCGCATCCCGGCGCTCTGGCTCTTGCCGGTGTGGCTCGCCGTCGAGGCGCTGCAGTGGGCCGCGTCGGGCGGTGGCCGGATTGCCTACGACGCGCATATCGCGGGCTTCCTTGCCGGTGCGGTGCTCGCCTGGCTGCTCAAGCCGGCCGACGCGCAGAGGGTCGATCGCATCCTCGACGAGCAGTTCGCGCGGGCCCCGGCCGAACGCCAGTCCACGCTGCTGCTCGAAGCACGGCAGGCCGCGGCAAAACTCGACACGCGCCGGGCTGCGCGCGCCTATTCGGAGCTGCTGCAGCAGGACCCGACCAATACGCAGCACGCGACGGCCTACTTCAACATGGCCCTGCTGGGTCGCGACAAAGAAACGCTCGCCGACGCAGCGCTGCGCACGCTGTGGATCCGCACGCGCCACGCGCGCACCGAACTGCGCCCGGTGTACACGCAGATGAGCCAGCCGCACGTGCTGGCGGTGCTGCCAGTCGACGAGCAACTGCGGCTTGCACGGCGGCTGGTCGCGACGCGCGAGGACGCCGCCGCGCTGCGCGTGCTCGATGGGCTGCTCGGTGCCGACACGACGCGAAATCTCTATGGTCGCCAGCTGGCCGACTGTCTGCTGGGCCTCTTCACGACGTACTCGCGTCACGGCCTACGGCAGCAGGCCGCCCAGGTACGTCAGCGGCTGTCGCAACATTTCCCATCGCCGCAGACGCTCGGCGGATTCGCGCCGAGCAGGGAGCCGCCGCTGACGATCCGCGGCGCGACGACGCGTGGCTCGCGCAACCCGGGCACGGTGCCCGCCTCAGACCTCGAGCTCGATCTGGACACGCGGCTACGCACGCGCTTCCTGGAGTAACCTGCCACCGCGCAGGCCGTGGATGCAGGGGCAAGGCGCTGCGAGACGGATGCGGCATTTACTGGACCCTCGAGGCCAAGGGCGAAGGCTTCGAAGGAACCACGAGCACCGGATCGAAGCTGATGCTGTCGAAGTAGGTGCGCGTTGGTCCGCGCGCTCACGTTGCTGACGACCTCGGAATTTCGGGTCTGAACGTCGCGTCAGCGGGTCGGCTGGGCCGGTTTGCCCGACCCGCACGGTTCGGAAGGCGAGGGCCGGGAGGATTGCGGGGCGGCTTACGCCTTCTGCATCCGCTCCATCACTTGAAGATAGCGGCGCGCCTCAGTGGCGACTGGATCGCCGCCAAACCGTTGCAGCAGGAAGTTGAGGATGCGCCGCGCCTCGTCGGGCTTGCGCGCACTTTCGGCCATCAACTGCGCGCCGATGAAGTACACCTGCGGGGTGTCCGGGTGATTGGGATGCTTCCTGTCGAAGCCGCGGATCAGCGTGCCGGCGAGCTGCGGCCGGCCCTTCTGCAGCGCGGCGCGCGCCATCGGCGCGATGAATTCCGGCTGACGCGGCGACCAGTCGGCGCGACGCGCCAGTGCCTCTTCGGTGAGATCGAGCGCTTCGCGCCAGTTTTCCGACTTCACCAGCAGCCCAAGGTACTTCTCGGTGTGGTCCTCGATGCGGGGGCCATAGTTTTCGGCGATCAGCAGCGTGTGCAGCCGGGCATGCAGCGACAGGTCATTCGGACGTTGCCGCAGGTCGTCGTTGACCAGATCGATCGCCTCCTTGATCTCGCCGTGCGTCACCATCTGGCCGATCAGCATGTCGCGCGTGCGCGCCTTCACATCCGCGTGGCGGCCGGTGAGGCTCTTCAGGCGCTCTTCGCCGGGGCCGACGACCGAGATGTCGAGCCGGTCGGCGTACTGGTACATCGAGTAGCCGATCAAGGCGCAGATCACATAGGTGAAGTACCAGAAGGCGATCGACAGCAGCCCCACGAGCAGCGCCGCACCCACTCCAAACCCGCCCTTGAGGCTGACCCCGCCCGCCGAGCCAAGGAACATCAGGCCATAGGTCCGCGACATGTCGGCAAAGAAGACGAACGCACACAGCGCGGCGTAGGGTTGGCCGATCTTGCGGATGATCTGAACCATCTCCGGCACGTTCAGCGCACCCGCCAGGCTGCCGGTCATCACCAGGCGCATCGTGGCCGCCGGCAGCAGCACGACGAAGAACAGGCCATAGAGGAGGATCGACAGGACTTCGTGGCCGCCAATCAGCGCCAGCAGCAGCCCGAGCACGAAGCCGAACACCATGTTCAGCGCGACGTACTTGTACGGCAGGTAGGGGCCGACCAGGTCCTCGTCGGTCAGGGGATAGTCGGAAGGCGCAAGATATCCCTTGGACGACCGCTCGATGATCTTGAAGCCGTAGCGCGCCCCGGCAACCAGGATCGCAAAGGCTGCCGCAACGAGCAATGCGACGCCCAGGCCACCCAGCAGCAGAAGCAGCATGGATGCCAGCAGGGCGCCCGAAAGCCCGAGCATCCGCGTGACCACGGCCCGGTCGAGCGGAAGCAGGAAGAACTTCTGGATGCGCTGCCAGAAAGGCTCAGCGGCCTGCTGATTGGCGAATTCGTAGGTAGGTTCCATCCCCGCATGGAACGAGCACAAAGGTTCGCCGAGGCTACGCGTGCCTTGGCATCCCGAATGCCGCGCGAGACCCCGAAAACTAGAGCTTTTCCGTTTCCCCCGCCCGCGGCTGCCACTTCATCAGGTGGGATTCGACCCGGCCAACGATGCTGTCGAGGACCAGCGCAAATGCCGTCAGTACCAGGATTCCGGCCATTACCGTATTGATGTCGAAGGTGCCCTCGGCCTGCAGGATCAGGTAGCCGACGCCCCTTGCCGACCCCAGGTACTCGCCGACAACCGCACCGACGAACGCCAGGCCGACCGAGGTATGCAGCGACGAAAACACCCAGCTGGTCGCGCTCGGCAGGTACACATGGCGCAGCAGCTGGCGCTGCGAGGCGCCGAGCATGCGCGCGTTGGCGAGCACCGTCGGACTGACCTCCTTGACACCCTGGTACACGTTGAAGAAGACGATGAAGAACACCAGCGTGAAGCCCAGAGCGACCTTGGAAGCGACGCCGAGTCCGAACCAGACGGCGAAGATCGGCGCGAGGATGACGCGCGGCATCGAGTTGGCCGCCTTGATGTAAGGATCGAGGATCGCTGCAGCCAGCGGCGACAGCGCCAGCCACATTCCCATGACCAGTCCGGCGATCGTCCCGATCGCGAACGCCAGCACGGTTTCGAGCAGCGTGACCCACAGATGGCCATAGATGTCGCGCGAGATGAAGAACCAGTCCCAGATGCGCGCCGCGATCCTGACCGGCTCGCCGAAGAAGAACCTGGCGTCGTTCTCGCTGCTGAAGAAGATCGGCGGGATCAGTCCCGGCATCGTCATGACGTGCCAGAAGGCGAACAGCGCCACGAGTACGCCGACCTGCCAGTAACGCAGGTTCTTCAAGCTGGGCTTGATCGCCTTCCACATCACCGCACCGCCGGGTCGGTCCTAGGCCGCGCGCTTCTGCTGCGCATAGCCCTTCAGCACTTCCTCGCGCAGCACGTCCCAGATTGCTCGGTGCAGTTCGATGAAGCGGGGCGTCACGCGCACTTCGGCAACATCGCGCGGACGTGTCAGGTCGATCAAAAACTCGCCGATCGGGTGCGAAGCGGGACCGGCCGAGAGAACGACCACGCGGTCGCTCATCGCGATCGCCTCGTCGAGATCGTGCGTGATGAACAGCACCGCCTTCTTCTTCAGGGCCCACAGTTCCAGGACCTCGTTTTCCATCAGCTGCCGCGTCTGGATGTCGAGCGCCGAGAACGGCTCGTCCATCAGAATGATGTCCGGGTCGAGAGCCAACGTCTGCGCCAGCGACGTGCGCTTGCGCATGCCGCCCGAGAGCTGATGCGGGTAGCGGTCGCCGAAGCCGGCGAGTCCGACGCGCCCGAGCCATTCGTCAGCCAGCTCCGCGGCTTGCGTCTCGCGCAGGCCGCGGAACTGCAGACCCGCGAGGACGTTGTCGCGCGCCGTGCGCCAGGGCATCAGCGCTTCGCTCTGGAACATGTAGCCCGCACGGCGGTTGATGCCCGCGAGCGACTCGCCGAAGACCTGGACCGAACCGGTGCTCGGCGCGAGCAGACCGGCCGCGACGTTAAGGAGCGTGCTCTTGCCGCAACCGGTCGGTCCGACGACGCTGACAAACTCGCCCGGCGCGATCGACAGCGTTACGTCGCGGACGGCGGTGTAACGCTGCGCCCGATTGTCGCGACTGATGAACGTGCAGGTGATGCCCTGCAGCAGCAGTGCTGGCGTCATGTGACTCACGCGCTGCGCTCTCGTGAAACGGCCGAAGACCTCGCGCTATCCGTTCGGGTACTTCGCGTTTGCTTTCTTGACGAAGTCATTGGTGTACACGGACTTCAGGTCGACTTTCGCGCCGGCCATCGCCGGATCGACGCTGGCGAGCGCGCGCAGCGCGGTGGCCGGGCCCTGGTCCGGAATCATCCCGTCGGGCGACAGCGCCGGCTTCGCCTTCAGGAACGCGTCGATGTAGACCGCGCGGTCGCCGAGCAGGTAGCTCTCGGGCACCGACCTGACGATGTCGGACGGACCAGCCTTCTGGATCCACTTGTTGGCGCGCACGATGGCGTTGGTCAGCGCCTGCACCGTGTTCGGATTCTTCTCGATGAACGCCACCGGCGCGTACAGCGTCGCCGCGGGCATCGGACCACCGAAGACCTTGTCGGCCTCGGCGACATCGCGCGTGTCGGACACGATCTTGATGTCGTTGCCGCGCGCGAGGATCGTCACGACCGGATCGAGGTTCGAGATGGCGTCGATCTGGCCGGCACGCATCGCCGCCACCGCGCCCTGCGACGCGCCGACGCCGATGAAAGAGACGTCCGCGGGCTTCAGGCCGTTCTTGGCGAGCACGTAGTTCGCCATGATGTTGGTCGACGATCCCGGAGCGGTGACACCAATCTTCTTGCCCTTGAGATCGGCAACCGACTTGTAGCCGGGCATGGTCCTGGTGCTGACCGCAAGTACGATCTGCGGCGCCCGCCCCTGCAGCACGAAGGCTCGCATCGGCTGGCCCTTGGCCTGCATGTTGATGTTGTGTTCGAAAGCGCCCGAGACGACATCGGCACTGCCGCCGACCACGGCCTGCAGTGCGCGCGCGCCGCCGGCGAAGTCGACGATCTCTACGTCGAGCCCTTCTTCCTTGAAATAGCCGCGCTGCTCAGCGATCGTGAGCGGCAGGTAGTACAGCAGGTTCTTGCCGCCGACAGCGATCGTGACCTTCTTCTTCTCCGGGGCCTGCGCGAGACCCACCGCCGGCAGCAGCAGCGCGAAGACACCGGCAAACAATGCCGAGCGCCGGGTAGTAAGGAAAGACATGCAGATCTCCTTGGTTTGCGTCGCGCGGGCGTCGAACGCCTCTGTGGCCGATCTTATAGGACGCCTTCGCGCCTGAGCGCCGCAATCGCTTCGGCGTCATAACCGAGTTCCGCCAGCACCTCGTCGGTGTGCTCGCCGAGCTTCGGCCCGAGCCAGTGCGTCGCACCCGGCGTTTCAGACAGCTTCGGCACGATTGCCGGTACCTTCAACGCCACGCCATCGGGCAACGAACGTTGCTCGATCATGTTGCGCGCGCAGAACTGCGCATCGTTGAACATGTCCGCCACGCTGTAGATGCGCGAGGCTGGCACTTCGGCCGCCTTCAGCGCAGCGAGCGCAGCCTCGATCGGCTGGCGATCGCACCACACCTGGATCGCATCGTCGATCTCGGCGGTGCGCTTGACGCGGCCCTCGTTGCGCTCGAGCGCGGGATCGTTGGCCAGATCCGTCCGTCCGATCGCGGTCATCAACCGCTTGAAGATCGCGTCGCCGTTGCCAGCGATGACGATCGCGCCGTCGGGGCAGGCGTAGGTGTTGGAGGGCACGATGCCCGGAAGCGCCCCGCCGGTGCGCTCGCGCACGACGCCGAAGCGGTCGTACTCCGGAACGGTGCTCTCCATCATGTTGAACACGGCTTCGTAGAGCGCCACGTCGACGATCTGCCCTTCGCCCCGACCGCGGCCTCCGGTGGCGTCGCGGTGGCGCAGCGCCATCAGGGCGCCGATCACGGCATGGAGAGCCGCGATCGAGTCGCCGATCGAAATGCCGATGCGCACCGGCGGCCGGTCGGGATGGCCAGAGACGTAGCGGATTCCGCCCATCGATTCACCGATCGCGCCGAATCCCGGCATATCGCGCATCGGACCCGTCTGGCCATATCCGGAGATCCTGACCATGATCGTCGCCGGATTGCCGGCGCGCAACGCCTCGTAGCCGAGGCCCCACTTTTCGAGCACCCCCGGGCGGTAGTTCTCGATGATGACGTCGGCATCGAGCGCGAGCACGCGTGCGATCGCCTGCGCCCGCGCATCCTTCAGGTTGAGAGTCACCGACCGCTTGTTGCGGGCCTGGACGTACCACCACAGCGAAGTGCCGTCGTGCAGGTACCGCCAGTTGCGGATCGGATCGCCGCCGACCGGCTCCTCCACCTTCACGACCTGCGCGCCGAACTCCGCAAACATCCGCGCGGCGAACGGGCCGGCGATCAGCGTGCCGAGTTCGAGAACCTTGATGCCCGTCAGTGGCCCGGCCATCGTCGAGTCCTGCGCTCAGGCGGCCCGTCGGTCGAGCATCGCCTGCGCAACCGTGTTGACGTCGGTGTACTCGAGCTCGGCGCCGGCCGGCACGCCACGCGCCAGTCGCGTGATCGTCAACCCCGGATCGCGGCCGCGCAGCAGTTCGCCGATGTAATGGGCAGTCGCGTCGCCCTCCGGTGTGAACGAGGTTGCCACGACCACCTCACGCACGATGCCGTCGGTTGCGCGCGCAAGCAGGCGCTCCATCTGGATCTCGCGCGGACCGATGCCGTCCAGCGGCGAGAGCCGGCCGAGCAGGACAAAGTACAACCCCGCGTAGGCCATCGACTGCTCGATCACCAGTTGATCCGCCGGCGATTCGACGACGCACAGCTGATGCGCGTCGCGCTTCGGATTCGCGCACGTCTCGCAGACATCGAGTTCCGTCAGCGTGTTGCAACGGGTGCAGTGCCGGATGGATTGCACCGCCGCGAGCAGCGATTCGCCGAGCCGCACTGCGGCCTCACGGTCGTGCTGCAGCAGGTGAAACGCGATGCGCTGCGCCGAGCGCGGCCCGATGCCCGGCAGGCGTTTCAGCGCCTCGACCAGCTTATCCAGAGTCGGACCGAGTTTCATCGCGGAGTGGCGTTCGGAGCGCTGCGCACCCCAGTCAGTTGTGTTCGAGCCGGGCGCCCGGCCACCCGAAGCCCGGCTCGCAGTTCAGACCGTCCGAGGTGCACATGCGGCGGCGCAGCCGCCGCGTACACCGAGGGCGCATCAAAACGGTAACTTCATGCCGGGCGGCAGTGGCATGCCGGCGGTGATCGCGGACATCTTCTCCTGCGAGACGGCTTCGGCGCGGCGCACGGCATCGTTGAATGCTGCCGCGACCAGATCCTCGAGCATCTCGCGGTCGTCACCGACGAGGCTGGGATCGATGCCGACCCGGCGAACGTCGTGCTTGCAGGTCATCACGATCTTCACCATGCCGGCGCCCGACTGCCCTTCAACTTCGATGTTGGCGAGTTCTTCCTGCAGGCGCTTGACGCCCTCCTGCATCTTCTGCGCCTGTTGCATCAAGCCCGCGAGCTGGCCCTTCATCATCGTGATGTTCCCGTGTCCTTGGCATCGCGCGGCCGGATCGATGCCGGGTCGACGGATGCGCCGAAGTTATCGATTAATTCTCGCACGAAGGGGTCGCCATAGATGGCTTCCTCCGCCTGCCGTTGCCGCTCCGCGCCGGCTTCGGCAGCGAGCCCCGCCGCCGTCGGCCCCGTGGTGCTGCCGACCTCGGTGCTGAGACGAATGGGACGCCCGAGTGCGGCTTCGACCGCCGCCTTCAACTTGTCGACGGTACCGGCCTCGACCAGCGTCTTCAGCGCCACCCGCAGCCGGAAATGATCGCCTTGCACGGAGATCAGTTCGCTGCGCTGAGCGAGCTCGCGCACCAGTCCGCTGACTTTCAGGCGCGCCACCAGCGCAGGCCAGTTGCCGTCGAATTCGACCCGCGCCGTCGCGGGCGCGCTGGCTGCCGCGGGAGCGCTCGCTGGAGCGGGCTGCGTCGGCTGCGCGCGCGGGGCCGCGGCGGCGGACCGTACCGGTGTCACGCGTCCGGTCTGCGGCGGCGGCGAGGCAGGCTCGGTGGCCGCATCGTGCGGCGCAAACGCCAGCATCCGCAGCAGACTCATCGTGAACCCCGCGTATTCGTCCGGCGCGAGATGCAGATCATTGCGTCCGTGCAGTGCGATCTGGTAGTACAGCTGCACCTCATCTGGCGCCAGCGTCGAAGCGAGACGGCGAATGTCGTCGGCACGCACCTCGTCGTCGGCCGCGGCGGGCACCCGCTGCACCAGGGCGATGCGGTGCAGCAGGCTGGCGAGATCGCGCAGCGCCTGTCCGAACGACAGGCTCTGTGCGTTCATCTCGTCGGCGAGCGCCAGCACGGCCGCTGCATCGCGCGCGACGACCGCATCGAGTACGCGCACCAGGGTGCCTTCGTCGATCGCGCCGAGCATGCCGCGCACGGCCTCGAGCGTGACCTTGCCCGCGGCATAGGCGATCGACTGGTCCAGCAGCGACAGGCCGTCGCGCATGCTGCCGCGCGCCGCGTGCGCAAGCAGCGCCAGCGCGGGTTCCTCGGCAGCGATGCCTTCCTGGCCGAGGATCTCGCGCATCCGCGCCGCGATGCCCTGCGGGGTCATCTGCTTGAGGTTGAACTGCAGGCAGCGCGACAGCACCGTCACAGGCACTTTCTGCGGATCGGTCGTCGCCAAGATGAACTTGACGTAGTCCGGCGGCTCTTCGAGCGTCTTCAGCATCGCGTTGAACGCGTGCGCCGACAGCTGGTGCACTTCGTCGATCATGTACACCTTGAAGCGCGCGGCGCTCGGCGCGTACATCGCGCGTTCCAGCAGCTGCACCATCTCGTCGACGCCGCGATTGCTCGCCGCATCCATCTCGATGTAGTCGACGAAGCGGCCGGCATCGATCGCCGTGCAGGCTTCACAGACGTTGCACGGGGTCGCCGTGACTCCGCCCCGGCCGTCGGGCCCGACGCAGTTGAGCGCCTTGGCCATGATGCGCGACAGCGTGGTCTTGCCGACGCCGCGCGTGCCCGTGAACAGATAGGCGTGGTGCAGCCGCTGCGACTGCAGCGCGTGCGTCAGAGCGCGCACCACATGGTCCTGGCCGACCAGCGTGGAGAAATCTCGGGGGCGCCACTTGCGCGCCAGGACCTGATAGGACATACGGTGAATTCTACGAGCCCGGGCCCGCCAGGCTGAGCAACGCGTCGCCGCTCATGCGGCAGATGCGCCAGTCCGGCAGCAGGATCGCACCGATGGACTCGTAGAAATCGATCGCCGGTGTGTTCCAGTCGAGTACGGCCCATTCGTAGCGACCGCAGCCTCTTTCGACCGCGAGCCGCGCGCCATAACGGATCAATGCCTTGCCGATGCCTCGGCCGCGCGCTTCACGCACGACGAACAGATCCTCAAGGTAGAGGCCGCGCCGCGTCAGGAACGTCGAAAAATTATGGAAGAAGAGCGCGAAGCCGAGCGCCTGTCCGCGGTCCCAGGCTAGGACTGCCTCGATGACAGGCCGCGCGCCGAACAGCTCCTCGCGCAACTGT